>JGI12316J15310_10000015_pt39 | contig 164731 bp, 135 predicted proteins | sample MarCyaLeptolynsp_FD_15310 | JGI IMG/M metagenome (IMG submission 15310)
GCGGCTGCTGGCACGGAGTTAGCCGATGCTTATTCCTCAGGTACCGTCAGAGCTTCTTCCCTGAGAAAAGAGGTTTACAACCCAAAAGCCTTCCTCCCTCACGCGGTATTGCTCCGTCAGGCTTTCGCCCATTGCGGAAAATTCCCCACTGCTGCCTCCCGTAGGAGTCTGGGCCGTGTCTCAGTCCCAGTGTGGCTGATCGTCCTCTCAGACCAGCTACTGATCGTCGCCTTGGTAGGCCTTCACCCCACCAACTAGCTAATCAGACGCGAGTTCATCTCCAGGCAATTAATCCTTTCACCTCTCGGCTTATCCGGTATTAGCAGCCGTTTCCAGCTGTTGTCCCCGTCCTGAAGGTAGATCCTCACGCGTTACTCACCCGTCCGCCACTAAGTATTATCCCGAAAGATAATACCCCGTTCGACTTGCATGTGTTAAGCATACCGCCAGCGTTCATCCTGAGCCAGGATCAAACTCTCCGTGGTAGCTCCTTCACCCTATCCCCAATCTCTTAGTGATAAAGTAAAGAAACTCGTTGAGTTCCTCTGGCACCAAACTGGATATCCCAATTCGGTTCCGTTGATTCTTTCTTTGACGAGTATTTGGTGCGTTCTCGCTTCCAAACTATTCTTTTGCCTAGGTTCTAGCTCTCTACAGACAACGCTCGTAAAGCGCTAATCTGTTTTTGAGCACGTTTACTAACGTAACCCATACTTCTCTGCTTGTCAACCCCCATTTTTATGCATGAAATCTTTAATCATGCAGGCTATTTGAAAATCCCGGCAAGCTTTCTGGGAGGTTGGATTTGGAACTGGATATTGGTAGCGCTAGTTTATAGTCATTACTTACAGTTATTACGTTGAGGTCATTGATTAATGGGTTAGTTGTGCATCCCAGCGTTCATGCACCGAAATGATTGTGGAGTTTGATGTTTTCTATTTTCCTGAAGAATTGTTGAGATATCTTAATGGGAGTTGAAACATCGTAATGGGATCTGAGAGTCTGCTTTTGCCAGAATTTCGGTTTTTGCAATTTTTCACGATTCATTTCCGATTGTGCTGGATATGGTGGTTCTCTGTTTTTTTGCAAAAATACTATAGTTTTGGCGTAGTCTTAAAGGGCTAAGTTGCAGTGCCAAGGTTCTTAAATTGTGGAATCTTTGTTTGCACCGTAGGGAAATTTGGGGTTGGTTTGGAGTGCAATTGGATGCTAAGTGTTTTGGGTGTTTTGCCTCCGTTGCTTGTGCTGTCTCCTCTTTTGAAAAATTGGCTGTTGGAGGATATTGGTAGAGGCGATCGGACAACTCAAGGATTGCTAACAAGGGAGATTGTCATTGGGCAAGCAGATTGGATCGCCAAAGATTCAGGAGTGATAGCTGGTTTGCCGATAGCGGCTCATGTCTTTCAGATTTTGAGCGATCGCGTTAGTTTTGTCGGTCTTGTTCATGAGGGAGAGCAGTGCGAAAGAGGGCAGTTAGTGGCTCAATTGCATGGCCCGCTTGATGCTCTATTAATGGGGGAACGGGTGGCGCTGAATCTGGCCATGCGGCTTAGTGGGATCGCAACTCTGACTCGCAAATATGTTGAATGCATTGCTGATTTACCGGCCCAGTTGGTCGATACGCGAAAAACGACACCGGGTTTGCGGTTGGTGGAGAAGTATGCGATACAGATGGGAGGGGCAAGGAATCATCGTATGGGGTTGGATGATGCGGTGATGATTAAGGATAATCACATTGCAGCTGCGGGCAGTATAGAGGCCGCGATCGCACGGATACGTGCTAATGTTCCTTATCCTCTGACCATTGAAGTAGAAACGCAATCGCTGCTAGAGGTAGAGTCGGCGTTAAACACTGGTGCAGACATCATTATGCTTGACAATATGTCGCCTGGGCAAATGTACGAAGCCGTGCAATTGATTCGTCGGCGTTCTGACCGTATTAGAATTGAGGCTTCTGGCAATATTACTCTAGAAACCATCCGCCCAGTAGCTGAAACTGGCGTAGACTATATTTCTACTAGCGCCCCGATTACGCGTTCAAGTTGGTTGGATCTGAGTATGAACCTTAAAGATATAGAAAGATAAGTGCATAGCATAGACGTTCGATTACATAACATCATTGCTTATGACCTCTACAATTGCACAGTTGCAGGATCGCTTTGGACAGGCTTTAGTTGCTGCTTTTGGGAAAGATTATGAGACAGTCGATCCCTTGTTAGTCCCTGCTAGCAATCCTAAATTTGGCGATTATCAGTCTAATGTAGCGATGTCTTTAGCGAAACGGTTGAGACAGAAGCCGGGTGCGATCGCACAACAAATTGTCCAAAACCTCAATGTTGCCGATCTTTGCCATCCCCCCACAGTGGCAGGGCCAGGTTTTATTAACCTGCGTCTTACCCCTGCCTATCTGGAAACGCAATTACAAACCCTGCAAGCCAGCGCTCGTCTTGGCATTGCAGAAGCTCAAAAGCCCCAACGCATTGCGATCGATTTTTCCAGTCCTAACATTGCCAAAGAGATGCATGTCGGCCATTTGCGCTCTACGATTATTGGAGATTCCATTGCCCGAATCCTAGAATTTCGGGGTCACGAGGTACTGCGGCTCAATCATGTGGGCGATTGGGGAACCCAGTTTGGTATGTTGATTGCTTATCTACGAGAAGCATACCCCGATGCGCTGACAACTGCGAATGCACTGGATATTGGCGACCTGGTCAGTTTTTACCGTAAGGCAAAGCAGCGGTTTGATGAGGATGAAGCGTTTCAAGCAACAGCCCGTCAAGAAGTGGTCCGCCTGCAAGCTGGTGCAGAAGATACTCTCCATGCCTGGAAACTGTTATGCGAACAGTCGCGGCGGGAGTTCCAGGTTATCTACGATGTATTAGATATTACACTGCAGGAACGAGGGGAATCTTTCTATAATCCTTTTCTGGACGATGTTGTGGCAACGTTAGAGCGTTCTGGTTTACTGGTAGAAAACGAAGGGGCCAAATGTGTCTTCCTGGAAGGATTTAGCAATCGAGAGGGTAATCCTCTGCCCCTGATCGTGCAGAAATCAGATGGCGGCTATAACTACGCAACAACCGATCTGGCAGCGTTACGCTATCGCATCCAGCAGGACAAAGCGGAGCGGATCGCGTATGTCACCGATGCGGGGCAAGCCAATCACTTTGCTCAGGTTTTCCAGGTGGCACGACGGGCAGGCTGGGTTGCAGAAGAGATCGATCTCGTCCACGTTCCCTTTGGTCTGGTGTTGGGGGAAGGTGGCAAGAAGTTCAAAACCCGTTCTGGAGATACGGTGCGACTGAAGGATTTGTTGGATGAGGCAGTACGCCGTTTTCGAACTACGTTAGAGACGAAGATTGAGCAAGACAATCGGCAGGAAACAGAAGAATTTAAGGCCAGGGTGTCCCAGGTTGCGGGGATCGGTGCAGTTAAATATGCCGATCTGAGTCAAAACCGGACAAGTAATTATGCCTTCAGCTATGACAAGATGCTCTCTGATAAGGGCAACACTGCCCCCTATTTGCTTTATGCTTATGCCCGCATCCAGAGCATCGGTCGTAAAGGTGGTGTTGATTTTGAACAGCTGAAACATAAGGGCAGCATTATGCTGGCTGAAGCGACGGAGTTAGCTCTGGCCAAACATTTATTGCAGCTCGGTGAAGTGATTAGCCAGGTTGAGGCAGATTTATTGCCCAATCGATTGTGCGAATATCTCTATCAATTGAGCGATAAGTTCAATAAATTCTACGAGCAGTGTCCGGTGCTGAAGGCGGAGGAACGTCAGCGGATATCCCGCTTGAGGTTGTGCGATTTGACAGCACGGAGTCTGAAGTTGGGGTTATCGTTGCTGGGGATTCCCGTTCTGGAACGGATGTAATACGATTTTGGATTTTAGATTGCCGATTTTGGCTTGGAGAGGGGAGGTGAGCTTGAAAGCGCGCTATCCGACTTTTGAGGTGGAAGGGATTGCGGATGGGGCGTTGGGTCGGAGTTTTGGCGGTCGGTTGCAGTGTCCTTATCTGGTGGTTGTGGAGACAAAACGGGGCATCGAAGGCCAGAATCCGATCGGGCAGCTCTACGGGCAGCTGCTGGCAGCGGCGCGACTGAATTGGCAACGGAACCAGGGGGATCCTCAGGAAATGTTTGGTTGTTATGCGATCGCGGATAGCTGGACGTTTATTCGGGCTGAGGTGGCAGGGTTGGACACCAAGCGACCTGGATTGCGGGTTGAGTCATCGCGAGAGTATATGGAAAAAGTGGATGCGGAGACGATTTTGAAACTCTTGAAAACCATTGTGACCAGGGAAATCGAGAATAATCGCTCCTCAGATCGGAGTAAGACAGCTGCTGAGTTGGGTTGAATATATAGGAGTTGTTCGCTACTTCTCCTTTGAAACGATTTGAAAGAATGATTCTTGGAGATGTGTTGCTCGCATCCTGGATGATTTAATTCAATGAAGATTTGGTTTACTTTGAGTGGTATCGCAGGCGAGAGGGTTAGATATGGAATTCGTGTTCGATGAAGCAGCAGCCCTGGAAGCGGCCCGCATTGAAGATGAAGCGGGTTGTGACATCATTGCGGGCTACGATCTGGGGGCAAATGCAGGGGCCTATTTTAGTTTTGTCTCAAATTATGGAGAGGGCATTGACCCTGATAGGTTGAAGGATTTCTTGCGACAGGAATTACAGCGCTTTCCCCTCTTTGATGAGGCGGATGTGGATATCATCGCAGCGGCAACGTTGAGGCATGCTGGGGCCCGGCTGCAACGAAAGTTTGTGCCTGAGAAGACGCTTGCGGAAGATAAACTCGATTTGCAAGTGGCGGAAGCGCGTATGGCCGATCCAGATCGGGAGCGCATGAGTTACGATGAGTTCTTTGCGGAATTAGAGGTTTCGGGTGAGCCGCTACAGAGTTGAATTCGATCGTCGGGTGAAAAAGGATTTCAAATCAAATGTATTCAGCGTTCTCCCTGAACGGAACAGCGGGAAGGTGCTAAGATCTGCAACTGAGATGTGGGGAATGTTACCATTGCCCAGTCCAACCCTCTTTCTTGAAAGCTTCCAGGAGAAACAACCCCAGTGAATTCTTATGAATTAGCAGAAAAATTCAGGCAATTACGTCATTTAATAGCGACAAAAAGCCCATTGGCTAAACTTCTACAAAAGATGGCTGAATCTGAATTTAGGCTTAATGAAACTTTTGACCAAACTATACAATCATTTGGGGACAGGGTAGTCGGAAGGACGATAACCGAGCGAGAATACTATGAGTCAGTTGAACAACCATTAGAGATAAAATTAGTATCTTTTAAGAGCCAGCTATCATCGCCTAAAAAATTTTTTGTAGAAATTTCAAAATTAGAAGATTGTCTAGGGGAATTAGATCAAGAATTGAAGCAAAATGATGAGGAACCTCTAAAAGGCTTTCTCAAACAAATCACCAACTTTAGCCGAAAATATGAAGCTCTCTTTCTGAGAAATTCATACTCATCAGCAATGCTCCTTGAAGCATCTGCAGAGAATTTACTCGAGACTTTCAAAACGATTTCCAATCTAACCCTTGGCATCGAATCGAATCTTTTGGGTGTAGATCGATATGATGAAACGCTAGGAGAATTGACGCTGTTTCTGGAGGCGGATTGTCCGTATAAGGTGTTTGTGGAGAAGTTGCAGGCGATTCAGGAGATTTACTCGGAGCTTTGTTTGTTGGGAAATATTGCGGAAGCGGACTTTCCGTTGCAGATGGCGAAGGTGGAGTCGGGCAGTTTGTTTGCGAAAATCTTTGGGGAAGCGAGGCTGATTAAGATTTTTGAGGAAACGATCAAAAGTGCGGTGTCGTTTTTCTATCGCAATTATACCTTGGAAGGGAAGGTGGCTTCGATTCCTCGCAAGACGGCAGCGATTGAGAAGATCTTGGAATTGCATAAGAAGCTGGAAGAGGCGGGGATTGATACGAGCGAGTCGAAGGAGAAGTTGCAAAAGTCTTCGGTGATTCTTGCGGAACAATTGAATTGTCTGTTGTTGGGGGAGGCGAAAGTTGAGGTGAATGGGGAGAAGCTTTCGATCGATCAGAGTTTGCAGCAAAAGTATCTGGAGAGCAGTAAAACGTATTTTCTCAGGGGCAGTGGGGCGGGGGATCAACCTGAAGGGGAGTAGGAGATATTCATTGTTAAATGGGTGTCAGCTGAAATTCACCGTTTTCTAATTTACGTCTCCAGTTTTATTGATACTTTTCTGGAGCAATTGGTTGAGGCGAGCGAAGTCGTCTGCTGAAATTCCTCCTTGATGTCGGACGACTCCAGGTTCGCTTCTCAGGCGATCCATATAAATTCTCAAGGCAGTTTCATCCTCCCGGTGGGATAGCACGTAGGCCCTCAGTTCTCAGTTCTGGGCGCGGCATGGTGTGAAAGTCAGGTTCCTGTGTCATTGTCAAATTCCCAAAGACCATTTTTGAAGATAGTTAACCCAATCGACTGTCCTGCCAGACTATCAATCTCTTCGCGTTGAGCATCAAGGGAAAACTACAACAGCAGCAAAAACACGAAACCAGCTTACACTGAATTCAGTGCAACTTTTCCCAAACTGTCACTTTTTAGTCTGAGCTGCGAGCAATGCATAAACTTACCTTTGCCAGCATAACGCTGGATGATTTAAACCAGGTTATCGATCTGAAGGAGCAGGAGAGCGTCCATCACGCTTGGACCCAGGTGGATGACTGTCCTTTGATGCCGGATGAACAGCGGCGCTTGCAGGAGATTCAGGCGGGGATTGTTGACGAACCGCTGCATGTGATGAATGAGGCGACGCTCTGGGCGCGGGCTATTTACCCACTGTTGATGCTGGCAGAGCGGGATAGCATCCGGGCTTGGGGGGAGGTGAGTTTGAAAGCGCGCTATCCAACTTTTGAGTTGGAAGGGATTGCGGATGGGGCGTTGGGTCGGAGTTTTGGCGGTCGGTTGCAGTGTCCTTATTTGGTGGTTGTGGAGACAAAGCGAGGCATTGAGGGCCAGAATCCGATCGGACAGCTCTACGGCCAGTTGCTGGCGGCGGCGCGACTCAACTGGCAACGGAACCAGGGGGATCCCCAGGAAATGTTTGGTTGCTATACGATCGCAGATAGCTGGACGTTTATTCGGGCTGAGGTGGCAGGGTTGGACACCGATCGACCTGGATTGCAGGTTGAGTCGTCCCGAGAGTATACGGAGAAGGTCGATGCAGAGACGATTTTGAAACTCTTGAAAACCATTGTAGCCAGGGGGATCGAGAATAATCAATCCCCGGTTCGAGGGAAGACGGCTGCCTAGTCAGGTTGATTCGTTGAGTTGAATTGTAAGATTTTTTCGCATCTTAAATAATGCATTGAGATGATGTTTATGAAATACGATCTGATCGATCCTGAGACTGTACCACCGAGTCGTATTGCACGGAAACGACGAGACAAAAGCCGCTGTCCGTTCTGCAACAATAGACTTCCCAAGACGTCCCGTGGAGGCCGTCGGGTTCGACAGTGCCCTACCTGCAAAGCGACAATCGATAGAGCACGGAATACCTTGTGTTGCCCTAAAGCGGAGGTGTGGTACTGCAAGGGCGAGCGTCGATGCTTTACTTGTGGTAAGGCGATCGAAACGGATGGCATTCAAGTTTGAGGGGGAGTTTTGAACGTCCGGGTGGACTTTGTTCAAAACTCCCGGCTGTTTGAATTTTGATTTGAACTTCGATTTGGACTTCGATTCAGCAGGCCCAAGAATTGGCGATGCTGAATTCTGTTTTTTTTAGTCTATGCTTAGACGAGGGCAGTGATATTTACCACTCTCGTCATGGCAAGTCTGAGAATGTTTCTGCTTGACTGCTTCCTGGATGGGAAGTTCAAGTGGGTATGCGGGCAAGCATGTTGTCGTTATGAGAACGATCGCTAAGAGGGTCTCGGCTGCGATGACTAAACTGTTCGTAAACCATGGGGTGGTAGTTTTTCCCTTCATTGTGCTCGTTTCTCTTGTTCGATGTGATGGATGAACTGGAGAGAAGCGAGTTGGCCAACTTTGCTTCTAAATATAAATCAGTACGATTTCTAGAAATTATGCAAAGGGGAGTTGTAATGAAGGCAGAGGGCAGAAGTAAGACAAGAGGCAGAGGGCAGAGGGCAGAGGGCAGAGGGCAGAAGTAAGGCAGGAGGCAGAGGGCAGAGGACAGAAGGGGGAAATTGTTCCCTGTTCCCCGTTTTCTGTTACCCCGTTCCCCATTCCCTCATACAGAAGGTTAGTCGGGTTTGGCGAAGGCTTTGCGGGAGACTTCGGCGAGGATGTAGGCACCGCGTTGGGCGATGATGCGGTGTTCGTCGGGTTGGGGGTTGATTTCGCGCAGGAGTTTGGGGAATTTGTGGGCTTGCATGATAATGAGTAGGGTGGGGGATTGGGTGGGGTCGGTGGCGTTTTGTTCGAGATGGGCGCGGGCGAGGACGCGGGCGGTGAAGTGGGTAACGGGTTGCTGGCTGTAGAAGACGAGGGTGGGTTTGTTGAAGCCGATGTTGAGGATTTCGGGGCAGGGGTGTGTGGGGTCGCAGGGGTGTGGGGTTTGGACTGCGATCGCAGCAAGCTCCCGCAGAGGCATCTGTCGCTGTCGATCCATGAGGTCGTAGAGAGGGAAGAAGGTGAAGGTAACGAAGGCGATGAAGCCGATCAGGTTGGCAGCCCAGAGCCAGCGGAGGCGACCGCGCCACCAGAGCAGGGCGGCCGCGATCGCGCTGGTCAACCAGATACTGCCAGCGATCAGATGCAATTGCGACTGCTGGAGCGCCTCTGGAAATTTCGGTGCGACTGGATCGTAACCAATCAAGTTAGGGCTGAGGAAAGCGGCAAGCGCCATCGCAAATAGCAACAGCAGGTTGATGGCAGCGCTGGCGTACAGCCCATAGCGGCTGAGTCGAGCGGTGATGGATTTGGGGTCGCGATCGGTAGCCTGACGCGTCATGCGATCGCTCCACAGCAAGCCAATCAGGATTGCGGCGGCGGGCATGAGGGGCAAAACATAGCTGGGGAGTTTGGTTGCGGAAAGGGTAAAGAACCCAAAGATGCTGACAAACCAGAAGAGAGCGAAGAGACCGAGATGGTTGGCCCGGGGCTGGGTTTGCCATCTGGACCGTTGCCAGATGCGCAGACGGGCAATCGCAAGGGGCAGATAGACAGAAAGGGGGGCGAACCCCACCAGAACGACCAAAAAATAGAAATACCAGGGGGCGCTGTGGCGGTTGACGACGCGGGTAAACCGTTCCAGGTTATGGTAGCCGAAGAAGGAACTGATGTAGTCTATGCCATGGGCTTGAATGACAAGCAGGTACCAGGGCAACGAGATCGCGAGCAGAATCGGCAGTCCCCATCGCAGGGGACGCATCTCGCACCAGACGGTCCGGAACTGGCCGACGTATAGCAAAAAAGAGCCAATGACCAGCGTTGGAATGACGACCCCGATCGGCCCTTTGGTGAGAATTGCCAGTCCTGTCAGCCCGTAGCAGGCCAGGTACCAGCGCCACTGAGCAGGGGTGCGGACGGGGCGGGTGTAGCCCCAAAAGAAGCAGAAGAGTGCCGTGCCCATGCAGCCGCTGAGCAACATATCCGAAACGCCGGTTCTGGCCCAGACAATGGTTTCCGCATTCAAGGCAATCAATGCACCGCCGATCCAGGCAGAGAGCCAGAGCTGGCGCTGCGATCGCGGCGGCAGTGTCTCTAACTCGCTGATGTCGTTTGCGGTCAATGCGGCAGCCGCAGAGCGGAAGGTGGGGGGATTGGGAAAACCAAAATGCCGCAGCGTATAGAAACCGAGGGCTGTTAATGCGATCGCAGCTAGAGCAGAGGGCAGACGGACTGCCCATTCATTTACCCCAATCAGGTGATAGCCCAACGCCATCAGCCAGTAGACCAGAGGCGGTTTATCAAAGCGGGTCTCGCCATTAAAAAAAGGAGTAATCCAATCCCCAGTCACAGTCATCTGGCGGGCGGCTTCTGCAAACAGGGGTTCGGTTTCATCCACCAGACCAATACTGCCCAATTGCCAGAGAAAGGCCAGAACGCTAATGGCCCCTAAGCCAAGCAGAGACGCGATCGCAAGCGCCCTGGGATACTTTTCCCAGAATTGGAACCGATGAGCCACACGATATTCCTTTTCCTTCATAAACCCTGCAGTGTACAGCAATTTATTCAGCATAACGATTTGGCATCAAGGGCAGTCAACCCCATACCATGTTGGATTTTAGATTGGCAATTTTGGATTGGAGAACGCCTTACTGGGCAAGCGTTGCGTTCATTTATCGGTTGCATTTCCAGGGCAAATTGGTATGGTTTCCTGACGGAGTGACAACAGGATCGCAAGTCGGCCAGGATGAGGGTACAAGGGAGATAAAGCTGCCCCAGAAGAGCATTATGCAATTTATCCACAATCCTGCTATCAGCAATTGCATCAAGAAACAAGAGCAAAACATCATTACCTTCTAACACAACTACAGCATGATATTGCTGAACCTGTGTGCTGGTCGATTGTGCAGTGGTGTTTTATAAATGATGATAGCCTCTCTCTTATCGCTTTGTGCCGCTCCTCTATAGCTAAATGCCGCTCCATAGATCCGTACAGCTTCTCTCTTATCGCTTTGTGCCGCTCCTTTATAGCTGAATACCGCTCCATAGATCCTTACAGCCTCTCTTTTATCGCTTTGTGCCGCTCCTCTATGATTTAATGCCGCTCTATAGAATCTTATAGGCTCTTTATTATTGCGTTATGCCTTTTCTTCAAGTACCGAGTCAGACTACACTGTCTGACTCGGTTAGGGGGATTGCCGCAGCGATCGCACCTCCTCCAGACTCAGGCCAGTCATGTTGCTAATTTGTTCATCCTCAAGGATTTTCAATAGATTGCGGGCAATTGCGATCGTCTTCTGCCTCTCCCCTTCACTCTTAGCCAACATCAGCGCTCCTTGCTGGTCGTAGATATACATTTCTCGTTTCTCCAAATCTTCTAATTCCTGGGGGGTCAAGTTAATCCGGTCGGCAATCTGGAATGCCTGTTGAATTTCTGGCACATCGGCAACTTCAGTCGGAATCGCATCCAGCGTCAGCGCGCTTTTCATGAAATACATCCATTTATCGGTCAGCGTTTCTAGCGCCTCCAGGGTCTTCTCAAATTTAGGCAGCTCCACAAAGACGAAGCGCAGTTCGTTGTCGGGATAGGGCACATGACGGTTCTCTTCCTGCAGGCAAAACGAGGAAATCGGCCCCTCGGACTTTTCAAACAAAACGAAATCGGTCAGGGTGAGGGCAATCACGGGCTTGAGCTGCCAATAGCTTTCCCCCACCTGCAGTTGCAGCGAATAGGCTTTGGCGGCATTGTAAATCACCCGTTTGTGAAAGGCATTGACATTGAGCACCTGCATTTCAATGATGACCAGAGAGCCATCTTGCAGCGTCGCTTTCACATCCAGATAGGTATCTTTCAGACCCGTCACCCGGGGCGGTTGGTAAGGATCGAGGATTTCCAGATCCTGAACCATCGGTTCTCCTTGATAAACCAACGCATTCAGAAAGCTAATCAAAATCGCCTTGCTCTGGGCGGATCCAAAGATGCGCTTGAAAGCAAAATCTGTTTTGGGATTGATGAACCGCATGAGATGAACCGCATGGGATGAAGAATATAGTTCTTGAAATCTAGATGTCAGGAGCTTTTGCCACGCCCCTGAGCATAATTATGATGCAATCTAAAGCTTCTGCAAACGCCATTTAGACGTGTGACATCATTACACCAGCTTGTTTAACTCAATTTGGGGTTACGCAAGGATATGTTTCAGCCAAGTCGATAATCCACTTTTTCTATTCACATTTGCTTCTGGGCTAAAAGGAAGCTTCAAGTAAGTTCCCACAGAGACTTCATTCTTACGGTAACGAGGAGTCAAACGAAACAGTGTTATGTTTTTTTTAGATAAAACATCTACACTAGAAATAGTTGGAGCAATCATTTCGCGCATTATGCTGACTTGATTTTTAGAAGAATTAGTGAAAATATTAACGCGTTTCTTGGGAAGGACAAGGAATGGATAATATGAAAAAACTATGTTATGTCTTCCTGGATAAATACGTCCCAGAGAGCAAGTTTTGGTTTTAGGAAGTCCTGCGCCAGAAAATGCAATAACACCTTTATTATCTATCTTCAAATTGCGCCATTTCAAGCAAAAAATATCAGCGCAGTAGACTATACCAAAAGTGAACAGACGGAACGACCATCCAAACATTTGAGCAGACACAATTATTATTGCTAGGGCTAAGATTCCACCTAGAATTGGGTTGAGATAAGCAAAAAAGATTAAGATTGCAGTTAAACCAGCTCGGATTCCACTTAAAACTGTATCAACAAAAGGAATTGGAGAAAGTAATATCAATACCTCAATAACATTTCCTAGCATCCAAATTGTACCAAATAGCACTAGTCCTATACTTATCCCAAGGAGTTGTCCCAGAATCAAGAAAAGATCAGAAGGCCCTACTAATGCATTGCTTGCTGCGTAAGCTGATGGCATTATCCAGCTCGAAATAGCGAATATGCTTTCAGCGATTGGATTAGCAACACCATCAGCGAAGTAAATTAAACCGATGGGAAGAGCAACAATACCACTGGTAAAATGGACAAATTCGCCTAAAGCATCAACAGGTTTTTTTAACGCTCCCAAAGGCGACAAGAGTGTATCTTTAAATGTAAGTAGAAGAAGCAAACCGGAAGTCAAAAATAAGAACTTTAACTGAAAGTACCAGGGGAGTAACTCTCTATATTGTTCGCCTGTGCAACGATTATGAAACACGCCAATTACACTCAGACTGAGTAGAGGTGAAATTGCTTCACCAGACATTTCAGCGAGTTTTTCAGCAATATAGGCGGCTGCATTCTGACGCGTTAAAACATGACAAATGTCATGAGAACTTAAGGCATAACTAGCCTGTAGGCTATCTCGTGCTTCTGCTTCGCTAATTGAAAAAACTGTAATTACCAGAATCAATAGGAAAACAAATATTGCAAAAACGACTAAGCGATTCCAGTCTGACCATCTGATTTCCATAACATTAACTCCTTTCCTCTAGAACTCAATCGATCGCTACGAACAACAAAAAGTGCAAAGACTGAGTCGTTGAGAAATCTGCCTACATATGGTTCTCAGAGGGAAAGTCCTATTTTTATGCGAGCTGCAATATTTCTTTATGATTTAGTTATATTGTGTTCCTGGACTGACACAAAGAATCTGTTGCGATGGAATTGGGGAATAGAAGCGGCTGTAACACTTGCACAAAAGACTTTGCAGCACTAAGATACCCGCTACAAACTTGCACAATTTTGGTTGTGACAAAGCACTACTTTGAATTTCTACGTTTTTCCTTTTGCCTGCTGCCTTCTGCTCTCTGCTTCCTACCTTCTGCTATACAATGCTAAATGATGCTAAGGATTGAAACGTTTTTAGAAGTAAACTGACCTATGCCAGCCAAAGTAAAGAAAGGGGCTTTTGTCCGCGCAGTACGGGAAAAATTGGAAAATAGTCTGGAGGCGCAAGCGAGCGATCCGCGCTTGCCGCCGTACATTTTTGAGACTAAGGGTGAAATTTTGGAGTTGGATGGGGACTATGTGTTAGTCAAGTTTGGTCAGGTGCCAACGCCCAGTTTCTGGCTGCGGGCAGACCAGTTGGAGCCGTTTGAGTAGCGGATCGGTCAAAAAAATTTGGCTAAGATTGAAGTAGAGGCGCGGCGTACGATAAGGCACGTCTGTTTTTGCTTGTGCGATCGCGGCTTCCAGTTCAATATTGGGAGACTTCTTTAATCATGGTCATAGATACTTCCTCCTGTTCGGTGACTCGCTGTGCCCGTCGCGTTTCTGTCATTGGGGCAGGAAAAGTCGGCAGTATGCTGGCTCAGCAGCTGGCGGATAAGAATCTGGCAGATGTGGTGCTGTTGGATGTGGTGGATGGGCTGCCCCAGGGAATTGCCCTGGATCTGATGCAAGCGGGAGGAGTGGAGCAGCGCGATCGCAAAGTCATTGGCACCACCGATTATGGCGCGACTGCCGATTCTGACGTGGTGGTAATTACGGCCGGGCGACCCCGCACGCCAGGGATGGATCGGTCTGAGTTGATCGACATTAATGCCAAAATTGTCGCCACTGCCAGTCGGACTGCGATCGCGCATTCTCCCAATGCCATCCTCATCATTATCACCAATCCCCTGGATGTGATGACCTACCTCGCCTGGCAAGCCACCGGGCTACCCAGGCATCGCGTCATTGGTATGGCCGGCGTTTTAGACACGGCTCGCCTGCAAACCTTTATCAGCATGGCCCTGGGCGTTTCCATGTCTGACATCAACGCCCTCGTCATCGGCAGTCATGGCAACACCATGCTGCCCCTGCCCCGCTACAGCACTGTTCGCGGGATTGCCTTACCCAAGCTCATGGACGCTGCAACCATCGACGGTTTGGTCGATCGCACCCGGCACGGAGGAGCCGAAATCGTTGGGCTGCTCAAGACAGGCGGCGCGCATTTCGCTCCCGCTGCCGCTGCCTGCAAAATGGTAGAAGCGATCCTGCGCGATCAGTCCCGCATGATCACTGCAGCAGCCTATCTCAATGGGGAATACGGTCTTAATGACGTTTTCATTGGCGTTCCCATCCGACTGGGATGCCAGGGAGTTGAGCAAATTTTCGAGCTTGACCTCACCGAGAGCGAACGGCAAGCCCTCCACACCTCTGCTGAGTCCATCCGCAATGGCATCAAGCGCGCCATGGAGATGACGGCTCCCGTCCGCGCTCAGGTAATGGTCTAGGACGGCAGAGGGCAGAGGGCAGAGGGCAGAAGGGTAGGTATAGTACTACGGCTATAGGTTAAGACGTTTTACTGTTCCCCATTCCCCGTTCCCTCTGGCTTTGCGCCTCTTGTAATGTCTTATGGAGCAGAGGGTGCGATCGCACCGAAAAACTGACCAGTGCCCTACCTTTTTATCCACAAACCCGTTTGCAAATCTGCTGGAGTGCTGGCTGGAGAGGCCATTTCAGTCCCAGATTACGGGCCATTGCTACTGTCTGGTCAGCAACCAACCCCTGCTGAGTAGCGACGTAGAGCGATGCCATCAGCCCAGCACGCATACCGCTGGCACAATGAAGCACAGCCGGTTTGGGCAGACCCTCAATGGTTGCCAGGACTTGACGGATCGATTCATCATCCAGGGTTGCGGGTTCGATCGGAATATTTTTATAGTGCAGCCCGACTGCTTTTGCCTGGGAGCGTTCGTCTGCAATGAATCCAGGTTCTTCGGGTGCTCTTAGATTCAGCACGGAATGAAACCCTGCCTGAACCGTCTGTCGCAGTTGTCCTGGCGTCACCTGACATGACATTACGGTTAATTCGTCGTTGAGCGCGATCGCATCTTGCATCGAAACCTCCTTAATTTAAAATTCAAAATTCAAAATCTACACTCTCTAAACCCACCAGGGTTTCGCACCTGTGCGAGGGTCAATTTCTGTCCAGGGAGCAATCCAGATCGAGTCACCCTCGACGCGGACGCGCACCAGTTTAAGCGGACGATCGGCAGGCCCGCGTTGTACCGAACCATCGGCTGCAAATCGAGATCCATGACAGGGGCACTGAAACTGCCGATCGACCCCATTCCAGGGAAAAGTACAGCCCAAATGGGTGCAATTATCAACAATGCCCAGCTCATCAATGCCACCCGCTGCCGTGACCGTCACGTAAGTCGGCTCGCCAGCGATACCCGCAATCAAGGCACGCGTTCCAGGCGGTTCCGCCAGGACCTGGGATGCAGGAATGGGAGTACCAAACTTGTCTTTGGCAAGAATCGTTCCACTGCCGTCGCCTTCTGCAGGCGGAATCAAATATCGAGCAGCCGGATACAACGCTGTCCCCAAGGTCGTCGCAACTACCGCACCAGTAAGGAAGTTGAGTAACTGTCGCCGCGAAAGAGACGGGGCTGCCAACGGAAGACTCTCATCCATATCAGTACCTGCCAATTATTAAAAAAAGTAAACAACTTGATAGTTATATAGTATTAAAATGAATTTATATTGCCCCTCCCCCAATTGGGTGAACTGCAATCATGTTAAGGATCGGGTAGTGTTAGGCCAGTGAAGATTTTTGAGCGCGCAGGTTTCAATACTGTTCGGTTTAGAAACGAGAATTAATTTCTCGCATAGGGGCACGGCAATGCCGTGCCCCTACCAGTCTATTTTTCGTGAAGTTATTGAACCCGCTATCCTTAACCGAACGGTATTGGCGCAGGTTCCACCCACATGCTCAAAAATCCTTATTATTAGAGGACTACTGTTATGTTGAATATCAATTCAGTAAAAATAAGAGAAATGGAGACAAACAAAAACAGGCAAAACCAACCTCAACCCAAAACAAGCTGGCTGAGTCTCCTTGCTTTGCTGGGCATCGTTGGTGTAGTAGGGATTTTCGGTACGTCTCGCCAGCCAGTTTGTGCCTGTGGGAGTCCAGCTCGATGGGGCAAAACTTCTGTCGGAACACTCAATCACGCTCAACAAGCCTATTGGATCGAGCATCAACGCTTTGCACAAAATATAGAAGGTTTAGACTCAGGAATATCATCGGAGAATAAGTATTATCGCTATTCAACCGTTGCGAGCCCGATGAAGGCAGTCAGCTATGCAATCCCTCGCTCTCCCGGCTATGCTTATGTCAAGGAAACCTATGGTTTTGGCTTGTACTCTCGGACAGTCCCACATCGTAAATTACCCACCTATGTCGGTGCAGTATTTGTTCTTCAACCGGATACAACCACAGCCATTCTTTGTAAGGCAGATGAACCTGGGATCGAAAACCCTACTCTGCCAAAATTAGTAGCAGGTCAGATCGTCTGTGCCCAAGGAACAACGGCAGTGAAGTAGCGAAAATAGTAGAAAAGCGGAAATCGGGAAAAATGGTCAATGCTGCAACTCATTCACAACAGCTCAAAATTCTGATTGTCGACGACCATCACTTGCTCCTCAAAGGAACGATTGATCTAGTGCAAGAACGCTTTTCTGAGGCTCAGATTCGTTCTGCCCGAACTGCCCAGGATGCATGGAGACAGGTCGAGGAACAGCGCCCTGACTTAGCAATTCTGGACTTATCGATTCCGCAAGGACTCGATACAGATGCCCACACCGAGCATGGATTGGGACTGCTGAAAGACTTAATGGCAGCCTATCCCGATCTCAATCTCACGATCCAGAGTAGTACTATCAAAGTCTTAGTTCGCCTCAGACCTGAGATCGATAATCATCATGGCGGCTTCACGATTGCGGACAAAAGTCTGCCGATTGAAACCTTCCTGACTCGAATAGAATGGGCAATACAGGGACTTTCTTATACGAAGGATCTGCAAACGGATTTGGAGGTGAAACCAGACTGGTTAGAAGTGTTAAGACTGGCATTTGAAGAGGGACTGCAAGATAAGGGAATTGCTCAAAGACTGTACAAGTCCGAACGCACAATCCGTCACTATTGGTCAAAGATTCAGGATGCCCTGGGAATTTACCCGGAAGAGGGGAAAAACATGCGCATTCTAACCCAAATTCGTGCCCGAGAAGCAGGACTAATTGATTAAGATGAATGGGCTAAGATGAATGGGCTGGAATCATGACTCTAGTTTTAGATCGCCATAGCAAGCTCAAGTACAAAGCTGGCTTGATGATTATTTTTGCGGTTGGGATGATGGCTGGCATCGCCGCTATGATCCATTCTCCGCAACCCGATGCCCACACGATCGACAAAATTCTTCCCCCTGTCTTAGCGGTCGTTTGCATGGCGTCATTAGTCTTCCTCTATCGCAAGCCAGAGACCCACCATAAGATTTCAGTCCTCATTCCGATTCTGCTGGCATTCCCTTTGGTCATTCCAAGTTGGGTGTTCGTTTTCAGGGCTTTTACTTCCCCTGCGATCGCGCTGATTGATAGCTATCCTCCGTTCACTGCGCCGCTGTTTCTGTGGATAACGATCTCCACGATCTATATTCCCCATCGGCATCTGCTCAAGTTTGTCGGTATGGGCTGGTTGGCGGGTGGGATCCCGGTTTTGGTTTATCTGCTGCTGCATCCGGCTGAGTTAGGGGCGCTCAGGGGTCTCGATCTGTTTCTTGCGTTTGGGCCAGCGGTGCTGATTCAAAGTGCAATGTTGTTGTTTTATTCCCAGCTTCAGGTTTTGGTGGATCGGTTGTCTGCTGAACGCTTGCAATATTATTCCAAAATCATTGAGGAACAGGCGATTCGTCAGCAAGCGATGGAACAGGCTTTTACACAATTTCATAATGGCCCTTTACAAAGTCTGGCTGTCCTGTTACGAGAGGTTCAACAAGACCGGGTTCCTTCTCCGGAGGTGTTTCAGCGGCTGGCCGAACTCAATGCTGAAATTCGGGAGGTGGGTCGGAGTTTGATCGACAGTACGCAAACTGGGACACCGACGACAGATCTTGCAACCTCAGAAGCGGTGATAGCCGGATCGTCTTTGCGGATGGGGGCGGGAACGCAGCTAGATCTGAGTTTACCGTTACATACTTTGCTCTATGAGGTTTATGCAGTCACCCTGAATCGCAAGTTGCCCTACTTTCAGACAGTTCGGGTTAAGGTGCGAAATTTCGCACCGCTCGAAACTGCTGTGCTCGGTTTCGAAGTTAAACGAAAACTGTGTTTATGGCTGGAGGAAGCGTTGTGCAATGTGGGGAAACATGCTCAAGGAGCGACTCGCATTCAGGTGATTGGAATGTGTCGGGAGGAACAGTACATGATCAAAGTGCAGGATAACGGGATTGGACTGAACTCTAACCAGGAGAAACAGGGTACACAGCAGAGCCATCTTTTGGCGCAACGGTTGGGGGGAAGGTTCCGGCGAGAGTCTTTGCCCGAAGGGGGAACGATCTGTGAATTGTCCTGGCCGTTAGCATCGGGCCAGTCTCTGCTTTGAGCAGCAGGGAGAATTGGCAATCCCTCTCCTGGCATAACGATGAGCAATTATTGCTGCAGCGCGATCGCAACTTCAATACCGCTACAGCTCAACTGGCTCAAAGCAATGTGCCATCCTCAATATTCAGTTCCAGCCATACCATGGATCCCCTTAAGACGATGCTGTGCCAGGAGCCTGGGGATCCGAGCGACCGCAAAGAAGACCTGGTGAATGTCCTCCAACCGTTTGATCTCGACCGGATTCGCATCCACCGTATCATCGACAAAATCCTCGAAACCACAGTCGCCAGAAAGTTCAATGTAGCGGACAGATTCGTTCGTGCCATTCCAGAAGCAATGCTGCACCCGTCGCGGCTTGATGACGTAGCTTCCAGTTGGTGCGGTAAACCGCAACCCTCCTTCACCGCCCACTTCAAACTCCAGCTCGCCTGAGATTACAAACACGGCTTGCGCTTCATGTTCGTGGCTGTGGGGGGCAATCATCGTCTTTGCAGGCAGCTCAGACTCCATGATGCTAAACTGACCGCTCAAATCATCAGTCCGCCCTTTGATCGTCATGGCATTGATTTTCTCGCCTTCACCCGGCAGTCGTAGTAAGTCTTGTATGGTGTAAGTTTCATGCTTGCTCATGAGAATTGTTCTCCTGAATCGGTTTGCAGTGGTTGGCTGGACAATTCCAGTATCGAAAATTTGCACCTCAAAGGCATTGACACTTTCGGACAGAATCAATTTCGGGTTCTGGCCATCTGCCTTGCACTTTTCGGCCAGCGGTTTCCTTGCAGAGGTAGCAGCAAAACAGTCAGGATTTTTGAGCGTAAGGGTTGCATCTGTGCGCTCAAAAATCCCGATCTCGCTGGAATAACACCGCTAATTTGGTGCATTAAGACTGAAGTTGGCAGCGGATGAAACCGGATGTAACAGATGGACAATCTTTCAGTCTCAACGGGATAGCCATCCGCTACATCCGTTCAAGTCCGCTGCCAACTCTTGCATATTTTTAGGTATGTCAGTCCACTACCAGGAATTAGTTAAGTTGTGTTGATTGTCTAAAAGGGTATTTGAAAAGTATTGGATCTCCCCTAGCCACCCCTGAACAAGGGGGGAATTACGGTTAAAAGTTCCTCTTTTTAAGGGGATTTGTAGGTGGATCGAGAGCACTTTGTTAGCGATCTTAGACCTTCTCAAACATCCTCTAAGAGGGAGAAACTTGCGAAGCAATGTAATATCTATTTCTTCAAAAGGTTGATTCTTGGCTGAAGCATTGCTAAATTGGCAGTACTCTTTCACGTTGTCAAGCAGGTTAGCGTTCTATGGAAAGCACTGTCTCAAAGTTCAAGTTTCTCCGCTGTTTACTTCTCTGTTTCGGATTTGCGATCAGTCCTGCCAATGCGATGCCCTTGATTGTCTCAGCAGAATTGGGCCGCTCTAATGATACGCCAGATACAGGGGTTGTTGAAACAGCGATTGATCTTGAGACGCTTGCCTGGATTGATGATATCCCTGCTGCTGTGGAAAGAGAGGGAGCTGGGCGCGATCGCAACCTCGCTAAGCCTGGAGAGCTAACCTTCCAATCCCTTGCCACCGAAAACCCCGATCCTACAGAGGGAATCGCTGACTCAGAAGACGGGGATGTCCCCATCATCGGCTTGGCGGAAGGCATCGACGAGACCCACGTTGCTTCCAGAAAATCCAAAAAATCCAAAAAATCCAAAAAATCCAAAAAATCCAAGCGATCGAAACGGTCGAAACGATCTAAGCGGTCGAAACGGTCGAAACGGTCGAAGAGGCCCTATGGAGATTATGAACCTTGTGGAAAATGCGGCGATATTTTCTACAAAGGAATTATCACAGCAGGCGCAGAATTCACCGTAGAGTTTAGCTACAGCTCCGAGATCCTGATCCAAATCTTTGACGACGAAGCGGCTTACAGTTCTGGCTACTATCCGCTCCATACTATCGGCTACGACACTGCCTGTTACGATACCCTCATTCCTGGACTTGAACTGGGCAGCATCAAACTAAAAGGATATCAACTTTCTGGCAGCATCAGACAGCTCACTTTCCAATACCTCTCTCCTGGCGACTCCAGCTATACCGACATCACAATTAACCAAACGGGCAGCCGGGGATCGATCGTCGGCAGGCTGGATGATGATAACGACGCCTACGTTGTCGTATTTGATGCCAAAGGTGGCAAGCGTTGCAAGAGGTTTAAGAAATACAAGAGATATTCCCAGAGCGAAGATATCTTCTTCGAGCGTCCCCTGACCGCCAATGCAGAAGTTCCTAAAGCCAGCGAGGTGAAATCCGAGACCCTAATTCAAATCTTTGAAGACTAAACGGAGGTTCGGACCATCCTATATATGAGCGATCGGGATGGGAATTCCCATCCTACTCCTGGTTTGTCAATTTGAGAAAACAGCCAGTCAACGCCCACCAACCAAAATCCAGGTTGGTGGGCATTGCTCAGAAAGGGTGGCAATAGGGACCTTTAAACACCTGTACCCGCAGTCCCAATATTGAGAACGAGTTTGCCTTATAGCACTACGAGAACAGATTAGGACATGACAAAAAGCTCAAACCCAGATGTAGTCAACCTTTGCCTTCTGCCCTCTGCCTCCTGCCTTTTGCTATATCTTGGCGATTGAGTCATTGATTGAAAGTTGTAAACCCTTCCTGGTATAAGGATTCGAGGACTTCTGAGTTTTGTAGGGCTTTGCCCGTGCGTAGCATCATTTTGAATTGCTGCACCCACTTCCTCCACTCCCTTTGCTTCTCCCACTCACCCTTCCTCCACCCCGATCCGATGTCCAACTTCGTCGTTCAAGTTCACAAACATGCAAAGTCCAATAAGGCACCAGCAATCAACTTGCCCGCAAATTTACCGCCGCAGGAGTTGCTGGCCCCAGATCTGGTAAAAGTTGGCCAAGAATTGTTTGCCGCAAATGGAGTTTTGGTCGTTAACAACCTGTTCTCGCAAGCGTCGATCTCCATTCTGTATCGATCGTTTATTGAGCGTTATCAATTCTATTTTGAGGATAAAGAATATGCGGATGCTCTGAAAGTGGGGAACAAGCGGCGGATGCTTACCCTCGATTTTCGCCCCCCTTTTAACGATCCAAATATTTATGGCAATCCATTTTTGCTGTACTTGATGCGATCGCTATTGGGCAGCGGCTTTGTCCTCGGCAGTTTTGGCGCAGTGATTGCTCTGCCAGGCGCTAAACACCAGCACGTTCATCGGGATCATCCTCCCCTTTTCGACGATGAAGCCCTCGATCTCAAGATTCCCAGCTTTGCGATCACGCTTGTCGTGCCGTTGATCGATCTAACCCCAGAAACGGGATCGACCCGGGTATGGAAAGGCAGTCATCGCATTTCTCCTGAGCAAGATCTGGACATGGAGGATTCATTTGTACCGTTCGTGCCCACAGGGTCTTGTTATCTGATGGACTATCAACTCTTGCACGGGGGCACGCCAAATATCTCGACTCGAGTGAGACCGATTCTGTACATCACGTATTACCGTTCCTGGTTTCAGGAGACTGTCAATTACGAGCAGCAAGCTAGACTCTCGGTAACCAAACGGGAATATGAAAAAATACCCGAAAAATACAAATTTTTGTTTGAAAGAGTGAGGGACTCGCTTGAATTTCTCCGTACTTCAGCGTTGCAGGAAGAGAAGCAGACCAATGGAGATTTTGAGCAATTAACTGCCACAGAGCAAGCCCGCAAGTTGGCAGAGATCGCGAAACAGGCCCTGACAAATTATGCGTTGAAACCAACCCAAATTAAATTAATTGCCCATGGGGAAAACACGGTTTTTTCTGTGAGTGCGCCTGGCTCCCCATCAGATGGGCAAGATAACAGTCCTTATTTACCCAACCGGTTTATCTTAAGGATCCATCGGGCGAACTATCTGTCTGTTCAGGCGATTGAGTCGGAATTACGCTGGCTGCGATCGCTGCGTCACGAAGCAGAACTCCCGGTTCCCGATCCCATCTCAACTTTAGAGGGGAAACTCTATACTCTAGCCTGTAGTCCAGACATTCCCGAACCCCGAGTTTGTTCCCTGACCCGATGGGTGAACGGGCGATCTCTGTATGGCGAAGATGAGTCAGGTCAGTTAAAGTCGCTGGAGATCGAGTCTGTAGGTCGGTTGCTCGGACAATTGCATCACTATGCAGCCCAGTGGCTTCAGCCAGAAAGCTTTATCAGACCAGCCTGGAACTGGAATGGTTTATTTGGAGAAAGGGCAGGTTACAGCAACAATGGTACTCTTGTGTGGGAGCTGACACCCCAACCCTACCGAAACCTCTTCGAAGATGTCAGCACGCATGTCAAGGCGGTGATGGCGTTGCTCGGTGAAGGCAGCGAACAGTTTGGTATGATTCATGGCGATTTTTGGCTGGGTAATTTATTGGTGTGCGATCGCAAAATATGCCCAATCGACTTCGCAGACTGCGGTTTTGGCTATTGGGGATACGATATTGCCCGGTTTCTGAACGACTTCTCGCACAGTAAGAATTTTGCCTTATGTCTGGACAAATTATTAGCTGGCTATACTCAGATCCGAGCATTTCCACACGCGCAACTCTCCCACATCAACACCTTTATAGCTGCCCAACAAGTCGCCCTGGCGCTATGGCAGATCAACCGCGCCCAGGAACATCCCTCCTTCCGTTCCACCCTGGAAGAAGACTTACAAGAGACAGCCGAAGAAATCGAGACCTTCCTCTCCTGATATCATATCTGGTCGATTGCAATTGATAAAATAGGGGCATTAAGTAGGTTGGGTTTTGCAGACTCAAACCAACACCAGGAGATTTTGAGTTGGGTTTCCGCTAACGCTGCAACCCAACCTACAAATTGTTTTCAATCTTCCGCCCTCTGCCTTAATCATGCACCGACCCATCCGGCATAATCGCCCCCTTCAAATACGCATGGCGCAACTGCACCCGAGTCAAATTTGTACCGCGCAGATCAGCCCCTGCCAACTTCGCCTTACTCAGATTTGCCCCCTTCAGATTAGAGTCCATCAGCTTAATATTGCTTAAATCAGCCCCTGTAAGATTTGCATCTGCCAGATCTACTCGAATTAAATAAGCATTTCTCAGATCCGCCTGTCGCAAATCTGCGTCATTCAAATTGGCCCCAGTCAGCAACTTACGACTCAAATCCAGCCCGGTTAGATCGGTCTTACTGAGGTTAATGCCGCTCAAGGTTGCCTTGCCCAGAGGAACCCCTCGCAAATCAGTCCGACTGAGATCGGCCTTACTCAAATTGGTGCGGCTGAGATAGGCTGCTGTCAGATCCACATGCGTCAGGATCGATCGACTCAGATCTGCCTCGCTCAGATCTGCATGGCGTAATACAGCCCGAATCAGAATCGTTTGACTCAAATCTGCCTGATTTAAATTGGCTCCACTGAAAATCACCCGACTCAAATCTGCCTGGTTCAAATTGGCTTGACTCAGGTTCGCTTTCGTCAAGTTTGCTCTGCTCAGGTGAGCCTCACTCAGATCAGCCTGACTAAAGTTCGCCCCAATAAAATAAGTCCGGTGCTGCTCCGTACTCAGACAAGCACCATGCAAACTAGCACCTTCTAGATCGATATCGCTAAGATCCTGACCGCTTAAAGTCGCCCAATGCAAATCAACGCCTCTGAAATCTCGTTGTCCATTCGCATAACGCTCCAGAAGTTCGTCAGCATCCATATTTCCCGTCTCGCATCATTACCTTTCATCCCAGGTTTTGTTGTCCGGCAGGACAGCGTTAAACGGAAGCGGCTGAACCCCTGAAAGCAAATCTAAAAAGATTTCAGTATTGGACTTGCGAACAATGTTCCAATCAATGTTTCTGCAGCCAGACAGCAAACCCGCTAATCTCTTGCGAGCCAATCCCCATTGCTAGCCTTCACATTGCAAATCTCGATCGTCCATTTCATAATCAGTAGCGAACAATTTTCAGCACTGCCGAGCAATCAATTTGACCCGTTTAATGTTTGCTCTTCGCACAATCGAGTCATAATGGTTTGGCGATCTAACCCCTCATCAGCCCAGGCTTCAACTGCCTTCAATCGCTCTGTTAATCCCAACACAAAACAGTTATATTCTGCCCCTAGAGACTCGCAAGCAATTTGGACGCACTTCAGGTCCCTTCCAGTCAGCTGACTAAAGAATGTTTGTAAAATTCCTGCTTCCAGGAAGCACACGGGTCTTTTCCAATCGGGCGCTTTTTGGGCAAAAGGAGAATTCCAGATTTTGATTTGCAAGAACCCTTGTCGATAGTAACTCTGGTCGAGTTCCACCTGACCCCAGCCGTGAGTTTTCCAGCACTGTTGCAGACATTGGAGAAACTCCACCATTTCCATATCAGAGATCGCCTTGTCATAGTAATCAGACAATTCTTCACAAAAGCGGCTATAGAAATTCTTGCCCCACCAGCGACCGCAGTTGAATAGCACTAAACGAGCAGCCTGACCCGTTTCTGCCTCTAGACCGATATAAATACTTTCAATCAAGTTCTCTGGCAAAGCAAGCAAGCGATCGCCCTGGCGATTTTCCAGCAAACCCAATTCCAAATCCCCCTGGATATAGACATTGGGAGCAAAGTAATTCCCTGGCAATCGTTCGATTTCTAGCAGTTCAGTGACATTAATCATCAGCAGTTCCCCATCAAAAAGTTTGTTCCTTGTTCATCTTGAGATTTGCAGTTTCGCACCAGGGAAAATCACAGTTTTGGGGATTAACCTGATGTGCCCTGACAGTTTCCCTAAGCTTCGTTTCCCAAAAGAGCGTTCTCAGCCTGCGATAAAAAAGGCTGCATCAGCTCCCATGCTTGCCCCGACAGCAACTCCCTCAAACGGCTCTGCAGCAACTGATAGAGCTTGAGTTCAATGGACTGAAGTTCGTGGGTCTGAATCAACCCCTTAAACCAGTCCAAGAGTTGTTGCTGGAGAAATTCTTGATTGTTTGACAACATCGCCATTGCACAGTAGCGCAAGATCAATAACCAATGTTGTAGGGCTTTTTCCAGGGTTGCCTGCTCTTGCGTGGGGAAAGCAGCCAGGAGCTGATCGGCCACTGGCTGAAAAATGTCTGTTTCTCGCTCTCTCAAAATCTCATAGGCTTCCACTCGTTGCGCAAGGGTTGCAGCATGGCGCTTCAAAGTCTCAATTTCCTGGGGATCTAAATAGCGATCCTCTGCCCGATCCACCAAAGCCTCAATTTCCGGGTACATGATTTCACCTCTAAAACATCTCAGCGACGCTGATTGGGTTGACTCGATTGTTTTCATCTGGAATCGGCGCTAACTTGGGTTGAACGCCGATTTTTGGCGTTCCTTCCCAGGCAATAGCCTGGAAAAATTGCTGCACTCGCAAACCCAAACTCAAACATTGGTTCTCTGATTGGTGTTGCTGGATGGCAACAGAAATCCCTTGCCAATTGCAGTCGCAGAAAAATTTTTGAACGGACTGACGCCCTCGGAGGTTCTGCTCTGCATTATCGGGCGCTGGTGCGATCGCACTAGTCTGTGCGACAGGTTCATCGGGTACTAAAACAGGATCTGGGAAAGAAACAGGAATCGTTGATCGCAATGCTGTAACAGATGCACCTTCCCAACTCATCGCCTCAAAGAAATCATGCACCGTACTTTGCCAGGAAATCAGTTGCGGTTGTAGAACTGAATATTGTTGCAGGGTTGGTTGGGGTTGAGCGACAGATTGTAACTGCGGTTCATTTAACGGTGTCCCCTGCCAGTTACAGCAGTCCAAAAACTCGCTGACCGACAACATCAGCCAGCTAGCTTGTACTTCGATCGGCTCAACAACCTGTAGCGGCTGGATTTTCGGTTGTACTTCAGGTTTGGTCAAGGAAAGACCCTGCCAATTGCAGCAGTCCAAAAATTCCCGTACGGACTGATTGAGCCAGACTGTAGCAGGTTTGTCTGAAGTAAGAGCTTGGGGAGATGCAGACTGAATTTTGCCAGATGGTGCTGTTGGGACTGCGTATATTCCACTAGAAGGGGCTTCAGAAGCAGAAGCTACAGGCAGTGTTAACCCTGCCGTTAGAGGAATTCCCTCCCAGGCAATGGTCTGGAGGAACTCCTGTACCGTGACCTGCAAAGAGAGCGATCGCGTCGGCAGTCCGAACTGCACCTGCGGTTTAGATGGCAAGACGGGTTCGGCGAGGGGAAGACCTTGCCAGTTGCAACGTTCTACAAACTCTCGCACCAACTGATTGTTCCAGGAATTTTGCCCCATCATTGCAATCTTTCCCCACCCCGCAGCCGCTTTTCAATGTCCCGGGCAGTGGCACCTTCATTGAGCCAGAACGCAGCAGCATCAATGCGATCGGGAGTACCTAACAGAAACTTGCAATAGGTTTCCCCCATGGAGTAGCACTGGATCTCAATACAGTTGAGGGGCTTTTTGGACATACTGCCAAAGAAGCCGCCAAATAACCCAGCATAGAGATGGCAGACAGGTTTGCCCACATCTCCCAGGGTACGGGCTACGGCTGAATCAAAGAGATTGACAAGTAGAAAGCCTTGTTTGTGATCGCTCATGTCTACTTCCCAACGTCCCCATCCCTGAGTTGTAAAAGGCCACCACCAGGTTTCTAGCAGAAAAATGGAATTCGCTTTATGGATTTCTTGATCGAATTCCGGCTCGAACCATTGTTTAAAAAATTCAGCATCCTTCTTGCCCCATTCCAGGCCAATACTGTACATAATCACAGCAGAGGCATTACCGACTTCTTCTTCGAGACCTTCCACCAGACCAATGATGAAATCTTCGCTGGTGAAAATATTGCGAGCATGATTCCAGTCAGTAATAGAGCCAGTTTCGGGCTGAAACTGGAAAAAGTCCTGGAACCGATAGTGGTTATGCTTTTTGGGATATTGCTGCTTTAGAGGATGTTCTGGTTTATATGATTTTTTCAGGGAAGACTCTGGGTCAGATGCAGACTCCCTTGTAGTGGTAACAACCATGAATTCAGTGCTCCTTCATGCGGGTTAATCTGGCCAATCATTGGAGAGGGTAGATGCGCGTTAACCCTTCAGTTGGCAGAATTGACAACAGGCAAATCTGCCAGCGATCGCTTGTGGCTAATCCCCTACATAAAAGAATTCAATTTAAACCGTTCCGATCAGGAAAATCTGGAGGATATGGCAGTTTGTCTGGGAGTAGGCTGGTTGTTGAACTAAAAGGGAAAGAACAAGACTGTTGATGAGTATTTTTCATAACTTGAGAGGTTCGTGCTCCTGGAGGGGACACTAACTTCTGTTTCTTTGTCCCAGCACATGGAAATCAGTTATTTTGAAAGCCTGGCGAAGCAAGGTTTTCAAAATAACCGTTCAAGTTGTATCCACGAACATGACTCAACTGCATTAGCACCCATAAAAAAACAGTGGAGAAGTTCTCCACTGTTCCCAATATCTCAATTGACGCCATTGTTAATGAAAATCAGATGCTTCTAAAGAGAAATCGATCAGAGTTTCTGGCAACAATCAACCATCAACAATCTCACAAAACCTATCTTGCAACCGCAGCTTCCGAAAAAGATTTTGCTGATTCTTTGAGCAATGCTGCTTTGTCAGTTTGCTCCCAGGGCAATTCCAGATCGGCGCGTCCGAAATGACCGTAAGCTGCTACATCCTGATAAAAACGACCGCCTCGCTCTCCAGGCAGATGGGTTAAGCCAAACGTTTGGATAATCCCAGCTGGACGGAGTTCAAAGTTCTTTTCTACTAGTTTCAGCAAACTTTCATCGTCGATTTTGCCTGTACCAAATGTTTCAACTGCGATACTCACTGGCCGCGCCACACCAATCGCATAACTCAGCTGGACCTCACACTTTTCTGCGAGTCCCGCAGCCACTATATTCTTTGCAACATAGCGACAGGCATAGGCAGCACTTCGATCCACTTTGGTTGGATCTTTCCCTGAGAATGCACCACCACCGTGACGAGAGTAGCCACCATAGGTATCAACAATAATTTTCCGCCCCGTTAAGCCAGAGTCTCCTTGAGGACCGCCGACAACAAACTTGCCCGTTGGATTGACCAAAAAACGGGTCTGTTCATCGGGTTTCACGTCAATGTCCGCAAACACAGGCTCCACTACTGCTGACCAGAGGTCTTGCTTGATCTTGGCTTGCACTTCCGCTTCAGTAGCAATGTCTCCGATGGTTGCAGTATGCTGAGTTGAGATCAGGATGGTATCAATACCAACTGGACGATCGTTTTCATAAACAACGGTGACCTGGCTTTTGCCATCGGGACGCAAGTAAGGTAGCTGACCTGTTTTACGCACAGCTGCCAACCGACGGCAAATGCGATGAGCTAGACTGATGGGCAAAGGCATCAGTTCAGGAGTCTCGTTGCAGGCAAACCCAAACATAAGACCCTGGTCACCAGCACCAATCGCATCCAACTGCTCATCGCTAGCTTGCTCGCGGCTTTCGCGCGCTTCGTCAACGCCCTGCGCGATATCTGGAGATTGGGTGTCTAAGGCAACTAACACAGAACAGCTGTTGGCAGAAAAGCCGTTCTCGGAATCGGTGTAACCGATTTCAGCAATTTTCCGGCGAGCTAGATCGGCGTAATTGACCTGAGCCTGGGAGGTAATTTCTCCCGTAATCAAGACTAACCCCGTATTAACTACTACTTCAGCAGCAACTCGGCTTTTGGGGTCTTCACTCAGCAAGGTATCCAGGATAGTGTCTGAGATTTGATCGCAAATTTTATCTGGATGCCCCTCAGTGACGGATTCAGATGTGAAGAGGTAACGACGAGACAAGGAAATCTCCTCTCTTTGGCGAAACGAACAGTAGATGTTGGACTTAGAGCTGATTCCTCATAAGAGCCAAGCAACCTGCACAATGGATACAGGTCAAGTGATTATAGCACTTTCATTTGTTTAGTTTTTGTTAATGACTTGAATGTCATTGTATTGGCTTGCGATCGCATCTGCCCGATCCAAAACGGGAGGAATAGTCCATCCCCAGGACGCTCCTATGCAACCAGCCGCCCCAGCTGCTTGAGCCATTTCAAAGTCGAGTTCAGTATCACCCACCATCATTGCTTGACCCGGTTCAACTCCCAAAGCACGACAGGCTTGCTCAAAGAACTTTGGATCGGGTTTTACAAATCCTGAATCCCCGCCAAGTTGACACTGGATGTAAGGTTCAAGGGCATACTGATGCACGAAATCCTTGACATTTTCAGTCATATCGGCAGATAGAATGCCCAGTTTGATGCCTGCTGCAGCTAATCGCTGAAGTAGCTCTAAAGCACCAGAGAATAAGGGGGTTTCCTCTGCTTTGCGCTGACAATATCGATCTGCATCTGCAAAGACAGAATCGACGATCTGACGAGCAGCTAGCCAGTCTTTCCCAGTTTCTGCTACATAGGCTGCCGCTGCGATCGCGTTCTCCTGACGGCTACCCGCTGCCAGGAGACCTCCAGGATTCAGTCGAGCGTCCTCCAACCCAAAAGCCATCAACAAAGGCTCCTGAACACCTGGAATCTGAGCATCAAGCAAACGACAACGCTTTTGACCCAGGCTTCTCAGAAAGAGTTCTGAATTTGCCAGGGTGCCATCTTTGTCGAAAACAATCACCTGAATATTGGAAAACGTAAAGTTCCCACACCGAATATTGGCCAAGACCGAAACCTATTGAAACCCCGTAAGCATCCGAAACGTAACCCCTAAACAGAAAGGCCATACCAACATAGCGCCGCATTATCCCTAATCAACAGCAGCAGGAATCGCTTCCTCAGGAACTGGAATTTCCATCGTCGGCAGTCCAGCAGCCTGCTGCTGCGCTTGCATCTGCTCGCGGTACTTCGCAGCCATTTCCTCAGCTTTATCGTAAACAATCTGAGGATTTTTGATCATATCGCCTGGCTCAGGCTCCAACTGCTTGGTTGACAGAGAAATTCTGCCCCGCTCCGCATCTAGATCGATGATCATCACCTTAACCTCATCATTGACATTAAAGACACTATGAGGAGTATCAATATGATCGTGAGAGATCTCAGAGATGTGGAGCAGACCGCTCACACCGCCAATATCAATGAATGCCCCATAAGGCTTGATGCCTCGAACCGAACCAATCACAACCTCACCCACTTCCAGGCGATTCATCTTGCGTTCAACCAGCGCTCGGCGATGGCTTAAAACAAGGCGATTACGATCTTCATCCACTTCCAGAAACTTCAGCGGTAGCTCCTCTCCAACCAAATCTTCCTTGGGTTTGCGAGTACTAATATGGGAACCAGGGATAAACCCCCGCAATCCTTCGATGCGAACCAATGCCCCACCCCGATTGGTAGCAAAAACACAAGAGCGAACTGTCGCATCTTCTGCTTGTAGCTGGCGCACTCGCTCCCAAGCTCGCATATACTCAATCCGCCGAATGGAAAGGGTAAGCTGCCCATCCTCATTCTCATCAGTCAGGATGAAGAACTCGCGGGTTTCGTTAGATTGCAACACTTCATCAGGACTATCCACCCGATTGATAGACATTTCCTGAATGGGAATGTAAGCAGCCGTCTTAGCACCAATGTCAATCAGAGCGCCCCTTGGTTCTAGACTAAATACTGTACCCGCCACAATATCGCCAGGACTGAAGTGATAGTCGTATTTGTCAAGTAAGGCGGCAAAATCCTCGTGCGTAAAGCCAATATCTGGAGCTGATGTTTTCAGATTGAGCATGCTGATGTTTCCTAGAATTTCTCCTGAATAGTTATGCCTCCTGTCGATGGGTACGCACCTCACAAGCGGGCATTCTACACCTACAACCTTTCAATTTTAGCGCTAAGCGATCTCAGAGTCCAGATATCTTAGCATTGCAGAACGATATATTATAAATTTCACTCACTTCTCAGCCATAAAAGGCCAACTCGAAGGATAGTTGCTTTCCTTCATACAACTCCGAGCATAGATTGCCAGTTTCTTTACATTAACTCTGAAACTATCTCTGCCAACTTGTTCGCTTGTGCTAACAAACAATTGGAACTACAGAATAATGGAATTACCACAATCTACTCAATATTAAAGAATAGTGCTATCAACACTCAAACTTAGAATAAGGGAATGCTATATAGTTAATTTCTACAAACAACTTGGCCAGGTAATGGTTAGGGATGTGAAGCCAAAGAGGCTGATTTTTTAGATTCAAGCTCGGTCAAAGACAAACCAGAAACAACTGACAAATCTACATCTTCGCCAGAATTCTTACTGTAGCTCTGAAGATCGTGAAGTGTTTCTACAAAGTCTCGAATGCCCTGAAATTGGCGATAAACAGACGCAAAGCGGATATAGGATACCTCGCTGAGCGTGCGTAGATTCTTCAGCACTAATTCCCCAATCTCGTTGCTGGCAATCTCGCGTACTGCCCGCTGCTGCAATTCCGATTCGATCTCATCAACAATTGTTTCTTGCCTGATGGAGGAAATCCCTGTCTTTTCGCAAGCCCGAACAATGCCACGCAAAAGCTTAGAGCGATCGAAAGACTCCCGCTGACCATCACGTTTAATCACAGTAATTGGGATAAATTCAATCCGCTCGTAAGTGGTGAAGCGATGACCGCATTTGAGGCATTCTCTCCGTCGCCGGATGCTTTGCCCCGCCTCGGCTGAACGTGACTCTAGAACGCGATTATCTGGATGTTGACAGGAAGGACACCTCATAGGACAAATTATGGCACATTAAACTATATATAGAGATAACCTTTTAGCAGGGATTTGAGGTTGGAGTCTCAGTCAAGGGAAAATAGCTTCCACTGCGGGAATTTGACACCTGCTTTCTGTTATTAGTATGGATGATTATAGCCTTTTTGATCCAAATTCATTAGAATCTTTCCCATATTTATCTTTTGAATCTCAAAACTAATCCATTTCAGAAAAAACAAGCACTCAAACTTAACATTGATGGCAAAATTGGCATCTTTAGAGTTTAATTCTATCAACCATTCTGGCCTTTGGCATCGATCTATAGCCCAACCACAAGTTTCTCAAAGGACAGTGCCCCAATATTATTTCTCCTCAAAAGTGAGGCCAAACAACCGATAAGGCTATAGCGTTTGTACTACAAATAGGCAAAGTAACAGGACTTAATGGAATGGGCAACAAAGCTTTTGGATGCGTTGGGTTCCCCCAGCAAATTCTGCTGAGATTAAAAATTAACCTGGTCAATCAAGAGTTTGAAGAAAGTTGCGATCGCGCCAGGTTAAGAATATTTAAAGCCCTAGGATTGCTCGATTGTGGAATAAGTTTGGAACTGGAGCTGAAGATTCCCGTTGCAAGTTCATATTGCAAATTACTAATCCCAAATCCTGTCTCTATTTGGGATTAGAGAGGATTTAGAGGGTTATTTGAAAATAACCTTCCAAACCATGAATAGGACAACCAACGCTTTCAAAACAGCAGAGGTCGTCTCCTGGTTTGGCAGTTAGAGGCTACATTGACCAAACCTTGAAACGACCCCTTGTTTAACTTCATCTTTACCTCAGTCTAAAAGAACATTACAGTTCCTTTCTCTAAAGGCAAAAATCTGAAGAATACACAACTTGGCTAATCTTTGGGAATCCGCGGGGGGTCGCGGAATGCGATCGCAAAAAAGAGCAAAGCCAACGTACAGCCAAGAATCAGAATATAAGCGACACTTTCCATTGGAGAAACTCCTGAGCTTCCAGCTAATACAAGTTTACAAGCAGAAAGGGTCTAACAACTGAACTCTGCTAATAGATAGGCAAAGGAGTTGCTAGACCACCATTCCTAACCCTCTAATTGGGCACGTAAGAGCGTTTTTCTTTGAAAGACATTCAATTAGCCAGCATCTGGAACGCGAGTGGAGGGATCGCCAAGTTTCTCAAAGAAACCCCATTCAACTTGCTCTTCATCCAGATCGGGATCGACACCCGCAAACACATCGCGGAACAGCGTTCGAGAACCATGCCAGATGTGCCCAAAGAAAAAGAGCAATGCAAAAACAGCATGCCCGAAAGTAAACCAGCCACGCGGGCTGCTCCGGAACACTCCATCAGATCCCAAGGTCTCGCGGTCAAAGTCAAACACTTCTCCCAACTGGGCACGACGAGCAAACCGTTTGACCTGAGATGGATTGTCAAAGGTTTGACCATCCAAAGAACCGCCATAAAAGCTGGCCGTTACGCCCGCTTGCTCGAAGCTGTACTTTGATTCAGCCCGACGGAAAGGGATGTCTGCTCGAACAACACCATCGCTGTCCGTCAAGATCACCGGAAAAGTCTCAAAGAAGTTCGGCATCCGGCGAACGCTCAATTCTCGACCGTCTGCATCTTTAAATACGGCATGACCAACCCATCCCTGGGCAAGACCATCCCCATCATTCATTGGGCCAACGCGGAAAAGTCCCCCTTTAGCAGGGTTATTGCCAATATAGTCATAGAAAGCCAACTTTTCAGGAATCGCCGACCATGCTTCTGAGAGGCTATTGCCTGCAGCAACATTCGCATCAACCCGGCGAGCGATTTCTTGTTGAAAGTAGCTGCTATCCCATTGATAGCGAGTGGGGCCAAATAACTCAATTGGAGTTGCTGCGCTGCCATACCACATTGTCCCTGCCGCAACAAAAGCCGCAAAAAATACAGCGGCAATACTACTGGAGAGAACTGTCTCAATGTTGCCCATTCTGAGCGCACGATACAGTCGCTCTGGTGGGCGTACGGCGAGATGGAACAGCCCAGCAATAATCCCAACAATACCTGCTGCAATATGGTGGGCCACAATACCACCAGGATTGTAAGGATCGAAGCCAGCTGGCCCCCATTCTGGCGCAACAGGTTGGACACTACCTGTCAAACCGTAAGGGTCAGAAACCCACATTCCAGGGCCCCAGAACCCACTCAAGTGAAAGGCCCCAAAGCCAAAACAAAGTAACCCAGCAAGCAATAAGTGAATGCCAAAGATTTTAGGCAAGTCAAGAACAGGTTCATCTGTACGAGGATCTCTGAAAACTTCCAGATCCCAATAAACCCAGTGCCAAACAGCAGCCAGAAACATCAAACCGGCAAATACAATATGAGCAAGGGCAACGCCCTCAAAAGACCAGAAACCGGGATCGACTCCGGTTTCGCCAGTAACGCTCCAGCCTCCCCAAGAGCCTGTAACTCCGAGGCGAGACATGAACGGTAAAACAAACATGCCCTGACGCCACATCGGATTCAGGACAGGGTCGCTGGGGTCGAAAATAGCTAATTCGTACAGGGCCATAGAGCCAGCCCACCCTGCAACAAGACCAGTGTGCATTAGGTGTACAGCAAGCAATCGCCCTGGATCGTTCAGGACAACTGTGTGTACTCGGTACCAGGGTAGTCCCATTTGACTACACTTCCTCCTCTAACAGTTATGTCTACAATTCAACGCTTTTTTCAGGTTTTCTTAAGAAAATCGCGTTCGCTGCCACTGAAAACCTGCCAGAGAAAACATCATGAATGAATCTGGGGGACAGTACAGTTTGGCAGTGCATTAGCAAAAATGAGAGTGTTTAAAGAAGTGTAACCAGTGTGAGAGCCTCATTGCAAGCAGAATCTGCACTTATTCAAAGTTTACAGGTGAGCAAACTATAGTTTGGGTCAGCATTGCAATGCACGCTGAGGATTCAGGATTAAAGGAATTTTCAGCAATAATTTCCCAGCCTGAGTCCTGACAAGACTTGGAAGGTTAACATCCCTTAAGAGGACGTTAACCCCTATTTCTTCGTGCCAGAACGGAAAAATGAGTTATTTTGAAAGTCTTGCTGAGCAAGACTTTCAAAATGACCTTCCAAGTCGTGTCCTGATTGATTCTCAATAACAAAGCTTACTGAAAAAGCTCATCAGGCATGAGATCTGGGAAAGTTTTAGGAATAAGGGATGACAGCGCTAAGGTTTTGTATGACTTGCGTCTGAGTAAATAGCTTGAATAGCACGAAGATAGATCGAGATATCACAAGATTCTCAAAATTATTGGAGTGACAAAGCGAATTGAGTAAAATAAAGCTGTTTTTTAGAAAAAGCTGTAACGCTTACCCGATAGACTCTACAACACTAAGGTGCCGATAAAAATGCGCACAATCATGAGTTGTGTCAACGCCTTAGGTATAAACTTTTTTCTTCTGAATCTATCCCTTCTTCCCTCTATAATTACCATCTCAGAACGTTCGCCCTAATCTCTGAAAATCTTGCTCGACTTCAGCACAGAGGGAACGGTTATGAGGGTCGATACGAATCGCTTTCTTCAAATATACTCTGGCTTTGTCGAGTTGGCGGGTATCCAATAGATGTCTACCCCAGCGTTGATAGGTAATGGCCTGCCATTGGCGTATTTCAGGATCGTTAGGCATTCTTTGGGCTAGCCCCTCGACTAGCGCGATCGCACGAGGAAACCGCTGTTCTTTGAACAACTGGAGCAGTTGTTTATAAGAACTTTGCTTCAGCTCCTGTTCAATTGCCGAGAGCTGAGGATTGGGTTGAATGGGCGGATCCTGGTGGGAAACTTGGGTAGATTTTGAGGGAGGATGATTGGTTTTGCCAGATAGAGATTCACCTGATTGCTCAAAATCTCCCACCTCAAAAGGCTGCGATCCTCCACTGGCAGCTCTATCTGGAGTACGGGTTGGCTGAGATTTGGGATCGGGGTTAGCTCCTTCGATCGGCTTAACAGTATTCGCCAGCAACCGGTAAGCTTCTGCAATCTGAATGAACTTCTCCTTCGCCTGCCGATCTGCCGGGTTCACATCAGGGTGATAGCGTCGAACCAGATTTCGGTAAGATGCCTTGATCTCAGCAAAGGAAGCCCCTGCTCTTAATCCTAATAATCGGTAGCAATCTGCAAGATTCATTGAGATGAGAAGTGGCAGAATTAACTAAAATTCTGCCATTACTGCAGCTAAATTAAACCCTTTTGTCCTGTCGCTTTTGATGGAGTTAAGGCTGAAATGCCCGCTCTTCAATCACCCGATCCACCAACCCATATTCCTTTGCTTCTTCAGCAGACATAAAGTAATCGCGGTCAGTATCCTTGGCAATTTTATCCAATGGCTGACCCGTCCGGCTCGAAAGCATTTCATTCAACCGTTTCCGGATCCGGAGAATCTCTCTAGCCTCAATTTCTATATCAGTTGCCTGACCCTGGGCACCTCCAAGAGGCTGATGGATCATAATTCGGGAATGGGGTAATGCCAGGCGTTTCCCCTTAGTACCAGCCGCAAGTAAAAATGCTCCCATTGAGGCAGCCATCCCAACACAAATCGTCACAACCTCTGAGCGAATATGTTGGATAGTATCGTAAATTGCTAGCCCTGCAGTTACTGACCCTCCAGGTGAGTTGATATAGAGATAGATATCCTTGTTTTGATCCTCAGAGTCCAGATATAGCATCTCAGCAATGATGCCATTGGCCACTCCATCGCTGACTTCTCGGCCTAGAAAAATAATCCTTTCGCGAAACAGTCGATCGTATATATTAATCCATTGCGTGTAAGGATCGCCTGGAAAACGGTAAGGAACTCTGGGAACACCAATCGGCATAGTACTTTTCCTGTTGTGTCGAAGATTTAAAAACTTACATGCCAGCAAGCACGGGTTGGGGCAGCTCTTTGGGGCTTTCCAACACTTTATCGATCAAGCCATAGTCTTTGGCCTGCTGAGGTGTCATGTAAAACATCCGATCCATGTCTTTTGCGATCTTCTCGGTGGGTTGGCCAGTATTCTGCGACAAAATGTTCAACATCATGGCCTTGTTTGCCAGTACCTCTTTCGCCTGAATTTGAATATCAGTGGCCTGACGATAACCCGATCGGCGGCGAGCCTGGTGTAAAACGATATTACCATTGGGCAGACTCGCCCGACAGCCTTTCGTTCCAGCTGATAGGATCATAGTCGCGGTACCGATGGCTTGACCGATACAAATGGTATGGACGGGAGGCTTGATGTAATCGATCGTATCGCAAATGGCAAAGGCTTCTGTTTCCAAGCCAATGGCATCGCCACTATACCAGGAGGTGCCTGTGGAGTTGATGTAAATGGATATGGGCTTTTCTGGGTCATCGTATTGCAAATAAAGCAATTGGGCGATGATCAGTTCGGTAACATCAACGCCTAACTGCTGTTTGTATTCATCTGGGGAAACCAGGGGCAGACCAAGATAAACAATCCGTTCCTTGAGCAAGAGAGAAGGAAGATCGGGGGGAGGAGTCCGATAATAAGAGTCTCCGTAATAAGGAGCTTGAACGGCCTGGGTCGATGAGTGCATAGGGATAATGTACGATTGCCTGCAATAAGGACGCTATTTTAAAAATATGGTAGCGCGGCGATGGGGTTAACGGTGCGATCCTGATTAGGGTTAGGGTTAGATTAAACCTGCATCCCGAACCTGGACACAATTTTCAATAGCGGTGCTGGGCAACTTACAGCCTTTGCCTTTGCTAAAATCGGCCTTCTATTTCTTGCCGTGTGTGTTAATTTGTCTCTGGGAAAATGAGTCATATTCTGGATCGCCTCCATCTCCGTTGGATGACAGGCTATTCTGGACTGAGGGTGAATTAGGCAAAGTCCATTCTGTTGTAAAGGAAGTGCTATGGACGTTTTGCCAGCAGTCTGTTAGAGAGTTAAATTGTGAATTGGAAATCGTGTCTACCTGAATCACACCTGCCCGAGCAGGTTATTAAACCCTGACCATATTGATGAAATTTACTCCTAGAGCAGGAACTTCCATCTGCTAAGAGTGTTTTTTTTGATGGCTCCACCAACTTTCTAGTCGGTATGATTAATGCCAGGATAGCTATCCTGGTATATAGAGAGCGTTTTTTGGATAGACTAGGCCAACAGGCGAACGAGGTGCGATGTTCGCAGCCAGGTTGAGTGATAGAGGAGTATGTGCAGGATGCTTTATTTTACGCTGGTGCTTCTCAGTTTCTCCTTTTTGTTCTATCAGTTAATCTGCCTATCATTATTCTGCTCGATCCCATTCGCCATTTTTCATCCTGTTGTTAATTTCTCTGAAATTTGAACGATCCTAAAATCAGAATTTTAATGATGTTTGGCTAAATCCTTTCCATCTCAGGATCGGCAGTTCCTTTACAGGCAAAGCTACACATTCCAAAATGAATAGGGGGTTTAAATGTTCAACTCCTTATGCCTGATTACTTGTTTTTTACGCTGTAGTTTTAACAATCCACCCTGAAGTTATTTCGTTTCACTGCTCGCTTGTCAGGAGTTCTAGTTGTATGAGAGTCGGTTTGCAAACTGCCTTAAGCGATCCTAATCTTGATGCTGCTCAAGCGAGCAGCCAGCGCCAACTCGCAATTTCGATTTCTGCGATCGCAGAAGCAACCGGACGCACAGTGCCATTAAATTTGTGTCTGGTGCTTGACCATAGCGGTTCGATGAGCGGCCAGCCCCTGGAGACCGTTAAACAGGCAGCCAGTCGCTTAGTTGAACGGTTATCTCCCGGCGATCGGATCTCAATTGTGGTTTTCGATCATCGAGCCAAAGTTCTGGTTCCTAATCAGCCAATCGAAACTCGTCCTGTGGGTATCAAGGCAAAAATTAGTCAATTGGAAGCAGAGGGAGGCACAGCAATTGACGAAGGAATGCAATTGGGGATTGCAGAATTGGCTAAAGTGAAGGAATCTGCTGTTTCGCAAATTTTTCTGTTGACGGATGGCGAGAACGAGCATGGTGATAATACCCGTTGTATAGATCTGGCACAGATGGCCACCACCTACAATATGACGCTGAACGCTCTGGGCTTTGGCGATCACTGGAATCAAGATGTAGTAGAGCAGATTGCTGATGCTGGAGGCGGAACCCTATCCTATATTGAGCGCCCTGAACAAGCGGTTGATGAGTTTGGTCGCTTGTTTAACCGCATCCAATCCGTGGAGCTGACCAATGCGCATTTGCTGTTATCTTTGATGCCCAAAGTTCGATTAGCAGAGCTGAAACCCATCGCTCAAGTTGCGCCGGACACCATTGAACTTCCTTTTCAGAGAGAAGACGATCGCATTGTAGTGCGGATCGGCGATTTGATGACGGAGGAGTCGCGGGTTATTTTGGCTAATCTCTATATTAGCCAGTTAGCAGAGGGCAAACACCCGATTGCAAAGGTGCAGATCCGCTATGACGATCCGGCACAGAATCAAATTGGCCATTTGACGGATACGATTCCGGTGTCAGCCACTGCTCTGCAGGATTTTGAATCTGCGGCTGATGCTGAAGTTCAACGGTATGTTTGCGCCCTGGCAAAATATCGGCAAACCCAGATTGCTGAAACAAAGTTGCAACAGGGGGATCGGGCAGGGGCAGCAACGATGCTCCAGACTGCGGCCAAGACAGCCTTGCAGATGGGGGATCAGGGGGCTGCAACAGTGCTTCAAACCAGCGCCACTCGGCTACAATCTGGAGAAGATCTCTCTGATGCCGATCGCAAGAAAACTCGGATTGTCTCCAAAACAATTCTTCAATAGCAACGATTCTGTATGGCAGGGCATAGCAAATGGGCCAACATCAAGCGCCAGAAGGCTAGAGTTGATGCCCAGAAAGGGAAAATTTTCACCAAGATTTCGCGACAGATTATTGTTGCGGCCCGCAGCGGTCTACCTGATATTGAAGCGAATTTCCAATTGCGTAATGCAGTGGAAAAGGCAAAAGCAGCAGGAATTCCGAATGATAATATCGATCGTGCGATCGCGAAAGGAGCCGGCCGCTGGGGAGCCGATGGCAATGCCTTTGAGGCCGTTCGCTACGAAGGCTATGGTGCTGGTGGTGTCGCGATTCTGATTGAAGCCCTCACTGACAATCGCAACCGCACAGCGGCTGACCTGCGCGCTGCTTTTAGTAAAAATGGTGGCAACCTGGGTGAAACAGGCTGTGTCAGCTGGATATTTGAACAAAAAGGGGTGGTGACAGTAGTCGGGCCCTTAGATGAAGAAGCTCTGTTGGAAGCGGCGCTGGACGGTGAAGCAGAGTCCTACGAACTGACTGAAGTTGATGATATTGCAGGGGCAGATGTGTTTTCTGCAGCTAGCGATCTGGAAACGCTCAACCACAGCTTGAAAGAGCATGGTTACAACATCAAGCAGGCTGAATTGCGCTGGATCGCGACTAACACGCTTGAAGTCAGCGATGCTGAGCGGGCGCGATCGCTGCTCAAGCTGATGGATGCGCTGGAAGACCTTGATGATGTGCAAAGCGTCACCAGCAATCTGGAAATGACAGAGGAGTTGATGGTGTCGCTCGCGTAAGCCTCAAGAAAATTAGTTTCTGGATTAGATTGCATAGTGCTGTTCTGGCACAGGGAAACCAGCATCGCTAAGGAGTCGCGGAGCGTGCGATTCATAATTGGAACAGCTAAAAACATGAGGACAAATAAATCTAGGGAACGCATTAAATGCGTTCCCTAGATTTATCTTGAGCAATTATTCTAAGGAATATGACTCTGCACTAAAAACAATACAACAACCACAGTAGATCTTCTTTTGTGCCTGAAGTTATATAAGAGCACCAACCGATTTCGCGAACAGCTTCGGAAATGTGGTATTCTGAGAGATGCATAATGCGAAGCTCTCAAAATAACCTGCCAGCCTGTGCATCGAAGCAAATAAAAAAATTGTCAAAGCTCCCACCTTAATCGTTATTCCAGGAACGTAGAACGCAAGCAAACGCCTCAATCCATTCCATATTTTTCAAGATTGCAGTAGAGAATAGAGAATGCAAAGCTCTCTTAATTTTTTTCTCTTCTCTACTTTCTGTATCAACGGTCTGCGATCTTTTCTTCCGTGACGCCATAGATTGGAACCTCATCTAAAGCCAGGAAGCTGCGCCGTCCCGATCCGCGTCGGTGCCCTTCCTTAGAATGGTTTTGGGCAAGCATGTGTATTTCAGTTTCATCAGGTTGCACATCAGATGATAGAAACGCCATTGCGGGTGTACTGGCAACGGCATTGAACAACAATAAGCCAGAAGGTAAAAGAGCAGCAAGAGGGAGCATAAGTAAGTTCTGTTGCGAAACATCTATTTCCCTCTACGGATACTGTCATTACTATCCGGATAGAGAGGAGAGATCTCCCCGTCCTGATAAGTTGGTAGACAAAAATAATCGGATCGTTTTGCTCAGTGAAACCACTCAATTATTTTTGCCCAGGTACTGAGCAGAGAAGCCAAGCATTACGCAGGTGTCACTACACAACTGACAAAAAACGGTCAATAAAAAACCCGGTCGCTGAACCGGGTTCCGTCTATCAAGGTGTGCAAAGATTCCCCATCTTGCCCCCCCTGAAAATCTGGCTTGCCCTGAATTCGAGGACTTCAAACTGCTCTCACCTTAAACCCCTCTCTCTACTTTGAGAGCGGGGAAAAAGTCCAAGAATTCTATCGTGTGTTGAGTCTCCTGCTCTAAACGTTGGCGCAATGAGTTGGAGGTGTGGGGACATTCCGCAATCGAAGTTGCCGTGCCTTGAGAATTTCCTGGGAGGGTAATGGCGCTTTACAGATGTTTCTAATCTAAGAGGCGCAACCCCATATGTACGTTAATGAAGTTGCTAATGCTGGTTAACGATCGGGGAGCGCAATTGGGGCAGCAGTATCCTTGACTTGAACAACAGCTGTTCGGGCATCATCAGATCTGACTTTTCCCGCTAAGTCCTACAACTACCAAATAGAAAGGATTCTAGAGCCTGAATCTATTCCCAATAATCTAGCCTTGTTGAGAATTGCTCACGAGCCTGCAGGGTTTTGCGCCTGCTAGAATCGAGCAGTTTTTTCTCTCCAAAAGATGACGGGAAAAGTCAGATCAGTCAGATAGACGGTCTAGTGCAGTGTCACAATTAAAGGTTAGGGTAAACCCCGTGGAGTTTACCCTAACTTTTAGCGTTGATAGACGGTCTAGCTTGGGACAAGAACGAGAAAAATTGACTGTTCTGCGAGAACTCCATGACCCAATGTTTTACAGCCAGAACATCCTTAGCAACCAGTATGCGATCTTGCTGCTTGGCGGCAACGGTAGCAGAATAAAAAGCAGAATAAGACCAAATAGGGAAAAAACTGTAAACGGAAGAAAAATCTCTCCTAATGAGAGGAGTTTCTCATTTTGCGCTCCCTCATGGTAGGCAACCCACACTTTATCGCCTATTTCGCAATTTAGTGAGGTTACAAACGCTGTAAATTGCCTGTATGTTCCTTGAGGATCGAGGTATGCAATTACCGGCATGTGGTGGCGGCCCGAATCTCCCTGGTAGCTAGTATCTATTCTAACAACCGTCCCTTGAAGCGCTTTGGAACTGCTCAAAAATTGGCAGTTATACACTCCGATCGCGAGTCCACCAATGAGACACACAAAACATATAATGCTCAGAAAGAGTTTCATTGTCCGACCTCCGCTTATGGCACTCAGCGATCCCAAATTGCAAGATGGGCTTAGTCCATTGTGGTGGACAGTGCTCAAAAAGATCTGCGTTCAGCATCCTGGAACGCTCAAAAGCACTGCCCACCCTACACCCAGGATCTCCTTATTTCTGGACTCACCAAAACTCTGGATGCGCTCGTGGCTTCCCTTGTGTCTGCAATCTGACAATGAACCTGCTCGTTCGCGAATTGCTTTTCTGAATTAAACTTAGTCTATAAACTTAGTTCATCAGAAATGTGGAAACTGTAAATATTCATCAGGCGAAGACCAATCTTTCTCGGTTATTGTCCCGGGTGGAAAGGGGAGAAGAAATTGTTATTTCAAATCGAGGCACTCCGATTGCAAAGCTAGTGCCATTCCGGACATCCTCAGATAGACGCTCTAGTTTGGGACAGGATCGAGGAAAATTCACGGTGCCTGATGACTTTAATGCCCCTCTGCCAGCGGAAATTTTAGCGGCATTTGAGGGCAGTACGGAATGAGACTTCTGTTAGATACCCACTGTTGGTTATGGTGGTTTTCTCAGCCAGAACGATTAAGCGAGCCAGTTATTGAACAGATTGCGGATGAAACGAATGAAATCTGGTTTTCTGTGGCCAGTGTCTGGGAAATGGGGATTAAAGTTGCGATCGGTAAATTATCGCTTCCAGAACCAATAGACACCTATATCTCGACTCGCATGACTCAATTAGGAGCGCGATCGCTAGAAATTAAGGCTTCTCATGCGTTGCAGGTTGCTGTTTTACCGCTCCATCATCGCGATCCGTTTGACCGCATGCTGATTGCACAAACTCAGGTAGAAGAGCTGACGCTGGTGAGTGCAGATTCGATATTCGATCGATATGAAGTCTCTGTATTCTGGACAACTCATTCATAGCCCGCTGCAACAGAGTTGTCAGAATGCGATCCAAAATCAATCAAGAAACACTCGTAGCGCATTTTCCCAAAACTTATAAGATTGGAGCCATTTCTCGCTCGCGATCGGGAAGTTCCTGATACAAGGACTTTGCGACATCAGCATAGGCACGATCGAGGTCATCAGGGTAAACGAGGCGGAAATTCCAGCGCTCAATTCTTGCTTAAGTAAGTGTCATTCATCGGCAGGGTGGGCATTTGCCTGCTGCTGTTTTATCCATTTGCGATCGCCGATGGGAAATAAATCCCGGCCATGTTGGGATCTGCGAGCTCGATTGCGATCGCAACGAGGTGGTTCAAAATGGCTGGGGTTTACCCACCAACCGATACTCCCGTGGTGGGCAGTGCTCAAAAAGATCTGCATTCAGCATCCTGGAACGCTCAAAAGCACTGCCCACCCTACACCCAGGATCTCCTTATTTCTGGACTCCCCCAAACTCTGGATGCGCCCGAACGGTTAAGGAACAAGAATTAAATAAAAATGTAAGACCAGATTAAATTACTTATTTTTTCCAATCTACTGAAAGCAGGATTATTGTGAATATTTGCCACCTGATTCAACGAATTGGCAGCAGTAGGAGGGCGCAAACACCAACAGGATGGGACAACATCTAGTAACCACCAGTTAAACAGTTCGCGTCTGCCATCAGAACCAGGGAAAATGGCATAGCCTTCTAAACAATCTTCTAAGATTTCTAACAGTGCTGGTAATGAATAATTGGGTTCAAGTGTCTTAAGGGCATTGCTATAAACGTCCAAGGCTTCTGACAAGACTTGGAAACTAGATATTTCCTTTTCAGAGGAAAGGCGATCGGCATCTACGGAGATAATATTCGTTATATTCTCAAAATTTCCATTCAATCGGTTTCCAGGCTCAGACAGTTCTGCAAGCGCTTTTAGTAGCCAGTCTGTTAGCTGATTGATAGTTTTTTCTGGGATGGAACTATCGGGTTGGTAGTATTTAATCGTCGGTTCTACAACAATCGCTAACGTTAAGGCCATCCAGACATAACGAAGTTGAGTTAATAACTGATTGCTGCTTTGAAATAAGCTTAAACCCCGATCTAAAGCGTTCTCAAGCGTAACAGTACCATCCAATTCTGACTCATAGAGTTCTTCATAGTGGTTATCTCGCACCGAAACTATGGTCTCTTGGAGCAAATCGGGTATATGACACCGTAAAAGCGGCTGATTTATAGTTGCTGAGTTGTAGATGGAACTGTTCTCGTGAAAGTTCATAATTTATTGGTTTGGGATATTTTTCGGATATGGAAGATCCCAAAAGATTTCAACGCTTATATTCGGGAATTTTGCTTCGAACTGCCTCAGAACCTCATTGCAGCTCTCGCAGGGTTGCAGCTCGCTATAAAGATAGAGAGAGCCCTTGATCTCAAGATCGTAAAATATCTCAAGTCTCTTAGAGGATGTTTGAAAAGTCCTAAGAGAGGTAGCAAAAAACTTCGGATCCCCCTAAATCCTCCTTAAAAAGGGGGACTTTTGACCGTAATTCTCCCCTTTTTCAAGGGGAGCTAGGGGGGAGCCAACACTTTTCAAACAACCTCTTATTTCTCTAGTATTATTGGAAATGCTTTTTCTGCTTCATATTTTCTGAAGTTCTTGTTGAATATCTGCTCAGAGATCAAAGGTGCTTCGGTAGTAATTGCCTCCCACTTTAAACGTACGCTTTGTATGAATTCGTCAAAATCTTCACTGCTAGATGAGCGTAAAACAAGACTCTCTTCAATCTCTTTTTTTAGGGAGGATAACTTTGTTGCAACTTTGAGATGGCGTGCAGATTGCTCAGTATAATTCAAGAAAGTCTGCAGTGAAGCTAAGGATGCAGCCAACAGGCTGATCGATCCCAATACAAGTCTTAAGGTAAAAGAAAGACTTGCTTCAGACAGTGAGGCAAAGACACCTGTCCCGACAATGGCAGAGAGAATCACAACTGGAACACCCAGCATAAAATGCATTCTTCTTAGTCTTTCTGCATCCTGGTAGTGTCCTCTCTGAGCAATTCTTATCCGTTTGTACCAGCAATACAAAAGTTCCAGTTTCTGATCGGTCATGATTGTTCAAGAAAGCCTTGCGTGATGGAGCGGTCTGAGGATAAAGGGCAGCGGTAGTGATGTACTTCCAAAGAAAGCAGACGGTGACCCTTATACAGTAGTAATAGCCAAATAGCCAAAGATTAATATCTCAATAAAGTAGTAGTGCTAGAAAATAGCTGTCGCCTTTATATGGCAATCTTTGTGGGACTTGAATGCAACTTTGATAGATCGTATTGCTACAGCAATCACCTGAATTGATAGATAGGGAGAATGGGCATTTCTCAATAGAGAAATACCCGCTTGCCGATACCTGAAATTGGATAGTAAAGATGAGATCAGCAGAATATTTGCTGAGCTTTATGCCTTTTCTGGTGTGATTTTCAACTCCAGATTTAGGGCACGATCAGGACTGGACAGGGGGACAGGTTGGCAACCAGGGAGGTAATGCTTTCGGAGGCTCCTTCATCGGTGAGTCCGAGGCCGCGACTACCCATGACAATCAGGTTGGCTTCGATTTCGTCGGCAATGTCGCAAATGACAAAGGCGGGTTTGCCTTTTCGTTCCATGGTTTCGGCTTCGATGCCTTGTTGAGCGAAGACCGCTTTGGCTTTTTTGAGCAGTTCTGCGATCGCATCATGGGACATGGTGGGATGACCCGGTGCCCCTTCTTCGGGTTCAGCTTCTTCCAGTACTGACAAAATCACCAGGTGGCTACCATATCGCTTCACAATATCAGCCACCACTGCTGCTGCCTCCTGGGCTTCGCGGCTTCGATCGACAGGATATAAAACAGTCTTGAACATAGTATTCAACTCCAGAACCCCGACTCCGGTAGAATATGGACGACGCAATGTTGTAACATCCCTCTTGGGCATTCAATGCGATCGCGCTTTCTGCTGCTGCAATAGCTCACGCTACCAGCAACTTGCGCGCTCTGCAAGCGAATCAATTCATTAGCGGGTGGATCGAAAATAGGAATCTTATCCATTTTAGGATTTAGAGTTTCTCTCCTGGCAACACTACAACTTTCAACATGGGCAACGTTTAACGGCAGAAGGTGCAATTTAGGAGGTTTAATACTGTGTCCAAAAAAACTGTAGCAAATTTGTCGGCATCAGATATATCTGGAAAGCGAGTGTTGGTGCGAGCAGACTTCAACGTTCCCCTGAATGACCAGGGCAAAATCACCGATGATACCCGCATCCGGGCCGCACTCCCCACCATTAAAGATCTGACTGGCAAAGGCGCTAAAGTCATTCTGTGCAGCCACTTTGGGCGCCCGAAGGGTAAAGTCAATGAAGGCATGCGCCTGACCCCAGTCGCCCAGCGTTTGTCTGAGGTGCTGGGGCAGGAGGTTAAAAAATGCGATGACTGTATCGGCGAAGCAGTTGCCGCTGAAGTTGCCGCTCTGTCATCGGGTCAAGTCTTGCTGCTAGAAAATGTCCGGTTCCATGGGGGCGAGGAAAAAAACGATCCAGACTTTGCCAAACAGCTGGCTTCTGTAGCTGACCTGTACGTGAATGATGCCTTTGGGACGGCTCACCGTGCCCATGGCTCTACAGAAGGGGTCACCCATCACCTCAGTCCTTCCGTTGCCGGTTTCCTGATCGAGAAAGAGCTGAAATATCTTCAGGCAGCGATCGAAAATCCCCAACGCCCCCTGGCAGCCATCATTGGCGGCTCGAAAGTATCGAGCAAAATCGGCGTGATTGAAACTTTATTGGATAAGGTAGACAAATTGCTCATTGGTGGGGGGATGATCTTCACCTTTTATCAGGCGCGCGGTCTCAGTGTTGGTAAATCTCTGGTTGAGGAGGACAAACTTGACCTGGCCAAGTCTCTGGAAGCCAAAGCGAAAGAGAAGGGTGTGGCGCTGTTGTTGCCAACTGATGTGGTAGTTGCAGACAATTTTGCGGCTGATGCTAATGCCAAGACGGTCAGCATTGAAGCCATTCCCGATGGCTGGATGGGATTGGACATTGGTCCAGACTCGGTTAAGGTCTTCCAGGATGCCTTATCAGATTGCAAATCTGTGATTTGGAATGGGCCGATGGGCGTGTTTGAGTTTGACAAATTTGCCGTTGGCACTGAGGCGATTGCTCGCAGTCTGGCTGAGCTGACAGCGAAGGGAGCCACTACCATTATCGGCGGTGGTGATTCTGTGGCAGCGGTGGAGAAGGTTGGTGTTGCGGAGAAGATGAGCCATATTTCCACGGGTGGCGGTGCCAGTTTGGAGTTGTTGGAAGGCAAGGAGCTGCCGGGGATTGCAGCCCTGGATGAGGCTTAATACCATTTTGGATTTTAGATTCACGATTTTGGATTGAAGAACGCCTTACTGGGCAAGCGTCCCATTTGGGCAGTCATTCTGACCATTTGATCAATTGCATCTCCAAGGCAAGTTGGTATAACATCCCTGTTCATTGAAGGGATGAATGGGAATCTGGGGCTGAAAGTTCCAGGTTCCCTTCATTTCAGTAGTGGTAAACAGGTAAGGATTTTTGAGCGCGCGGGTGACACCCGTGCATTCAAAAATCCTTACATTTGGAGGACTCCCTTCATTTCTTGTGGGATCTGTTCTCTACCCAACTTGGGAAGTTATTTGAAAGCCCTGCGAAGTAAGGCTTTCAACAATAACCTGTTGTCTATTTCTGGCAGGAAGCAATGAGGATTAGCACCCCCGAAGGGGGCACTAACCTTCCAAGTCGGGTTCTCTATTGGATTTGTCTGGAGATTGGGATCGCAGGGAATGCGCGATCGCGATCGCAATCTTTTTCCCGAATGCTGAGCCATCGTTAATATAGCGATCGATTTAATCAGAGGTAGAACCCATGGCCGCAACCACTCGTGGAATCCTGCTGGGCTTACTCGCTGTTCTGGAATTTCTAGAGTTTATTACCTCCCCAATAGGATTGATTGCTGCTATCAGTTGCGGTTTTTATGGTGCGATCGCGTTTTCTGGCTGGGGAACAGTTGTTCCTGCTGTCTTCTGGATTGGATTGGGTGCGATCGTGCTTCACCAAACAATCGCGCAACCCTGACCCGACCCGTTTTCAAACAGACTCAGGGTAAACAAGCAAAGACGTTCGAGCGTGTCCGTGGAACCCACACGCTCAAAAGTCGGCAGTGTACCGACAGTAGTGAAAGTTCAAGTCCTCTTCCAAGTCGTGTCTATCAGGCATTGCTCAGAAAAAACAGCGATGCAATCCTTGAACGCTCAGGAGCAATGCCCAACTTGCCAGACTTAACCTGCTGCCGAAAGCACTGTATTTACAACGTTTTCCAAATACCCCGGTTCTGGTGCCGGTTCCTCATTCTTCTTGTACGGACACTGCTCCGGAAATGTCCAATCCTCATTGACACAGAAATGGCAACTGCCACCCGCCCGCTCCAGGCGATTAAACGCCTGACTATAGGCAATATTTCCCGCATCGTACTCCTGCTTCAAGACTTCAGCCAGCATTTCGATTGGGTCGTAGAAATAGGCCATCAGTACGCCCCACGCCCCAGCACTGAGCTGAGTCGCGATCTCGTCATCCTGTCCGCTCACCTGAATCGGCACAATGTCGTTCCAATCATTCGGTTGTACCCGTCCCTGCTGCTGCAACACCTCAGTATCCAGCGGAAAATCATTCTGAAATGCAGTCCAGGCATCTGAAGACAGACGCACCTGGGTTTCAAAATTCGAGCTATAGGAAAAATGCGGCGATATGACCAGACGCGATCGCAGCTCATAATCCCCCACCTGAATCCGCAGATAATATTTCCCCTCAACCGTCTTTCTGAGCAGCTGAAACGTCTCCATCATCTGGCTATGAACCTTGCCATCATCTCCCTCCACTTCGACCATATAGTCCAGGTCTCCCAGATATTGCTTTAACAGCGAGCCAAACATCGCCATCGAGCTACCACCAACAATGACGATGACTGCAGGCCGACTCTGGATCAACTGCGACAACAGCCAACCATGCTTAAACACGCAATTATCAGTAATCTTATCCCGGGGAATATCGTACTTCGTACTCCATCCCGGCGAAGCACAGGCGATCATATCATGCTGAGCCACATCTTCAGTAATGGACAACGGCGCATTCCCTAGATCGCCCCCCACCATCGCTTTAAAGCGCTCCAACACATGCACATATCGCTGATAATAGCCAGCACTGTTGGCATAGATCTGCACATCGTCGGCAACAAGACCAGCAATCTTCCCGCCAATTAATTGGCCCTTTTTGAAACCCGGTCGATCTTCAACAATACGGAAACTGCGTTCAACAAAGACCACAAAGCGGGCATCGCTCGTCCACGCCACCTCAAGTTCGCGATCCGTCTCTTCCCCCTTGTAGCGAAGCGTTAACAGCAGCCAACGATGATCGGCACTCCGTTCCGCATTGACGAGCCAGCCGTCTTCCTCAGCCACAATCGCCGTTCCTGTAATTACGTTCTTTTGGATAAAGTCAGGATCCAGGCTCTCCTGATAGACGGAATGGTGTCTGTAATAATAGGCGTAACGTGCATCCTTGCTAAAGCCAGGATAACTCCACCGCATGCCGTCTTCACTGGGGAAATAAGCCGTCATATTCGGATTAATGCCAATTGTCATAATCGGTGCCTTCCGGCATCCATGCATCACGCCCGGATCGACTTGCCCTTGCCCGCATGCTTTCCCGTGCATCATCGGCTCAGTCACCCAGTCTGTCGTTTGCTGCTGCTTGCGTACCGCTTCCGGGAAATCTTCATTCCAGTCATACAATGGAAAATTTCCATAGGGAGGCACTCCCCCCCAAAACCATTGACAGGTACGGCACGTCCGCACCTGATTCACCAATTTCACTTCAAGCGTCTTGTCAGCCACGATCGTTCTCCTCGCTAAATTAGTGTTCAACAGGGGGACACCCCTAAAATAAGTCCAACTTCATCGTCGATACTGCAACTAAAGGACTTTGCGTTGGGTTTCTGCTGTCGCTGCAACCCAACCCAATACTGTTCGGTTTAGACACGAAAATTCAGTTCTCGCGTAGGGGCACGGCAATGCCGTGCCCCTACCAGCCTATTTTTCGTAAGGTTATTGAACCCGCTATCCTTAACCGAACGGTATTGCAACCCAACTTACAAAACTGCACCCACCCAATAAAATTTGCCCGGCGGGTTATTTCATAGCGCAGCTTATTGGATGAGCGGCTGCAGTTTTTCCGCCCAGTGCTGGTATCCAGCCTCAGTCAAGTGCAAGCCATCATCAGTAAACTCCCGTCGCAATTCACCATTATTGTCAACAAAGGCAGAATGCAAATCCAAATACTGTAATCCGTTTTTCTGGGAAGTCATCGCTTGTAACTGGGTATTCAAATCGAGAATTTTCCCGTTCAATTCGCTAACCCGGTTTTGCGGAATGGGAAAGGCAATCAGACCCAACGTCAGCGTCACGGGCAAAACCGACTGCACTACGATCGGCGTATCGGGATACTTCTGCTGCAGCGCTGCAATAATTTTCCCGGTATCTTGTGCCACCTCAGCCGGGGACTTGAACGGATTCAGCAAAAAATCATTGATGCCGATCAGCAAAAATATTTTTTTTGCGCGCAGGGAATAGGACGGGATCTGGCCCAACAACTGGGTCGTTTGGTGGGTCGGTACGCCCCGATTTTCCCAACTGTCTCGCTGTCCAGGCAGGTAAGCTAGCGGAAAACCATGGGTAATCGAATCCCCTGTCATCAGATAGGTTTCGCCTGCCGTCGGCGGAGCAAGATGAAATGTCGCTTCCCGAGCGAAGTTGGGGCCTGACGGTGGGTCTAGCCATAATTCAAACGGAATCAGACGGCCAGGGCCGCTATGGCGCAGGTATCGATCTGGATGGCTGAACGCGGTAAACGAGACGCCTTCCCCGGCCCGACCCGGTTGTTTGCAAAATGTCGCCTCTCGCTTAAATAAGCCATCTCCACTGTTGGGGTGCAACATCAGGGCAAAGAGAGAATGCCGCAAAAAATACCCTGGATAATTGACCGACTGAAAGGAATAACAGCGTTCGTCGGCCAGTCCTCTGACAATTTTGAAGGTGGCATCTTCTGGACTGACGAGTCTGGATGTGGCTTCTACAGACCCCCGAAAGACGAAATGCCGGACATAACGAGTCTCGGAATCGTTAGTTAAGGCTCGCAAGGAATGCAGACCCAGGGTATCATCTGCCTCAGCCGACGAGGAAAGGTGCAGAAACATCCCTGATGCCAGCAAACTGGTCGCGATCGCACTCCATACGAAAGCAGATTTCATCGGTCTTTTCTCCTGATTAAAATGCGGACAACAAGGTGTGGGTAGAGAAAGAGATGAAGGCATTGTCAAACCACAATTTCGCCCGTTTACGACTGCAACAGTGGTGTCGTATCCTTATAAGGTGTGTATATCTTACAGTATGGCTACACCAAATCAAAGCGTAACGCACCGCCCATTCAGGATCGCGGTGCGGCACGCCTGCTGGCCAACGCACCCTACTGATGTGACACCAATAAAATTGTGTAAATTCGTAGTTGGCACTTTAGTGCTGCCGAGGTCTATCAAGTCAGGATTATAGTCTTTTCGACAACCCAACTCTATTGCACCAAATTAGCGGTGTCAGACCACTACTGATATGACACACCTAAAATTGTGTAAGTTCGTAGTTGGCACTTTAGTGCTTTCGAGGTCTATCGAGTCAGGATTACAGCCTTTTCGACAATCTAATTCTATTGCACCAAATTAGCTATACTAGTACATTACTGAACTGCGAACTTGGGTCAGTTCCCGCCGATCTGAACGAATTGGTAGGTCGCTTTGCCAGTATCTACAGGCGCGAGCGTTTGCGACAGAGTGGCACCATTGCTAAACTCGACCGTCACGACCGCATTAGGGAACAAGATTTTCCGGTAGTCTAGAGTCGGAGGCGATGGCCCAACATCTGGATCCACATCAGCCTCAAAACGGAAAATATCCCCAGGGTCGAAGCCAGAAAAATCATAGTCAACCGTCTCAATCATCTTATCGTCGTCGTTGACTAGGTCAGGGGAATTGGGCGTGAATTCTAATGTACTGCCTGAATCCTCGATCGCTGTCTGACTGCGTACGAAGTCGTAGTTGTAGTTGGTGTCGCCGATGGTGAGAGTAAATTTTTTAATTTCCATTCCACCCGATTCAGAAGAAATATTTTCCAGGGTGAAGTCTGGGACATTGTTGGTGCCATTGTCACTATTCACGGGAGGCTCATTAATCCGCAGAGCGTACCCAAGGAAATCTGTTCCTTCTATAGAACAACTCTCTCCGGCATTAGCTGGAACCATAGACCAGAGATTCATCAGCGTCACCAGGCCAGTCAAAATCATCGCGAACTTTTTCATGGATTTACTTCCTCTATATTTCCAGGCATTATGATGAATACGATTGCAAACTGCTATCGATGCGGGTGGGCAAAGTGGGTTTACAAACAGCCTTGAACCGCCGTTGCGAGCTGGAGGGAGCCGTTACCAGAATTTGGAAAAATGGGATTATTGCCAATGCCGCCGCCGCCATCTACGGGCCGGAACCAATTTTCGCTGGTACCAACGGTCAGTAAGGGGAAAACGCCTTCATCGTCGCCCGATAAGAAGATGTCGGGTCTGTTGCCACCCGGTCCAGTGGAATTGATGACGATTTCTGTCGCGGAGGCGGTGATGGTGATGGCGCTGGTGGCGGGCCAGTTGGAATTGGCTGGATTGAATACAGCAGTAGCGCTGCCGTCATCAGCGGTTGCAGTCAGGTTCCAATCGTGGACGTTAGCTTGAAATTCTGCTCCTGTGACCGCAGTTAGGCTTTTACCATTGGTTTGAATGGTCCCGGTTAAATTCCACTGCTCGCCATCAATATCCACTGTAAATGTAGGTTTGCAAGCTGCGGTTGAGAGTTTGAGGGAGCCGTTGCCCGGATTGGGAAAAATAGGATTGTTGCCGATACCGCCACCGCCATCTACAGGTCTGAACCAATTTTCGCTGGTACCAACGGTCAGCAAGGGGAAAACGCCTTCATCGTCGCCCGATAAGAAGATGTCGGGCCTTTTGCCACCCGGTCCAGTGGAATTGATGACGATTTCTGTTGCCGAGGTGGTGATGGTGATGGCGCTGGTGGCGGGCCAGTTGGAATTGGCTGGATTGAATACGGCAGTGGCACTGCCGTCATCGGCAGTCGCGGTCAGGTTCCAGTCCAGCAAATTTTCCTGGAATTCTGCGCCTGTGACATTAGTCAACGGTGTACCGTTGGTTTTAATGGTTCCGGTTAAATTCCATTGCTCGCCGTCAATGTTGACTTCAAAGATGGTTGTCGAAGTCGTCTGTTGAGCCTGAAGAGGAAGCGCTGCCAATAGACTGACCAGACTCATGAACGTTATGCCGCTGATGGTTGAGTGTTTCATTTTTTTGACCTGATGATATGGCTTAGATTTTGGGCCAGGGGCGATCTCCCCAAAGCTGCCCTGTTATTTTTTGGAGCGCTTGGTATCGTCACCGTACTCTCACATTTACGGAAAAGACAGTTCAACAAGGTAATGTTGGACGATTGGATCGATCTCGCAGAGCAAATCGATCGCGGGCTATTTGAACAGCCCGAGCGCCCTAGTTTTCTTTCAGCCTGATGCGAATGGCTTCAATTTGCCGACCCTGACCAGTGCTACCGGCGATTTCGCCATCAGATTGCCAGGGCGACCAGCCGAGGAAGGCGGCGTGAACCTGGTATTCCACATTCCAGCCGGGACAGTTGTCGAGTTGGATCTGGATGGCTTCGAGTTGTCGGCCCTGGCCAGTGCTACCGGCGGTGCTGCCAGCGGGAAGCCAGCTCGTCCAGCCCTGGAAGGCGGCGTGGACTTTGTATTGCAGTTTGCAGGAAGCGGGTAGGCCGCTCTGAGTAATTTTGATCGCTTCCATTTGCCTGCCTTCGCCAACGGTGCCAGCCATTTGCCCGTTTTTGACTGGGTTTTGCCAGCCGATGAAGGCGAGGTGGGTTTCGTAGGTGATGTCGGCTGCGATCGCAGACGCAGCCCCGATCGCTGACACCGCAACGCTAACTCCACAGACTAAAACTTTAAGACCTAAACGTTGCACTAAGTTTTTCATTGTCTTCATGGTTGACTCCTAAAGTTGATCGAGAAAGAAACGCTTAAAGTGTGGACTCTGGACAAGCATTATGTTGCTGTCTTCCTGTCCTAGCTATTGATTAAGACGATGCCCCAGGGTTATTGCTGAAAAAATCTGGGAAATTATTTTTCAGGCTCGGAGTTCTCTAAACTTTGCGAAAGCGATTTTTGCGCTGGAGCACCGTTCCTAACCCCAACACAACTCCAAACCCAAGCACGCCCAAAGGCTCTGGCGTTGTCACCGCAGATACGGCGACGACATTATCTTCATCTACTAATAGGGAGAAACCCAGGGTGTCAAGCGGGCCGTTTAGCACATTCGTATCAAACTGAATCGAAGAAAATGTGCCGCTCAGTTGCAGTGCAAAGCCATCGTTGGCCGTGTTGTCTGCTGAACCATCCGTTGTCACGACGTTGCCAGCAGCAACGTCAACGCTATTTGCGGGGTTGCCATCCAGCAAGGACAGGACTAAGTTATCAGCAAAATCAAAGGTTTGAACCACCGGATCAGCAAAGTTAAACAGCAAAATCGGATCGGTGACGGTTGCCCCGTCCAGGGAGAGATTGACAAATCCACTTTGATTGGCGATCCATTCAATCGCAGCTCCTTCTGGAATGACCCCTGAGTCGGAGACGCCGGGGACATCATTCGTGCCGAGGCTGGTCGCCCAATCAGCAGAAAATATCGCTGCGATGCCACCATTTGCATTACCATCAGTGGTGGTGAAAGTGACATCAAACCCATCTAAGACGCCAGAGGCCAGGCCGTCTGCTGTGAAGTCTGTATTCCAATCAATGCTAATCGATGCAGCCTGAGCAGCTGTCAGGCTAGAGAGCAGGACTAAGCTACCCAGGCTGGTTGCGGTGAGAAGAGTATTAGTGAGTTTCCAGAAACCAGACATTTTTTCGTTCTCCATGTCAATCTCCATATCAATGGGGTGGAACTGGACTGCAGGCAAGCGTCAACTGGCAGTCTGCAGTCCTGAACAGTCATAAGACGATTCCACCGGAAAATTTCTGAAAAATCTGGAAAGTCTTTTTCAAAGCTCTGTGCCGCAGAGTTTGCAGATGCTTTTGCCTGCAGCGCTTGCTTGAAATGTTTGGGTTGTCCCGATCCAATACCGTTCGGTTAAGGATGGCGGATTCAATAACCTTACGAAAAATAGACCTATAGGGGCACGGCAATGCCGTGTCCCTACGCGAGAAATTAATTCTCATTTCTAAACGCGACTTGGAAGGTTATTTTGAAAGCCTTGTTCCGCAAGGCTTTCAAAATAACTTGTTTTCCTGTCCTGGTACGAAGAAATGGGGGTTAGCGACCCCTTCGGGGTCGCTAACCTTCCAAGTCGTGTCCTAAACCGAACAGTATTGTGTCTCGATCCAGGAGACATTGCAGCACTGAAGTGCCGACTCCGAAATTTGGTGCGATCGCATTGAGATGTCACGAGTGCGATCGCACCGCTCCAGGAGACGTGACAGCACTAAAGTTCCCACTACGAGCTTTGACTTTTCTCTTCTGCCCTCTGCCCTCTGCCCTCTGCCCTCTGCCCTCTGCCCTCTGCCTTCTGACTCACCCATCCACTACACCGCTGGTCGTCAGATGTTGCAGCAGTCCCTCACAGGCATCCAGGAGCAGATCGATCGCCTGATTGAAACCCTCTGGCCCGCCATAGTAAGGATCGGGTACTTCCTTCAAGCGATGCTGGGTGCAAAAGTCGCACATCAGACGCACTTTGTCTTCATCGTATTCTCCACGAATATCCAACGAGAGGATGTCGCGGTAGTTCTCTCTGTCCATCGCCAGGATGAGGTCAAAGTTTTCGAAGTCGGAGCGTTGAAACTGGCGAGCCTGCCCCACCAGCTCAATGCCGCGTTGTCTGGCAGCGGCAGTCATGCGACGGTCAGGGGGACTGCCCACATGCCAGCTGCCCGTCCCCGCCGAATCGCAGACCAACCGATCGCCTAAACCAGCCTGCGCGATCAAATGATTCATGACATTCTCTGCCGTTGGCGAACGGCAAATATTTCCCAGACAAACAAACAGCAATTTGTAAGGCATGAGCGTGTTGAAACAATGGATCTCCCCGTCTATATTACGGAGTTTCAGGCCATTTTGGCGCTGAATTTTTGCGATCGCGTGTAGAATAGAAGCAACAACCCTCAACCCCCACTCTCAACCCCTCACCCTCAAGCCACTCAGGAGAACCCATGACTTCACCCGCCGTTATCCCCGCAACTGCCATTCCAGCCGGGACCGACCCGCCCCAACCTAGACGCTTCACCTTTGAAGAATATTGCACCTACGAAGACGGTACCGACAATCGCTACGAACTGGTTCAGGGATATTTACAACTGATGTCACCCCCCGCAGGCTTGCACGTTGCCATCTGCGACTTTTTAGTCCATGTTTTCAACCGCTTATTCGCCCGCACCCAGCGCCCCTTACAGGCCAGCAGAGAGTTTGGCGTCCGCATCGGAGAAAATACCTGCCGCATTGTCGACGTCTGCGTCAATGCCAAAGACTGCTGGCAAAAGATCGCCCAACCGGGGGAAATCGGGATTTTTCAGCAGGCTCAAACCCCATTACTGGTGGTGGAAGTAGCCAGCACAAACACCAAAGAAGATTATGAAACCAAATATCGAGAATATGCCTCGATCGGGATTCCAGAATACTGGATCGTCAACCACAGGCGAGAACATCTGCGGGTTTGTACCTTAGACCCTGCCAGCGCCACCTACAGATATCGAGAATTTGGCAAAGGAGAGCGCATCGTTTCCAAAGTTTTGCCCCAGCTCGAATTGACCGTGGATGAAATACTGAATCCTCCCATTTTCAGCGATTTGATCGATCTAGAACAAGCCGAGCGCGATACCCTCGCTGCCGAAAACGAAACCGTTACTGCCGAACGCGATGCCCTCGCCGCTGAAAACGAAACCGTCACCGCCGAGCGCGATGTTTTCAAAGCCGAGCGCGATGCCCTCGCCGCTGAAAAGGCTGCAATGCAGCAGCAGTTGGAACAACTCAGGGCGTCGATCGCGGAAAAAGGGCAAAATTAGCAAGCCCAACAACAGCGATAATTCTGCTTTCAATGTCACAATCTGGATCGGTCAATCCCTGGCAGCATCATGAGCAAACCACCCGCGATCGCTCAACTTGAAATCAAATCCTGGACTCCAGAAGCATACCTGGAGCTAGAGCTGAACGCTGAGGAGCGGCACGAATACCGGAACGGAGAAATCAGACCCATGCCAGGAGGGACACCAAATCATAATGATATTGCTGGTAACCTGTATATTCTCCTGAAGCTGGCTTTGAGAGGGAAAGCCTACCGAACTTTCTATGCCGATCAGCGGCTTTGGCTGCCAGCGGTTAACCTTTATACCTACCCTGATATCATGGTCGTGGAGCAGCCATTGCAGCTCCAAACCGGACGAACCGATACTGTGATGAATCCTTGCCTGATTGCTGAGGTCTTATCCAACTCAACCGCTGACTACGACTATGGCGAGAAATTTACCGCCTATCGAACTCTCCCTACCTTTCGCGAATATTTGTTAATCGACCAATACAAAATTCGTGTCGAGCATTACGTTAAGACTTCAACCCATCAATGGGTGTCCTCAGCACATGACAACCCTGCGGTGACCTTGTCTTTGAAAACAGTTGCCCTGAACCTTCAAATTGCCGATCTCTATGAAAATATTGACTTTGAGTCGGCAACCTGAAGGGTTCTGGGTTCGGGGATAACTTCACTTTCTTCCCGCCATGCTTCCAGGTACATTTCAATGACTTCTTCACCGTTATGGATGGCTTCTTCACGCGTTTTTCCATCAGTACAGGGCATCACAACCAGATCGGAAAACTCTGGAATCGTGACCCGGAAAAGCCGATCTTCATCAGACCACCGAATCATACCATTTTGGATTTTAGATTGCCGATTTTGGCTTGGAGAAAGTCTGATTGGGCAACCAATTTGCCAATTTCATCAGTTGCATCTCCATGACAAATGGGTATCACCATGCTGCATCGATTCATAGACCTCTGTTCTTTACTCAACCGACAAAACAGTCATCCTCCTATCCCAATAACGCCGAACCCACCGCCGCTCCCAACCAGCCTCCAACTTTCACCAGAATTGGCTTCACCACTTCCCACAACGTCTTCCCCGCTGCAACCGTTTTGCTCGCGGTCTCCAACGTTTCAGCCATGCTCTCCAAACTATCCAGCGCTATTTCTGTCCGGGGCTGTTCCCGCTCAGTAGCTTTCTGGGCCGTCTTCAAGCTGGTCGTCGCTGCGACCTTGACCTCACCGGGCAGGTCTGCCGCCGCAATCAGCGCCTGGATGCGAGCCAGCATCTCAACAACCTCGGCCTGACTCAGCGACGCCGGTGCGCCCTGGGTTTGGTCGATCGGGTTCTGGTTGCCCTGGACAGCGTTGATGTTGCTGTTGGGGGAGTGGGTGATTGTCTGGGAAATCCCGCCTGGAGTTTGGCTCATGGCGTCGACTTGATGGATATAGGTTTCTGCATGGGTCACGGGTCTGCTGGCCAATAGGCTCACAATTTCCTTCATGTCTGCACTTTTCTCGCGATAGATAGCGATCTGCTCATCCTTGGCTTCCAGCTTAGCCTGATACTCTGCTTTCAAAACCGCAAGCTCTGCTTCATAGGTATGGTTGAAGTCGCTGTGAATCTTCTCTTTATTGGCTTCTGGGGGAGCATTGACCCTGACGACAACGACACCATCCCCCTTATTTTCAATGCTCTGGATGGAGAGTTCCACCCCGTCATTCTCCACCTGGACTTGCTGGAAGGAGGTAACGAGCGCTTTCCAGTCCACCCCATTGCGGAAGATCAGATCGATGGTATCCAGCACCTCTTCAAATAGCTTGGCGAACTCCCCTGGGGCAAAGGTGCCGCTGCTGGGACGGCGTTCCTTTCGACCATTGAGCAAATAGATATACTCGCAGATTACTCCCTCTAACCGGGTTGTGCTGCCAATATTCCATTCTTCCAAACAAGCTCCAGTCAAATGCGCCTGATGAAAATTAGTTCCCAGCATCTGAGTTTTGGTCAGATTGGCTCGCTCCAACCAGGCTCCTTCCAGGGTGGCGTTGCTGATATCTGCTTCTGTTAGATCGGCATCGCTCAAGTCAGCTCCAGCCAGATGCGCTCCTCTGAGATCGAGTCCTTTGTAAGATTGACCCGCACCCCGATGAGTCACTGCCAGTTCTCGCACCTTGGAATTGAGCAGGATGGTTTCCCCGACTCTGGCGCGATCGAGTTTCCTGGCCTGATGCCAGTTGGTCAGAGTGAGGGTTGCTCCTCTCAGGTCGGTGCTTTTGAGCGTTGCATAGGTGAAGGTGACACCCCTCAGAGCGGCATGGCGAAAGCTAGTGCCGCCAAGGGCTGAAACCCCAATCGCAACAGAGCGGATCCAGGCATCGCGGGGATCCCCTCCCAAGGCACGCCAGCCGATGTAGGCACTGACAATCGAGACTGCAACTGCACCTGTAACTATGACTTTATCTGCAACTGCAACTACAACTGCAGCTACAAATGCGACTATACCTGCAGCTGCAGCTGCAACTGTGCCTGCACCTGCAACTACAACTGCGACTACGACTGCAACTGCACCTGCAACTGCACCTGCAACTACGACTGCACCTACAACTGCGACTACGACTGCGAATGTGACTGTGCCTCCGAATGCGACGGCAAATACGAATGCGCTGGCGAATGCGCTGACGAATACAACGGCAAATGCGACGACAAATGCGAATGTACCAGTTCCCTTCCTTACTATGACTGTAATCAAAAGTGCTAACCCAATCAGGGAGACCCATCCAGCCATAACATCACTGCTAGTATCGCTAAATATAAGCGATACTAAATAACCTGCAAGTCCTGAGAAAAAACCAAAAGTCCCTGCCAATATCCAGGACACTAACACCAACATAATTGCCCACCGCCTTTGCAATCCAGCCTTCGCCGAGCTGAAATTCGCTCCGCAAAGCGTCGCCCGGCTAAAGTCAGCACTGCGAATATCCGCGCCGCTGAAGTCGGCTCCCGATAAGTCCTGACCTTTGAAGGATTGGCCGCGCAGGTTGGCCCCGCGAAAGTCGCGTTCTCCGGCGGCGTAGCGTTTGCGCAGTTCGGCGGCTTTCATGGGGCACAGGTCAACAATCCAGTGATGCTATTGTTACATGAATTAGGGGAGGATGGCACGGATTCCTGTTTGCGATGTTTTTCCAAGAGGTTTGGAATCTCGCATCGCCCCGACGACGGTGGGGCACCCACAAGGGGTGCCCCTACAGAAAGGCACGATTTGTGGTGACCTGTAGGGGTGAATGGCGCTTACATAAGCGAAATTTAGGCAATTGTAGGTTGGGTTTCCGCTAACGCTGCAACCCAACGCAAAGTCCCCTGGTGTTGGGTTTTGCTCTGCTCTACCCAACCTACACCACGGGTCGAATCTTTCCTTAATTAAGTGCCATTCACCTGTAGGGGTCGGTCTTGTGCCGACTCTGGGTTTATCGGTTTAATCAGAGTCAAGGTGCAGCTGCGGGCAGAGGAGCGATGGGGCTGGAGTCGGGGACGCGTTGCGATCGCAAATGGCCCAGAGCAATCAGCATTCTCGATTCAATTTGCGCTCGGCAATCGGATCGCCTTTGCCCGTACACCAGGGAAGCAGTTCTGAGCTGACGATCTGCTTCATGTGCGCCAGCAGATCGGACTCGTCAGTTGATGAGTTTTCAACATACAACAGTAGGGCGTAATACGCTCCCTCGTAAGCACAGTCATCAGCAAAATCTTCCCATTCCTGCAGATTTTCCCAAGCGGATGCTGGGGGAAAATCGATGCTTGCTCCTGCTGTCCAGGCTGCTGCAATCGTCAGCTCGCGCAGATCGAGATTCCCACACACATTGCTTTCCCATAATAAGTAGGTATTGCAATCGTGCAAGAGTCTGGCGGCGTTGAGCCGATTCTGTTCAGTTGGTGAGAGCGCCCAGTCTTCTGCGGCGAAGACCCCTGGCAATATCTCTACTTTCTCAGTCTCAGAGAGTTGAATGGTCTTTAGCCCTGCATGGGCGATCGCGATCGCAATACGGACGAAGGCCATTTTCCCCCAAGGCTTAAACGTTGCCAGCCAAGTGTTCAAGAGACTGGGTTCCTGGAGTGGCCCACATTGGCCACGCGGCAAAGCCTTGGAGGTCAAATGATGGGACAAAGTGGCATAGTTTGCTGGGGGCGTTGTGACTCTGGGTACCCATGGCAAACTGTCAAACCATTGGTCAATCGTAGAGGGCTGAGTCTCGGTGAGATCCAGGCTGAATTCAAGGGGGTTCACGACTTAAATTCCACGCTGTGGAAGCGGCAGGGACAGATAACTGTTTTGTTACCAATCTAGCTCGTCCTGCTTGCTTGCTGTCGAGTTGCCGTTACTTGGAAGCCGGTAGAGACAGTTGGCGCGATCGCATAGCTACTTGGAAGCCGGTAGAGACAGTTGGCGCGATCGCAAAACTTCACGACCAGCCTCACGACCATTATGACGACCATTTTGGGGTGGCTCCGGCATCGGCTCATTTCGCAGCAGAAACTCTCGAATCAGTCGAGCCACCGCCCGTTGAGCCAGCCCGCCGGCAATTTGCTGTCCCATACGATGGGTTTCAGGATTCGTCAGCAGCTTGGGAATGGTCGGTAAAAAGTGCAGTGGGTCAAATCCCTGTGTTTCCTGCAGGATGGCCCAAATATGCTGCATGTGTTCCAGGGTTTGTTGCGCTTCCGGCTCCACAACCGGGGTATCGGTGGGAATGCCCAGGCGTTCGCTCACCTGGAATGTCAGGTTTTGCCAGGCCGTGCGACCGAGCAAATCGACGCTCTTGACAATCTCTTCGACCAGATGGGTGCGAATTAAGTCTCCCCGTTCCGAAAAGAGGAATTCCAGGGTTCGCTCCAGGACGCGGTCGAGGTTGTAGTCCTCATTATGACGAGCATTCTTGAGTAAATTTTCCAGACGGTTCCAGCGGAAGCGACCGTCTTTGAACAGCAGATCCTTGAGCGAAGACTGTAGCTCTGGTGCCGGGTCGGTCAGCAAGCGAGCAGCAATATAAGGATAAGCTTTGCTGAGCACTTTGAAGTCAGGATCGATATTGATGGCAATCCCTTCCAGAGTCACCAGCGATCGCACAATCAGAGCATAGTAAGCTGGCACTCGAAACGGATACTCATACATCAACGCCGACATCTGATCGGTAATGCGCTTAAAGTTCAGCTCCGCTACGCTGGCCCCCAGAGCATTATTAAAAACGCTCGCCAGCGCCGGGATAATCGGCGTCAGATCCGTATCTTCTGTGAGAAATTCCAATTGGACATAGTCATGGGCCAATCCCTCAAAATCGCGATTGACCATATGAACCACCGCCTCAATCAAGCCGTAGCGCTGATAACTCTTGACCTCGCTCATCATGCCAAAATCCAGATAAGCGAGCCGACCGTCTGGAGTGGCAAGCAAGTTACCGGGATGAGGATCGGCGTGGAAAAAGCCCCGATCCAGGAGCTGTCGGAGCGAGCACTGAACCCCCAATTCAATCAAACGGCAGGCATCAATTCCCTGGTCGCGAATCGCTTCGAGTTGAGTCAATTTCGTGCCAGTCACCCACTCCATCGTCAGAACGCGACGCCGGGTATATTGCCAGTAAATGTTGGGAACGAAGATATCCGGCAAATGCCCGTATAATTGGGCAAAGCGTTCAGCATTGCGTCCTTCCTGGGTGTAGTCCATTTCCTCAAAGATACGCGTGCCAAACTCATCCATAATGGCAACGAGATCGCTGCGAAGCTTGAACGCTTTTTGAGCCCAGGCGGCTAATTGGCGCAAAATATAAAGATCGATGGCAATTTGCTCCGCCAGATCGGGACGCTGGACTTTGACAGCAACGACTTCACCGCTCCACAGTTTGCCTTTATAGACCTGACCCAGGGACGCAGCAGCAATCGGATCTGGAGTCAGTTCGGCATAGACTCGATCGGGAGGAGCACCCAATTCTTCTTCAATGAATTGGTAGGCGATTGCATTAGAAAATGGAGGCAATTGATCCTGTAGTAAGGTCAGTTCTTCTAGATAGGGAGAGGGAATTAAATCAGGACGGGTGGATAAGGCTTGACCGACTTTGATATAGGCAGGGCCAAGATTCGTCAGAATTTCCCTCAGCCGAGCAGCACGCTGCTGGCGATTTTTGCCAGCGCGCCCAATGCGGCGATCCCACATAAAGCTGAAGACAAAGCTGAGAAGCGGCCAAAGAATGCTAAGCAGACGGCTAAAAACCTGAAACGGCTGGCGACGATAGTATTGCGCGATCGCATCCGGATCGTAGCGAACCGTTTCCGTCTCTGTCTCCGCTGCCGACACCGGAATAACATCAGGTTCCTCACGATCTGATTCAGACCCATGATGGGATCGTTTTTCTCTCAAAGGCTCCTGTATCCCTCCTTCCATTGCTAAACGTTTTGCCTGCAAAGGAAGAGGCGCAGGTTCAGCCTCTGACCTCGAAGCAAACGAATCAGAAGGAGACGATGCTGATTTAGCCTTCATAGAGTTTCGGCCTGAGTAGGAACAACCATGTAAAGCATTGTAACAATTGATTGTTCATTGTTTTGTTGTTCATGGCTCATTGTTCATGGCTCTTTGTTGGGGGTTCATGGCTCATGGCTCATGGCTCTTTGTTGGGGGTTCATGGCTCATGGCTCATGGCTCATGGCTCATGGCTCATGGCTCATGGCTCATGGCTCATTGTTTGTTGTTCATGGCTCATGGTTCATCGCTCATGGTTCATTGTTTGTTATTCATCGCTCATGGTTCATCGCTCATGGTTCATCGCTCATAGTTCATTGCTGGCTATTCGTTTTCCATTGCTGGGTGTTCAGTGCCAGGATTATTGAAATTGGCGGGACTTGGGGAAGACACGACTTTTGTCCGTCAGTCCGTTCTACAACCCCTGCTCCATAATGTACGAATTCACCCTGAATCCTCAAGCCTCACCCTCTAACCATAATCCATACACTCTGAATCAATGAACAATGAACCATGAACCCCCAACCATAAACCACGCTCAACCATGAACCCCCAACCATGAACCACGCTCAACCATGAACCCCCAACCATGAACCCCCAACCATGAACAATGAACCCCCAACCATGAACAATGAACAAATGAACTCTCAACCAACCCGATTTTTGTACTAAAATTCCTGGGAAGCCATCCGTTTCGAAATAATCAGGTTGAATTGACCTTGTATTTTGCAGCCTGCCCCAGCTCAAAGCTTGCAGTTAAGGGATCGCCCCTATCTCAGCAGGTTAGCGAGAAGGGCAGCGCAGATCTCAGGTTTAACCGACATTGCGTCAACAGCTGGCATTTTTTCCTCAGGCGAACTTTGCTCCATGTTACTTTCCTTGCGGATCGAAAATTTTGCCCTGGTTGACTCCTTAGACCTGGAGTTTGGTAATGGGTTGAATGTACTGACCGGGGAAACCGGAGCGGGTAAATCAATTATCCTGGATGCGATTGATGCGGCTCTAGGAGGGAAAGTGCTGGGTCGTGCCATCCGGACTGGAGCTGGGCGGGCCATGATTGACGCCACATTCAGGCTAACCCCAGAACTAGCAGGCTGGTTGGCTGCAGAAGAAATTGCACCGATTGATGATTCATCTGACGAACGATTGCTGGTCTGCACTCGGGAGGTGACTGCCAGTCAGGGAGGAACGCGCAGCCGCTCGCGGGTCAACGGCATAGTGGTGAATCGGCAACAGATGGAGCAGTTGCGCGATCGCATCGTTGAAATCACCGCCCAGGGACAAACCGTTCAACTCGGTCAGCCCAACCTGCAACGGGAATGGCTCGATGGATTTGGCGGCCAACCCCTGCTGGCCCAGCGACAAACAGTGGCCACCGCATTTTCCACCTGTCAGGACGCCCTACAAAAATTAGAAAAGCGCCGTCAACTCGAACAACAACGCCTGCAACAACTCGATTTGTTGGAATATCAGGTTCGAGAGTTCAACAACGCCAACCTGGACCAGCCCGACGAACTCGAACAACTCGAACAAGAGCGCCAACGTCTCAGCCATGTAGTCGAGCTGCAACAACAAAGCTATCAAGTTTATCAAGCACTCTACCAGAACGATAATGACGGCGATGCCTGTGCTGATTTGTTAGGCAAAGCCGAAATTCTCCTGAATGAAATGGCAACCTATGACACGCAACTTCAACCCATTGTTGACCTGGTAACAGAAGCCCTGGCTCAGGTTGAGGAAGCAGGACGGCAAATCAATGCTTACGGCGAAGCACTGGAAACCGATCCCGAACGATTGCAGGTCGTAGAAACCCGCATCCTGGACTTAAAGCAAATTTGCCGCAAATATGGCCCAACATTGGTCGAAGCAATTGCCTACAACCAGAAAATACAAGCCGATCTAGAAGCACTAACGGATGGCGACCAATCTCTAGAAGACCTGGAAACACGCTACCAAGAGTGCAGAAAAATTCTGATTGAAACCTGCGCTCAACTGACAAACTTGCGTCAGACAGCAGCCCGAGATCTCGAAGCGCGGCTGATAGAAGAACTGAAACCCCTAGCCATGGATAAAGTGCGTTTCCAGGTTGAACTTGTCCCCATTGAACCCACAGCAGCAGGTGCCGATCGCCTCATCTTCCGTTTCAGTCCCAACCCAGGCGAACCCATGCAACCGCTTGCCGAAACAGCTTCTGGAGGAGAAATGAGTCGATTTCTACTGGCATTGAAAGCTTGCTTTTCTCAGATCGATCCGGTTGAAACACTGGTGTTCGATGAAATTGATGTGGGTGTTTCGGGGCGCGTAGCCCAAGCTATTGCAGAGAAACTACATCAACTCGGCCAACAACATCAAGTTCTTTGCGTTACTCACCAACCGATTGTCGCAGCAATGGCCGACACTCACTTTCGGGTTGATAAACAGTTGATCGATCGGGACGAAATCGTTGACAGTCCCGCCAGAAATACCAGGCGAGGCAGAAAATCAATTGCAGCTGCCTCTACAACAGCATCCACCAAAAACCCATCTAGAGATAAATCAACCGCAACAGACACAGAAGAAGACGTTCGTACCGTTGTGCGAGTCGCAAAATTGGAAGATGAGAGCCAACGTCGTGAAGAACTGGCCCAACTTGCGGGCGGACAATCTGCTGAAGAGTCTATTGCCTTTGCTGAATCCCTGCTCAATCGAGCCGCTGCTGTACGCAAGACTCAACTCCCAGATGGAGCAGCGCCTGTCAGATCCTCATCAAAATCAGCAGCGAAGGGAAAAACTGCACGCTCCAGAAAACGTGGTAGCAGCCGTTCTAGCTCCTCAAAACAATCTTGAGCGAGCTAACCGATCTGGCAGCGAGTGCTTCCCCCTGTTGTTCCTCCCTTGGGACCGCCATTGTTGGGAGGGATAAATGTGTCAGCAACAATTGTATTGGGGGGGAACACCGGCTGAGCAAGGCTCAGTACAGCGGCGAGATAATACGGGATCAACATGTCAAACACCCTGAAATATAGTTCGCTTCAGTTGTCTGTGCTCATTGCGAAGGCGTAGCCCCTTACAGAAGGATCGATCGCACGCTGACTCATCCTTCGACTAACTCGAAATCAGTACAGATACTGAAACAGCATAGATGGAATTGCTGAAAAGTTTATGAAAAATAGAGGGTAAAAACCGGGTAGATATGATACAAATTCTGGCAAGTTACAAAACAACTGCAGAAGACAGAAAGTAGGCGGCAGAAACTAATCGCTCGTTCCTAATCGACGACTGCTAGCCGCTGCCAGAAAGCAGAGGGAAAACACTGAATCATTCAGTAAGTACAAATTCAGAATAATTTTGTGCTGTTTCAGCGATGGATAATAGTAATTCAAAATTCAAAATGTTGGATTACTATTATCCTGGCTTCTTCAACTCCTCTTGCAAAGCTTCATGGTAGATTTTCGGCAAATGTCGCGTCATGGAATTCGTTTCGATTCCATATCCCAGACTCGTCCAGGTGCTCGACAGTCGCCGCAAAACCCGATCCAATTCGCCTTGCCGCAACAGTTGGGAAAGGTCGGCGTTCCAGGCTTTGGGATCGCTGAGCCAGTCGTGGACAACCCGATCCTGGAAAACAGGTTCAAAGCTATATTCTCTAGTCTTCCAAAGGAAATTTGATGTTTTGGGGTGATAGCGACGAGCCATGCTGTACCAGGTGGTATTGATCATTTGATAGCGTCCTGCGGCAGTGGAACATTTGCCAAGATTCGGTCCCCTAAGGATGCGGATACAACGGTTGGGATGCTGGCTCAGGTCGCTGACATGTTTGCCACCATAGAGGATGGAATACGGACGGGGATCGTTGGCTTCGCTGGCGGAGATGGTCCGCATCAGCGCCCGAATATAGGGATCGCCACCTTCCATAACCAGAGGCGGAAGGTCTGTGTCAAAGGTGGGTTCGGATTGCGATCGCGGCTCATCATAATATTGAAAAGCCACCACCAACAGAAACAATGCAACCACCCCAATCGCACCTTCCAGGAAATTCTGGATCCCTTGATCTTTACGAGTTTGCTTCTGTTGGGTTGTTTTGCCAGTGCTCTTCTTCTTCGCCACCCTCAACACTCCAACACCTTCAGGACAAACTTGTATCAGGATACGCTTGCAAACAAATCAGGCAAAGATCGCTCTGTGGCTCCTACCTGGGCAACAATTTCAAGAATTTTGTTGCGAGCTGTCGGTTGAAACATAGATTCTACACACACTTGTGCAACCCGGCTGCGGGCAACACTCCCCTCAAATAAGCAATCTGCACCCGTCATCACAATGGGATCGGAGCAATCGTCATTACGCAGTCCCCCAGGACGCACAATGGTATAAGGCAAACCACTCTGCTGTAGATAAACTTCGGCCTGTTTTTTCCACCACAACACCAGCCAAAACAAATTCAAAACATGAAAAAATTGCGAAACGCATAGAGAAGAAACCAGGACAAACTGCTTTATCTGTTGTTCTATGGCTGCATCCACTAAATTGCAGGTCCCTTGATAATCCACTTGATACGGAGCGGTGAAGTCAAAACCAGGTCTGGCACCGGTTGCACAAAGCAGAACTGTAGTATCAACCATGGCAGCTCGCAAGCGATCGAGCTGCAACACATCCCCCACAACCAATTCTGTTTCAGGAGGCAGAATTGCTGCAGCAGTTTCCTGGTTTCTGACTAAAGCGCGGACAGGAATCCCGCGCTGTATCAGCACCTGAACAATGCGACGCCCTGTTCCCCCTGTTGCCCCTGCTACCAACGCCTTCATAAATCGAGGTATACTGAAACTAATGCTAAAAAAATTCTTGTTCTGAACAATTCACTGAGGTAGACAGTACAAAAGGACCGATTATTGCAATTGCGACCCGAGTCACCCGCTCAAATAATAAGCAGCAATCCGAATCGACAAAAAATTTACCAGAGGGAAAGATCTGGAGAACTTTCTGATATTAACCGCAAATCAACCCTACCCCATGGTGAAAATTGTAGACAAACTCCTGGGGAAACGCCCAGCCTCAACACAATAAGGGTTGAACGCTAGATTTATTTTAAGAATTTTAAGGTGATATTAAATCCGTTGCGCTGAAGATTCCATACAAAGCAGCATACAGAGCGTAGTTTTCGGGCATGATGAATTTAAGCTGTCTGGTAAGCTGAATCCTGGCAAAGCTAAATTGGATAAGGAAAACAATTCAAAATATTGTTCCTTGTGGTGGGTGCGTCTAGTTCAGACCTTGCTTGGCAGAATATTATGTTAGGAAAGCATTTTATGCGATCGCAATCCAGCGAGCATCAACCCATTAAAACCCCCGATCGGGAGTTTCCCTCCTCCACAGAATTTGTCGAGGCAGACTTTGTCGAGGCAGGATTCCTCAGCGCAGAATTTGTTAAAGCACAACAGGCCGAATCAGACACCGCCGCAGAATTTGTTCAGGCACAACAGGTCGAATCAGACAACATCATAGAATTTGTTCAGGCACAACAGGTCGAATCAGACAACGTCATAGAATTTGTTCAGGCACAACAGGTCGAATCAGACAACGTCATAGAATTTGTTCAGGCACAACAGGTCGAATCAGACAACGTCATGGTTGCCGAAGTCGAAACCATCGAACCCACCCACTTTCACGGTGAATTTGTCGATTGCATGGAAATGAACGCCGCCCCAGACACCGTCGCCGCATACCTGATCGATCATCGCGACTGGTTTCGCCGCTGCGCTCTCCCCATGCAAGCAGAACCCCTCGGTGAGCGCGGCTACGCCATTACCATTGGAAAATTTGGCTCCTATGGCTACAGCGTGGAACCCAAAGTGGGCTTAGAACTTCTCCCCCCAGACGCTGGTGTCTATCGAATCAAAACCATTCCTGTCCCTGGCTACACGCCTAAAGGCTACGAAGTGGATTTCAAAGCCTCCCTGGAGCTCGCCGAAGCCGTCATCGAACACTCCGATCCCAACACCGAATCCTCTCCAGGAGAACCGCCTCCAACCGTAATGACACGCGTCGAATGGCAGCTCGACCTCGGCGTCAATATTTGGTTTCCCAAATTTATTCACGTTCTTCCCAGAGCCTTAATTTACAACACCGGACAGCATCTACTTCGGCAAATTGTCAAGCAATTTTCCCGTCGTCTTACCCGCAAAGTGCAGGAAGACTTTCACGCCAAACTGAATCGCCCCATGCCCCCCAAAACTCGACGACGCTTTCCCTGGTCTGCAGGATAATAGCACGTAATCTCTATACTGCAGACAGTCACCGTTCATTTCCAACCGCTTTGACACAACTAAAATTGTGCAAGTTCGTAGTTGGCACTTTAGTACTGCAGAGTCTATCGGGGGGCGTATCCAGATGTTGTGGGAGCCCGCTACAGGGAAAGAAAAAGGGATGGGATAATAGTCCCGTCCCAACCCCAAAAAACTAACTATGATTGTATCGTCTATCGGAGAATTTTACTCCCAACAGCCGGAGTGGAAGCAGCAGTGGGAGCAATTTCAACAAGCTCAAAGCCTGCCCCCCTTAGTGTGTGCAGTCTTGCAATTAGGCTTGCTATTTGCGCGGCTAGTGCTCGAAGCAGAATTGAACCAACGGACCCAAGCCCCCCAGATTTGGCCGGTTTGTGGAGAGTGCGGTCGTCGTTTACGCTCCAAGGGATTTCGAGTGCGCCAGATGATGACCTTAATCGGTGCCATCCGCTGAAAGCGAAAAGTGGGCTGCTGCTTTGAACAGCAACGTTTCCCTTTGGGGTCTGGGATGGTTGAAAGTGCTTGTAAGTGGCTGATTCAGCAGCGGTTCAAGGGGGTTGGCATGCGCTGGAGTGAACCCGGTCTAAATCATTTATTGCTCCTGAGATTGGCCTGGGTTAATCAACGTTTTGATGATTTGTTCCCGCTCGTCCCCAGCACCACTAAATCCCCCTCCCACAACACTTAAATACGCCCCTGTTATCGAGAAACTGTGCCCGACGATCGGTTCAGATGTATAATACGTTCTCTTAGTTGGCAGGTTTTGGATCGCCGAGAAATCCCGCGATGATTGTGCGTTGCCATTGATGATCGTCGGCATTCGGAAACATCTTCGACGGTGAATTCTGCGGCCAGTAGGTCCATTGCTGGATGTCCTGCGAAAACGTGTAGAGCATCATACCGAGGATCGGCGGGATCGTCTTGGAAGGCGAGGTCGGTTCGACGCACCACTGTGCCAGCTGGTACACCTCATCGATCGGCGTCATCCAACCTTGTTCAGGCGCACCCGCCTGTACTCCAATCGCGAGCTGGTTCCAATCCATGCCGACGTTGACTCCTCCGGCGGTGACATCATGGTACCACTGGATGAATGAGATCTGCCCTTCATAGTCGTAGCCATAGGCCATCGAACTCGCAAAGCTGAGGAGTTGCCCGAGGTAAGCGCCCGCGTTTGGTGAGCCTTGGGGCACGGGTGTGGTGAAATAGTCGCGATCTTGCCAGAGCGCTTTAGTAATTAAGCTGTCGGCCAACACGTCCCGAAGCGTTCCGATCGTCTTCATAAAACTGTTCGGATTGGGCGACAAATTGCTGAATTCGTTGTCGATATCAATGCCGTCAATGCCATACTTTTTAATGATATTTGTCTGTACCCACGTCGCGAAATCATGGGCATCACTGATGCCGTCCCAACCGTAGCCGTCAGAACCTACTAACGTCAGCAGTACCTTGATGCCTGCCGCCTGTAACTGTTGTACGTTAGTTTGCGACTGATGCGGTTGCAGTGTCATCTGCTGTACGATCGCGTCGGGGATTGAGATGTACGGAGCTTTGTTCGAAATGAACGGAGCAGATGCGAGGAAGACAACATTCGTCTGCGGCTTTCCACTAGGAAGCACATAGTTTAGCACATCGGTCAGGGGGACATCGACATCCTTCGTAGGCGATCCGATGCCGACTTGTGGGATCCAATAAGAGGCCAGTAGACCCTGGCTCGGTAATGCATCTGAGTTGTTCATGGGGGTTATTTCTGTGTGATGTGGAAGTATGAGAAATCTAACGACAATGCGTGCTTGTTCTTCGGGCTAGATGGTAGGCTGCCACAGGGCACTGCGTCAATAAGACTACACACCCATTCAGACCATCTATTCGAGACAATGTGATTAATATATCATCTGATTTTTGAAATGGCAAGATGCTGTAAAAATAGTGTCTCGATTCGAGATGTATTTTGATGCGTTACGCTAGCGCTAACGCATTCTACTGGGCTGGCATACCTAAAATGATGCTTTAGAATTCCCATAAATCTTCTGATTTGGTGGGCAGTGCCCACCCTACCTAATACATCAAATTAGCCGTGTCAGACCACTACTGGACTGATATAACTAATTTAGTGCAATAGAGTTAGACTCCCGAAAAGGCTATAATCCTTACTCGATAGACATCGGCAGCACTAAAGTGCCAACTACGAATTTACACAATTTTAGGCGTGTCAGACCACTACGATTTATGCAGATCTTAACCGTGCAGAGTATAAATGCAATGAGGTGACATGGAGCGTTCCTTTGGCAAGCTTGAGGATAATTTGTCCAGCAATCAGTTCTGTTCGTTCGGGTCCAGCAAACCGATCTCGCTCAGGCGGTGGTAGTCTGCCACCGTCCAATGCTTAAGCGATTTGGGTTCCAGGGCAACGGTCAGGTGGGGGCGGGGGGCTGAGTAAATCATGGGAATTGAGGATTGAGATCGGGTGAAGTCTTCAGCAACTTTTATAATTATTACAAAAATGATTTCGTGCAGGATGGATTGTGGCTAAGGATAGTTTTCATGATGCTGTGAGATCGGCCCTGGAGAAAGAAGCCTGGGTGATTACGGACGATCCGTTTAAGATTCGCATCAGCCCCACGACTAATCTCTATGTTGACCTGGGTGCTGAGAGGGTGATTGCGGCCATCCGAGCAGAAGATAAAATTGCGGTTGAGGTGAAGAGTTTTATTGGTACGTCTTCTATGTTTGAGTTTCATTTGGCAGTGGGACAATTTACCAACTATCGCTATGCCCTGGCTGACTTCGAACCCGATCGAAAACTTTATCTGGCAGTTCCAGTGGAAAGCTACAATGATTTTTTCAAACAAGATTTTATTCAATCGGTGATCCAGCGGAGCGAGATTAGTCTCTTGATTTATGAACCTGAGCAAGGGGAGATCGTGCAATGGACAAGTTAGAAAAATACCGCGACTGCATCCAGACGATTATTCTTGACCATGCTCACCGGGGATCCTCAGAAGATGGGGTGGAAGCGGAGACGATCTTCGATGTCGAGCGCGACCACTATCAGCTGATTTATGTGGGCTGGCATCGCAAAAACCGCGTCTACGGCCCAGTGCTGCATTTTGATATTAGGCAGGGCAAAATCTGGATTCAGTGGAACGGCACTGAAGAGGAGGTGGGGCCGAGACTGGTGGAGATGGGTGTGCCGAAACAAGATATTGTGGTTGGGTTCCATTCGCCGTTTAAGCGGCAGTTTACGGAGTATGCAGTAGGTTAGGTTGCGGTGGGTATTTTTGTTGCAAATTGCTTCCTCATTCTGTTGAAAATTAGCGGATAATGGGGGGGAGGTTGAGCGGACAGGTGAAAGGGGCGTTGATTCAGGCGGAGACTCTGGAATTGTTGGAATGGCCGCGGTTGTGTCAGCATCTGGCCACGTTTGCGGCGACGAAGGTGGGCGCGATCGCAGCTCGCCAGCTGGCCATTCCCGCTACCCAGCGGGAAAGTCAAACGCTGTTAGACCAGACCCAGGAAGCCTATCAATTGGAATTGGCTCTGGATTCAGGACTGCGGTTTGAGGGCATTTGCGATATTGGCGCTTCCCTGGAACGGGTGGGTCGGCAGGGAATTTTGTCGGGGGAGGCGTTGCTTGCGATCGCAACCACTCTAGCTGGAGCGCGCCAGCTCCGTCGCACCATCGACAATCAGGAAAATGTGCCCATCCTGGCCGACCTGGTGGCCGACCTGCGTACCTATCCAGAGCTGGAGCAAACGATCCATCACTGCATCGACGAGCAGGGCAACGTCGCCGATCGAGCCAGCACTAACCTGGCCAGCATCCGTCAAAACCAGCGACGGCTGCGCGACCAGATTCATCAAACCCTGCAACGTATCCTGCAGCGTCAATCCCAGGCTGTACAAGAATCCATCATCGCCAAACGTGGCGACCGCTTCGTCATTCCCGTCAAAGCGCCCCAGAAAGATGCCATCCCCGGTATTGTCCACGACACTTCCAGTAGCGGAGCTACCCTTTATGTGGAACCCCACCGTATCGTCGAACCCAACAATCGACTGCGGCAGCTGCTGCGACAGGAGCAAGCTGAAGAAGAAGCGATCCGGCAGACCCTGAGCCAGCAAGTGGCTGCAGTCCAGTCCGATCTGGAGCAACTGCTGGCCATTGTCACCACCCTGGATCTGTCCACCGCCCGCGCCCGCTACTCCCTCTGGCTGGACGCTAACCCACCCCGCTTTATCGACTGCGACGATGGAGAGATAACGACCTTGCGCCAGCTGCGCCATCCTCTACTCGTCTGGCAGCATCAGCACGAGCAGGGGGTTCCCGTGGTGCCCATTGACCTGAGCATTCAGCCTCAAATCCGCGTTGTCGCCATCACTGGCCCGAACACTGGCGGCAAAACGGTGACCTTGAAAACCCTCGGTCTGGCCGCTCTGATGGCGAAAGCAGGGATCTTCATCCCTGCCCGCGAACCCGTCGAACTGCCCTGGTTCGAGCAAGTTCTGGCCGACATCGGCGACGAGCAATCCTTGCAACAAAGCCTTTCTACCTTCTCCGGGCATATTCATCGTATTAGTCGTATTCTGGATGCGGTTGGAGAAAAAGGAACGGGGAATGGGGAACGGGGAACAGGGAACGGGGAACGGGGAATGGGGAACAGGGAACGGGGAATGGAGTATTTAGAAAATCCTTTAGAAGTCCCCTCAAATCCGACACCTGACACCTCACACCTCACACCTCACACCTCACACCTCACACCTCACACCTCACACCTCACACCTCACACTCCACACCCCATCTCCCCTTCCCTCATCTTGCTCGATGAAGTCGGGGCGGGTACGGATCCCTCGGAGGGCAGTGCGCTGGCGATTGCGTTGCTGCAGTTTCTGGCGGAGCAGGTGCAGTTGACAATGGCGACGACTCACTTTGGCGAGCTCAAGACACTGAAATATCAGGACGATCGATTTGAAAATGCCTCGGTGGAGTTTGATGATCGTACGCTTTCTCCCACCTACCGGCTTTTATGGGGTATTCCGGGACGTTCTAATGCGCTGACGATTGCTCAACGTCTGGGTCTGAATGTTGCTGTGGTTGAACGGGCGCAGGGCTATGTGGGGGGCACCTCGGCAGAGATTAATCAGATGATTGCAGGATTGGAAGATCAGCGCCGCCATCAGGAAGCTAGAGCGGCAGAGGCGAGCCAGTTGTTGCAGCAGGCGGATCGGTTGCATCAGGAGATTGCTCAGAAGACAGCGGTGTTGCAGGAACGGGAACGTCAGTTGAAGGCGGGCCAGGAACAAGCGGTGCAGGCTGCGATCGCAGAAGCCAAACGCGAAATCGCCCAGGTTATCCGTCGGCTGCAAGCAGGCCCAGCTACCGCCCAAGCCGCCAAACACGCCACCGACGCCCTCAACCAGATTGCCGAGCAGCGTTTACCCTCTGCCCAGCTGCCGGAACCGAAAGCAGGCTTCTGTCCCCAGGTGGGCGATCGCATTCGCATTTCCAGTCTAGGCAAAACCGCAGAAGTACTCAGTGCCGCCAATCGCGACGGGGAACTCATGGTTCGCTTTGGGCAAATGAAGATGACTGTCTCTCTGGCCGAAATCGAGTCCCTGGACGGCCAAAAAGCAGAACCGCCCCCCAAGCCCAAATCGGCCCCCGCTCCTCCTGCTGTTGCGGCAACACCCGCTCCCGCGATTCGCACAGAGCGAAATACCGTCGATTTACGCGGCAGTCGGGTGGAGGCGGCAGAAGTGGCCCTGGAAGCTGCGATCGCAAAACAATTCCGGGAAACCCAAACCACCGGAGGCGCACTCTGGATTATCCACGGTCGCGGCACCGGACGTCTGCGTCAGGGTGTCCGCGAATTCCTCGACCATCATCCCCAGGTCGAGCGCTACGAACAAGCCGACCAGAAAGAAGGTGGCTCCGGCGTTACAATTGCCTATCTTAAATAATTGGCAATTGCCAATTACTTCAGCAAATTCGGATCGATCCCTAGCGATCGCAATTGTTCTAGATTCAGCTGCTTTAACTGCTCCACCAACTGCTGTCGCTGCCCCTGTTCTTGCTCTGCCCGTTGCCGCTCCTGTTCTGCACGCTGCCGCTCCTGTTCTGCGCGCTGCCGCTCCTGCTCCGCCACTTCTGACAGTGTCAGATAGCGTTGTCCCGCCTCGTTATACCAGTACACCCACTCCCGCTGCCAGCCATGATGGGTCACCACTTCGCTACCAAGACCCAGCCCCACCTCCGGCAACCACACCGGATTGCCCGGTTGCAGCTCATACTGGCCTGAAACCAGTTTATAGAGTTCAAAAGGCTGATGCCAATCGTGGCAGCTTTTCCGTCCGCGACGTTTCCCTGGCGGGCGGCAAAAGGGATTGTAGATCGCATAATAGAGCACCCCCAACTCAGCATAGTCCTTCATTTTCTGGTCATACTCGCCCCCATAGGTCTTGGACACCACCTCCAAAAAGAGAATGGGAACAATTCCCCCTTCCTCCCACAACACATAGCTCAGGCAGGTCTTGCCATCCTTAAACCGCTCCACCCCCAAACTCAAAAAGCCATCTGGGACCAGCGGCGGCTCATCCGGGGGATAATAAATGCCCATATCGACTCCAAAGAACCAGTCCTCGCGACTGGCCCAAATCTGGCACAGAATATCCAGTGCCAGATTTGGAATCGAGTTTTGCAGCTCATTATCCACAGGTGTATCGTCCGAGTCCGGTAACTCTTCAGCAGTCGGCCACTTCAAAGTTGCATCGTAGGGTAAAACAGTCATAACGACCAGAGGAATGAATTGATTCAATTGTGCCACAAAGAGCGGTTTGCCGCCTGTTCGATCGGCATTAAAACGCTGAGGACTTGCATGGATAGACAATAAGACGAAAGGAATTTCATAGTTTTGCCTCGCTCTCAACGACAAAATACGCACAACAAATTTCACTCCAAAAACACAAAGAAGAGAAAGCATGCTTCTTGCGTGCTGCTTGAATACTGTGGGATCTTTGGGGGTCGGCCAATGATTGCTCCTGAATTGTTGTCGGATCAGCGTTACAGTTCTTGCAACACCGCTCAGATTCAGATTTGTCTGTTCTATACTAATCCCAGAAATGTCCAATATCGCGATCGACACAGTGAGGAGTTATGCAAAACCATTGGCGGCACCGATTGCTTCTAGGCGCAGCAACCTTAACAGCGGGCTTGGCCAGCGCCATCGTCACTTACAGTCCCCAGCAGATTTCTGCCAGAGCAGAATCACTCTCTACAAATATGGCTCAATCGGCTCCCCAGGCCCCACATGCAGCCCTCCCCGGCCCGCCCGTGCAACCCAGTGACTGGGCTTTCCAGGCTCTGCAATCTCTGGCTCAGCGCTACGGCTGCATCGCTGGTTCAGCTCCTGGCGGTCTGGGCAACCAGGCCCTGTCGCGTTACGAATTTGCCACCGCTCTGAACGCTTGCCTCGATCGCATCAGCGCGCTCGTTGCCGCCCGTAGCAACCCCACTTCCCGACAAGACCTGGCCACCCTGCAACGGCTACAGACCGAATTTGCTCCCGAACTCGCCAGCTTGCGCGGGCGCGTAGATGCCCTGGAAACCCGCACCGCCGAACTCGAATCCACCCAGCGCTCAATCCCCAGCCAACAGAACGGTGCCATCAATCTACCCGCCAAAGCGCCGCCACCCCCCGCCCTGGCCCACCCTAGACCGCAGTTTAGAGCTGCTCCTGGCGATATCAGCCTCTCGAACGGATATGCGACATCAGGGGCTGCACCCTCATCAACCGCACCCCAGAGTCCGGTCGCGACGGGTACTGTAGGACAACCTCGTCAACTCAGACAGGCATTGAGGACGCGTAAACCTCATCCTACTGGCGTCTCAATGGATGAAGATACCGCTGGATTTGGCTCCAATCTCACCCAACAACCGGGTTTTGACCGCGAGGGCTACAATCCCATCCAGGAAAATCCCTTTCTGCGAGTCGGCAGCAATCCCCTCTCCACCTTTTCCATTGATGTAGATGCCGCATCTTATAGCAATGTGCGTCGCTTCATCAACAGCGGTCAGCGTCCGCCCCGCGATGCGGTACGTCTAGAAGAATTGATCAACTACTTCACCTACGACTATCCCGATCCCAAAGGCAAACGGCCCTTTTCAATTACCACTGAGGTTTCCCAGACACCCTGGAATCCCAAACATCAGCTAGTTCACATTGGCTTGCAGGGCAAACGCATTGCCACCCAAAAACTGCCTCCCAACAATCTGGTCTTTTTGTTGGATGTTTCGGGTTCAATGCACTCCCCTGACAAACTACCCCTGGTGAAATCAGCGATGAAGTTGCTGGTTGAACAATTGCGGGAACAGGATAGCGTCACAATGGTCGTTTATGCTGGAGCAGCGGGGCTGGTCTTACCACCCACTTCAGGGAACGAGAAAACAACGATCCTGGAGGCAATTGAACAATTGCAGGCGGGAGGTTCCACCGCAGGCGGGGCTGGGATTCAACTGGCCTACAAAATGGCCCAGGAGAACTTCAATCCCAAGGGCAACAATCGCGTCATCCTGGCCACAGACGGCGACTTCAATGTTGGCATCTCCAGCGATGCGGAACTGGTGCAGATGATTGAAGAAAAACGTCAGAACGGCGTATTTCTCAGCGTCCTGGGCTTTGGCACGGGCAACCTCCAGGATGCCAAGATGGAACAGCTCGCCGACAAAGGGAATGGCAACTATGCCTATATCGATAGCATCCGCGAAGCTCGAAAAGTCCTGGTCAACGAAATGGGAGCAACCTTGCTGACCATTGCTAAAGATGTGAAATTGCAGGTGGAATTCAATCCGACGAAAGTGCAGGCTTACCGCTTGATTGGCTACGAAAATCGGCTGCTGCGCGACGAGGATTTCCACGACGACACCAAAGATGCAGGCGAATTGGGTGCAGGCCACACGGTAACCGCTCTCTATGAGATTATCCCCGTTGGTGTTGACAGCGATGCGAAGCTGCCGCCTGCTGAATCGTTGCGTTATCAACAAACCACAGTCAATGCCGCCGCCTACGATAGCGACGAGTTAATGCAGGTACAGTTGCGCTACAAGCGGCCCGATCGAGACAAGTCGAAGCTCATTGCTCAGCCCGTCGTCGATCGGGATATGGCGTTGGAGGATACCTCTGCCAACTTCAAGTTTTCCGCTGCTGTGGCTGGTTTTGGTTTGCTGCTGCGGGATTCGCAGTATAAAGGTAAGGCTAGCTTTGAGCAGGTCTTACGTTTGGCACAACAGTCGAAGGGTGAGGATCCAAACGGCTATCGGGCAGAGTTTATCCAATTGGTGCGAAGCAGCCAGAAATTGATGGCAGCAGAGCAACCGCAACAGCGGGCGGAGCGCTGATTTGGAAAGGCAGAAAACAGAGGGCAGAAGGCAGAAGGGCTAAGATCTAAATGCTTCGCTGCTTTGATGCACAATCAATTGCTGAAGCGATGACTCTGAGCTGACCCGATAGACCCAGGATCGGCACAAGACCGACCCCCACAGATCACCGCAAACGAACAGCGATTTTCGTAGGGGCACTCCTTGTGGGTGCCCTGCTGCCGCTGGAACGATGCGAGATTCCAAACCTTTTAATGACTGCAAATGGAATTGTTCAAAATTGCAGATGTTTTCTATCCGAAACCAGGATGTTTCTCAATGAAGTTATAGTGTTGTTGGATATTAAGCAGAAAAATGCGGTTCAAACTTTTGCCTCTGGTCGCACTCTTCAGCCTGCTGTTGTTGCCGACATTCTCTGCCCAACAGACTCAGGCCCAAGCTAAACTGTGTTCTTCTGAGGGCAACTACGAACCTCGCTCTCCCACATCCCAAACCGTCCGGTTACCTGATTTTGGCCTTGAAGTTGATATTCCGAGCAATTACAGAGCGATGCGGCGACAGGATGGGCAGGTAGAGATTCTTCACCCTGACGACTTTGCCATGTTGCGCTGTATTGCTAGTGGTGGCTACGGCGGACATGGCTATTATTCTGAAAGTATTGAACTTGTTGAGCGCGATCGCACTCTCTCCCTAAAAGACCAGGCCATAGGAGCAATAGGCTACAGTAACTATACGGCAGGCAATCGCCAACCTATTGCTGTAAATGTATCGAGCTACAATCGGGGCGGTCTGTCTGGATATATCGTAATATCAGATACGAACTACGCTGTTGTTTTTACTGGAACACTTCCAGGTCGCAGCCAGCTCTTACAAGTTTCTGCGGTTTGCGATTGCGATGTTGAGATCGAAGACGTGACTCGTTTGCTTTCGAAGATCAGGTTGATCAAATAGGTACTGTTTATTGTTTGAAATAAATTACGGATCGAACTCAGAGCTTGAAAGAACAGACGTATCTCTTACATATAATAGCGATAGTGCATCTCAGGTAACTCGTTTTTGCTCAAATATTTCAAGATACTACCAACCTGACGTGCAGCCCTTACAGTAATTGGATCTCCACGATCGAACTGTGTATTATTCCAATTCATTTTTGTTAATGCCAAAATCTCTCGCGCTAGGGCCTTTGGTGTTTCTTCAACACTCTCACAGCGGAATTTAAGAGGACGTGGGACATACAGTCCTGGATAGGTTGAGAAGAAGTCAATACTTCCTCTTGTATATAGAACATGTGTACGATCGTCTAGCGACAGAAGCACTCCTCTCAAAGGTGGATATTTCCCACACCGAAACAAACGATTTCCATGTCTACGATCGAAACTAATAAATTCTCCGGAATCAACATTATGTTTATCTAATGCGTCCTGGAAACCTTCAAACTCTTCTGGAATGAACCGAGAAGTTTTGTGCAATACAACTCTTGCTGGTAAATTACGATGTTCGCGACGATATAACGCTAGAGCATTAGACAGTAACTCCGCTGCATCTGCTGCTGGAAGATAAGGTTGGCGATCGTCTTTTGTTTGTTTTGCCTGACCTCCACGCAAAATAACTCCTTCCCCTCGCTCGTTGAAAATTTGAGCGCTGCTGCTCAGGAGTTTAGAGCGATCCAGAGTTCTATAGAAACTAACGCCGACATAGCAGGTAGTTAAAGCTCGCGGATCTCGCACTAATCGCCACGGAGTCCCTAAAGCTTTGTAATAAAGTGCAGTATAAAAATTCCAAGCACGAGTTGCTTCATCTTGAAGGGAAAGAGATTTACGTTTTTGATTCCTTATTTTTAATTTGTGGCCTGCATTATAAGTTTCAGGTAGGATAATTTGTGTTGGTTTCCGTAAGACCATAGCTTTTGCTTTAAACAGATCGTGGAAATCTAAATCTACTTCTAATTTTTTATTTCGGTTAGAAAATTTGTGTCTGGCATTCTCTTTATTCTCTTCATCCTCGAAAAGCCTTTGGAGTAATGGAATTGGGAGAGCACAAATAATAACATCTGGACTTGTTTTTTCATCAACATACTTCAATTCTTCGATCAAGTATTCAACTGACTTTCGAATAAATGAATTTTGGTTTTCATCTTCTAGAAGCTTATCAATTTCTCTCTTCGAAATAGTTACATTCCTTCTATCATCTAAGCTAACAGATGTAGGTAAATTTTCTTCCTTCCCAAATCCTGGGAATCCCGGGAATAAATGAGGTTGGTTGCTATTCTTTGCTTCAATTCCATGTTTGCAATTTCCCAACCAAGAAGAAAAGCCATCGATTGTTTCTGAAGATCCTATAATCCCTAGTTTAATTTCTCTGGGAGCTAAACTGTTATCATAATCAAGTGGTTTATGGTGCATCATTCCAAAACGAATGTCAATATGTCGTCCTTGATTACCAAACTCTAGCTCAGGTTCTTGTAAAAAACTAATTTTCATTTTGAAACTTGAATAAAGGTAATTCGTTCAAATCGTTATTCATAACTTCAGTAGTTTCTTCATCTTCATGCCCTAACCAGGTAGAATCGTCAATTCCAACTTCAATATCAAACGTTTCCAAACAGTCAAATTCTAGAAATGGATATCTGCTTTGAAATAAATCAACCTGTGCGGGAGTACTTAAATATTCAGCCCACATTATTAATTGACCAAATACAGCAGCATTTTTTTCAAGACGTTTAATTCCTGACAATTTTTCCTGCTCAAATTTGTGGTTCGTATAACCTTCAGTGGTAAAGATATATGTTGGCGTAATTTCGAGGAACCAATTAGACTCCACTCGGATAAACTGTCCTTCAAAAGCTGAATGTCGATAGTAATCAATCTCTGTAGACTTTTTCTCAATCTCTGTAGACTTTTTCTTAAGTTCTGCAGATTTTTTCTTAAGCTCCGTAGACTTTTTCTTAAAATAAGGCAGAAAAACATCTCGATGTGTTTTCTTTGAAAGACTTTTGTAATAATATCGGCGTTTTGAAAGATCGTCAGTTGGCTTAAAGTAATACAAATGCTTTTGCCTTTTCTGATAAAACGATAAGTCACTTTTGACTTTCTCTCGAAGTGCTTTGTTTAGAAGCCATACAAACTCTTGCTGTCGCTCAAGTCTGTTGGAAAGAGACCATTCTCCTACACCATGTTCTTCAACCGTGCCTCGATCGCAAATTTTCGACCATGGTGGCTCTCGCAGATCGTGAAAGCTTAATACAAAATTTTCCTTTAATAACCACTCTTGCCCTAGATCTCGGCCAAATTTCTGGAGGATTGAAAATGCTTTGGATTCATCTTGTGTAGTGGCTTCAGCAGTGTAAAGAAACTCTGAAAGTTTCGATATTCGTAATAAATTAGAGTAAAGTTTCTCTCGCTTCGGAAGGGGAGCAAGATATAATCCTGAATTTTGAGGAATAGCCAGATTTATTAAGGCCGATCTAGCATTCACATCAAAGCGATCTTTTACCTTATCAAATAAGATCTTTCTAGATTTTCGCCGTTTAGAATCTTGGAAATAATCTTTAACTGAAATCCAGAACGCCTCTTGCGTAGAAATCCGCATAACGATCAAAATGACCGGTGCATTACCCTGCAACCAGTATTCAAGATCCTTATCCTTACAAGAATACTCAAAGTTAGTTTCATTCTCTGCTTGAAATCGAGAGTTCTGTGTCGCCTTACTTTGAACCTGAATGATACAGTTGGTAACCTCACCTGTTTCAGTATCGCGAATTTCAATGAAACCATCGATTCCTGCTTCGACTCCCCCAGTTGGATACCACAAGAAGCCCATTTTGAGGACAATCCCTTCAATAATGTTGATGCCTTGTTGCCCGATGATACCAGCTTGGCTGATCTTTTTAGACACGAATGCAGTTACCTACATATACAGACAATACGTTTGTGCTGTATTATAGCTTGATATTTTAGGATCTGGTGCAGTTCCCTTTGTAATACAACAATATTTAGCACCAGTATAACTATTATTTCAGTCGCATTTTGATCGATAGGAAAAGTTAGCACTCCTAACCATTTTGCTAAACTAGGTCTACACCTCTGAGGCTGAGACAATGGTTCAAGCAGTAGCCAGATCGCTGTCATTTGACGACTATATTGAGCAGTATCCAAATGATGGAGGACGCTATGAACTGGTTCATGGAGAATTCGTTGAAATGAGACCCATTGGCCCTCATGAGGCAATTTCAGGGTTCCTGACTCTTGAGCTTGGTTTTGAGATTCGGCGGTTGCAGCTGCCTTATTTCATTCCCAAAACTGCATCTGTGAAGCCTGCATTACCGCAAACAGGACATCTGCCAGATGTCATTGTTCTGGATAGGGACGTCATCAAGACCGATCCGTATTGGTCGAAGTCGTCTTCCATTTCTCAAGGCAGTGCGGTAAGACTGACCATTGAAGTCGTCAGCACGAATTGGCGAGATGACTATTTGAGAAAATATGCAGACTACGAAGCAATGGGCATTGGGGAGTACTGGATTGCCGATTACCTGGGTAAGGGAGGAACGCGGTTTATTGGGTCACCGAAGGAACCGACGCTGTCTGTATGTCAGCTGGTGAATGGAGAATACGAGGTGCAACTGTTTAAGGGCGACCAGCAAATTATCTCGCCAACATTCCCTGAACTAGAGCTGACGATGGATCGCATTCTTGCAGCAGGTCAGTAGTCAAAGATACAGCAATTGAGCCAAATCTTTCGTTAGCCCAGCTGGTGCAACAATATTCTGACATCCACCGCTAGCATTTCCCCCAATTGCAACAGCCGACGCAGTTTCTCAATTTCTCCAGCAGTTGCAGAGGAGGTCGCGGATTCAACTGCAGGATGGGGAACTGAGGTCTGAGATCGAAACTGGACAATGTGCAGACATTGAGGGGCAATCTGAGTTTGCAGGTAAGTAAAGTACAGATTTTGCGCCTGGTCGAGAGAAAGTTTCAGGCTCAGCAGCTTGCCCAGGACAATCAGCCGTTCTAACCGTCTGCAATCTGCGTCAACTGTCTCCATGCTGTCATGGGACAGAAGTCGTTTGAGACACTGCAAAATCAAGCTTTCCAGCGTTTGCTTGGCGTCGGGTAAGTTGAGCTGGCAATGAAAATGATTGGCCTCGGTTGCGATCGCTTCCAGTTCTGTCAGGTGGCTCATGGGCGATCGCGCCTGGGCATCAGCCACCTCGTTAGTTTCCTGTTCTAGCGATCGCAGTGAAGCCAGGGCACGCTTGCTCAAGGCAATTTCCGCCGCAACTTGTAACTCTCGCGGTGGCTCCAGCTCATCTCGTTGAAATGCCATCAACACCCCGTAGTTATCCCGGTAAACCTGGGTATAGAGCTGATCCAGCCGCGTCAGAGTTTCCTGAGCCAGCAACTGAACAATGCGCTGGCGTTCCTCTGCAAAGAGAGTGTCCAGGCTGAATGTTCTGGTGCCTGCAGGGGCAGGCGACTCATGAAACAGTTGCCCCATTACGAGTACAGTGCAGGCAGCACTGGCCTGTTTCAGCGTCTCAAACAGACTCGTTTTGATCTGGCTGTAAGCCCGACGTCCCGAAAAAGGTTGGATGCAGCAATGGAAATCCCATCCCCCCAAATGCAAGACTGCAAACACCAAATGAGCCGTTTCTTGAGTAATAGCTGACACGAGCTGCAGTTGCCCAACGGCTAGAGTCAGGGATCCCATACGTTGCCGCTGATAATCCAGTTGGCGAGCGGTATAGCAGTAGACTTGCTGTTCTGGAGTATAGGCAGCAAACAAGGAACCAATGGCATAATGTGCTGCCACTTGCTCCAGGCTAATCTGAGCAGGCAGAACCTGCTGGCGGTAAACCTCAGCACCATTTTGGAAGCGGGCAATATTGCTGGGAGCAAGGGCAAGGCGCTTGAGGAATTCGTTTTCTAGCTGTACTCCGGTTACTTCCCCAGCCAGTTCCAGGGCGCGAGCAGCATAACGCAAAATTTGCACGCCTTCTGGTCGGGAAATCTCTTCAAAAAACCAGCCGCAACTGGTGTACATCAGCAGAGCATGACGCTGCATTTCCAGCAAACGTAGGGCATCAACTCGTTCTTCAGACGACAGAGCACACCGCTCGGTCGCTGAATCGCCTGAATGGGGTTGTTGGTGACGGGCCAGGAATTGCTCAATGTTGGTAGCACTGCGATCGCGCATCACCTCAATATATTCATCACGCGCCTGCCAGGGATCGCGCAAAAGCTTCCGACCCGCTTCCTGATAAACCTCAATCAACCGATCCCGCAACCAGTCCAACGCCTCCCGCAAAGGCCGACGCCACTTCTGATGCCACTCCTCTCCCCCTCCACAGCCACAGTCATCCTGCCAACGATCTACACCATGAGAACAACTCCACGCCGTCACAGATTTTAACTCAACCTCCCAGGTCGGGGAATGCAAACTGAGATAATGGGCATAGTTCGTCACCCCCCACCCCCGTCGGGGGAACTCCACCAGAAACGCATAAACCAGGCACTGCTCAGTGCCATACTTGTGGTGCCCGAACGTTTCGCCATCCGTCGCTACTGAAACTAACTGTGACGACCGTTCCCCGCGCACCGCCAAACTCAAGCGCCTAGCAAAGTACTCGGCATTGTTGAGTACCTCACCAAAGCCCATATCTCGAGAAATGGGGCCATCATAGAAAAAAATATCGATATAAGGGATAGAGTCTGGCTCTGCACCGTCCTCTGTTCTCACATAGCAACGATAAGGACGAGTCGGATCGATCTGTCCACCACCGACTTCATGCCATTCAGGGTCAGGGGATTCATTTGTGGGCATAGGACGACAGCGTTCCACCTGAGAGGGAGCCAGGATAATGAAACGAATACCCTCTGCAGCCAATACCTCCAGCGTGGCGTAATCAACTGCCGTTTCCGCCAGCCACATCCCCTCAGGATCGCGCCCAAAGCGGGAACGAAAGTCTGCTTTCCCCCAGCGAATTTGGGTCTGTTTATCTCGTTTATTGGCCAGGGGCATGATGATGTGGTTGTAGACCTGCGCGATCGCATTCCCATGGCCATTCAACCGTTCGCAACTTTTGCGATCGGCATCCAAAATACGCTCATAGACCTCAACATCATGGCGCTCCAACCACGACATTAATGTTGGGCCAATATTAAAGCTCAAATACTCAAAATTATTGACGATTCCAACCAGTTCCCCATGGGGGTTCAGCACCCTAGCAAAAGCATTGGGACGGTAACATTCCCGATGAACCCGTTCGTTCCAATCATGACAAGGCGCAGCACTCGGTTGTCGTTCCACCGCATCCAGGTAAGGATTTTCGCGCGGTGGCTGGTAAAAATGACCGTGTACTGTTACATATATCCCTGTCGAATTCGGGCAAGAAGTCCCACTAGTGTCCATGCCTGTAGAAAGAGAAGGCAGTGCCACTCCCCCCGCAGCAGACATTAGCAACGGATGGGTCGTTAACGCCATCAGTGCCGCAGCATCAGAAGCCAGCGGAGCACGCTCAATCCGGTTAATCACTGTATCCCCCAGGAGAACAGAGTTGGCAACAGAGCAGTCTTCAACAGCATCACCCATAGCACTTCAACCCCTCATCAATTCAGTCTGGTGAAGACAAAAGATTCGAACCCAGTTCTGCTGCATCCTGGCTTCAGGGATAACGTCCTTTGCAAAAGGGATAACGTCTTTTGCAAAATAGAGGAAGGAGCACTCCCACCAGACCAGCGCATCGTCAATCTAAGATCGCACCTTTATCGTAGAATTCAACATATACCAATCTTCATCGAGCGATGCAACCAGTGTCGCAAACAGTCGTTTCTCCCGCTTCTGCATCTCCAAAGAAACCTCACGCTGCCATCCATTACCCCAAAAACTCTTTATCAGGCAGGCGATCCCCCTAAAAAACGGCAGCTCTTTCACCACGGGGATCCTGCGATCCTTCAAGTGCAATAAAAAAAATCTTTAACTTTGATTTAAGAAACAAAAAAACAATTGCTAGTGCAGTATCACAATTAGAAGTTAGGGTAAACCCCATGGGGTTTACCCTAACTTTTAGCACTGACAGAGCATTAGCCTGAATTTGATGATGGCATTGCAGCGCAGCAAAGAAAGTTCAAAGGGATCGATGAAGATCGCATTCAGCAGACCGTTCTAGCGAATGACTCAACCGCTTTTGCTCAAATGCAACCGCCCGATCCCACACAGATGTTGTTAATTTATGAATATATAGATGTATTGGCCAATGCGTTTGGGTAAAGGTTAAAAGAATAAAGCGTCAGGAAAAACAATAACCAACTTTCCTCATTTTCTCTGTTTGCTCATTACAGAATCCTGTTTGAATCAGTCTATCGATTCAGCCAGCCCTCAGAGAGAAGCCAAAAACTTCTGTTATGGAGACTGCGTTCAGTCCCTGCCCTCAGTAAGTCCTTAAATTTTCCGAAGACCCTGATTCCTCAATCTGTTATCCTGACCCAAGACCTTAACCAGCAACGATCCCAATTCCTCTGCTCTTTTACAACGGCTCTTCGAATGGCATTCAAAAATATCATCTTTTTCGGCTTTCTGATTTTTATTCCCATCTCCATTGCCGCTCATTTCCTTGATTGGGGATCGCTGCCTATCTTCATCACTGCCGGACTGGCCATCCTCCCCCTGGCAGGGTGGATGGGTGCTGCAACAGAAGAAATCGCTGTTGTCTCTGGGCCTTCAATCGGAGGTTTATTGAATGCAACCTTCGGCAACGCCACAGAATTGATTGTGGCCCTGGTAGCCCTCAACGCTGGTCTGGTCAATGTCGTCAAAGCCAGCATCACCGGCTCCATTATTAGCAACCTCTTGCTGGTCATGGGATTTGCCATGTTACTCGGCGGCATTCGCTACAAAGAGCAAACCTTCCAGTCCGTTGTCGCCCGGGTCAATGCCTCCTCCATGAATCTGGCCGTAATTGCTCTACTATTGCCCACCGCGATGCAATACACCTCCAGCGGGATTGACGAAGCCACCATTCAGAAATTATCTATTGCAGTGGCCATCGTCTTGATTCTGGTCTATGGCTTGACGCTGCTGTTTTCCATGCGTACCCATGCCTATCTCTATGATGTCGGTGTGGCAGAAATGGAACCCACCGAAAGCGAGACTGCTAGCCCTGAATTCTCCGCTCCCCCACTAGAGGGAGAGCAAGACACGGCAGGAAGTGAGAGCGCAGAACACAAAGTCAATCTGAAACTTTGGATTGGGGTGCTGTTGGCGGCCACCATTTTTGTGGCCGTTGAATCAGAGCTGCTCGTTGGTAGCCTGGAGGAAGCCACCACTAGTCTGGGATTAACAGAATTGTTCACGGGGGTCATTCTCCTGCCGATTATTGGCAATGCGGCTGAACACGCAACGGCCATTACAGTCGCTATCAAGAACAAAATGGATCTATCTCTATCCGTGGCTGTGGGTTCAAGCCTTCAGATTGCCTTATTTGTAGCCCCTGTTCTGGTAATCGCAGGATGGGTACTGGGTCAGCCTATGGATCTGGACTTCAATCCTTTTGAATTGGTCGCAGTTGCCGTTGCGGTGTTAATTGCCAATTCCATCAGCTCTGATGGTCAATCCAACTGGTTGGAAGGTACCCTACTTTTAGCTGCCTACGCAGTTCTGGCTCTAGCCTTTTTCTTCCATCCCATGATTCCGGGAATTGGTTAAAACGTTGTTGACATTTTCATCGAGCAGATATTGGCGAGCCATCCACCTTTTTGTTGGCTAATTGTGCAGCCCTAAGCTTACGCGATCGCAGCATGCTAGGCGTCGGATTGAGTTGTTGTTTTTGCCATTGTTGATGGCTCCATTCCAACCAATTGGCCACATACCGATTGACTCTCCCAATATCCTCCTACTAGACACCATGATTGCCCCCTAGACAGTCAATCTTTCGAGATACTCTCATCCGCTGTCACAATGGTACTCGTGTCAATCTCCTCAATATCCAGCTGACCATTTTCCAGAATGTTATAGAGCAAATGGTATTCCGCAAAGGTAACGGGTTTGGCTTGATAGCACGCATCCTTCACCTCTGCAAATGTCCCCTCATTGTGAAGCGCCTTTGCAGCTGCAAAATAGCATCCTCCTAAGCCCCAGCCCGGCCAGCGCTCTGCTTCTGGCACTGCAGTCTCCAACGCCACTGCAGTCTCCAGGTTGCGAGTCATCGTCTTGCGGAAATGAGCCAGATCGGCCTGCGACAAGTCGTCTTGCGTGACCCTGAACAACATATAGTTTGCCAGACCCAGGGTAGTGTGGATACTGGCTCTCAGCGCATCGTTGCAGTTCTTATCTCCCTTTGCGACCTTCTCGTGACCAGCATTGCAATCCTGATTTTTAAGATTCTCATTTCTCAAAGCAATCTGAAAATGGAGGATAGCCCGCTTAATGTAAGTTTTATTCCTGGCAGTCCACCCCCGATTGAGAATCACTTCTCCCCGACGATGGTAAGCTTCAGGATCGCCCTGTAGCAAACCTGCTTGATATTCTTGTTCGGCCAGATCCAGCTCGCCAAAGGTTTCGTAGATTTTCCCCAAACCTACCCGCATTCTGGCATTATCGGGGGTAATGGCTAGGGCACGTTGATAGTTGGTCAGCGCCTGGGAAAGCTTGCCTCGATCCTGGTTACGTTTAGCCTCGTTGTAATAGAAATTAGCTAGCTGGGGCAATGCCCCATTGAGCCACCAGGTCGCACCCAGCAAAACCGCAGCTGCACCGCAGGTGGCCTGACTATGTCGATGATGGGGAATTTTGAAACTCGTTAGAATGGTTTCCACTACTTTCTGGCCCTTCTCCGTCAGCGTTCCCCCAGCCACCAGGGCTAACCCTGCACCCTGGCTAATGGTGCTAAAAGTGCCAATCAGGTCAAACCCTTGCGCTGCAGATAGCAACTGTGCTGTATTGGTCGCAAAAGTACCTGCCCCCACTAAGCAAACAACTGTCAGCAGGTTCCAGGCCCAATTGAAACGAGATTCTTTACGGGGTAATTGGCTTGTTTCAGCATTTTCATCGACAAAGTTTTCCAAGAACCACCACCAGGATGTCTCAGGCGGTTGCAAACTCTGACGACATTGAGCCAGTTGGTTGTCCTGAGTTAAGTTGCTTGCAAGCTGTTTTAACCGATCGTCCAACTGAATTAGCTGAACTAAACTTTCTTGGGCCGGGTTGGTTTCTGTTTGTAACTCTATCTGAACAACATCGCGAGCTTTGAGAATTGCTAGCACGCCTTCTAAAGTAGGAGTTTGACAGGCTGGTTGGATACCATTCAAGGCTGTAGCATAACGTTCCAGTATCTGCGTTAATGAGGAAGAAGTCATAATCTAAGCTCAGGGCAAAAATTTCAGGCGAAAATTTCAGTGTATTAATCAATGCGTATCAACTTGCTTCAAAACAAATATAGGATAGATTGTTCTTAAAATATCTACTCAGGGTCGGAAAGCAAACAACTCCGGAGATTCTTCAGTCAAAGACAGACAGTGCAAACACTTCTGCCTACAATCCTCGGTTTTACTTCGTTCTCGTTCCTTAGGTTAAGGGAAAGTGAGGAAAGAGAAAGCAAACTCCAGTTTCCTTCTGATAAGTAAACTTGCAAAAGCAACTGGATAGTTTTGGTTAGCGAGACTGTCCAGTCGCTTTTACCCAGGTATTTCGATCTTTAGATTAGTTGTTTTAAATACCTGTAACTGTGCAAAGTTCGGACTACTGACTTCAGAACTTCATCTCTTCCGATGCACATTCATTTAATATTTGAGCCGTAAATGCTCTATTGCGATCGCAACCTTTTTCTGGTGTAGGTTGCCGGCTTTTTAATCTGTCTATAGCTAACTTTTCCCGTTATCTTTTGGAGGGAAAAAACTGCTCGATTCTAGCAGGTGGGAAACCTAGCAAGCTCGTGAATGATTCTCCATGAAGTCAGCTTATTGAGAATAGGGTCCAGTTACAGCTCCCTTACTATCTGGTGATTGTAGAACCTAGCAGGAAAAGTTAGGTCTATAGAAATTAGCTACAATTACAAATGCTGAAGCGGAAACGATCGCCCTTATTTGTAAAATTAAGTCGAATCGCAAACCATATCGCCCAAAGCCATGTATCAGATAATATACATCTGCATAGTAGTAAACGAGTAAGAATTGTTAAGCACGCCGGATCCACTCGTGCGTTCAGAGATCCTTACCTTTGTAGGACTACCACAAACCTTATTAATTACATGGGATCTTCAGATAAATACAAATATAGTAGAAGAATAGCTTCAAAACTCTAAAGCATTTGTAGGTGAGCGCTACAGCCTGAACGACAACCCACATCGATTGAAAAACCTTAGCTATGTTAGTCCCTTAGCGCTCTGTTAAAACTAACAATTAGAGGTTTATGCTCCTGAGCTAATAATTCCTGCTATCGACTGGCTCCTCCTTTGCGACGGTCAGGTTCCCCAATACCAGAAGGAGGTTGATACTCCACTCTGGCGATTTCAGATGTTAAAGGAGTTATTGGGAAAGAACTGCAAATCACTTGAGTTGTTGTTAGAGACATTGCAAGGAAACACGAGGTAAGCATTTGAAACACCCTGGAGCTGATTGAAAGACTTTTCTCTGGTTCTTAAATTTAGATTAAAGCCAAGAACAAAAAACGAGCAAGTGTGAATGCACAGAATTCTCTCTTGTGAGTCCTCACATCTCAATGCCAATAAATCTTCGGAGAGTATACGAAAGGTTCAATTAACTTAAGCAAAAACTCGGAAACAAACTTCTTGTTGAATAAATTTATTATTGGAATTGTGGATCGCTCGCAGCAGATCTTCATCGATTTAGCATCTATTGCTATATGTTAAATGAGTGCTCTGTTTTAGATCAGTTACTTTGGGTACCAAACAGCAGTTAAAATTTTGTGAAAGCGGATTGCCTATAGCGGTTCCCGTGCAACTGAAGTATATGGAAATGTGCCCCTGCCTTCGGCAGGGGCACATTTCCATACCTCACTAGCCTGAGAATTGCTATATAGCAATCCGAAATCTTCTGGAACCGAAAATATAATTCTCTAACACTACTTAGAAGGTTAATCTCCTCTCCGGATCCCTAAGAGGATGTGTGAGAAGGTCTAAGATTCGGTAACAAAACGCTCTCGATCTCCTTAAACCCCCCTTAAAAAGGGGGACTTCTGACCGTAATTCCCCCCTTTTTCAAGGGGGGCTAGGGGGGATCCAATGCTTTTCAAACATCCTCATAAGTCTTGGATGCTCTTCAGCCAATCTCTTAGAAACCCTGCTATGCTGGAAAATCGGGTATAAACTCAGCACCTTTGAAACATGTAGGTTTGTTTGTGAGCCAATCCCAGACCTCAAAACAATTGGGGTTGGTTTGGAATGGCAAGACTAAAAGACAAATTGTGGGCTATAAAGGATTACATAAGTATGTTTGACCAATGCGTTGGGGGCAACCGTTCAATAAAGATTCTAAAAAGCCCCCTTTAGCTCTAGCAATCTTGAGAACGTCTGCATCGAACAAACCTATGCTGTCTACTACGCGATCTCAACCTTTTTTTGCAACACAGCCACGCATTTTTTGAACCGAAGCCCTGTTCAACAATTACTGGCAGAGTAGCACTAATGAAGAAAATTCTGGTTATTGAAGATGAGCCAATTTTGCGTAATAATCTCCTCAAGATCCTTGAGGTAGGAGGTTTTGAGGCAATTGAGGCTGAGGATGGTGCGTCTGGGGTGCAGCTAGCACTAGAACAGAAACCCAATTTAATCATTAGCGACATTATGATGCCAGAAATGGATGGGTTTGCCGTTCTGACTCAGCTCCAGCAAAACCCAGAGACAGCTCTGATCCCATTCATTTTCCTCACTGCAGTGGCTGACCGATCTTCTATTCGTCGCGGCATAGAATGTGGGGCGGATGACTATATCACCAAACCATTTGGGGCGGATGAACTGCTTGCAGCAGTCAAAGCAAGGTTCAAAAAGCAGGAACAGTTATACGAACGCTTCAATTCCCTCTCTTTTGAGCTGACTCAAGCAAAACAGCTCATGGAAGCCAAAGACGATATGGTGGAAAATCTAACACAGGAACTGCGCCGTCCTCTATCAAATCTGAAGCTGGCAGCCGAAATGTTGGGCAAAGAAGAAGCCCAAGCGGCGCGCGATCGCTATTTACAGGTTTTGCAAAAAGAGTTTGCCCGTGAAATTGCTCTCCTAAACCAGGTTTCCGAGCTAAAAAGCTTACTAACCCCTGAAAATGTCAATCTATTATCTAAATTCAATATGCTGAAACCTAAAGAATCGTAACCTCTCGCATTTACTATTCTTGAGGATAAAGCAAAATTTTATAAGTTTCTGCAGTGGGATGCATGGCCTGTTCCACAGCGGCAGAAAGATTGCTGAGTGGATAACGATCGCTAATCAATGCATCCACATTGATACGCTGATTAAACACAATATCTGCGGCAAGGGATTGAAGTGGATAAGCAGAGCTATAGCTTCCCATCAAATCGATCTCCCGACGATAAAGAATGTTGGGATTAATGGGAATCTCAACTTCATCTGGGAATTCAGCAAAAAATAGTATTTTCCCGCCTCGACGGGTACAGTCCAATGCCTGAAAAAATGCTTTTTCGCTCGGTACAGCTAGCAAACTGACATCTACTCCGATGCCCTGAGTAAGCGCCTGCACTTTGACAGACAAATTTGGATCGCGGGCGTCGAACGCCGCCTCCGCTCCAACCTTTAGAGCAGTTTCAATACGAGAGGGAAGGATATCTGTTGCGATCGCACGCGCACCAAAATGTTTCACCAACATCACAAACATCAAGCCAATGGGCCCTGCCCCCGTCACCAAAACCGTTTTCCCCGGAGCAATGTGAGCTTTCTTAACCGCCTTCAGGCAACAATTCGTCGGCTCAACAAAACTTGCCTGTTCAAAACTGACTCCATCAGGGATAGGAATCAAGCCCCCACTCCGCACAATGTGGCCTGGCACCTTAACATACTCTGCAAAACCACCACCACTAGGGACAAACCCAGCAGTAGTTGTAACGCTACGATACGTTTCGCACATTGAGAAATTTTCGTTCAGACAATCACTACAACGCATGCAAGGAATATGGTGCATCACCACTACCCGATCTCCTACCTGCCAATCTTGAACTGCTGCCCCGACTGCTGCAACTGTTCCTGCTGTCTCATGGCCAAAAATCCGAGGAGGCTCGTAAAGCGGGTAACGAATTTTCTTGATATCTGACTGACATAATCCCACCACCCTAACTTGCACCAAGACTTCATCAGCTGCGATCTGCGGAATAGGTAACTCCTCATAACACAGCTGATTCACTCCTCGAAACACTTGTGCTTTCATTGCTTGCTCCCTGTATTTCCCTTCACAATAAACATCCAATGAATAAAGCTAAACAACCTTTAAAAAATGTTCCTTCTCAGAAGATTACTCCAGTCTCCTGCCCGCAAAGCAGCCAATCATTAACCCTGTATTTTATTCCCTGGAGATTGCCTAAAAAAATAACCTAACAAACAATAAACAATCTTTTAAACCTAAATATTAGAATCTATAAAAGGATCTCAGACGAAAAACAAAGTAACGGGAAAAACATAGAAAAATTCCTTTTTGCAACTCATATTTAACAAAGATTAAGATCTAAAACTCTTATCAGATTATCAGAGCACATCGAAGCATAGGGAGTGGTAAACAAGCCAGTTTTTTTAAGCGCAGGCTCCACCTCTACGCTCAAAAATCTTGATCTCTGGAAGACTACCAAGGCATAAAACGTTCAGGAATTTGAAACAACATCTTGGGGATATAGCATAGATGCAATCGAAGTTTCGCAGTCACTAGGGGTAAGAAGAAGAATTAATCAATCCTTCCTGATTGTTGAGGAACAGCTCTGTAACAGGGAATAGAAACCCTGACACGGATCCTCACCTATGCGTACTTCAATTTTCATCGTTCTAGCAAGCTTAATCCTTGCTCCTTTCATTTCTCAGATGCAAGGGGAAAGCCATCTATTTTTCAGCCACTCTGATTCAACCAATACAAACACACAACTAGCATTAACCCAAACTCCCAAGGAAACAGAAAGAAGCCAGCATCGGGGTAGCGGTCGACTACAAAATATAGATGTACTCACATCTCAAAGCTGGGCAAGCTAGTAAAAGCCAATGATTAGACTTAAGTCAGCTCTAGAGCAATCTTAAAACATCTCTGGAGCTGATTACTACCATCAGCCAGTCTATAATCTCACTCAAGTCAACGAAGTTTGATACTCGAACTTCGTTAATCAGACATTTAAGACAGTTATAATAGCTTCTGTCAAGGGAAATCGCTAGTGGTAAATTCATTACCTCTAAATCGTTACTTCTATTAGAATTAATAGCCAATCCTTTATCTAGAAATATATTCTTGTAAGAAGGTCGAAACTTTTAGAATATCGCTGAGTTCTCAAGCATGAACCTGGGTAATGAGTAAAATACCTTCGTTCATTACGTCCTTCATGCCAACGAGTAAGGAATTTTACGGCTGCTTATACCATCAGGTCAATCATCAATTCCTGCATACAGTAACTTTCTCAGATGAGATTTTCACTTGGTAACTGAAGCAGTGTTAGACTGGCTTTAGGTTTGGGGTAGTCTGTTTAAGCCATAACCGTTTTGAGAGCTGCAGATTTGCTCTCTGGCAAGGCGCTAAACCCTTATGCTCGGGAAGTTTTGCCTTGATATTATATATATCTGTCCTATTGTGCCTGACATGAGTAATGATATTGAACTAATTAAGCGCCTTAGTCCCAGTGCAATGGATCAGATCATGCTCTATCTGGCCTTTAGCGCTATGAGGACTAGCGGACATCGGCATGGAGCATTTTTGGATGCTGCTGCAACTGCTGCGAAGTGCGCAACCTACATGACTTATGTGGAGCAAGGTCAGAATCTTCGTATGACAGGGCACTTGCACCACATTGAACCGAAACGGGTCAAAGCAATTGTTGAAGAAGTAGGTCAAGCATTAACAGAAGGCAAATTGCTCAAGATGCTAGGTTCCCAGGAACCTCGCTACTTGATTCAATTTCCTTACGTTTGGCTCGAACAGTATCCCTGGCAGCCCGGTCAATTTCGGGTACCTGGTACAAGCTTGACCAGTGAGGAAAAACGGCACATCGAGCAGAAGCTACCCGATAATTTACCCAATGCTCAACTGATCAACTCCTTTCAGTTTATGGAATTGATTGAGTTCCTCCACAAGCGATCTCAAGAAGATTTCCCTGTGGAGCGGCGTATGCCTTTGAGCGAAGCACTAGCAGAGCATATCCGAAGGCGTCTGCTTTACTCTGGAACCGTCAAGCGAATTGATTCCCCTTGGGGTATGCCTTTTTATGCGCTGATTCGCCCCTCCTATTCTCCCGCTGATGAGGAAGAGCGAACCTACATTATGATAGAAGATACGGCCAGGTACTTCCGTTTAATGCGAGATTGGGCAGATCGGAAACCTCTAGTTGCGCGAATGCTTGAAGAGTTAGATATTCCCCCTGAAAATGTTGACCATGCCCTAAGCGAACTGGATGAGATTGTTCGTGCCTGGGCAGACAAATACCATAAAGCAGGCGGTCGTCCTATTGTTTTACAAATGGCTGTTGGCCCTGGTGAAGAGTGATTTAGTGGGTGGGTTCAATCAGATTTAATTTTGTCTGCCCCTTTGAACCTTGGGCTAGCCAGGCAGCAATCAGATTGCTGCAGATAGTGCTTATTTAGCGCCAAAGTTTGTTTTCGAGTTCTCGTACCTGACGCTCTAAGCGGTCGATCCGTCCGCGCAATTCATCCATCTCAGACTGACGGGGAACGCCCAGATCTTGCATAGCGTTCTGCATTTGTCGTTTTACCTGAGTTTCAAAGTTTCCCTGTTCAGACTTCATCTGTTGCATCAAATCATCAACAAAACCCTTTGCCTGATCTGGATTAAGTTTACCTTCCTTCACCCATTCATCGCTTACTTCTCGCAGTTTTTCAGCCACCAATGAGGTTGTACCGATTCCAAGCATTAGCAATTGTTTCAGCAAGTTATTACTATCCATTCTGCATTCCTATTGTGGATTTAAGGGAAAGTCAACTTCAGGCTACAACGTGACCGATCCCATCTGTCAATTTCTGATTAGCAGGAGCAACGATTATAAAGCCGGAACCTTCTCAGGCTCATTCAACAGCTTGTTTCTTGTAAGGGAAATCGACACAAAACAAACATAAGGGTTCAATCTACAATTTTTTCACCTGTGATTTTTTGTCGATAGCATATCTACTCAATGGGTGCAATCGCAGGTAAGCCGATCGAATCAAAGTCTTCATAGGCAAATACTTCCACTGTTTTCTGAAGTAAGATACTGTTTGAATTTACAATTGTTTGCTGTTATGGAAGGCACCTGCAAGTTCAAGACTTAACCTTGTCGAATTGGCAACCTGTTGGAGAAGGTTTTTTGAACCTATATGTACCCAGCCCGATGAGTCTGATGCAGATGGAGTTGATGTCTAGATTACATCAACAAGCTGCCAGGTTTCTTCGATTAGAAAGTTTCATGGCAAAGCTATCAACTGGCCCAGTTTAGATGCATTTCTGTTGCTAGATTATCCTAACGAATGTGGTGTGACATTGCCGATTCGGATTACCCTACCGATGGGAAATAGCTCTAACGATTGTTCCGAATCATTGCCTCAGTTCTACGATGCTGGCCTTTCGATCGTTTAAGTGATGAATTGGAGCTAAGGGCTAACGGCTTCTGGTCCCAATTCATCCTCCTCATCGAGCGCTACAAATTTTCACAACTGAGGTAGGAGCAGTTTATACAAGCTGGTATAACGCTTGCGCAATACATCTACAGAGAGTTATATAGAATTCATCGTTCTACTTTTCAATCAGTTAAGAAATGTGCATTTTTCATTCCCATTCACCGAAAAAACATTGGGCTAGTGTTTCTGAGCATAGAATATTTGCAGAAGTTCTGGTTAGCCTGACAACGGGGCCGGTGTTGCTTGGTATTTTGGGTACCAGGACAGCTGCTACCTTTTTGCAGGACATCGGTCAGGTTAGCGAGGAACTCTTTCGTGGCGAGCGGCTCCCTCTTCTCAACTTTCCACATGCGGGCCAATTCAAGGATGATTAACACAGAACAAGGACGATGTTAGTGGCTCTATTATTTATCCTGACCAGTATTTTTGTAATAGTGGTAAGAGTAAAGTTACAAAGTAGTAGACCAATGGTGCTGTAAAAACATAACTATCGGTTCGATCTAAAATGCCGCCATGCCCTGGAATGAGGGAGCCTGAATCTTTGACCCCTGCATCTCGTTTCATCATAGATTCGGTGAGATCTCCCAATAGACTTGCGATGCCAATCAAAAGCCCTAGAGCAACTCCAGAGAATGGCCAGAGGGGCCAGTCCAAATACCAGGATCCTATTACTGCCACTGTCACGCCAGCTGCAACGCCAAACACTGCTCCTTCTACTGTTTTTTTAGGGCTGATATCAGAAAGACGGGTACGGCCAAAGAATTTACCAAAGATATAAGCACCAATGTCGGCAGCCCAAATACAACCAAAGGCTAGCAGTGTCAGTGTCAATCCTTCAGGTAAGGCTCGGGCGTCAATCCAAGTCGTAGGCCAGTAGCCATCTAAGGGTAAATTGCTAGTGTTCCCGCTACCAATAGCGCGCAGTTGAACCCAGTAACTGGGTAACAATCCGCCATAGAAGAGTCCAAGAATTGAGGTGGCAATATCCGCAATGGTGGCGAACTTGGGTTGGAAGAGTAGATAGAAACAAATAATTGCGCCTGCTACTGGAAAGACTGCATCTGACAGGTTCGAAGATATGGTTGCGATAATGAGCAGTACCTGGCTGGCCACAATTGTCATTTTGGCTGCTGGAGCAATCCCCTTTGCCCGAGCAAGCTGGAAATATTCTAATTCGCCCAGGTAGACTAGGATGCCAAAACACAGGGTAAAATACCATCCTCCTAAGATCAGCATTCCTAGGGCAAGGATAATTGCGACAATTGCGCTCAGGATACGCGGCCAGGGCATAGATTAGGGTTCTCTGTAACAGGACTTTGATTGGCGGCCTTTAATCTATCTTTTCGCCGCTCAAGATAAAAATGGGATTGACCGCAGCAAAGTTTTGATGGGTCCCTCGTACTTCGAGACGGTTAATTGCAGATTGCACTACTTCAATGTTACGGGCCTGCAACTCTGCAAGCCCTTCTGAAATTGCATAAAGGTTTTCAAGATTGCCCGCTGTGGCAACAACTCGGCCTCGAGGCTGCAAATAGTGCCAGACTTCTTTTAAGATTGCCTTGATGGGTCGACCTCCTTCAAGACAGACTCGGTGAGGCAGGTAATCCAGATTCTTTAGACAATCCGGAGCAATGCCTTCAATGACTTCTACATTGTTAACCTGAAAGCGATCGCAGTTTCGGCGGATCAAGGTTGCAACTTCTTCGTCTCGCTCTACAGCAATAATGTGACCTTGGGGACACAACAAACCTGTTTCTATTGGAATTGTTCCAGTCCCTGCACCGATATCCCACAAGACTGAATCTGGTTTCAAGCGTAAGGCAGAAATTAATAGTATCCGCACTTCTCGTTTGCTCATTGGAATACCAGGCAGCCGCTCGAATAAATTGTCTGGTATGCCAGGGGTAATATAAGGCCAGAGGGGGGAAGACATAACAACAAAGGGATGGCAACAAAGGGGATCCAGAAGAATAGTCTGTTGGGTTATGCAAGTTGGATGATAATGGCGAAATATTTCTTAACTTTTAAATCTGTCTGGCACCGTGATTTCACTGTTATTTTGCTTGCTGGAATTAACATTTTTTTAGCTGTTCAATAGGATTTTCATCAATTTTCAAGTTTCCTAACGATCTTTTGTCAGCAGCATTTGCGATCGCAACTCCATTTTCTCTAGTCTGAATTTCGTAGTTCTTCTGGGAACAAAATATTGAGATGCAAAAATAGATGAGGTTTAAACTGCTTTCGACAAAAACTCTTAATAAGCAAGGGAGAAATGAAATTTTTTCCAGCTAACAGGACTCAGCGTAGCCCTCGCAGACAGTCATGTTATCAGCTAATCTTTTAGGGAAAGATGAATTATGTTGAAATAATTCGAATTGTTTCATAACACACTTCTCTTCTGTAAGGAGGAAAAATAATTAAAGCAGATTTGCATGATGTAGAGGGAGCAATACATGAGCTACAGGCAAAAACTTAAGATTGTATCTCTGGATTGAACCTTCGATCTAGACTTAAAACAAATCTCAAACCAGTTTGCTTTGAACTTCGTAATTTTTTCAGCCATAAGACGCTAGATCCCATATAGAAGAAAATAGCAGCTATTTTGAGTAGAGGCTGGTGGAATTTAACAGGATAAGGTACTTTACAAAACTGTAGCGTCCTCATGATTGCGTTTATGAAATCAGTCAAGGTGACAGAATAACCCTTTGGCCTGGTTGCTCCTCAACTAGCAGGCAGCAAGCAGCGTTGGAATACATCGATTGATTTTAGTGCTGAAACCTTCCCAGAGGATAGGGAAATTGCTGTAGGGCTAGAAGTCCAATGGCTGCAGTCGTAGGAGTTTGGCAGTGATTTACGACGATGATGATTTCCAAGTACTGAATACAGATACTGAGCTGACGAGTCCGCTCGATCGGTTAGAGCCACTCGATCAGGAATCAGAAAATCCAAAACCCGATCCTGACGAAATGCTTGCTCTGCTGACCTCTAATGATGCTCAGCAACGAATGCTGGCAGCTCGAGCATTTTGTGAATTGCAGGATAAACGTGCTATCCCTCAGTTGATTCAACTTTTGACTGATTCCTGTCCCCTAGTGCGCGTTAGTGCAGCCTATGCTTTGGGTCGCAATCCCAGCCCAGACGCTGTGGAACCGTTGATTTACCAACTTCATCAAGATTGGAATGGTTATGTTCGTAAGGGCGTTGTTTGGGCAATGGGCACTTGTCGCGATCGCCGTTGCTTACCGCCACTCACTAATGCTCTGAAAACTGATATTTCTGCAGTCCGCTTGTGGGCTGCCAGTTCTCTGGGACAGGCAGCCACCTTGGGCTATGAAGCAGCAGTTAGCGCAGTTCCGCCTTTGATTGAGGGGTTAATGCGAGATCCAGTTTCAGCAGTACGGAGCAATTGTGCCTGGGCCCTGGGACAACTTTGCCGAGAGCTCCCTTCCAACATTGTATATGCAGGGGCTATCGATGCCTTGATTGAAGCGCTTGAAGATGATGATATGGGAGTTCGTGAGGATGCCAAAGCTTCTCTCTTGCGAGTAGGAGAACCCCGAGGGTTGCAGATAATTGAAGAACTTGAACTAGAAGGATTGCTATAACTGCCTGGATACATCACCCTATACCCCACACCTCGCCTGACCTTAGGGTATCTTGCCACCCCCTGAGGAGTTGGTGACATCCCTGGGTCTTTCCCAAAATCCTCTCTCCATTCTTCCATCCCCATTCTTCCATCCCCATTCTTCCATCCCCATTCTTCCATCCCCATTCTTCCATCCTCATTCTTCGGTTGGGTTAACCGAATCTGAGACGATCGGCTTTTTTCTAACCGATCGTTCCAGAATTATGTAGAGTGGATGAAAAGCAAACAGAGCGAAGGTTCTTTTGCCCCAAGGTTGAACGTTAGTGCGCTTTTCAAGACTCAATCTGAAGTTCTAGGGAGAGATGAATCATGGTAAATATTCCTGGATTGGTGACGCTGGATGAAGGGAATTTCCAACAGGAAGTGCTTGAAAGTTCGGAACCGGTTCTGGTTGATTTTTGGGCACCCTGGTGTGGCCCTTGCCGCGCTGTTGCGCCTACAGTTGAGGAGTTGACTGCGGATTTTGCGGGTCGGGCTAAGGTGGGGAAATTAAATATTGATGATTACCCCCAATTGGCGACGCAGTATGGCGTACAGGCGATACCGACACTCTTGTTTTTTAAGGCGGGTCGGGTTGCCGATCGGGTCATTGGGCTTGCGCCTAAGCAGACGTTTGTGGATAAGTTCGATGAGTTGCTTGAGGCTGTTCCAGCAGTTGAGCAGGTAGTTTGAGTGGCTTTTCTGTAGGGGGAATCAGAGGATTGCGATCGCAATTCCCACCGGAGCGAGAGGCTTTGTTTCTCGCTCCAGTCTCTACCCTGATGCAGCTTCCATGAAGTCGGTCGAAAAATTTGGCACATTTGCCTTTCTCCCGAAGCCCCTTGTTGCTACAGTTATTCCAGGGTTCAAACGATGTATGCAGTGATAAAAGAAAGGAGAACCATGTCGCAGCTGAATCTGACCAATCCGCATGGAGCGGGACAGGCCGCGATCGCATCAGCGCCAGTCTCTACCCACCTGGCCCAAATGGATGCCAGAAACCAGCAGCTCAACGGACAGTCAGCCCAGCTTGTAGCTGCAACGTTGGAGCTGCCTCCTCTGGATCTTGGGTCTCTGAATCAGCAGTTTGCCAACGCCGATGCTCCTGCGCTGGTTGAATGGGCAGCAGCAACCTTTGGTCAAGGATTAGTGATGAGTACCAGCTTTGGGATTCAGTCTGCCGTGATGCTGCATCTGGTCACTCGTATCGCCAGCGACATTCCCGTCATTTGGATAGACACGGGTTATCTTCCCCCAGAAACTTACAAATTTGCCGATCAACTTGCCCAACGGTTGCAGCTGAATTTGAAAGTTTACCAGTCCCCCATCAGTCCTGCCCGGATGGAAGCGCTCTATGGTCGATTGTGGGAACAGGGCGATGTTGAAGCGCTGAACCGCTACGATCGAATCAGAAAGGTTGAACCGATGCAGCGCGCTCTAAAAGAATTAGGAGCAACAGGCTGGCTGGCTGGACTGCGCAGCGACCAAACTCGCTATCGCCAGGGTTTGAACCGGATCGCACGCCAGGGAGAGCAATACAAGATTCTGCCAATTTTCCATTGGACAGCTAAGGACGTTTATGAATATCTGATGGCTCACGATCTGCCCTACCATCCCTTTTTCGATCTGGGCTATACCAGCATTGGGGACTGGCACTCCAGCCGTCCGGTCACGCTAGAAGACAAACACGACCGCGATAGCCGCTTTGGCGGTCTCAAGCAAGAGTGCGGCATCCATGTGCCGCAAACGCTGGGAGAAGCCCAGAGCCTGGACTCAAGCGCTTTATAGCAGAATGACGCTAGCATCAGAGATCCTGGCATCAGAGAAATAGGTTAGCGGGTAGGCTTGTTCTGCAAGGAAGCTGCTACTGTTGCTTGCGCCAGCTTATTATCCCACAGGATTCAATAGACAACCTGGCAGGTTAGCGCCCCCTTTGGGGGCGTTAACCCTTATGCCTTCGTGCTAACGCTAAAAAATAGATGATTTTGAAAACCCCACGCTGCAGGGCTTTCAAAATAACCTTCCAGGTCGTGTCAATAAGCGGGATGGATTGAAACTGGGACTCTTGCCGCCAGGTGACAATTTATCTTTAAAATCATTAGTATTATCCAGGATTTCACTTCAATACAAGGGTTGGAGAGAACAAGGGTTGGAGAGAAACAAGCTGTATCGACCAAGAAACATTCATGTTATATTAAAAGTTGAATTTGAATCGGATTGAATAAAAGGCATTTGAGACCTCCCTAACATTATGACTAATGAAGAATTGAAACAACTGGTTGAAGCCAACGCCCGTGCGATTCAAGCTTATGCAGAGGCTGCAGAGAGAGATCGCGAGGAAGCGGCAAAAGGGCGTGAGGAAGCAGCAAAAGGGCGTGAGGAAGCAGCAAAAGATCGCGAAGAAGCAGCAAAAGGCCGACAGGCACTCCACCAATTGGTTGCAGCCAATGCCCGTGCGATTCAAGCCCATGCGGATGCGGCAGCAGAAGATCGGCAAGAATTGCGCAATGCCATGTTGCGGTTAACCACTGTTCAGGAGCGGTTGACGGATATGCAGGCAGGCATGGCAAATTGGCTGGCTGCGATCGATGATGACCGTCCAACGGTTTTGAGGCGGTTGGTGTCGATTGAGAATAAAGTCGATTTGCTTTTGGAACAAGAGCGGCGCGATCGCGCCGAGTGATTCATACGCTCAGCCGTTTGGGGCATTTCGCAACAAACCCCAATCTGTGCATCCAATCGGAAGGCTGGAGTGATAAGCTAACAGATGCACTGCAAAAAATGGATGAGGATAAAGATTCAATGGCTGCAGAAAACCAGGTTCCACTACTTCTACGGGCAGCACGGGGGGAGGTATTGGAACGTCCGCCAGTTTGGATGATGCGACAGGCGGGTCGGTATATGAAAGTCTATCGAGAATTGCGAGATCGCTATCCTTCCTTTCGCGAGCGGTCCGAGAATGCAGATTTGGCCATAGAAATTTCGCTGCAGCCTTTTAAGGCATTTAAACCGGACGGAGTGATCATGTTTTCCGATATCCTCACCCCTCTGCCCGGGATCGGCATTCCGTTTGACATCATTGAAAAGAAGGGCCCAATCATCGATCCGCCCATTCGCAGCAAGGCACAGGTTGAACAATTGCATCCCCTGGATCCGGCTGAATCCTTACCATTCATTCGTACCATTCTGAAAGCTTTGAGAGAAGCAGTGGGGAACGAGGCGGCAGTGCTGGGTTTTGTCGGATCGCCGTGGACGCTAGCGGCTTATGCAATTGAGGGCAAGAGTTCCAAGAACTATGCCAATATCAAGCAGATGGCCTTTTCGGAATCGGCGATGCTGCATCAGTTCCTGGCTAAATTGTCGGATGCGATCGCAACCTACGTCTGCTATCAGATTGAATCGGGTGCCCAGATAGTTCAGTTATTTGATTCCTGGGCCGGAGAACTCAGTCCTCAGGACTATGAAGTTTTTGCCTTACCCTATCAACAACGGGTCGTGCAGCAGGTCAAAGCCCGCCATCCAGATACACCTTTAATCCTTTATATCAGTGGTAGTGCTGGAATTCTGGAACGGATGGTGAAATCAGGAGTAGATATCATCAGCGTTGATTGGACAGTGGATATGGCCGAAGCGCGGCAGCGCCTGGGCGACAGCGTTGGCGTCCAGGGGAACGTGGATCCGGGAGTGTTGTTTGGTTCAAAGCCCTTTATTCGCAATCGCATCCTCGACACCATTCGCAAAGCCGGACATCGCGGACATATTCTCAACCTGGGGCATGGAATTTTGCCTGGAACACCCGAAGAGAATGCGGCATATTTCTTTGAGACAGGGAAACAAGCCAACCAGTTGCTGGCTACCTATGCTTGATACGGTAATGGGAAATAAGTCAGGAATTTTGAGCGTGCGGTTTCTATCCATAGGTTCGAGAATCGCAATCGATGGAGGACTATCGCTTGGACGGCTCCCCCTGGAAAGCTAGCATCCCAGAAGGAGACACTAATACCAATTTGATTGAGAGATGCAATTGATAAAGTTGGCGGAACGACTGCCCAAATGGGACACTTACCCAGTAAGGTATTTTCTAATCTAAAATCGCCAATCTAAAATCGCCAATCTAAAATGGTATAATCCTTGCTTCTTCATGCTGGACTACAAAATGGACTATTTTGAAATCCTTGCCTGGTAAGACATTCAAAATGACCTTCCAAGTCGTGTACACTAAAGCAATTGAGCAGTGGGAACGGAGGGAATCGTAGTTGCTCATGACGCGAAAGCGCATTTTGATCACCGGTGCCAGTGGCTGTGTAGGCCATTATTTATCTGAAGCTCTGATTGAAGAAACCGAACACGAGCTGTACTTGCTGGTGCGGAACCCAGAAAAGCTTCAGGTTGATTGCAATGCTCGTCCTGGAGTGCATCTCGTGCAAGTTGACTTACACGAGATCGACCAGATCGGTACGCTGTTGCGACAAATGGATGTGGCAGTGCTGACAGCAGCATGCTGGGGCGGCGAGCAGGAAGTGTTTGACATTAATATTACTAAGACCATCCGATTGCTGCAATTGCTAGATCTAGAACGTTGCGAGCAAGTCATCTATTTCTCAACAGCCAGCGTTCTGGATCGGCAAAACAGCATCCTGAAGCAAGCAGGGCAACTGGGAACGGACTATATTCGCTCCAAATACATCTGTTTGTCTCAGTTGCAGCGACTTGAGATCGCACCCAAAATCACCGTCGTTTTCCCTACCCTGGTATTAGGAGGAGACGATCGTAAACCCTACTCCCACCTCTCTGCTGGCCTACCAGCCGTCCCCTCCTGGCTGAACCTGGCCCGCTTTTTCCGGGCAGACGGCAGTTTCCACTTTATCCATGCTCGCGATATTGCTCAGGTCGTAGTATACCTGATCGACCATCCCCGCGGCCCCGATCAATCCCGCTGGCTAGTCCTGGGCAACCCCTCCCTGACTGTAAACGACGCCATCGAACACCTCTGCATCTACTTCAACAAACCAATTCGCTTCCGCCTGCCATTACCGCTCTGGTTAATTAACATCTTCATCTTCATCTTTCGAGTACAGATGGCAGCCTGGGATCGCTTCTGTCTGACTTACCGGCATTTTACCTATCAAGATCCAATCAACCCCGCTTCGTTTGGCCTCCCCTCCTATTGTCCAACCCTGCCTGCCGCCTTTAAACTCAGGGGAATTAGCGGACAACAACCCCAGAAAGCTCAATCCGAATAGGATATCAGTCCTACGTTTGTGCTATAGGGCTGGGTTATAAAGCAAGTTGGAACGCTCACCCAAAAAACTTTGGCAGCACTGAAGTGCCGACTACGAACTTGGCACAATTTTAACTGGAACACAGCATTCGATAGAGTCTATCTTTCTCTTCTGCCTTCTGCCCTCTGCCTTCTGCCCTTTGCCTTCTGCCTTCTGCCCTTTGCCTTCTGCCCTCTTACTTAATTTCCGGCATAACCTGTACCACCTGGGCGATCGCCACTGCTTATTCTTCTGTTGTGTGAGAAATTTGTTGAGGATTTTGCTTCACCTCATCAATTGTCTGTTGCATGTTTTGTAGAATGCGTAAGGCTTGTTCAGTCGTACTGTGACTAAGAGTGACCCGTTCAGTTCCCCCCCGAGCTATTTTCAACATGGATTGAATTGATGACTGAATCGTTCCCAGCTGAGACACCAGCGGGCAGCTTTAAAAGTCCTGTTTCTCCAGGAATTGAACGTTCTAGCGCCTGTTTTAACGTTTCTGATAGATTTTATGTTGGGTCTCGTAATATCACAGACTTTGAACGGGACGGGATTAGAAACTCTGTTCTGGAAGTTTTGAAGGCCCGATTTGAGGCTGTACCGGTCGAATTAAACGCTCACCTGAAGACAATTGACGAAGCAACTGTGTTGACACAGTGACTTCGTCAAGCCGCAACCATGCCTTCAATTGAAGCCTTCCAGCACGCATTATCGCAAAGTGAGGTCGCAAATTAGCGATCGGTTGATTTGCCTGGGAGGGCAAGGCGATTCAGAAACCCGGTTTCTTCCGGGACAGTTGCCATCAATCTTGCACCCCGCTGCGAGAGCAACCGGGTTTCTTGCCTGCAGCCAAAGTTCCTTAATCCGGTTGCTGGAGTGTTGCAATCAATACTGACTCGCGCTGTGGAAGAAACCGAGTTTCTCGCGGGCAGTGTTGCCAGTTATTCGGGGCGGGCAGAAGTTTTCCGCCTCAATGCGCTGGCGCAGTTGGGCGCTCCCTTTTGTTTTATCCCCTGCCGATCCAAGATAAATCTCCCGCAAGGCATCGGCCCAGAGTTGTTCCTCTAGGAAGAATCGTACCCGCTGCTCCAGTTTCTCAGCGGCAGTTTTCCCCTGAGCAGTGGCCTGCCGCTCCATCGCCGCCAGTTGTCGGGCAACCCTGTCGTATTCCTCCTGTTTCATCACCGAGAAGTGGATGCGCAGGGGAAGTTCTTGATTGAAATCGCTCAACCGTTGCGGGAAAGGTGCACCCCAATTGTAGGTAACGCCGCGCTCCAGGGGTTTGCCAGCGTAAACTCGCCAGCGCAGTTCGCCAGGTTCAGGTTCAGGCAGGGTTTCAGACCACATCAGCGTATTCCGGCGGGCGTGGCGCACCTCCAGGGTAGTGATGGTTAGGTTTTCATTCGCGGGTTCCGCCTTCGTTATACTGGAAGGTGCTTGCCAGAGGAAAAGGGGACGATTGTCCCAGACGACAAATTTGCGTGTTTTTTTTGGTTTGGGAGCGCGAGGGTTGCGGTTGCGCAGGCGGACAGGGGCAAGCATGCAAGGGAATTCGGGGTCGCCATACAACCCACGAGACCCACCTTCGCCTTTTTGACGGCGCAGGATCTCCCAGATTTCGCCCCAGGAGAGGGCAAGCTGAGGAGTCAGGAGCCAGGAATCAGGAGCCAGGAGAGAACCAGATTCTAATACTTGAATTCTGAGTTCTGAATTGTGACTCCTCACGGTTGAGCGAACGCGAGCTTGCGCCAGCTGTATCGGAGCAGCAGCAAGACCCAGAGCAAGGACAAGCAGGGTTGCAGTCAGAGCACGAGGCTTAAGCATGAGAGTTTCTCCTTTTCAATGCAGGATGAACGTACAACCAGAAGGTGAGGGTGGGTAGCAACCAGGGCAAGAGGACCGCTGGCCAGAGGTAGAGTTGCAAACTGATGAGGAGATAGAGGGCGTTGGCACTGAGGAAGACATTCCGACAGCGCTGCCGTTGCTGGGGGCGATCGCGAACAAACAAAACAGCCCCTTTGCCCAGGAGGGCGGCGAGCAGCACCATCAGGACATCCGGGACGGGGACCAGCCAGCGGGGCACGAGCAGATGGTGAACCATGTAAGCATGACCTTCGCCTTTGGGAAATTTGCCGTCGGGGCGATTGACCTGCTGACCTTCGGGTTGCTCGCCCCAGAAGCTCAGGGACATGGGCAAGATTGCCAGATCGCTATCCTCCTCGTCGATCCCTGCTCCTTTATACCCAGGGACGATCAGTACGACCTTTTGTTCCAACGTTTGTTGCAGCTCAGTCGGGGAGAGGGGTGGCGCTGGGCAAGTGGCCAGGATTTGACACTCGTCCAGACGCTGGTAAACCCGGCTAGGGGGCAGGGAAAAGTCGTTGAGGGGATGGAACCATTCTTGGGCAAATGTCTGAGACATCTGGGTGAGGGTGCTCAGGCGCGTCCGGTGAAGAAAAGCGGCCAGGTTGGGGGGGTGGCCAGATGTTTCGGCGGCGCTTTGGGCGGCTGAGATGGCACGCTTTCGAAAATCCCTCTGACTTGCCAGGGTGGGCCGCAGATTGGCGGCTGACGGGGTTTGCTGTAAAAGGTGGGAGAGGGCCAGCAAGTAGGCAAAGGGACACGTTTCCTGGCAACGTTCGAGCGTCGCAGGAAGTTCCATAAAGCCGAGATAGAAGGCGATGTCTCCTTCCATGCTCCAGTTGAGATCGGCGATCGCGCTGCTGACGCCGATGCCTTTTTTCTCATTGGCGGCGAACACCAGCCAGGTGCCTCGCTCAGCGGCCTGACGAACGCTCTGAGCGAGGCTGTCGCTGCCTGAAGGTTGTTCGGTTTCTCGATCTAGCACGAAGTCGATGCCGATGGCGGCAGGATTAGCGGCTGCGAGAGTTCCTACCAGCCGCCCCAGGTAGTCGTAGTCAATGTAGCGGCGCTGGTCATCGGCTTTGAAGAGCTTGCGGTTGGGGTCGTCGGGGTCGCGATCGCGGCAAACAGCATCGCATTCAATCTGCACCAGCACCACGGGAGATTGCTCTGCTGGGGGCAGCTGGCGGGTCACCGTGCGGTAGACGGCCTGCAGCGCGATGCGCGGCTCTAGCAACAAATCCTGGATGGGGGGCACCAGGCTGAGCAACAGCAGGGCGCTCAAACCGAGCGCTTCCCACTGGGTCGGCAACCAGCGTTCGATCTGCCGCCGCCAGCCGAAGGGTTCCAGGCGAAAGAGTTTGGCTTCTGAATTACAAAAGAGCGACGGCACCAGATAGGCGGAAGGATAGGTTAGGCGCTTTTCCTGGGTCTGGAGGAAGTGGCTGGCATCCAGCAGGGCTTCGTGGACGTCTTTGTAGGCTGCGAGCGATTGCAGGAACTGGCGCAGGAAGTCCTGGGCGACGCGATTGTGGATCGGTTCGCGCATCACCACCACCTGACTCAGGCCCAGATCGATCAGCGATTCGGCAATATCGATGCCGCTGCAGGAGTTGAAGATGGCAAACTGCAGGCCATGGTGTTTCGCTTGCTGCAGCGAGGAGGCAATTTCGTTGAGGGACAGGGAGGCACCAGGGGCGATGGAAAATTCGCCGCCTGTTAGCTCGCTCTCGTTGCTGTGTCCGGCAAAGAAAAGAATGTCCCAACCGCGCTCGTCTGCGATCGCATCACAAATCTGCTGCTTCAGGGCAGCAAAGCCATTGGTTGGGTCGTCTTTTCCCTGTTGCCAGCCGACAAATTCCACCGTTGCCTGTCTTGCCAGAGACTGTACTGCTTCGCGGTCTGCTTTAAAGTCCAGACCCGTATCGTCTCCCAGAATCGCTAGGATGCGAGCTTTGCGTCGGATCGGTACCCCCAGCTCCTGGCTAATCTTATCCGGCTCGCGGGCAATGCGGATCGTGCTCGCTGCACCCAGATCGGTGCCAATTTCCCAGCTTTCCCAGGGCAGACGCTCCAGCTCCGACGTACAGGTGAGGAAGACATTCACCCAGTGGGGAGGGGCGTCGGCTTCCTTGTGGGTGGCCTGAACGATTGTGCGCCGGATCTCGGCCAGATCGGGACTCAAAAGCCAGCGATGGAACTGCCGCAGCAGCGCTTCTTCAGCATCGCGCAATGCTGCATGCCAGTCGGGGGAGGTTGAGGCAGGAACATTGCCGTGGCGTTTGACATTGCCGTGGCGTTTGACACTGCCGTGGCGTTTGACACTGCCGCGCAAATGCTGGTAGTAGCCTAGATAGGCTCGTTGCCATTTCTGATAAAGCTGCTGCAGCTTGGGGAAGTCCAGTCGGGCAGTTAGTTTTTGGTTCTGTCCCCACTTTAATTCAAAGTTGCAGGCGGGCCCGACCTGGGTGACGCTCAGTCGAAACGATTTCATGGTTCTTGCTCCCAGCGACATTCAAAGATTTGGGAAAATAGCAGGGTACCCTCGGCATCCAGGGCGCTGACCTCAAAGCAATCGCCCGCTTCCCCCTCCAGTTCTACAAACCAATAGTCTTGCGATCTATCGACGCGCAACCTTTCCTCCAGCAGTACAGCTGTTTGGTCGCTCACCCGCAGCTGCAACTCTGAGGGGGGCAACGAGTCAGACAGTGCTCCCAGCAACAGCACCAGGCTCCAGTCTCCCCTCTCTGCTTGGGGCCAACTGACCGCATATAACCGCAACGGTATTGCGCCCAGAAAGTCCCGGCAGGCACGACAGGCATCGGGCGGTACCACCAGGCCGTGCTGCTCAGCAATGTCTACCAGCATCGTTTCCAGTACCTCTATCCGCAGGCGACCCCATTGGCGCACGGCGGCGGGGGCTGGAAGCAACTGCCAGCTAAGGGCATCGACAGCCTCCGTCAGCTGGCCGCGAAACCAGTCAGCTACATTCACAGCTCGATTCACGGCCCGATTCACAGCTCGATTCACAGCCCGATTCACAGCTCGATTCACAGTTGTAGCCGCTAGCGGTTGATTGGGTGACCCCTCAACTGTTTCGGTTTGCGGGCTAAGCAAATCTTCCAGCACCTGCGGTTGCGCCAGTACTGTCTGTCCCTGCTCCCAACTGAGCACCTGCCACAGAGGATACTCCTGCAACCGATCTGGCAGCGGCACCAGCGGCAGCTGGGCTGCAGGTGCGGATTCAGCACCGGGAACGACAACAGGCAAAATAATCGCGCTCGGATCGAGGCATTGCAGCAGCAATAGCAGGATACTGATATCGCGGTTCAAACGATCCACAGGCAGACTATAGTGCCAATCTGCCTCCAGGCGCAGGTCGGATTGCAGCAGCTGCAGCTGGTCGTAGCGCAGGAAACCCAATACGCTAGCGGTTTCTGCAGCTTCGCTGAGACCGATAGCAACATAGAAATGGGCTGTCCACTGGGCCAGATCCAGGGCAGCTCGCGGCAAGGCCAGGGTCTCCTCATCCAGGGCCAGGGTCGGCACCAGGCAGACGCGAAACTCGCCCACTGCCAGATTGCAGGCAGCTGCTTCCAGCACAGCGGCGTAGCGCGATCGCAAGGCCGAATGTTCTGCCAACCGTACCCCCAGCTCCGGCGCTCGCTTCTGCAACCAGTCCTCAAACACAAGCCGGGCCAGAGTATGGCCATAGGCGGTCCACTGCCGCACCGGACAGCGAATAGGCCGAGCCAGAGATGCTGCCCGCTGGATTTGTTCGCGCTCCAGCGGCATCGTTGCTGCACCCATCTCGATCCTGGCAGCAATGCCGTATAATGCTTCGTTCAGTTCCGGTGTCATGGTCTCTCCCTCCGGGTCAAATACTCGCAAACGGCATCGGCAAATTGGCTCTGGCTGGCCCGGTCTCGTCGAGTGGTGGCGGACTTTTCCGCTGAGCGCACGATCTCGGTCACCTGGGGTTCCAGGGCTTCCGCGAGCTGGCGATCGAGCTGTTCCAGGGAGTCTGGATTGCGGCGCTGTTGGGCTAAGGGGCGAATGCGATCGCACAAGCACGCCAGTACTCGTCGTCCCACATCGGCGCGAAACTCCTTCAGCTCCAACAACCGGCTCACCTGAGACTGGGCCTTAAACTCCAGATGGCGGGCAATCTCCCCCATCGGCAACGCCTCACAATGGAACAGCTGCAGCGCCCGCAGAAACCGCGTCGTCTGCGGGCGCTTACGACGGTCCAAATAAGCCACCCGCGCCGCCGTCGTCTGCGCCACCGCCCGCGCCAGACACTCCCCTCGAAAATCCTCCAACAGCACCGCCAACCCCTCCTCCATTTCCCCCACTTCCCCTACTCCCGCAGCCTCCCCTGCTCCCACCGCTCCCACCGCCGCCACATCCCCCACCAACGCCACCGTTGGCACCGTCCCCACCCGGCGATAGATATAATCAGCCCGCAGCTTCTGCGCCAGGGCCTGCAGATCGGCCAGAAGCTGCTCAGGCGCAGGCAAGGGATCGTCAGGCAAACCGTTCGCGATCTGGCACAGCTGCTCTGTCGTCGGTAGTGGATAGGTGCCGCCCCCAGATCCCTCCGCCCGCCGTTGCAACAGCTGGGCGTAATAAACCTGGTGAAAGCGCTCCAACAGTTGCACCGCCCGATCCACTTCAGCCGGGGTTTGCTGATAGATCTCCGACAGCAACCGCGCCAGCTTGGCAGGCCGACGATTGGACAACAGCCACCAATCCGTCACTAGCACCATACCGCGCTCCAGTAAAAAGTGATGCACATGACTATCTCTCTTGACCAGATGTTTGGTCCAGGTGGAAAGGCTGCTTTTGCGGGGATCGAAATGGGTGAGAATGCGTTGGCTTAGCCGCCCCAATGGGGAATCGCACCGGGACTCCAGTTCAGGCTCAGCCTGAGCATCCAGCACCAGCGGCAACAGCTCCGCCGCCGTGAAATCATACTTTGTCCCAAACTGCTGCGCCAGATCCCGACACGCCGCCTCCATAAAATTTGAGATCGCACAGCGTAAGCAATCTTTGGCCACTGCCGTCATTTCCGGTGCCGCTGCGGACGGATACTGCCACCAATCCACGAGCTGCCGCTGAATCCGACGCTCCCGCTCATCGGGGGCGAACCGCTGCTCCATCAGCATCCGGGCCGCCTGCAGGGTCTGCCGCTGACAGCGACCCAGACGATCCAACCGAACCAGCGTCCAATAGCGCGACAACTCAGTCATGGTTTTGAGATTGCTCCTTGAACCCGCTCGTTCCTATATAGCTTTCGCAAGGTTGAACCTATGCAATTTTGGCTCATTGTTCATTCCATGTGGGTTTAGAAACTGAATTCAGCCTTGTCCACCCTGTTTCAGCAATCCCAAACCCAGACAAACACAAGCAAGCTGTTGCCGCCTTCCCTTCGGCCTCGCCTACCAGTATTTTCGCGGTGAATAAATTGCGGATAAGTAACAGCCACTATGTATAAGGTAAACAGAACCCCAATCGCCAGGGTGGCCCAACACATCTGCCTCACCCCCCCTTTTCACCCGCAAAATGGAGCACAACAGCAATGCAATGGACTCCCCTGACCTCCCTGGCCTTAACCCCGCTCCTGCTCGCAGGACTGCCGATCCAGCCCCCTGAAAGCAGCATTCCCTTTCCCGCTCCAGCCACAGCCCAAACCATCCCCGATCCCAAAGCCGAAGCCGATCGCCTGTTTCAGCAAGGCACCGTACAATTCCAGCGCAGCCAATTCCAGGAAGCGCTGCAGTCCTGGCAACAGTCCCTGCAGCTCTATCACCAGCTCAGCAATCAGCGGGGAAAGGCCAACTCTCTGGGCAATCTAGGCAAAGCTTATAGTTCTTTGGGAGACTATCGAAAAGCAATTGACTTCCATCAGCAGTGCCTTACTCTTTCACGTGAAATCGGCTATGAACAAGGGGAAGTAGCATCCCTAAACGGAATAGGCAATACGTACTTTTCCATGAGGAACTATCCTCAAGCGATCGAGTTTCACCAACAATCCCTGAATATCTCACGCCAAATCAACAACCAACAGGGAATAGCAGCTTCTCTGGGGAATTTGGGCAATACGTACTTTTCCATGAGGAACTATCCTCAAGCGATCGAGTTTCACCAACAATCCCTGAACATCTCACGCCAAATCAACAACCAGCAGCAGGTAGCCATTTCCCTGAATACTCTAGGTACTCTTTATCGCAACTTGGGAAACTATCCCCAAGCGATCGAGTTTCACCAACAATCCCTAACCCTCTCACGCCGAATCAACAACCAGTGGGAAGTATCTAATTCCCTGAGTAAGCTAGGCTTTGTTTATTTTCTTTTAGGAGATTACCCTCAAGCAATCGAGTTTTACCAACAATCCCTCTCCGTCTCCCGCAAAATTGGCAACCAGCGAGAAGAAGCCATTTCCTTGGGCGGACTGGGACTTATTTACGATTCTCTAGGAAATTATCGTCAAGCAATCGAGTTCCACAATCAGCATCTGAACATTGCCCGCGCAATGGGTGACCGACCGGAGGAAGGAGCCGCCCTGAACAATTTGGGCCTTGTTTACCGCAACCTGGGGAACCACCATAAGGCGATCGAGTTCCATAAACAGGCATTGACTATCAAACATGCAATCGGCGATCGGCACGGGAAAGCTGCTTCTCTCAATAACTTGGGCAATGCTTACAATTCTCTAGAGGACTACTCTCAAGCGATTGACTTTTATCAACAGTCCCTGACCCTCAAACGTGCAATCGGCGATCGGCACGGGGAAGCTAGATCCTTAGGTGGACTGGGCAATGCTTACTATTCCCTGCGAGACTACCGCAAAGCAAGCGAATTCCACAAACAGCATCTGGAAATCGCCCGCGCAATTGCCGACCGCTTGGGAGAAACACAATCTCTCACCAATCTGGGCCTTACTTACGATTTTCTGGGGGATTATCGCAAAGCGATTGAGTCTCACCAGCAGTCTCTCGCTATCTCGCGCGAAATTGGCACCCGTATGGGAGAGGCAATGTCCCTCAGTAACCTGGGTCTTGCTTTTCTTCATAACAACCATCTAAATGAGGCCAGCCACAACCTGCATCAGAGCATCCAGCTCATTGAAACCCTTTGGCAAGAACTTGGCCCCCACCCCCACCAAAAAATCTCTTTCCTTGAACAATCATCCAAGACCTACCGCCTTTTGCAGCGGGTGCTGTTACTGCAAGACCAACCCTACCGAACTCTCGAAATTGCTGAAAGAGGACGCACTCGCAACCTGGTTGAACAGATGGCTCGATCGCTTCAGGGACAACAAATTACATCTCCCACTCTGGAAGATATTAAACGCCTTGCCACGGAACAAAATGCCACCCTGGTGACTTACTCTATCCTGCCTGCATATAGCACACTTTTGGCTTGGGTCATCCAACCCAATGGCCAGGTAGACTTCAGAGCCATTGACCTGGACGCAGGAGATGGCTCCCTCGCCGATCTGGTCAAACTCACCCGCCGCACTGCTGAAAAACTGCGGGGGGACTCCCGTCTTACTACTCTCGTGCGCAGCAGCCGTCAGATTGTTGAATCTGGGCATGCAGCCAGTTCACCTACCGCCAATCCCTTGCGACAGTTGCACCAGATCCTGATTCGCCCCATCGCCGACTTGCTACCCCCACCGGAGAGCCACATCATCTTCATCCCCCATAGGGAGCTGTTTCTGGTCCCCTTCGCTGCCCTCAAAGACAAACAGCAACGATACTTGATTGAAAAATATGCCATCTCCACTGCGCCTTCCCTGCAGGCTCTGGCTCTGGCTCAGCAACACCGCGAACGGGTGCAGGGCAAAACCGAAATAGCTTTAGTGGTGGGCAATCCCGAGTTACCGAAGCAGCTACCAGAGGGGGTGAAGTCGTTAGAGACGCTGCCCGACGCCGAGGAAGAAGCCAGACTGATCGCAACCCATTTCAACACCCAACCCTTGCTCCGCGCTGCTGCCACCGAAACCGCTGTCGTGAAACAGCTGCACCAGGCTCGCATTATCCACCTGGCCACCCACGGACTGGCCCTCGATCCGCCCAATTCGTTCGACCTCAGCGGTCGCATCGCCCTGGCTCCTTCAGAAACCGATGATGGTTGGTTGACGGCGACGGAATTAGTGGAATTGACTGAAAACAATCCTTTGAATGCGGAGATGGTGGTGCTCAGCGCCTGCGACACCGGCCTCGGTCGCATCACGGGCGATGGAATCCTCGGTCTCTCCCACGCCCTGATCGTGTCTGGCGTGCCCAGCATCGTCGTCTCCCTATGGCAGGTCCCCGACGACTCCGCCCAGTTCTTGATGGAGCGCTTTTATGCAGCGTTGGAGACCTCAGACAACCGCGCCCAGGCATTGCGTCAGGCCATGTTGCAAACCTTGGAGGTTCATGAAGGCCCCGCCGACTGGGCCGCCTTCACCCTGGTCGGCACAGCCCAGCAATAACCAGAAACCCCCTAATAACCTGACACCTGACACCTGACACCTGACACCTGACACCTGATTCTTCCATTTTTGCATAGGTTCCCCACCCGCAAAGCTATAGATCGAAAGAACACCCAACGGTTAACCGCCAAAGGAAAAATTGTCATGTCTCTTAACCCGTTGACCTGCTTCGCCCTGACCGCCTTATTGCTGAGCGGACTCCCTGCCCTGCTCCTGACAGAGCACGCATTCTTCAGCCAACCTGCCGCTGCCCAAACGACCCTCAAAGCCGAAGCCGATCGTCTGCTGCAACAGAGCAACGATCAGCTCGATCGCAGCCAGTTTCGCGAATCGCTGCAGTCCTCGCAACAGGCACTGCAACGCTATCGCCAGCTCCGCGACCGCCAAGGGGAAGCCCAATCCTTAGTTAATCTGGGTCTTGCTTACGATGCTCTGAGCAAATATCCTGAAGCCATTGAGGTCTACCAACAGTCCCTGACCATTTCCCGCGAAATTGGCAACCGCCAGGGAGAAGCAGCTTCCCTGACTAATCTGGGTCTTGTTTACGATGTCCTGGGCAGCTACCCTGAAGCGATCGAATTCCACCAACAGTCCCTGTCTATTTTTCGCGAAATTGGCAACCGACGGGGGGAAGCTGCCTCCCTGACCTATCTGGGCCTTGTTTACAGTCACCTGGGAAACTACAGCAAAGCGATCGAGTTCTACCAGCAATCCCTGCCTATTGCTCGCGAAATCAATGACCGACTTAGGGAAGCAGAAGCTCTGGGCAATTTGGGCAATGCTTACGATGCCCTGGGGAACTACGGCAAAGCAATCGAATTCCACCAGCAATCCCTCGTCATTGCCCGCCGAATTGGCAACCGATTGGGGGAAGCTGCGGCTTTGGGCAACCTGGGCAATGCTTACAGTAATCAGGGTAACTATCACAAGGCAATCGACTTCCACGGGCAGTCCCTTGCTATCAAACGCAACATCGGCAACCGGCAGGGAGAAGCCACCTCCCTCAACAATCTGGGCAATGCTTACGACACTCTGGGGGACTATGGCAAAGCGATCGAGTTCTACCAACAGTCCCTCACTATTAGACGTGATATCGGCAACCAGCGGGGAGAAGCCAGTTCTCTGGGTAGACTGGGATTTGCTTACCAAAATCTGGGGGACTACCACAAGGCAATTGAGTTTCACCAACAGCAACGAACTATCGCCCAGAAAATCGGCGACCTTCAGGGGGAAGCAGCTTCCCTGGCCGGATTGGGCATTGCTTACGACTCTCTGAAGGATTACCACAAGGCGATCGCGTTTCACCTGCAGCGACGAACTATCGCCCAGAAAATCGGCGACCGTCACGAAGAAGCGAACGCTCTGGGACATCTGGGCTTTGCCTATGCATCCCTGAAGGACTACGGCAAAGCGATTGACTTCCTCCAGCAATCCCTCATCATCAAACGCGACATCGGTGACCGCTTGGGGGAAGCCGAATCCCTGCGCGGACTGGGCATTGTTTACGATGCCCTGGGGAACTACAGCAAAGCGATTGACTTCCAGCAGCAGTCCCTCGTCATTGAACGCGAAATTGGTAACCAATGGGGAGCTGCTGCTGCTCTCAATAATCTGGGTCTTGCCTTCCTTCAGACCAACCAACTACCACAGGCTAGCCACTTCCTGTACCAGAGCGTCCAGATCAAAGAAACCCTCTGGCGATCCCTCGGCCCCGACAACCCACACAAACTCTCCTTCTTCGAGAAAGACCCTCAAATCCATCGCAATCTGCAGTTGGTGCTGGTGCTGCAAGACCAACCCGAACAGGCCCTGGAAATTGCCGAACGGGGCCGCACCCGCACTCTGGTGGAACAGATGGCGCGGCCTTTGCAGCGTCCTGCGACGATCGCACCGCTACCCCTGGAAGAGATGAAGCGTCTCGCCACTGAGCAACAGGCCACTCTGGTGGTGTACTCTGTTATGGCTGTCTACGAGACGCTGCTGGTTTGGGTCATCTCTCCCAATGGCCAGATCGAGTTCAAAGCGGTTGACCTGGACGCAGCCGATGGTTCCCTCGCCGATCTGGCCCAACTCTCCCGCAGAACGGCTGAAAACCTGCGGGGAGACTCTGGGCTGACTGCCCTTGTCCGCAGCAGCCATCAGGCGATTGTTTCAGAGACTCCTGCCTTAACCCAAGACCCCCTCCAGCAACTGCACCAGATTCTGATTCGCCCGATCGCCGACTTTTTGCCTGCAGCCGACAGTCACATCATCTTCATTCCCCATGAAGAATTGTTCCGGGTCCCCTTTGCTGCCCTCAAAGACGAGCAAGGCGATTTCCTGATCCAAAAATACGCCATTTCCACAGCCCCTTCTCTGCAAGCTCTGGCTCTAGCCCAACAACACCGGAAACGGGTGCAGGGAAAAGCTCAGATGGCTTTAGTGGTTGGCAACCCCGCTTTCCCAGAACAGTTACCGGAGGGGGTGAAGTCACTGGATCCATTGCCCAATGCAGAAGCAGAAGCGAGAAGCATCGCTGCTACCCATTTCAGTACCCAGCCCTTGCTCGGCGCTGCCGCTACCGAAACCGCTGTGGTGCAACAGTTACACCAGGCTCGCATTATCCATCTGGCAACCCACGGTCTGGCGCTCGATCCGCCCAATTCGTTCGACCTCAGCGGTCGCATTGCCCTGGCTCCCTCCGCCACCGACGACGGCTGGCTCACCGCCACCGAACTGGTGCAGTTGACCCGCGACAATCCTCTCAACGCCGAGATGGTGGTGCTCAGCGCCTGCGACACTGGCCTCGGTCGCGTCACTGGCGACGGCATCCTCGGTCTCTCCCGTGCTCTGATTGTGGCGGGAGTGCCCAGCATCGTTGTCTCCCTCTGGCAGGTGCCCGATCCCTCCACCCAGTACTTGATGGAGCGCTTCTATGAGGAACTGAAGATTTCCGAGAAGCACGCCCAAGTCCCGAATCGTGCCCAGGCCCTGCGCCAGGCAATGTTGAAGACAATGGAAGTGTACAACTTAAGCGTCGGCAGTTGGGCCGCTTTTACCCTGGTGGGCACAGCGCAGTGAAGGAGAACAGCCAGGAGTCAGACTCTACTCCGATTCTGACTCCTGACTGCTGGAGTCTAAAAAACATCGATCAGTTTAAAGCCAGCAAAGCCCAAATCAGCGCCCAGATGTTTGAGGAACTGGAGCTGGATGAAGTCGACCTGCAGGCTCTGATCCGCAATCTTCAGATGAACGGTTACCTGGATAAACCCAATCGCGATCGCATTATGGAATTATTGTTTCTCGGCAAATTCCGATAAGAGAGGCAATCCGTCGTTTATTATGGGTGTTCAATCGCGCCACTGCTGAAGAAATACAAGGTCCACTCTATTGATTGCCTGATGAAACGGAAGTTTAAGGATCGTACAATCAATCAATTGTATCAAAATTAACAGCTCCCTCCAACCCACTGGCAGCAAACCCTCAAAATCCTCTGCCAGCAAGACATTACCGCCCAGGAAAGACACCATTACATCGTTGCGCTCCGAGAAAAACTTTTCCCGAACACTGAACTCGTCAATAACAATAGAGTCAACAACAATACAGCTATTCCCAACCTGCCCACGACAACGCTGATTGCTTTAATCAAAGCCTGTCAGCATCTCCGGGACTGGCCATTAGTCGTTCATTGCTGCAAAGAATACCAAAAGCGGCTAGACCAAACTGCTGCCAGCACCAGGCTACACCGTCGAGCCATTGACAACCTCCACTGGCTCAGCAGCGCTTACCAACACCTCGGCCTGTTTAGCCTGGCAGAACCAGCCCTGCAGCAAGCAATGGGGAATAGTGATGATGACAGTGGTGATGATGACAGTGGTCAAGTGCTGCCGCATTGGCGCAATGCTTTTCCGAATGTGGTCAATTACAACCGCTTTGTGGAACTGATGCCGTGGAGCATCATGGCCCTGGCCTACTTCTTGCAGACTACCTTTGGAGACATCACAGGGATCAGCTTTATTGATTCGACGGCGATCGCCGTCTGCCATCCGAATCAAGCCAAGCAGCACAAGGTCTTCAAAGACCAGGCAGGCTGGGGCAAAAGCTTGGTGAAGTGGTATTTTGGCTCAAGTTGCATCTGACTATCAACGACCAGGGAGAACTCCTGGCCGCGACCCTCACCCCAGACAACACCGATGACCGTAAACCCGTGCCTGAGATGGCCGAACACCTGTGGGGTAAGTTGTTTGGCGATAAAGGATATGTTTCCCAATCGTTGTTCCAACAGCTCTATGAACAGGGCCTGAAATTGATTGCCAAGTCCCGCAAAAAGATGACCAATCGGCTCATGAGCCTGATGGATAAGGTCTTGCTACGCAAACGAGCGGTGATTGAATCGGTCAATGACCAGCTCAAAAATATTTGTCAGATTGAGCAGTCTCGCCATCGTAGCCGGTTCAATTTTCTGGCCAATCTCTTGGGCGGATTGATTGCTTACTCCTACTATCCGACTAAACCCGCGCTCGACCTGACACCCAAGGAACTGGCAGCCTTACCTCCAGGTATGATCTAACATCGAACTCACGTTAATAAAATTGTGCAAAGTGCGTACCGGGCACTTCAGTGCTCTAAGGTTTTACTTGCTCGCCACTATCCCTGAAGTCTAGTTATTCGCCCGTGACAATCTCGCCCAGATGCTTCATGATACGAAAGACATCGTAGAGTTCGTTGCGAGTCTGGGCAAAGAGAGAAAAGTCGTCAGAGAGGGCATAGATAGGTTGGGGCTGTTTGATTAGTTTAATAAACAGGAAACCATCACCATTGGTCACCATGCCAAAGGTTGGCTGCTGTTGGCTGGGACTAGCCATCATATAAGCCAGAGCTTGGGGGATCGCAACCGAGAAGGAGAATTTAGCTTGTTTGGACTCCACCAGAACGAGCCAGAGCTGTTTCTGCAGCACCAGAGCATCAATCCGTCCTCTGAGCTGGTTTTGTCCTTCATCGGCAGTAACCTCAACGGACATCTCACCCCGAATGGTGAAGGGTGGATCGCAGAAGCCCCTCAGGTAAAGCAGAGGGGAAATTACAATCAGGTTAATGGTACTTTCGGTGGGTGGGGCATCAGCACTGTTATAGAGGTAGCTGGCTTTGACCCGGTCGAGGGTGGCTTCTTCGGCAGCGGTTAATGGGGGCAAGTTTTCTGTCCATTCTGGGAAAAAACGCGGATCTCTGGTGCGGTTGAGTCCCAGACGAGATTCTGCCTGCTTGAGGGATTGGATGGCTTCTGTAACGGCAAGAATCGGCATAATAAGAAATTTCAGAGACGAATCATTATGCGAGTCTTTTTTTATTTTAGTGGGTTCAGGGTGCGATTTTCCAAGGGAGCACCCTACTCAATCCAAAGTTCTGCGTTATCAACGCATCCATTCAGATCGATTCAGGTGAATTCAAGCTAATTCAAATCAACCGCAAACGTGTCAGGCAATTTGACCTCCTTTTTTAGAACGGAGGGAATAGCTTCCAGTACCTTTGTTGCCACTTGTTCAGGAGTTTCTTCCACTTGAACAGAAATATGCAGATCGGCCTGAGCATAAAGCGGTTGTCGCTGAGCGAGAAGCTGTACTAACTGATTCATCGGGTCAGCTGTTTGCAGCAACGGACGAACGGTACTGTCGCGGCACAGGCGTACGTAAAGCTGCTCAGCTGGGACATCCAGCCACACGATCAGACCATGGTGCAGATGACTCCAGTTAACAGACCGAAGTACAATGCCACCGCCTGTTGCGATCGCTAACTTTCGATAGGCCGACACCTCTGACAGTACCTGAGTTTCCAATTGCCGGAAGACATCCTCTCCCTCCGTGGCAAAAATTTCAGGAATAGACTGGTTGGCGACTTGTTCAATCGCTGTATCCGTATCAAAAAAACGATAGCCCAGGTGGGTTGCCAGCAATTGTCCGACTGTTGTTTTGCCCGCCCCCATCATCCCAACCAGATACACATTAATTCCCTTGAGCAAGTGATTCATTGAAATGATTAGTGAGTAGAGTTGCCTTGCAATCCTACTATTAATCATTCCTTGTCAATTGAGGGTAGTGATAAACAAATAAGGATTTTGGAACGCACGGGTGGAACTCGTGCGTTCCAAAATCCTTACTCCTGGGGGACTCCCCCAACTATAAGCTACCCAAGATACACGACTTGGAAGGTTAGCGCCCCCTTCGGGGGCGCTAACCTCTATTCCTTCGTACCAGCACTAGAAAATAGGTTATTGTGAAAGCCTTGCGAAGTAAGGCTTTCACAATAACCTTCTAAGTCGTGCTAGATAGAGCGGTTTTAATGGATTGAGCAAAGATTGTTTGAGTATTTTGGCTGAGAGTCCGGATTCGCTGGGAGGCACATGTAAAGTTGATTTTATGCGGTTACTGATTAACACGTAGCTAGCATCATAAACAGCCACGTAGTTGCTTGCTAAAACGTCACTGCAATTCAGGATAAAGGGATATCTATCGTCTTAATGCTGAGTTCGATCGGGAAGTCACCCAAAAATTTTAGTTTTGAGGTTGAAAATATTGTGAATCGTTCTACAGATCAATCGGTTCAGAATAACGAAGAAAAACTCAATTCTATTGGCATAGCGTATGCTCAGGAGAATCAAGATTCCGATCTTTACTCTTGGATGGACGATGACGATTTACCAGAGGGGCCGAAGCCCCTTCGATGGGGTAAAGTATTGCAATTTCCGACTTCAATCCCGGTTGAAGATGAAGCATTTATCAAGCAATTGCTTGAAACAGTTCGATATAAAAGGATGATTGAGGAAGGAGCTAAGCAGTTTGGTTTCCAGACTTCTATCATTTGTGCAATGGGTTCGCAAGCTTCTGGCTGGGGTCTCATTTTGCATCCTGCTGGGCCAGCTGGTAGAAGTAGCGATGGTATGGGACATGGGCTAATGCAGATCGATATCCGAAGAGACAAGTTTGCCCGGGTTGGAGCATGGGATGACCCTGAAGAAAATATTCTCTATGCCTGTAGCAAACTATCCAAGAGCTTTGATGGAATGCGGCAATCAACCCAACTCAAAAGTAGGCTGCTCTTGCGGGCTGCTTTGGTTGCTTTTAATGTCGGTTTGGATGTTGCTTTAGAAACAGTTGAAAGAGAAATAGATATTGATTGTTTTACAGATACCCAGGATTACTCCGCAGATATTATTAATCGGGCTGGCTGGTTCCAGTTGCATGGTTGGATTTAGAAGCGCAGCTCATTGTTCATTGCTCGCCACAAAAAGCTTCCTAGGAATGAGAATTTAATAATTTGTCAATCTGTAGGGGTGCCCCTTGTGGGACTCTGTCCTGTCGGAGCAACCACAAGGGATTGCCCCGACAGGATCCCCATTTTATTTAATTCTTGTTCCCTATTAGAAGTCAACCTTTACCTTCTGCCTTCTGCCCTCTGCCCTCTGCCTCCTGCCTTCTGCCTCCTGCCTCCTGCTATACCTGACTACTGAGTATCAAAAATCATCTTCTTCAAATTCCTCGTCTTCCTCGTTGGAATCGAGGGGACGATAAGGTGGGATGATGACTCGGTACTCGGCATCATAGACTGACTCGTTTTTCCCGACATGAGAGTCTTTGGGATTCTGATAGCTGTAAGAGTAGGCGGAGCTGGAGGAGGTGTTTGGTTTAGGGAATTTCTGGACAGCGTCACTCGTAACAGAACGTTTGGATTGTTGATTTTGGCTGAAACTCTCGCTAGGTTTGGTTCTCTCTTCCCAATCTTGCCAGCTCGCTCGATTGTCAACAGGTTCAGGTTCTTCTTCCCAGTCTTCCCAGTCAAACTCATCGTCGATGGGTTCTGGTTCCTCTTGCCAATCAAACTCGCTATCGGTTAGATCAGTTTGCCAACGAGTTGGAGTTTCAATCCTGCTTGATTCTGGGTAGATGGGTCGATTGGGTTCGGACTGGTAGGTTGAGCGATCTTGGGGCTGGCTAGAGGTGGATGGAGTTGAGCCAGACTCATAGGGAGGAGGTGAGGCGTTTCTATAGGGGGGGGTTGCTGGATTGTGAGTCGTGGGGTGGCGAACTGATTTAGCTCGAGATGTCAGTGCTGGCGCGATCTGGAGTAAACCAGCAGTCAGTATGGTGGTCATCGCTCCGGCTGCGATCGCGATCGCGATCCAAACTCCCAATGGCAAAGCTTGCGTTGTCGTACCGAAAAATACCAGCGGCAATGAAGGCGACCAATTTTGCAAAGCAAACAAAATCGATACGCTCAAAATCGACAGGAGAATGGCAAGACGGGCAGCAGGCACAATTCAGCAGGTTTAACACTCAAGGGTCAGCTTTCAGCTTATCGCACCGGGGCGTCGATTAGCGAATTCAACCTCTATCAGTGTCCTTGCCAACGCTGGATTGGGACACAGTCAATTTCAAATTGATCCAGAGCACGAGCAACAACAAAATCCACCAGATCCTCAATTGTTTGTGGTTTATGATACCAGGCAGGAATGGCGGGTACGATTCGGGCACCCGCTTCAGCTAATGTTACCAGATTGCGCAGATGAATCAGGCTGAAGGGGGTTTCGCGAGGGACTAAAACTAGTCGCCGTCTCTCTTTGAGCTGAACATCAGCAGCTCTCTCCAACAGATCGGAACTCAGCCCTGCCGCCAACTTTGCTACTGTACTCATGCTGCAGGGAATGACTAGCATCCCTACTGTGCGAAAGGAGCCACTTGCAATATTCGCACCGACATCTCCCCAGGGATGACAAGTCAGTTGCCCCCCAGCTTGAACTCCAGCTTGTTGCCGCCAGAATTCTGCTTGCTGGGTAGGATCTGTTGGCATGCGAACATTCTGTTCTGCTTGCCAGACCAAATAAGCAGATCTGGAAGCAACCAATTCGATAGTATAGTTGGCTTCCAAGAGAAACTTCAGAGATCTGACTGCATAAATAAGGCCAGACGCACCAGAAACTGCAAGAATTAGGGGGTAAGAAGGGGAGGAAGTCATATCAGGCTATAGTCATGAGGAATGAGTTAGAGGTGTTTTAAAACACAAGCTGGTTGAGGGCAATTTACTTCCACCCCACTTGGCCGCGTCCCCACTTGGCCGCGTCCTCAATCAAAGATAAGTTTGCTCGATTTGTCCCAAACCCCAAATTCCCCAGCCCCAAACCGTCTCTAAGCTAGCAAATCTCGATAGTTCTCCAAGGATCAAGCTGCCTGAGCGCACAATGAAAACTTGTGCGCTCCAAACGCCTTACTTGTCGATCGCTACCCAAATTGCTTTTCGCCCCCTGAGTATTGAGGCTTACTCATCATCAAATTCGTCATCTGCAAGATCTTCAGAATCATCATCAGCTTCGCTGCCACCGCCAACGGTGACCAGGTCAATTTGCTGGCGGTAGTAATCGACGCTCTTGACCTGGACTTCGACGCGATCGCCAAGACGATATTGCTTGCGGTTTTTTCGACCGACAAGAGTTTGCTGGCGCGAACGATATTCGTACCAATCATCTTTTAGGGAACTGACGTGTACCAGTCCTTCTACAACTAATTCTTCAATTTCAACAAAGAAGCCATAGGATTGAACGCCGGTGATGAGGCCCTGAAAAATTTGTCCTGTACGCTCTTTCATCAGTTCAGCTTTCTTGAGACCTTCTAGATCGGTCTCGGCGTCCTGCATCAACTTTTCTCGCTCGTTGAGCGAGAATATAATGGAGGAAAAGTAGGTTTCTAATTCGTGGTGGATTTCGGGAGGGAGGACATTCCAGTTGATTTGGCCGTGGCAAGAACTATGACGCAAATCGACGCTGTCTTTAGCACGACTGGAACGACGATCGCGCCCTTGCTCGAATACAGCATGGAGAACTCGCTGCACCAGGAGGTCGGCGTAGCGACTTGTGGGTGCGATCGCATGAGTATAGCCTACTTCTAAGGCAAGGCCAAAGTGCGGACCAGGTGTGGTGCTATAAGTAACGGGCTTCAGAGTGTCTCGTAGCATGTAAGTCAGGACTTTCTCTGCAGACGATTGAGCAAACTGCTCGGTAAAGCGCTGATAGTCTTGGGGTAGGACAACATCCTCGTCGCTTAACTCTAGGTCGACACCAAGATTGCCAGCTAACTTAATCACTTCCTGCACCTCTTCGGGGTCAGGAGAAGGCTGCACCCGATACAGTCCGGGTACACCTAATGCTTGTAGATGAGTCGCAATGGCTTGATTAGCCAGGAGCATTAACTCGATCACCATTGCCTGAGCGGGCAGCAAAGCGATGGTAACTAGCGTCCCCACGGTACTCTCGTTGTTGTAGTGGAATTTTGCTTCAGGCAAATTGAGCGCGATCGCGCCCCGTTCCTGTCGTTGCTGCTTGACGGCTTCACTTAAAGTAAAAAGCCGATCGATCAGGTCAAATGTGAAGTCCAGATCGTCAATGTCAGCTGCTGCTTCCCGATCGTTCTCTGTCAAGCTATCGCGCTCTAGAATTGCTTGAACTTCTTCATAGCTCAGATGATAATCGACTTGAACCACAGAAGGTTGCAGCTCGAATTCGATAACTTGTCCGTCCTCGTCCAAGGTTAGAATTGCAGAGATTGCCAACCGATCTTGCTCTTGAAACAGAGAACAACGCTGATTGGCTAGCGGTGCAGGCAACATTGGCAAAACCAGATCGGTTAAGTGGACAGTACTGCCGCGTTTTTGCGCCTCTCGATCGATTAAAGACTCAGGTTCGATGTAGTGGGCAACATCAGCAATGTGAATGCCTAAGCGCCAATATCCGTTCTCCGTCTCCTCCAGGGTTAAGGCTGCATCAACAACCTCAGAGAGTTCTCCCCCGTCGCCAGCAGGATTGAAGGCAATCGTTGATAGTTCTCGCAGATCGAGCCGTTTTTTTAGATCGACTTTGCGGGGGTGTTTTGGCAGTGCCCTGACTTCATCTAAGACCTCAATGGGAAATTCTTGAGGTAAATCGTGTTTGCAACAAACAATGTCAATGTCTGCTGCTGCTTCGGCATCGCTGCCCAAGATCCTTGCCACTCGCCCAATGGGTGGAGCTTTGCCCAGAGGATAACGTAGGATCTCTACATGGACAAGATGATCGACTGACTGGGATAGCTCTTCACCATCAGGATTGAGATCGAGTTCAAACAGCAGGCGATCGTCCAGCGGAACAGCCTGGTACTTAGCATCTGTTTGCTTGACACGAGCAAGCACGGAAGGATTAGCTCGTTCCAGGATTAATCGAACTTCTCCCTCGGGACTGCGCTTGCGACTGCCTTCCTTGGTAATACGGACGAGGACGCGATCGCCATTCCAGGCAGTGCTGAGGTGGCACTCGCGGATATAGATATCTTCGGAGCCTTCCCGATCCTGAATGGCGAAACAAAAGCCTTTGCTGGAGCAGCGAAGTTTAGCTTCAACGACATCTTCTTCAAAAAGCCGTCGATAACGACCTCGATCTTTGACTAGAATGCCGATCTTCTCAAGCGCATCCAGGGCAATCTGTAACTTTGTCAGACTCGTTTCATTTCGACAGCCCAGTTTTTTTTCTAAAACTTTGGGAGCAATTAACTTATCGTCTGTGAAATTGGTCAGTAGTGTAGCGATCGAAAACTCCATGCAGCGAATTGGCCTCCGCGATGAAAATGTTTTTTGCTCATCTGCAGTCAGTAAACTTGAAACCACCATCGTTCAGGATATGGGATGATGGCACTCATGTGCTGGCACGTTGCCGAAACCCGATTGAGCAGACCCGACCCTCTATCGTTAGAACTCGCAGATTGTAAGCCCTGGTTTCTTGTCAGGGATTTTTGACAATGGGTCGCGGCGCAAAGCTACAAGGATTGATTTCAGATCAAAATCCTTCCGTCTCTGTTCCATAAGACCTGACAGACAACAACCAACGGACAGACCAAATGTAGCTCTATGTAGTTGTTAGATGCACAACGGCCTGACTCTGATTGTTCAATCTCTTGTTCAATCTCAAACCATGAGGCAGACAATATGACATTGTGCAGATGAACAACTCCTACTTTACTCTAGTTTTTAACGGATTGAAATGCGATCGCAATATCTTTCACGACTAAATAGATAACCAGGAGATGCAGCAAGGAAGAACCAAATTGCATCAATGGATCGTATCTCCAACTGTTAAAGATCAAAATCAGGCCAACAATCGGCAGGGTGAATAATGCAATCGCCATTTGCCCTGCGTACAAGATTTTTCCCAAAGTCCCTATCGACTGGCCTCGCAGCACCAGAATCGCAAACGCAAACATAGGAATTCCAATCCCCAACAAAAGATCCAGGATTCCCAGCAGCGATAACGGGTTAAAGATGCTGAAGATGCTGTAGTTGACCATCGTTTGAAATCAATTCCTGGTATAGGGAAGAAGGCAGGGGGCAGGGGGCAGAAGGAGAAGGGTGTTTGCATGAGGTTTTGAGCGTTTTGTCAGGTCCTAAATCTATTCTCGTAGCGCTATATTAATCCGGCATCATTTAAGCTGGGTAACATTTCCAAGCGGAACATTAGCCTGGGAAAGGTACTGTCCTTTGCTGGCTAGCTTAATGAACAGGGACGGCAGCGACTGCATCGAACAGAACGGTGGTCATATAGCGATCGGCCCACTCTGACCCAAAGGCATTTTCCAAAACCCGGCGGGTCTTGTTATTTTGCAGCTGTCTGGCACAGTAGTAGCGCTGGCTGAGGAGGATTTCGGCGTGTTGATCGGGTGGAGCGGGAGGGGTTGCCAGGGCGCGATCGCAGTGAAGCTGCAAAAAAGCTTCTGCCCGGTTCAAGAACAATGTTTCCTCTGCTCTATCCATGGGACGGACAAACAGGCAAAATTCTGAAAAAATATCGCCCCAATGGGGCAGGGGACGAGGTTGGGAAAAATCAGCTTCCGGGAAAGCATTGAGGGCAAGGCAATAGTCAGCCGGCAACGTTCTGGTGGGGCTAATGGGCGAGAGATCGACCACTGCAGCGCTGATTTGTTTTTGTCCGCCCACTAAATCGGTACCGAAAATGGGTAGGGCATAAATGGGATGAGGAAACATGACGCAATGCAATATATCCAGTCGCTCCCCCACTCGTGCCAGTTCCAGGTGCAGCTTGCGGAACTGAGGAGTCTGGTAACAGCGGTTCTCGATGGTAAATTTTTCCCCTTCCCAGCGTCCTTCAATATACCCCAAATCATCAGGTAAAGCATAGGGTGATAGATCGAGACGGCATTGCCAGATCGACTCGATGCAGTTCGCTAACTGTCGAACCAGAGGATGTTGTTTCTCGCGTAAAGAGGGAGTTGAGATTGGTGACATTCCAAACAATCAAAACAGATTCTCGATCAGATAGTTGGCTGAGAATAATAAAGATGCAGACCCGAAACCCGGAACAATTTATTGTTCAGCTTCGACAGGAGCAAAATCACTCCATCGGAGATTTCAATTGCAAGCCGTTTGCTCCATATTCATGGCTGAATAAATAATGTTGGGAAACGGGTATTTGGCCTCATCAGTGTACCAGAACTTGGCAATTGCCTTGAGGGGGTTACAGACAAAAGATTCGGTGGCTGCGATCGCGCCCGATCTCCGTTGCTGTCCAGTCCGCTCACCCTCAATTCAGAGCAGATTCATTTTGTTCTAATGAACGCTGTCTAAATTTTTAATGTGCGTTAGAGAATATAGAGGCATTAACAATTTGTCAGGATGAATTGGAACCTGGGATCTTCAGTTCAATGATAGTCTTTTTGTACTACAGATCGATGCTGGAACAAAAATAATCATCGGGTCAGAGCGCCAAACAGATAAACAAAACTAAATGTAAATATCTGTTATAAGGTGTAAAGATATTGGCGTTCAGTGTAAAGTTACATGTAATTTGGTGTTCCTGCCACCGTCCCTTATTTTTCTGCAATGGCTTCAATTGCCCGTAAAAATCTGTTTGAAGATATTCCCCGTTTCCTGGTTGCTCAGGCAGGAATTATGTTTGCAGTGAGTCTAGTAACAATTCAAACGGGCATTCTGGATGGTTTTGTTCGCTCAACGGGTGCATTGATCGATCGGGCCAAAGCCGATCTCTGGGTGGCATCAGAAGAGATGGTGCAATTGGAGCTGACTGTCCCGTTTCCCTTACTCCAGCTAACAGAAGTGCAACAGATCGAGGGAGTGGCACGTGCCGAACCGCTGCTGCTGAGAGAGTCCCTTTGGCGAGGGCCTTCTGGTAATCTCAGTTCTGTCAAGTTAATTGGGTTTGAACCAAATGGCAGATTGTTTTATCCCTCAAATATCACTCAAGGCGATCTGAGTGCCCTGAAAGAGGATTACACTGTCATCGCAGACCAGGCCGGACTGAAATCTTTAGATTTCAAGCAAATTGGTGATGTAGGTGAAATTGGGTCTTTGCCGGTGCGCCTGGTGGGTCTCACCGAAGGGTCTCAATCCATTACCTCCAGCGCCATTTTGTTTACCTCTCTCAAGAATGCCAACACTTACCTGACATCAGGGTTGAAGGGATCGTTGACTTGCAAGTTCGAACCGGAAGGATTGGCCTGTAGCAGGGATTTCCAGAAATCTGAGGATGCCAACAACACCCAGGCAATCGATCCTCCCAAACCCTTGGGGTCGAGCGATCCCATTAGTTATATCCTCGTGAAAGCAGAGCCAGGGCAGGATCTACAGCGTCTAAAGCAAAGATTGGAAGAGACAATTCCAGATATCCGAGTTTACACGCAGGCAGAGATGGCAGCAAAGACGCGAGCTTACTGGCGCGAGCGGACGGGCATTGGCTTCATCCTAGGGCTAGGTGCAGTAGTGGGTGTCATTGTTGGGGTGGTGATTGTTGGGCAGATTCTCTATTCTTCTGTCTCCGAACATTTAAAGGAATTTGGCACCCTTAAGGCAATGGGTGCGTCTAATTGGGTCATCTATGGTGTGATTTTGGAACAAGCCCTTTGGATGGCTGTTCTTGGGTATTTCCCCGGTATCGCGCTTTGCTACGGTTTGGGAATCTGGACTTTGTCCAGCCAGGGTATTGCAATTTTAATTACGCCGCTCAAAGCAGCGATCGTTTTTGCCATTACGGTGTCGATGTGCTCAGGAGCTGCTATCTTTGCCATCCAAAAAGTGACTCGTGTCGATCCGGCGATTGTTTTCAAAGCATGACAACATTCTCCCCATAATGATAGATTCCGGCGGAATCTGAGTCTGTAAATGCAAGAATCAAACGGTTTAGGAGACTTCTATACCCCGATGCTATGTAAATGTAATAAAATGTAAACAGAAGTGTTTGCTGTTCCTGAGTCCGGAGTGGTGTTCCTAGAGAGTGAAGTTAAGCCTGGCCATTTGATTTCTGTCCTGCTCTTCATATTTCTGAATTCCAGGTTTCCGCGTTCTGTTCTCCCTTTCCAGTCCATGGCATCTAGCCAATATCCCAAGGATTCACATCTATGATTGCTTCCCACGTTGGTGTTCTTGAGTCCGCCCCGATTCAAAGTCAGGCATCTCCCGTTCTTCATCTGACCCATCCGTCTACAGGTGCGATCGCAGCGACAGGGATCGATATGATCTTTCAGTCAAATGCTGGGAGGTTCCAGGCATTGGCAGGGGTTAGCCTGAAAATTGGTCAGGGGGAGATTCAGCTTCTGATGGGGCCTTCAGGGTCAGGCAAAACGACATTACTTTCTATTCTGGCAGGATTGCTGATACCCACTTCAGGCCAGGTTCATCTCCTGGGAGAAGAAATTACGCGCATGTCAGATGCCAAACTGGCCCGCTTTCGGTTAGAAAATATTGGCTTCATTTTTCAGGATTGCAATTTGTTCCCAGCGCTGACGGCAACCGAGAATGTGGAGTTAGCCCTTAAGCTCAAGGGAGTTCGCGGTCGGTCTGCCCGCGTGCAAGCCCGCTTATTGCTGGAAGAAGTGGGACTGGGTGATAAGCTCAAAAGTTTGCCCCGGCAGTTGTCTGGAGGACAGAAGCAGCGGGTTGCGATCGCACGTGCCCTGGCTGGCAACCCTCCCTTAATCATGGCCGATGAACCCACTGCTGCCCTGGACTCCCATACGGGACAAACTGTCGTTGAACTGCTGCGTAAATTAGCGAAAGAAGGCGATCGTACCGTTCTGATGGTAACCCACGATCCTCGCGTCGTTCATATTGCCGATCGGGTCGCTTATCTTGAAGATGGAACCCTGACCGACCGTCCCCCTCAGTTCAAGCTAGCGGGTTGAGCGACTCAGCGATCTGTTCAGCGACCTGCTGCAGCGTCACTTCTGGCGAGCGCGGTTTCCATCCCAACTTTTGCCGCGCTCGGCTGCTATCCACTCGGACGCAGCGATCGTAAAGGTAATGAACCCGCTCCCGGCTCAAGGGCGGTTGCCAGTTGAACAGGCGGCCAACGGAATCGAGTAAATGACCAACGAGCCGCACGAGGGGTTTAGGTGCCTCAGTGGGTACCGGAATTCCGGTTTTCTTCCCCAGAATTTCGAACATTTCTCGCGTCGTCAGATCGCCTGCAGAGAGGATATACCAGTCACCAGGCTCGCCTTTCTCTATTGCTAGAATCATCCCTGCTACCAGATCGTCGACATGGACAATCCCTGTCACGCGATCGCCCCCTGCCCAGAGTTTTAAGCCTCCCTTAAGAAACTGCCGAATCACCGGGCCAAAGTGGGGATCGTCTGCCCCAAATATGCCAGAAGGCATAACACTAACGGCGTGTAGGCCCTCTCCAACGGCTCGCTCCACCCATTGTTGCGCTTCATATTTGGTCCGGTCATAAGCAGAAGAAAAGTTGGCCTGGGTTCGTTGGAATGTTTCATCGATCGTTTTTCCCTGAGTATCGCCAAAGACGCCAATGGTGCTGCAATAGATTAACCTCGGTACTCCAGCTGCTTGAGCCGCTGCCAGAACGGAGCGGGTGCCTTCCACATTGATTCGCTCCATTTCAGCGGCGTTAACCAGACCCAATTCCACATAGGCTGCCAGGTGAAAAACAACATCCACGCCCGCCATTGCCTGCTCCAGGACGGCTCGATCGGTAATGTCACCATAAACTAACTCGACTGGGCAGTCCTTGAGTCGCGCTAAGCTGCTCGATTGGCGTACCAGTGCCACTACTGTATCGCCCCGTTGAACCAGGGTCCGAACCAGATGAGATCCTGTAAATCCACTCGCTCCCGTTACAACTGCTTTCATGCTGCCCCATTTAAGCTCTGATTGATTGACTTTGTTAGATCCAGTTTGACAGCGAGCGAGTCTCTTAGCTAGAGCGTTTTGGATTTTAGATTTTAGATTTTGGATTGTGCTCTTTCTACCTTCTGCCTCCTGCCTCCTGCCTCCTGCCTTCTAACACTCATCATCAACCAGCAGTGCTGCGATCGCATTCAATAACTGATGGGGTTGTAAAGGTTTAATCAGGTAGTCGTCTGCCCCTGCACCCAGACAACGCTCTCGATGTTCTGGCATCGCTTGGGCTGTCAGAACGAGAATTTTCAGCGACGACAGATCGGATTGTTGACGCAGATAGGTGACGATCTCATAGCCATCCATTCCAGGTAACCGTAAATCTACAATCGCGACATGAGGCTGCAATAGATGAATTTGCTCGATTGCAGTGGCACCTTCAACCAGCCAAACGATTTGATATCCAGCTGCGGTGAGAATGTCGCAGACAAACATAGCAGTCTCTTCGCGATCTTCAATCAGAACAATACGTCCTTCTTGAGGAGGCAGGCTAACAAAAGCTGGAGGGGACTTGCTATCAGCCAAATCTGGAGCGAGCGATTGAGCGGGTAACCAGACCGTGAAGATGGAGCCTCTGCCGACGACGGATTCGACTTCAATTCTACCGTTATGAAGCTCTACCAGCTGTTTGGTCAGGGCCAGCCCTAAACCTGTGCCTTCGTACTGCCGCTGATAAGAGGTGTCTAACTGTTGAAACTTCTGGAACAGCAGCGGTTTCTGACGCTCGGGAATGCCAATTCCGGTGTCTTCGATCTGAAAGAGGGCAGTGTCGTTGTCTCGACTAACCGTCAATGTAACTTTGCCTCCTTGGGGAGTAAATTTGACGGCATTACCCAGAAGATTGAAGAGAATTTGTTTGACCCGACGCTGGTCTGCAATAAAGCGATCGCAGTTGGGATCGAGTTGCAGTTCCATTTCCAGGTCTACTCCACCCCGATAGGCTTTCTCTCGCAACGTTTGCAGGGACTGACGGGCCAGGACACTCAGAGAAAACTCGGTCATTGTTAGAACGGTTTTACCCGATTCGACTTGAGAGAGATCCAGAATGTCGTTGATCAGTTCCAGCAGATGCTGGCCGCTATCGTGGATGGTATGCAGATAGCTCTGTTGTTTTTCCGGGGGGATTGTTCCTTTGTTGCCGGTTTGCCCCATGGCCCAATTGAGTAGGGTCGCCGACATGCCAATGACGCAGGTAAGAGGCGTACGGAGTTCGTGACTCATGGTGGCCAGGAATTCGCTCTTGGCGCGGTTGGCGGACTGAGCGGCGAGCAGCATATCATGAAGATCCTGGGTGCGTTCGGCAACCCGCTGCTCCAGGGTGCGCTTTTGCTGTTGTACCTGGCTATAAAGCTGAGCTTGATAGATCGCGATTGCCAGATTTTCAGCAAAGTGTCGAAGAAAGTCCTGCTCGTTTTCCAGCCACTGGCGCGGTGCAGAACATTGATGAGCCATCAACAAGCCCCACAGTTCTTTCTGCACGACAATGGGTACCACCAATTTAGCGCGCACCTTCGTGCGTTGCATTAACTTCAGCAAACAGGGAGAGTTGGCATAAACAACTTCGCTATTGTCCACAACCAAAATTCTACCCTGGCGAAATTTCTGGCGATGGTTGGGAACGTCGACAAAGCAGCCTGCGGTTTCAACCAAATTCAAGATCGAGGAAATATTCTCTGATGCTCTGGCCTCGTAAGTGATACAACCATTGTGGAAGGGGTTGGACTCTGCCACTTCTTTTGAGAGCACAGCAAGAGTGGTAAAACCTGAATTTTGTTTGACAGCATTCAGAGTATTGGGAGGCAGGTCGAATTGATAAATTGCCAATCGATCCACTTCCAGAAACTTCCGGACTTGCTCGACGGCAGTAGATAAAATGATGGGCAACTCCAAACTCTGATGGATTTGGCTGGTGACCTGGTTGAGCAGTCTTTCTTGCTCGATTTGTTGGCGCAGGGCTTCTTCCACAGGCTGGCAAACAGAAACACTTGGGTATAGAGCTTCTGTCCCAGGGAGAATGCTACCATTGGCAGTGAGGAGATCGATCAATTGTAGGGTGAACTCGCTCTGAACGCTGGCATCGTTGGGACGGAGCAGCCAGCGGGCCCTTGCCAGAATACTAAGAATTTTGGGATGCTGCTTCAGGTGCTGGCTGAGTTGAGAGAGGAAAGTTGCGATCGCATCCGGATCGAAAGTCAGCTCCACCTGATAAGGTGCAGATTGAAAAACTTGCCCATCGCGATCGCGATCTGGTACCCTTGTTCCAGATAACAATGCATTGAACCGTTCCGATGCAACCACAACAAAGCGCTCCACCGTTTGATTCGGGGAAAGCACCACATCAGCTAGCATTGCATCTGTGAAAATCGCAGATCCTGTTCCCGCCTGATATGCCATTTGTTGCAAGACAGTTTGCAGCCGCTCAAATGTGGCCAGCGGCAGAATTCGACAGACAATGGGAGAAGAAGAACCCGACATCTGAGAACAACTGAGGACAACATCGAAAATGGCTTGGACAGAGGACAGCTTATTATTTTGCGTGCATCCACTGCCAAAGTTTTCCTGATACCCCTCTCATTAGTTTACGCTTGACTGGGCACAATGGTTTTCCTTTGCGAGAGGACTACCAGCGAGTGATATCTTTGATAAAGAACAATCGCGTTGCGATCGACTGCTGACGGTCCATGAGGCGAGCGCGATCGCACCCTATTACCGATTTTCCTTTTTCAATCTGCCATGGCTTACACAGTAATCTACGATGGTAATTGCAATCTTTGCACGAACCTGGTGCAACTGTTAGAGAAGTTAGATCGAGGCAAACAGTTTCGCTACACTCCTATGCAAGATCGAGAAATGCTGGAACGCTTTAGCATTACTGAACAGGACTGCGAACTGGGTATGATTCTGATCGACAACCAATCTCCCGAACAGCGCTGGCAAGGGAGTGCCGCTGCGGAAGAAATTGGCCGTTTATTGCCCCTCGGTCAGACATTTGTTTCTGCCTATCGGACCTTGCCTGGGTTGAAATGGGCAGGCGATCGCACCTACGAGCAAGTTCGCGACAACCGCTATACGCTCTTTGGCAAACGCTCGACCACCTACAAGTCAGCTTACCCTGTCTGCGAAACTGGCACGTGTCAGCAGCATTTCCCCTAAGAGGATGTTTGAGAAGTCCTAAGAGAGGTAGCAAAACACTTCAGATCCCCCTAAGTCCCCCTTTTTAAGGGGGACTTTCAGCCGCAATTTCCCCCTTTTTCAAGGGGGGCTGGGGGAGATCCAATATTTTCAAACACCCCCTAAGGATTTTGGGCTGGGAAGAGGCCGAACCTGGGTAGGAGTTGATAGCGAAGATAACGCCCGACGACGATCAACACCACAATCAAGGCAGTGCCAATACCAACTGGACTGGGTAGCCAGAACACAGCTTCGATATGGTTCAGTTGACCGGGTTGAAGCGTCCAAACCAGGGTCTGTCCTTCCTGGCGGCGTTCCGGAACCAGAGAGTGGGGGTCGGTTTCAATACTGCGAACTTTCCAGGGAACATGCAGACTGAACTCGAAGTCCAGTAAGGATCCAGGCGCGAGTACCAGGTCGCCTTCGGCAGAACGCAAGCCCAACGATCGCAAATCCAGATCGTAGCTAAAATGACTGCGGATCAGAAAAAGGAGGTTATTTTCCTTGAGTTGGACGTGCGATTCGATCGGGGGAAGTTCGGTGCCAGTGACTGCAATGAGTTTAGCAACTTGCTTGGGGGAAGGGCTAAAAAATTGGTTGAATTTGCGTTCCAGATCAGTACCATTGCTGAAGGGAATGGAAACTAGAATTTCCTTGTTGGAGAGGTGTTTGGTTCTGCCTTGTAATTTTCGGGCGCGGCGTTCAAGATTTCCCATCCATGCCTGAGCTGCAGCATCACTGAAGCCCGCGAGCCGCTCGTTCAGGGTAATATGCTGAACAATTTCGCCGCGAGTCTGACTCTCGAAGTTGAGTCCCACCTGATATTGAACGCAGCCAGAAAGCAACAGCGATGCTAATAGCAGCAACCATAGCATTCGCAGACGAACTAGAATTCTGACTGCTTTCCTTAAACTGGATCCCAGGACAGCGATCGCCCAATGGATTTTTCGGGCAGAGAAAAGGGATCGTCTCGCAGGTCTGTTCATCCGATTGAATCTCAATAACCAGTCCTCCTGCATTTTATGCTGGATTAGCTCATTATTGATGGCTCATAGCTCATTGTTGATTGTTGATGGCTCATTGTTGATGGCTCATTGTTGATGGCTCATTGTTGATGGCTCATTGTTGATGGCTCATTGTTCATTGTTTGCTGTTCATCACTAACTGCTAACCGCTAACCGCTAACCGCTAAACTTCCCAGGATGAGAGCCGCGATCGCAAGCGCAACCCAAATAAATCGATTATCGCTGCTGAGGTTCTGATTCTGATTGAGGGGTTCAAGTTCGTACCGAAAAGATTGAGGGGGTGGGGATTGTGCTGGAGCGCGGTTTGAACTCGCAGACGATCGATCTGGATCCCGTTCATTCAATGCCGCCAAATCTGGAATTTCGATCCGCCACTCTGGATGGGTCGTCAATCGAGGCGCTTCCAAAATATAGAGCAGGCGACGGCTTTGCTTGCGGATTTCAAGCTGAGGATGATGGGTTATCTTTTTGCAGAGCGCGATCGCATCCTGACGCTGTTCCGCTGCTTCATACGCCATCACCAACCAGATTTGGGCCTCTCCATTCAAGCGAGCATACCCCACAACCAGAGCGCTCGCCACCTCTAAATGCTGCACCGACTCGCGATAGCGACCGCACTCAAATGCCAGTTTGCCCGCCTGATACTCGCGTTGGAACGCCTCAAATTCGTCTGAATTCAGACCATTATTTTGTCGATCGCTCATGGTTCATGGTTCATAATTCATGGTTTGTGGCTCATAGTTCATTGGGTTCCAGGTTTCAGGTTCTAGTGGTGTGACACGCCTAAAATTGTACAAATTCGTAGTTAGCACTTTAGTGCTGCCGAGGTCTATCGAGTCAGGATTATAGCCTTTTCGACAACCCAATTCTATTACATCAAATTAGCTATGTCAGTCCACTGGGCAGGGTTAGGGAATATTTCGTGGTTGTCTATTCTTCTTGTCCTGATAATCTCTCTCTTCTGCCCTCTGCCTCCTGCTTGAAAAAACTACGTCAACGCATGTTTTTCTACATATTGCTGCATCAACTTCGTCTGCTCCTCGATCACCTGATTGCTAAGTTGATGGGGAACCGTAGGAAACCGGGCAACAAGATTCTCTGCTGCTTTTTCGCCAGCTGAAATGGTCGCCAGAGCAGCAACCAGGGCTGCAGGACGGCCTTCAGGCGGAACATCCTGAATCATTTTCACCAGCAATTGCGCTGCAACTTCCAATTCTATCGTCAACGGTGCCGTCAGCACTTCGCACGCCTCCAGCTCCGTCACGTTGGGATCGGAGGATGACTTTACCTTGGAGCAATCGATTGTCATAAACTGTCCTGATCGTGTTGATATATAGCAATTTGTAGTCTGGTTAAGTACAGAAAACTTAGGTGGGCTTGGCAGTGCCAAGCCCCTAGCGAAACTGGGTACTGAATTTCATTGCAAACTGCTATAGAAAGGAGATGAAGCGCGATCGCGCCACCCCATTGTATCAAAACATCACCATCAAAGCATCGCCATCAAAACACCCACCCAACGCTTCATTAGCACAGGCTGCAGCGGCCCCGGGCACTGACCCAGGGACACTGCAGCTGGGTCACGCCATCCTTGTCTGCAGTCTCCGAACGAATCAGCAATGCGATCATCTTAGAACTTAAGTGTTGCCAAAAGAAACAAGATTTATACAGGAATTCCTCGTGTCTTAGAGTATATTTTGAGAGCCTATGCATGAAAAAGCTCTTTTTACAAGCCCTATTAAGTTTTCGATGCAGAACTGTAACAACGCAAATGCATTGGGTAGTCCTCCAGATGTAAGGACTTTTGAGCGCTCAAAAATCCTTACTTATTGATCGCTACCTGCATTGATGTATGATTTCTTGAGTCTGTCATTGCGTAAGTCCTAAATCTCTTCTCAGAACTTTGGTCATGAACCAGATCTAACTGAGGATCTAAATATTTAGATATGGGTGGCGAATTGATGAAGCAATTGAAATACCACATGGTATTCCAGGGAGTCTGTAACTTACTGAACCCTCATATAGACGTCAAGTCTTTAGCCGCAGGAACGACCGATAGGAGTCTGGTCAGAGCAAAACAGAGTCCACCGGAAGGAAGTGACCCAGTTGTCAAAGACCTGTGCATATCTGCAATAGCCAAGTATGACCAGATTCGTCTTCACGAGGAAAACACATATTTAGCCTATGTTTTGCAATCTAGCACTCATAATCAGGTCCGGTTTGAGGCTCGCACCACCAACTCTGATAATGGATCGTTTCAAGCAACAGGACAGATCTGCTTCGGCGGCAGCCAGCATGTCCTACACATCTCGACTCTAGGACAGGGGCAATTGCTGGACGTCCCCGATCTTCAATCTCAGCAAGGAGCAATCGCATTTCAGGTTAACGGTGGCACAGGGTTGTTCGATCGCGCAACAGGTATGATTACTGCGAACTTTCTGGTCAACGAACAGGGCGATTATCGCGATGTTCATACGGCCACCATCTTCTTGCAAGGCCAACCCGAAGACAGCGTCGCCCAGGAGAGTCGCCTGCTGGTTCGGGATGTCCTGGATGAAAAAGCATTTCCAGTCATGGTCGACGTTTCTATGGAGTATGTTGCCGATTTGCTAGCGTTGACCAATGCCAGCCAATTGATGGTCATTGATGGGGCAGGAAATTTTATCGGTGTCGTCTCTGAAGTTGACTTATTGCAAGCGTTGATCCCAGATATTGATGAGATCTTGAGGATAGGAGGTAGCCTCAAAGATGCCCTGAATATCTTTATCCGCAATGGTCGAGATTTAGCCGGACAACGGATTGCCCGTTTGGTGAAAACCAATCCGCGTACCGCCAATCCCAATGACGAATTGTTGGCTGTAGCCACAGTCATGCTGCAAGATGATATCCGTCGATTGCCCGTCGTTGAACAGGGAAAATTTGTCGGCAGTATTGCACTCTCAGATATTTGTTGGGCCTTGCTATCGAAATGGAATGGCCTGCGGCAGAGCCAAACCTAAGGATTGCAAATTCAATCGCTTCACAAACAACAAATCTGTAGGGACAAGGCAATGCCGTATCCCGACGCAAGAACTGGCACTTAATTCAATTCCTGTTCCTTAAGACAAATTAAAGAAGATGACTCTACACAATCTAGCCGATCCAATAGCACAAGATCTGCAAACTGCGAGTGAAGTCCTGACTCACGCGCAAGCGAACCAACCTGACTTTGGGCATTCTCCCAATGGATTCCTATCGCGATCGCACGGCTTCTTGCCCGTCGCTCCCCCCTTATTGACTCTCCCCAAAACCCACCAAGCCTGGGACGAAGCAGCAGCCCTGTTGCCCCAACTCTTTATCACCCAACGCGCCCGTGCGGTACTCGATGAATTGCCCCTTTTACTCGGAACTGCGGCAGACCTGGACGAGGCTTACTTGTGGCGGGCATCAGTCTTGCTCGGCTATATGGCCCATGCATATCACTACGACGCGACCGATCGAGTCGAACTCCCTGCCAGCCTCTCAATTCCCTGGGAGCAAATCAATCAGCGCTTAGGACGACCGGGTCCCGGTATTAGCATGACCGATTACTGCTGTTATAACTGGCGGCTCAAGGATGCCGCTGGTCCCCGGGAGGTTGAGAATCTGGATTTGCTCGTTGCCTGGTGTAGCAACGCTGAAGAGGTCGTCTTCTCAACCAGTCTTATCGAGATGCACAGTTATTCTGGCTCTCTGGTAGAGGCTGCGATCGCGTTGCAAGAGGCAATGGTGCAGCACCAAGTTGACGATGCCAAGACAGCGTTAACCCGCATCTTCGATTTTTTAGCCAGGATGACCTTTCGTGCTTTGCTCAAAATCGATCCCAACCCCTATAGCAAGACCCCTGTCGATCCGCTGATTTGGACCAAAGCATTTGCGAGCATTACAGCTCCGGTCAATTCCCATGAAATTGGACTGAGCGGCTCCGGTACAGCCATTATTCAATTATTGGATGCGCTATTTGAGCGCACTGTATACAACACCATCGCCGCGAAAACCAGCCTCAAATTGCGCCAGTGGTTACCTCCCTATCACAAGCAGTTCATTGAGACATTCAGACGCTTCTCATTATCAGACTTTGTGAAACAATCGAACGATCGAGAATTGGTAGGGCTATACAATAGCGTGTTTGATGCCTATGCAGGCAAGCGAGGTTTTTTGTCCATCCATCGGCTCAAGGTGTATGGATTTATGGAACTAGGGTTCAAAATTGGTCGGACTGAGACCAACTCTGGCTTTTCTGGCGAGGCTGAAAAGCGAGCCTGGGAAGAACTCGACGACATGCTAGAGGAGACGCGCCAAGAACGTTTTGTTGGCAAAACACCTTACAGTCTTCGGGTAAATCGCAAGGCGGTTTTGCCTGCGGTTGCCAATGCCAATACGCCGATTCATCACGTCGTGTTGGATATTGCAGGACAGGGCTTGCAGTTCTTGACAGGCGATCGCCTGGGAATCTTCCCCCAAAACAGTCCTGACTTAGTGCAAAAGACCTTGCAAGCGTTGCAGGCCACAGGCAACGAGCCGATCCGTCTGACCCGTCGTTGGCGCGACGCCTTGGAGTCGATTACCCATCAACCCGCGCACACAATTCCCCTGCGGACCTTTTTGACCTTTGCCAAGTTGCGTCCTTTACTGCGATCGGTGGGTAAAGAGCTGCTCAGGGTGTCCTGCTCCAGGCAGTTATCTGAAGTATTGGAAAGACGCCAGGAAGACCAGGTCGAGCTTTGGGATGCGTTCGAGCTGCTCTCCAGCGAGAACTATGATGTCAAGCGGTTCTGGAAAGCAGCGCCCTGGGAAATCGAGAGTATTGCCCGTATCGTACCAATCGAAACTTTCCGCATCTACTCCATTTCTTCTGCCCCTTTATCTTCTGCCTCTTTAAAGGGGAACGCTGAAAATGAGCCAGCCGACAATGAGCCAGCCGAATGCGGGCCAGATGAATTGCATCTGACGGTAGGACGACTGACGTTTGAAAGTCAGCCAGCGGGAACGCGGACAGAACAAGCACGTCAGGGGACTGCCTCCAGTTATTTGGTCCAAGAAGCTGAATCAGAACCAGAGATTGCGGTTCAAGTCTTTCATCCTTCCCGGTTCCATTTGCCTGACGATCCCAAACGCCCGGTCGTGATGTTTGCTGGCGGCACGGGAATTTCACCGTTTCGCGGTTTTATAGAACACCGTGCGGCTCAACCAGAGAGCGGGCCAAATTGGCTCTTCCTCGGCACTCGCAGCCTTGCAGACTTGCCCTATGAAGCAGAACTGAGAACCTGGGTCGCTCAGGAGAAGCTCAACTTACGGGTCGCATTTTCCCGCGAAGACAAACAGCTGGAGTCCGACCGCAGTGAGTTGGTGCTGCGGCCTGGTGAAAAGGGATATGTCGATCGCCTGCTGGAGGATGACACGATCGCGGCGATGCTCTGGCAGTATCTGCAAAGCTTGGAGGATGGTGGTCTGGGCGGCTACTTCTATATCTGCGGTCAAGCGAACTTTGGGCATACAGTAATTGAAGGGATGCAGCAATTGATTGCGCGCCATCTACCGGAGACGGTTCGGGATAAAGCGGCAGCCGCCAGGGTCTTCTTCCGGCATTTGACGGGACAAAATCGTTTCATGTTGGATATGTTCACCACCTTTGCCCCCGCTGCAGCAGCCAGCGTGCATGGATTTGCGTCTTTCAATGCCTCTGAAGTGATTCAACACAACAACGACCAGCAGGGCTACTGGACGACGATCCAGGGAAATGTTTACGACGTAAGCGAGTTTATGTATCTGCATCCGGGTGGCCAGCGCTTGCTGATTGCCGCAGCAGGGATTGATAGCACCCGCAGCTATGAGAAGGTGGAGCATCACCTCAACTCAGAGGTGCATTCGCAGTTGGATTTGTATAAAATTGGTACGATTCGACGACTAAATTTTGGCGATATCTGGGGAATCGCCATCAAGCCTCCAGCCTTTGCCAAACAGGTCACGGGGGATCAACGGGGTGCAGGAGCCTTGATGTCCCTTTCTTTGCATGATTTTTACCGTCACTGGATTCGTTTCACCTATCAAATAGTTGAAGTTGAAAACTCATTGCACAACAATTTCAGTGTCCGCACGCTTTCCGTTGCCCGCCCCGATTCGCCAGAGTCTATGAGCAAGCTCAAAGCTCAACTATTGCTAAACGCCCACGATACCTTCTACCAGAGTAGTTTGCCGGATATTTTGGGGCAAAAGCTGGAACTGCTTTGGAACATTACTTTGGGATTCTGCGCGGACGATCTTTCCATCACGCAATTGCCAAAGGCGATCTCGCGGCTGCGGTCGTCTGGAAGCGCAAAAACCGCAGAGGAACACATGACGCAACTGACGGATACGTTGCAATATCTGGGCCCGACTCCAGATGACGATCCACAGGCATGGGCAAATTTCGATCGCCAACTGCAGCGTCTTGAGCAATGCGACCAGACCTTCATGGCCACACTGAAATCGCGACTGCGCCAGGGCCTATTGATATTTGAGCAGCATGAAGATCGAGTCGTCGAAATGGGTAAGATCCAACTGGTTGAGTCATTGCAGAGCATTCCTGCAACTGTCGAGCGTTATTACATCGCGTTGACCCAGGAATAGCGCTCGCTAGTCCCCTTCTCTCTCGCGAATCTGATGAGTGGCAACCGGTTCAAACAGGTGCTTGGTTTTCGTCGCGTCTTTCGCGATCAGCCATATAAGATCCCATGTCTATGGGGTAACAATGTATATGCAGCCTGAATTGCGATCGCATCAGAGCACTGAAGTCGCTGAAATTCCCCCACAAGGGTTAAAGCGATTTCTAGTCCCGACTCTATACTCGCAACTTACAGGGCAAACGCATCTTGTCAATAAGCTAAGCATTTATTGAGAAAATTCTCAACTTCTAGATCTTATTGACAATTCGACTTTCATATCTAGTGCTCACTAGATTTTGGAAACACTAAATCTGTCTATGCACATTTTGGCACTTTTGCTCGTGCGATTGCCCTGCCGCAATTTACAAGATTTTGCCCTTTTGACTATCTAGATGGTATACTTGCACTATCCTCAATATTTAATGATTGTATCAAATCAGCATTCTTTAGCGTCCTGCTGCTTAACTCGCAAAACGAGTTCTAATTTATAGTTAGAAGTCAGATTGCATAGGTAGGTATAAATAGGAGCCATTCAAGATTCTGTAATTATGGGAATAAGGGATGATCTACTAGAAGCAAAACCACCATTTCGTTATATTTCCGAATCAAAGATTTCCATGCTGGAAAAGCGTAATGCTTCATTCAAAAATGCCTCTGCTTCTATGTTCGGGACAGGTATAGGAATTGGGATAGACCATGCTCCTTCCATTTCTAGCAGACTAAATGCTGTTCTTTCAATTCTCAAAAAGGACAGAATGGTTTCAGATCTTAGTGGGGAGGGGAATTTCCTGAAGGTTACAGGTAAATTTGTTGAGACTTCGTTAATGGGTGTCGCATTATGGGTTGCTATTCGAGAAGATACCGTACTCCTTTTGGGCGGAAGCACAAGATACCTGGAGTTTCATGGTGGTCATCAGACAGAACAGGCAACTGGTTCAAATCGTTCTGAGATTCTGCGTGCTTTGACGACACTGTGGCGCGCTCGAATAGGTCAAAAAAACAATTTAATTCTTGACACTCAGTTCCCTATCGAGTCTTTTGATCAATGTGAACTGTGGGGAGGTAAGGCATTGAGTCGTGTGTGTGATGATATTCCATACCCAAAAGCAACAATCGATTTACCTCTTAATATTCAGCAATATTTTGAGTACACTACCCGAGTCTATTATTTATTCGATGATGCATTTGTTGACAATTTAAATTGTGTCGCAATTGTGTTTACTGATTACCGCTTCCCTACAAATTTCAAACCAAATTTATTTCGATCAGATTTTCGAGGGAAACGTTTTGTTATTGGTTCACCTATCTATGTTCCGCAAGTTTTACCATCTGGTTCATGAAGTATTGAAATCAAATGCCAGTATTTGTTAAGCCTATTTTGAGCGAGTCTTGGTCTGAAGATGAGAAACTATCTGATTTCGTGTCTTCAGATCGCTGGGAAAGAACCCTTCACAAGACTTCATCTATATTAGTAATTGCCATTAAAGAATATCATTATGAAATTAAAGGTGGTTCTGATGATGACTTCCCAAGCACTTTGACTCGCAATGATCAATTTTGGACATGGTTTGAAAACACATGGCAAGAGAAGTTGATTGGTATCTTAGAAATGCATCCTCAAACCTTTGATTGGGTACTTGGTACTCGAATATGTGAAATAGCACGTTTAAGAGGTATTGAGTTTGGCTGGTATAGTGGCAATACCTCATCCCTAGCTGAACTCGGACGTTCAGCTTATGCTACCGTATTAGTATTTTTAATTTTTGCTCGCCCCAGTGAGCAACTCCGTTAGAGTCGCAACAGTTCACAAATATTTCTACCAGAGCGAGAGATGTTTGTTTGCTTTGCTTGAAAGTGTTTTGCAATTTTAAACCTTTGGAGGGACATTATGATGCCTTATATGTGTAGTAATTGCGGTTATGAGGGTCGAGAAGAAGGTGAGGAAAACATTCCATACGACGTATATGAATGGTATGCCTATATGACTACTGTAGATGGATGTGAACATTGCCCTGAAGAGAAATCGAGTAGAAAAGATACATCTGAAAATTTAGAGGATAACACAGGATATAATGAAAAAAGGGAAATAAGGCACTGATTGATCCAAGTATCTCGAAGATAGTAAACTCACTAATGGGTGCAATCTTTAAGCTGTACGTTGGATGAGCAATAACGTAACCCAACATTCCCTCACCTTTTCCTACCTAACACTTTCTTGCAGGCGGACACGAAGGTAAAACAATCTGGCTTTTCCGAAAGGTTGCCTCGCGCTGCTGAAGGCAACTGTTATACCACAGCGTTCCGAGACTCTTATCTATCCTTCCTTCGGCCATTGAACTGGATCGGATGGTGCGATCGTTCTGCTTTTGGGATGCGAGCGTACCATTGCCCAATCTTGGAATCGTGACTTAGAGTAGGGACACGACTTGGAAGGTTAGCGCCCCCGATGGGGGCGCTAACCTCCATTTCTTCGTGCTAGCACTAAAAATAGGTTATTTTGAAAGCCCCGCACTGCGGGGCTTTCAAAATAACCTTCCAAGTCGTGTAGGGATACGATCGCGCTGTTGGGGAATGCGATCGCGCTTGGGCTATCATCACAATAAGCCAGTAGGTCGCTGCCGATTCCATGCTATTAGGCTATATCTACCCCAGGGGATGTTGCTGTAAGATAGGTCTAAGCCAAAATAAGCTGATTTGTGGATGGGAGCAATAGCAATGATTGCAATCGCCCAAAAAACGTTGACCTTTGAAGAATTTCTCGATTGGGATGATGGCTCTGGTCGTTCATTCGAGCTTGTCCAAGGAGTTGCTATGCCCCTGAGCGAACCCACGGCCAAACATGAAGATGTTGTGGATGGCCTTTGTCATCTTTTAGCGAACCACTGCAAAGATTTGGAACTGCCGTATGTTCCTCGTCAGGGTAAACAAGTCCGGTTAAACAACCCTCCCGATGAGAATGAATCGAGTCGCAAAGCGGATATTGTCGTATTCACTAGAGAAGAATGGCAACGAATGCGACAAAGTACAGCGTCTGCAGCCGCATACATCCCGCCACCACTGGTGATTGAGGTTGTGAGTACCAATTGGCGGGATGATTACCGTATTAAGTTGAATGAGTACGAAACTCTAGGCATTTTGGAGTACTGGATTGTTGATTACGCGGGATTGGGAGGAGTTCAATATATTGGATCGCCGAAACAGCCTACGGTTACAATTAATCGTTTGATTGATGGGGAATATCATGCTGAGCGGTATCAAGGGGAAGATCGTATTGTATCGCCGACGTTTCCTCAGTTGCTGTTAACGACGAGACAAATTGTGGCAATGACGGAAGGGTAATGCGATCGTCTCTTGTCGTACGATCGATCGCCTTGTAGATTGGGTTGAAGCATGAAATTTCATGCTATTGTTGTTGAATTTCGAGGTGGCTGAGTGCTATCGGCAAGTCGCAAGGATCCCCAGAAACGCTCAAGCCAAGCTAACAATCTGAACTTAGCATTTCTAATGCCTGCTAAAGATATCTACCATGATATTGTCAAAACTGCTCTCATCAAAGAGGGTTGGACAATTACCCACGATCCACTGCGTATCAAACTCAGGAAAGGGAGGAAGCTGTTTGTCGATTTGGGAGCGGAGCGATTAATCGCTGCTGAAAAAGACACGCGAAAGATTGCGGTAGAAATCAAAAGTTTTGTTGGAGCTTCCGTCATGAAAGACCTGGAAGAGGCTTTGGGTCAGTTCATGCTCTATTTTCAACTCCTCAACCGCTACGAGCCTGGGCGAGTGCTATATCTTGCTGTTGCTGAAGATATCTGTAAAACTGTTTTTGAAGAAGAAGCTGGAGAAATTTTGATCCAAAATAAGATTATCCGCTTGGTTACTTTTGATCCGATAGATGAGGCGATCGTGCAATGGATTCCGTAAATCATTACCCTGCCATTATCCAAAAGGTTTTTCAGGATTACATTGATTTTCTAGGAGAAGAAGAAGGAATACAGCTTGAAGTTGTTTGGGATCGAGGACACGATCGCTACCTGCTTGTTGAAGTAGGCTGGCAAGACGGCTACCGTATATACGGTACCTTCTTACACCTGGACATTCTGGATGGTAAGATTTGGATTCAGCATGACGGCACAGAAGAGGGGATTGCCTATGAACTCGAAGCTGCCGGAGTTCCCAAAGACAAAATTGTTCTGGCATTCAAACCTTTGTCGAACCGAAGATTAACTGAGTATGCAGTATCTTAGGAATGAGAATTTAATAATTTGTCAATCGGGGTGCCCCTTATGGGTGCCTTGCCATATCGGGGCAACCACAAGGGATTGCCCCTACAGAATGCCCATTTTATTTGATTCTTGTTCTTGAGGGGGCAGGCAAAATTAGCTGAGGAAATCACGATCGTCTCTCTCTCAGTCGCGAACTATTGCAAGCCAGTCGATTCCCCATCCTGCAAGGCTTCTTCAGTGTTTTGGGACGGTTCCTCAGCTTCCTGGACATCCTCTTCTTGGGAGGGTTCCTCTGCATTCTGAATGCCGTCTTCCAGTGAGGGTTCTTCAGGCGTCTGCAAGTGCCCCTGAATCGTAGCCAGTTTTTCTACGCCTTCAAAGGCGTAGCGGTTGTAGCCATTGTCGTGGATTAAGCGTTCCAGATAGCTGACTCGTTCGGCGGGAACTGGGTGGCTGGACAGGTAGGGCGGCGGCGAACGTTTCTGGTTTTCCTTCAGCGTGACCATGAAGTTCCGCAAGCCATCGGCTGCATAGCCTGCGGTTGCCAGGACGCGGGTGCCCAGGATGTCGCACTGGCGTTCCTGGGAACGACTATAGCTGGACGTGACCAGGGCGCTGAGAAAATTACCAAAGGGCAATGCTCCCGTCAGCGTTGAGAGAAAACCACCTTTGGTGATGCGCTGGAAACCGTGGGAAAGGACTGCATGGCCAATTTCGTGGCCCAGCAATCCTGCTAGCTCTGCCTCGGAATTTGCTTTGAGAATTGCCCCTGAGTTCACGAAGATCTTCCCTCCAGGTAAGGCAAAGGCGTTGATGTCGTCGTCTCGAACGACATAAAATTCGTACTCAAAGCGATCTTTGGCCATCAGTTCTGCCAGATCTTGCCCAATGCTGTCGACGTACTCCAGGACAACTGGATCGTCCACCATGGGTAACCGCTTGCGATACGCATTGGCTACCTGCGTCCCCAGACCTGATTCTCCCTGAAGCATCAGTCGAGCTAAGCCAGCGGCTCTAAAACCCGTTGTCCAGGGATTGCCCGTCAGGACGTAGCCCAGCCCTAACCCAATAATGCCCTCCAGAATCATCTCTTCTTTTAAGGCGCGACGGAACCGTCTGAAATTCTTATCCGCGCTTTCGTGGAAGCGGGTAGCCTCTTCATGGTCAGGGTGAATGACTGCAAACTGACGGGCTGCGATCGAGGCTTCCAGACGCATCCCGGCTTTTTCCAACACTTCGATGTAGTCCCAGGTCAGGGCGGCAGAGTCGGGAGCCAAACTGACCAACTTCTCCATGACACTTGCTGCGTCTTCTGGCCGCTCCTCCTTAATCAGCGCAATTGCCAATGGCTTGTACGCTGGGATGAAATGGGGGGCACGAATCGTCATCCGCTGTAACGGTACGATCGCCTGATTGAAGCGCTTTCGATTCAGCTGTTTTTGGGCTTTTTGCCAGTAGCGTTGCGCGGTCGGATTGAGTTGAGCTGGATCGTCAATCAACTCAAATTTGCCTTGAAAGCGCCGTTCTGGGAAGGGTTTCTTCACCTGGCGGTAGAGTGCTTCTGCCTGGTTTTGCTCGCCTAAAAGATACAGTTTGTCGGCCTCGGCCAGGATTTGAACAGAGGTTGCATTTTCAGGTAACACCCCTGGCTCCAGCAGTGTTTCTTCCGGAAGAGTTTCGTCATCCTCCAGAACTGCTTCGTCATCCCTCAGACCCGTCTCGTTATCCTCCAGAATCGCTTCATTTTCATTATCCTCCAGAACTGCTTCATTCTCATTGTCTTGGGGAGCACTTTCGGGGTTGGCGGTTGGGGGGGCCGCATCCTGAGGTTCGCTCAAGGCAGGAGTTTGAGATACAGGTGATGCTGGCGGGCTGACGTCGCTGGCGGGTGAGGGGGAAGTCAGGGGACTAATATCCTCGTCCTGATGATGGATCTCAGCTTCGACAACAGTTTCGGGGGTTGGGGGCTGGGTTGCGATCGCGCGTTTTCCCTGGCCGCTAGAGAGCAATGTAGAATTGGGCAAAAGTAGGTTGAGGCAGAGAAATAGAATTGCCCCCAACAGCGCCCAGACCGATCGGCGAAATAGTTTCATGGGAACTTGTCATCAATCCGACACAGCATTAAATCTAGTGTATGTCCAAATTGCTGACCTGCAAACCCGGTCAATAGTTCCCTGTTGTCCCAGTCAGGAACAAGTTAGACTGTTCTGTAGAGTCAGGTTTCAGCCCGGCACGAATTTTGTCTAATAAGCAGCGCTGTTCTGGTGCAAAGGCAATGCAAGCACAAGCACAAGAATATTTCTCTCCAGAGGAATATTTAGACATTGAAGCAGAGGCCAAAGATAAGAGCGAGTACATTGATGGCTGCATCATTCCTATGGCAGGTGGATCGACAAATCATAATCAGATCGCAGGGAATTTCTATGCGGAATTGAATTTCGCGATTAAACGGCAGGATTATCAAGTATTTGTGGGGGATGTACGCTTGTGGCTCCCGGAGCGGCGCATCTATACTTATCCCGATGTCATGCTCATCGCAGGCGAACCACAGTATTTCAACGATCGTACCGATACCATTACCAATCCTCAACTGATTGTTGAAGTTTTATCAGACTCTACTCAAAACTACGATCGGAGCGGTAAGTTTGAAGCCTATCGAACCATTCCAGAGTTTCAAGAATATCTGCTAGTTGACCAAACCCGGATCCATATTGAGCAGTTTGTCAAAACGGCCCGCAAACGCTGGTTGCTCTATGAATATGACGACGAGGACGAAAGCGTCGCGCTCGTCTCTGTGGAGTTGCAGATTGCGTTAGCAGACATTTACAACAAAATCAGATTTGAGGTGGCTGCTGCAGAGAATCCCTAAGCAGCCAACTCAGAAGCCATCCCAGGACGATTGAATAAAGAACACCGCATTATCTACCGGGTCAGCAAAAATCGAATTGATTTTCTCAAAGCCCGCTACCCTGATAAATAGTGCTGAATAAATAGTGCTAACTCTCCTAATGTTCTTTGTTTGGAGTTCCTAAGCAATGTCTGCGCAGATCTCTGTTGTACGTCTTACTGGAAGCGTTGATTGGGGGTTGACCAGCGTTTGAGGCTGTAGTTGTGGGGGCCGTCAATGACGAGGACGGGCAGGTCGCCGTCGCTGAGGGTGGCGATTGCGATCGCAGACTGCCCCGCCGCATCGCTAAATTCGCTATACAGCAACCGTCCGCCCGCCGAGAAGATGGCCGTATGAGTCTTAGAAGGAGGTGGGTCCTCAGCCAACAATTCCGCCGCTTCCGTTTCCTGCAAACGAGCCAGAACCGCAGCAGAGAGCATTACCACTGTGTCAGGCTGCTGGTTGCCAGTGAGGTCGATCCGCTGCACAGACAAGGCCCCCAATCGTTGCAGCTTTTGTTCCAGCGGCGGCAAATCGGCTGAAGACAGGTAATCCGCTTGCTGCAGCTCCCGCCAGAGCGCTGGCACTAGAGCCGCGACAGCCTGCGGCTGTTGCTGACTCAGTTCCGCCAGGGTTGTCGTGGGAGGCGTCAACCAGCGCAGCGCATTTGCAGTGAAGGCAAATGGATGAGGCAGGGAACTCGACCGGGTTGAAGGAATACTGGAATCAGGTTTAGCTGTGGCAAGCAGCCATAATTGACCGCGATCCAGGCGCAACGCTCGCACAGTCGCAGAGACATGCTGACGACCTGCGGCAGTCCAGAGCAAAACATCGATCTGGTTGTTAACATCCAGGCCAAGCAACCGCCAGAGATAGTCACCCGCTTTGCCGGGAGACAGCTGGGGCATTTTAATGGGGAGGCGCTGCCAGCGTTCGCCATCTTGAAAGTGCGCCACCTCTACCTGATACCAGGTATATCCATCAGCGGACGTTAGCGGTTTGTTCTGGCTGGGTTGTTGCCATCCGGCTAAATTCACCTGTCCTAACCGATGTGCAGCACCAACGATCTGGCTGGAGTGTTGGGGAATGGCTGCAGTCAGGTTGGCAGTCTCTTGACGATTCAGAATTGGATTTACGACTGATAGGGATGTACCCGCGTTTCCGGGTTGCTGACGCAACCAAGCCACAGCTTGCGGTCGGCCTTTTTGCGCGGCCAGAATCAAGGTTCCCCAAATTCTGGCATCGTTCTGGGCAGAATCGATTTCTTGAGCTGCTTCTACACGGCTCAGGAGGCGATCGGCATTGGAGTTTAAGAGCGCGATCGCATCCTGGAAACGATCCGGATTCGCCTGGAGCAACTTCAGAGCCTCATTCCAACGACCATCAATCAATTTTGCTAAAAGCTGTTGACTGGGACTGACCCACGCCTGTGTTGCCTGAGCCTGAGTGACTTCAGCGTGCAACCGAATTAACTCCATTTGGGCCTGAGCTGCTGCTGTCCAGGGAATTTGCTTGTCTGTCTTTTGCTTTACTTTGAAAGACTGCAGCGATCGCAACCCATCCGACCACAAACCGCTCCGGGCCAATCGTAATGCTTGCCGATAGGCAGGATGCCCCAGAGCCGGTTCATCCAGAGAAACAAATTGCAGCTGGATCGGATCGGCCGGGAAGGCTAGCGGCTGAATCTGGTATAGCTGAAAATTGGGTTCCATTCCTACTGTGCGATCGATCGCAAGCTCTGGCAACTCGCCACCTGTCATAGCTTGCCATGTCGGCGGTTTACCGGTTGGACTGGCCCATTGCAGCATCAGGTTCAAGAAGGTTCGATCGGGATTGTAATGAATGACATGACCATAGGCGATGGTGCGGTCTCCCTGAAGGCGCTGGCCGCTGAGGTAGAGCCAAACTCCAGAATTGGGCACATTGCCTTCAAACAGGTTCAGGTCTGTTAACGGCAACAAACGGTTCGTTGACTGTCGGGCTACACCCGTTCCCTGCAAGGGTGCGAGCACCAATGACTCCTCAATTCCCTGCACTGCGACCTGACTCACCAAGCGGTAAGTTTCCTCCTGCCCTGGTAACGGCAATGCCAGCACAGGCGCATAGACGCGCAGTTCTACAATTTGCTGACACTGATACTGGCATTGGGGACGATCGAGCTGCACCGGCACTACCAGATGAGCTGCATTCCCCACCGAAAACTGATGTTGCGTTGGCAGGAAGATCGCCTCTCCAGGAATTAACTTTAATGCCCGGATCTCAGCCTGAATTTCAGCTATCGTTTGAACCGGTTGCTGATTCGATATTGGGATCTGCATTGAACCGGGCAAAAAGCGGTTCGCCCACGACAGTGCATTCGGATCGACCATCAACTGGATACCGACCCATCCTCCCCCGACGACCAGCGCTGCTCCTGCCAATAAGCCACTAATCGTCAACATTGAAATGAACCATTGCCCTTTATTCGAGCGAGACCTGGGTTGAGGACGGACTGAGGCAGCAGAGTTGCGATCGCGAACCCGCCCTGACTTCCCCACCTGCTGCATTCGCCCTGTGGGTCGTGAGAGTTGAGCCTTCTTCTGCTGGGGAACATCCGCCATAGGTTCAGGTTTGATGACCGTCCAGAAGTGCTAATCCATTAGCCTATGAACAACACTTGCGTCAGTCTTAGCACTGCATCAGGCTTAAAATTACATCCGTTAGGAAACAGCATAACAATCAGAAAACCATCATGAAATAAAAATTTTTGTTAGATTCTTCCACTGCTCCACTCAACCTGCAGCTTGCATAAATTCTCCTTCATCTGGCCTCGATCGATCGTGTAACGTAACAAAAAATAAGAATCCTTCAAATCAAGGGAATAGAATATCTGAGAGGATGTTTGAAAAGTCCTAAGACAGGTAGCAAAACACCTCGGATCCCCCTAAATCCCCCTTTGTAAGGGGGGCTTTTGACCGTAAATCCCCCTTTTTCAAAGGGGACTAGGGAGGAATGGCGCTTACATAAGGTTCCACCAACCTTATGTAAGCGCCATGCTACCCTACAGCTCTCCTGACTCAATTCATTATTCTGTAAGAATGGATTTGAGCTTCTTCTGGATTTCATCACCCACAATATCCTGTCCCATCTCAGGATTTTTCAGATCCACTCTCAGAAAAGTCTCTTCATCGTTTGCAGTAAATTGAGTATCGCCATCCGAGTCCTTCCTGATTCGAACAAACAACCCCTGGCTGCCTCGATCGAAGTGCCAGGTCAAAAGCTGTGCCTTCTTCGGTGTAATTTGCTTCAAATTTTTCCCAGATCGATCGGACAAATATCCCACAATGGCATCTCTACCATCCAGACTTTCATCGCCATTCGTGTCTTCCTCAATCAATTTGAATAACATCAACTCAATTTCTGGCGCATTCTTCTCGTCCTTCTCGTCCTTCTCGCTCTCCTGGTTTTGATCGTCTAAAAACTCAAAATAGTCAACAATCGCTTTCTTGTCCAAAAGTAGATGAGATTTATTCTCTTTCTTGTTGTAGAAAATCAGATTATAAATCATCGCACCTTTTGCATCCGACCTAACACCAGAGCCTGACAAAATCTTCCGTTTATCTTTTCTTGTCGTTGTCGTTCCCACAGGAATGACTATATAGTCAGAATCCTCTTTAAAAATCGGAGTCTCATATAGCAACTGCTTCACTTCCTCTTGTTCTGTTTGACCCACTGTCTTGGGCGTACAGGCTAGAACCACAACAGAAAGGGCAACAGTCGTAGCAACATAGCGAAAAAGGTTAGACATCACCATACACTATTCTCCAACTCACTCAATATAGATCGCTAATTCTTTCAGTTATAGCTCTACGAAAACGGATGAGGACATCACAGAAGATTCAAAGCTAAATATACCCTCCTGCCCCCTGCCTCCCACCTTCAATTCCCATGAGTGTATACCCGAAAAGATCGATCTAGCCACACAATGCGAAAAATTGCACCATCCCGATAGCCAACCATTGGCGCTAACCCGCTAAAGCGAAAGGCAAGGAGATCCACATCCTCTGTAATGTGTTGAGGAATAGCAACCCGAAAACTACTGCGGTCAATTCTTTCGTACCCAACTCCATGACGAGGGGCAAGGCGAAGTTGTCTCCAGGAAAATTGACTGAGTTTATACAAGGTGGAGATCAGTGCAACTTTTTCATCTTTATTGCAGCGCTCTAGACCGTGAGTTTTATCAAGATAACGAAAGCAGAAGACCGGGGATTCTAAATCGTAATTTGGGACAGTTTGTATATGTTGAGGTGGAGCGATGCGCTTGCCCTTTTTACGTCCTTTGCCCTTTATCTTTGGTATCGTTACGTCACAAGTTGAGTCTCAAAGTAAGCCTTCATCAATGGATGGGATATTTCTTCTTTGAGAGCAGTTTCCTTCCAGGGTGGCTCCTGATGCGTAAAATCCATGAGTGTCGGAGCGGTGTACTGTCCATACACTTCGTAAACCTCATCCAGGAGTTCCCGCGTTTCCGCGTCGTATCGATCTAAATCGAAATCATTAGGTTGCGGAAGTGTGTGTGCTTGACATTGCTCATAGGTATGATAAATATCTGGTAAGACAGGCCCGTATTGCCAAGCCTCTATGTGTTCGTGGAATAAAGGTTTCCCATGCAGTGCTAGATGGAAACCCTGAGCATAGTAAAGTAGCTTCTGCAGCTTCAGATTGGTGATAAAGTCTTCCTGCTCGGGAGAAGCAAGCGTTATAAAATATTTAGCAATGTCTAGAGCCTTATACATAGCGAAAACTTGCTTTGAAGCCTAGGAAATCTATAGTCTATTATATCAGCCATAATTCAATAGTACTATAATGAAAGTCAAATCTAAATGAGAAATGAGCAGTTGTGTGAGTAAACGGCAAATTGCGATAGGTTGTCAGCAATGGGTTGCAGGTTGTGATGATGCGATCGCAAACCACCGATCATGCCACCGCAAACCCTGTATGCTCTCTTACTCTGGGATGGCGAAAACCCAGCACGATATGTTCATTCGGAATCCCCGCTTGGGTCAAGTCAGTAACGACACCTTCTTCTGTGTCATCGTATTGAACCCAGACTTTATCGCCGATTAAGCTCAAATGAATGGGCGTTGTGTGGAGATATTGATTCCCATCCCAGCCAAAATCTAACACCAGATACTGCGCTCGCTCATCATCAAAGATAACTTGAGAGGTATAGCCATCAGGTAGAGTAGCGCGATAGTCTGCATGATTCTGGAGTATACGCTTAATAATGTTCCGGTATTTTAATCGGGTATCCATTGAACAATCGCCTCACTCTCGTCATCAAAAACAACTAAATAGCATTAAAGGTGACTTTCAATTAGCTGACGATACTGGCTCTTTTGCTTCACTCCTTTGAGTTCGCCCACTTTATCCTTGTGCTTAAAAAACTGAATCGTTGGCGTACCCATGACACCTGCAGCTTCAGCAATTTCTGGGTCTTGCTCGATATCAATTTCGATAAAGTGAATCCTGCCGTCGAATTCGTCTACGACTTTTTTCAACATCGGTTTCAAGGTATGGCAGGGACCGCACTGAGGTGAGGCGTACTTGACGACGATCAGCCGACCGCTTTCGTGATAGAGCTTGCGTAAGGCGTAGCTGCCTGTATGGGAGGTTGCGGTTGGGTCGAAGGTTGTCTCTGGATCTGCAGCGGGCGTGGTTGTTGGGGCTGCAGCTTTTGTCTCAGCTGTCGTAACGGCTGCTTCTAGTTGTTGATGAAATTCCTGGATCAGGCCGTTGGCTGAAAGCCAGCGTTCCGCCAGCATCGCTGCCATACAGCCAGTACCTGCGGCAGTGATGGCTTGACGAAATTCATGGTCCTGGACATCTCCTGCAGCAAAAACACCTTCGACGCTGGTTTGAACGGAACCTGCCTGGGTAACGATGTAGCCTGCAGCGTCCAGTTCGATCTGTTGCTGAAACAAGTGGGTATTGGGGGTATGGCCAATGGCATAGAATAGCCCTCTGATTGCGATCGCACGCTCCTCACCTGTGTTCGTATCCTTAACCTTCAGCCCCTGGAGTTGCCCCCCCTCACCAAACACATCAACAGCCTGGGTATTCCAGTGAACGGTAATTTTAGGATTATTCAACAGCCGATCTTGCATTGCCTTGCTGGCGCGCATCCAAGCCCGTCGTACCAGCAAATGAACATGGGAACCATATTTAGTCAGATAAATCGATTCTTCTGCCGCTGTATCGCCACCGCCAATCACCGCCAGCTCAGCATTGCGGAAAATGGGCGTTGCTCCGTCGCAAATGGCACAAGCCGAAATGCCCTGGCTCCAAAATTCAGATTCGCTGGGCAACCCCAAACGCTTCGCAGTTGCCCCTGTTGCAATGACCAGACTATGGGTTTTAATCTGCCGATCTTGCGATCGCACCACAAAGGGATGCTGGCTCAGGTCAACAACAGTGACATCTTCTGTAAACAGCTCTGCCCCCCACCGTTCTGCTTGGGCTTTCATCCGATCCATCAACAGTGGTCCGGTAATCCCCTCAGGAAAACCCGGATAATTCTCAACCTCAGTCGTTGTCATCAATTGACCACCAGGCAAACCACCAACCTGGAATCCTTCAAAAACAACTGGCTTTAAGTTGGCACGGGCCGCATAAATGGCAGCCGTGTATCCAGCAGGACCAGAACCAATGACAACTAAATTTTCTATAGCTGGATTGACCATAAATTTACCCTGTCCCTTATACAAACTCATAATGATTACGCTTAGTATAGCGCAATCCAGAATTCCTCTAAGCTGTCAAATAGACGACTTGGAAGGTCATTGTAAAAGCCGTGCTTCGCACAGCTTTCACAATAACCTGTTTTAACTCCAGCACGAAAAAGTAGGGGTTAGCCCCCCCGAAAGAGGTGCTAAGGAATGAGAATTAATGTGTCAGGTAGGATGGGCACGCTCTGCTTTGCCCATCTCGATTTTGTGATGGGCACGGGCATTCGCCCTTTGCCCATCCTACTCAGCTTTCAAAATAACCTTCCAAGTCGTTTGATATAGCAATAGCCAAGCTCGTTAGGACAGACAAAAAAGAGAGCGCGCTTCGCACGCGCTCTTTTTTTGTCCTAACTGATATGACTGCTGCTATATAAGTCGTCACACAACTTGGAAGGTTAGCGGGCGCTACCTCCCGTTTCTTTGTGTCAGAACGGAAAAATGGGTTATTTTGAAAGCCTTGCGGAGCAAGGCTCTCAAAATAACCTTCCAGGTCGTGTTGCCAAATAGAGTAACGGTAAATAAGCAAAATTTTTGAGCGCACAGGTGGAACCCGCACGCTCAAAAATTTTTATTCTTAGAGAACAGCCTTGTCTTAGCTAAGGGACTCCAGATAATCCCGTACGCGATTCCGACGTTTGGGTTGACGGAGTTTTTGCAATGCCTTGGCTTCAATTTGGCGTACCCGTTCCCTTGAAAGTTCCAGAGCGCGACCGATCTCAGCTAAGGAATAAGGTTGACCATCCCCAAGACCGAACCGCATTAGGATGACATCGCGTTCTCGACTGGTCAGATCTGCCAGGAGTTGCTGCAGGTCGCGATGTAAAGATTCCCGCATCAACACATCTTCGGGAGAAATGTCATCGGTTTCCAGCAGATCGCCCAATTCTGTATCTTTCTCTTTACCCACTTTGGTTTCCAAAGAAACAGAACGAGGAACCCGCAACAGCACCTCACGCACCTGCGGTGAAGTCATATCCAGCTCAGAAGCAATATCTTCAATCGTTGCTGTACGCCCTTTTTCTTGCGAGATTTTCCGCTGTGCTTTTTTGATTTTGTTCAGCTTTTCTGTGATATGGACAGGTAAACGAATGGTGCGGCTTTGCGTTGCGATCGCGCGGGTAATACCCTGACGAATCCACCAATAGGCATAGGTGCTGAAGCGATAGCCTTTGGTTGGGTCAAATTTTTCAACAGCTCGCTCCAATCCCAGCGTTCCTTCCTGAATTAAGTCCAATAACTCCAGTCCGCGATTTTGGTACTTCTTCGCAACCGAAACCACCAACCGCAGGTTCGCCTTAATCATGTGTTCTTTTGACTGGATTCCCTCAGCCTGGAGTTGCTCCAGCTCATCCACCATTAAACCCGCGATTTCCGACCAGCGCCGTTTCCCCTCAGCCAGAATGGGTTTCAAATTGGCAACATCAACACCACCCTCACTGGCCCATTTCTCCAAAGACGGACGGTGACCTAACTGTGAGGACAGCCGATCCCGCGCTTCCAGCAAACAGACATAACGCTGAATGAGGTCATCCTTTTTCCGAGCTGCATCGCGCAGCTCCAGGAGCCGCATATAGCGTTGAACCTTTTGAGCTTCTGAGACTTCCTCATCTCGCCCTAATAAACGGACACGACCAATTTCCTGAAGATAGAGGCGAACCAGATCGGTTGTTCGGCGACTTGCACGCTTGCGCAGAGTTGCAGTGTCTGCATAATCCATTTCAAGGTCGATCGGTTCCCCCGCTGATTGGTCATCGCGATTATCAGCAATGTCTGGTTGAAAATCGTCAGCATATGCACGATCTTCATAGTCTCTGTCAGCGTAAAAAGATGTTGCTGGCATAATAATTGTTCTCAATTGCTCCAGGTGACAATGAGGGCCGATTAGCTGCTTCTTGTTGTTAGTATTCCCATCCATTCAAGAAGGAAAAACACCACTCGAAGTTCCGTTACCTGCCTCCCACTTTAGCTAACCGCTTCAAAAACTAACGAGCATATTGCACTAAATAAATAGCACTGCCGTCCTGAACAGTTGGGATGTTTCAGGTTAGAGATTCAGCATCCTACATTTGTTAGCTAGTATAGGGAATTTCCTACTAGGAAATGAGTGATTCCAATCCTAAAGATTGGGTGATTCTAGTCTCGATTGATGAGTGATGCTGATTCCTATGAATCTGCGATCTTAGTCACAATCTGAATTGATCTACATCACTCCTGAGCGCATTTCCTGATGATTTTTACGAGTATTAACTTTAAGGCTTGGAAAAGGGTATACCTCTCAATCCATTTCTCGGGTAAAATCAAATCGTGTTACACAATATCAGCTCAAAAGCCTGGAAAGATCGGACTTTGAAAGTCAGTCATGAATGAAAGGAATCCTATCGCTGATTTCTGCGTTGTCGAGGGTAACGTTCCATTAGAGAGCGCACCTGCTCAGCATGATAAGAACTGCGAGTGAGAGGAGAGGCTACAATTTGCAGGAAGCCAAGTGCTTCCCCGTGCTGTTGCCAGGTATCAAACTGAGTGGGTGGAACAAAAGTTTGAACCGATAGATGCTTTGCACTGGGCTGAAGATATTGACCAATGGTCAAGATATCGCAATCCACAGCACGCAAATCCCCCATAACAGACCGGATTTCTGCATCTGTTTCTCCCAGCCCCACCATCAAACCCGATTTGGTGTAGATCTGGGGAGCGAGCTGACGCGATCGCGCCAACAACTCCAGCGAACGGCGATAATCCCCTTGAGGACGCACCCGTCGATACAGACGGGGTACAGTCTCGATATTGTGGTTCAGGACTTCTGGACCTGCCTTCAGGATGGATTCCAGCGCCTGCCAATTACCGCATAAATCCGGAATCAGTACCTCGATTGTTGTTCCCGCTGCCACCGCTCGCACCGCCTCAATGCAATGCCCAAATTGAGCTGCACCCCCATCTGGCAAATCGTCCCGGTTCACCGAAGTAATAACAACATGATTCAGATTCAATCGCCGCACCGCCTCCGCCAATCTCGCGGGTTCAGAAGGATCGAGGGGTTGAGGCTTTTTCTCAAAATCGATATCGCAATAGGGACAAGCACGGGTACAGGCCGGCCCCATAATCAAAAAAGTCGCTGTGCCATTATGGAAGCATTCACCAATGTTGGGACAGGATGCTTCCTCACAAACCGTATTCAGCGCCAGATCCCGTAGAATTTCTTTAACACTGCCGACCCGCTCCTGTTGGGGAGCCTTGACCCGCAACCATGCTGGTTTGACCGTCACGCTAGCCTCAATCCAAAAACACACTAGCCTCGATCCTAGCAGGCAAGCCATCCCTTCAGCATCGATAAAATAGAAGAATTTCTGCCTGAATCCACATCATCTCCGAAATAGGGCATGATAATATGAATGAGAATCGGTTTTCTATAAGCTATTAAGGTTAAGGGTAACTTGCTCTTTGCTAAGTCCATGGCCAACTGTTTCTAATAGCCGGGATGTGGCGCAGCTTGGTAGCGCACTTCGTTCGGGACGAAGGGGCCGCTGGTTCGAATCCAGTCATCCCGATTCATCTAAAATCCACTGCTGAAGCGCCTTACAGCCGACGCATCAACCTATTGATGACCTTAAACAATTGTCAATAAGGGCGATTCTGTTGGGCACTTTTAGGCGCTTTTGGCTATCAAAGTGGTAGAAAATTGGTAGAAAAATGAGCTGAGTGTTGACTCCGTTTGCAGGCTTTCCAGCCTCAAGCAATGGAACGGGGCAGAACCTTGTCAAAGTTGAGCAGGATAAAGGCACCCTAAGACGAATGGCACTGAAATAAGCCAAATCATGCAGTCAGCTTGGCCTTGAGCACAGAACGAGGCTGACGCATTCGGGGATAATTCTTCGGTCTACGTTTTTTCACTCTCGGTTCAACCCGATTGGGCCGCAAGGGCACAAGCTTTTCTGTAATTACCTGCAGCAGACGATTATAGAGACATTGACGTTGTTTAGCAGTAGCGCTGGCCAACTCAGCAACAAAACTATTGAGGTATTGAC
>JGI12316J15310_10000004_pt3 | contig 163975 bp, 167 predicted proteins | sample MarCyaLeptolynsp_FD_15310 | JGI IMG/M metagenome (IMG submission 15310)
CTCAGACGGTCATCACCCGAGCCACCGTGCATACGATCGTTACCGGCACCGCCACTCAGGCGGTCTTCACCCGAGCCACCGTGCATGCGATCGTTACCGGCACCGCCACTCAAACGGTCGTCACCCGAACCCCCGTGCATGCGATCATTACCGGCACCGCCGCTCAGACGGTCATCGCCCGAGCCGCCGTGCATACGATCATTACCAGCACCGCCGCTCAGACGGTCGTCGTCCGAGCCACCGAGCATACGATCATTGCCGGCGCCGCCGCTCAGACGGTCATCACCCGAACCACCGTGCATACGATCGTTACCGGCACCGCCGTTCAGTCGGTCGTCGCCTGAACCACCGTGCATACGATCATTGCCGGCGCCACCACTCAGACGGTCGTCACCCGAACCACCGTTCATGCGATCATTACCGGCACCGCCGTTCAGGCGGTCGTCGCCTGAACCACCGTGCATACGATCATTGCCGGCGCCACCACTTAAGCGGTCGTCACCCGAGCCACCGTGCATGCGATCGTTACCGGCACCACCACTCAAGCGGTCGTCGCCTGAACCACCGTGCATACGGTCATTACCAGCACCGCCGCTCAGGCGGTCATCGCCCGAACCACCATGCATGCGGTCGTTACCGGCACCTCCACTCAAACGGTCATCACCCGAGCCTCCATTCATACGATCGTCACCGGCACCGCCACTCAGACGGTCATCGCCTGAACCACCGTGCATACGATCATTGCCGGCGCCACCACTCAAATGGTCACTGCCACCTACCCCGTCGGTTTCGCCACGCCCCGCGCTTTCATCGCTGCGATGAGCGCTGGACACTGGCGGCCCCTGTTCTTGGTGTGTTTGGTCATCACTGGATTTTTCTGAGCCGCCAACAATATTTGCGCCGAGCTCAGGTGAAACATCTACGGCAGCTTCGGCCAGCGTTTCGCTGACGCGCCCTTCCCCGCTTTGCGGGTCTGTTGGTGTTCCCATCGCGCCAGGATCTTCCGCCGGTGTACGAAGTATTTCCGGCGTGGACGTCGTACCCCTTTCAGCATCTTGTGTTTGCATGGATGCCGCCGGCCCCGAATCGGATGCGGTATCGGATGCCGGCCCAGACGGAACCGGCCCGCTGTCGTCCATCTCCACTTCGGAACTTGCGCTAGCGCTTCGGCTAAGATCAAGCCCGGCCCCAGCCTCGGGCTGCTCAACGCGTGTTTCGGCCGGTGACGCAATCGGTTCAGAAGGCGTTGATCTTACGCCCTCTCTTCCATCTGATGTCGCCGTTCTCTCCGGCGCAGGACGTGCCTCCTCATCTAGAATAGAGCTGTCAAGCGTCGGTTCGCTTTGCGTTGCGCTTTGAGACGTGACTTCCCCGTCGGTTGCGGGCGGATGACGAATTGCGTCGGGCGATGCCAGCTCATCGCGGTATCGGTATTCAAAACCAAATAGCCCGCGCACCATATCATCAATCGAATTCGCAATTCTCGTGATCTGATTGGGCACGTCTCTCTCCTTCGCAGACAATCCATCGTGCTCGCTACGTGACACGCACAGCAGCCGGATGCGCGAGACTTAGCGAGCGGTTCTGAACAGAATGAGAAGAAAACCAGTCGAGAGTCGGCCGTTTTTCGCACCTACTCATTACGACTAAACACACGGAAATTATGACTATGCAGATCATTTGAGAACAGCGATTTGCGTTTACTTACTCTCCGTAAGCTGACTAATAACGGTGCCTGCGCAAAGTGTTGACGCACCGATTGGAAGCGCAGTTATCCGCCGCTTGGCGTTCGTGGCGTCAGCAAAGACTGAAGTACAACCAAATCAAAAAGCATCGCCGGCCCATGTGTGACGGCCGCAAAAATCGCTTTAAGGTCCTATATACCCTGTAGCGACTTTCTCACTGGAACGACTTTTCAGTAAGGCAAAACCGCAATGTGGGCCGGCAGCGTTCGTCATATCAGTCGGCCATAAGGCGGCGAACAGCCGATGGGGTTAGTCCAGCACCTTTTCAAGAACGCTCTCATACGCAGAAAAACCCGCCTTCCTGTAAGCGGCAATCGCCGACCTGTTGTTGGCAAGAACCCAGAGCTGTAATCGTCTAGCGCCATTGGACTTGAGATGCGCTTCCATCGCGTTGAGCAATTGACCGGCAATGCCAGACCCGCGATAGCTTTCAAGAACCACAATGTCGGAAATCAATCCGTAGCTTCGCCACGCGTCCTTCATGATGGGATTGTCGTCACGCTCGACACCCCGCGACATAGCCAACCGGATCGCCTCCGACGTCAGCGATCAAACAATGGGCGCCCTGTGCCAAAATGTAATCGAGATAGGGCTCGGCAACTTCGTGGGCCGGTGCCCGGCTCGGATGTAACGCGACTTCTGCTTCCTGAAGAGCGGCCCCCAGGGTGATCAACGTTTCGCGATCTTCAGGACGTGCGGAACGAATGTGGACGCCCTTAGAGTGCACACTGGCCATGTGAGCTCCTAACCGGTGACGCTTTTTCCAGACCGGCGCTTACGGGCACGGAAACGCTTTCCGGCTTGTTTGCTTATCTTCTCCGCTTCTTCCGCCTGCACACCGAGGGTCGTCAGTACTAGAATTGAATAGGCGTGCTGAAGATCACCGAGCTCAGCGCCCTGCTCTACGCCCTCGATGAGCAGACCCACAATCGACCAAACCAAAATGCCACTCAGCAAATCCTCGCTCATCGTCAGGTGGAAACGGCCCTGGTCGATCCCCGTATGAAAATCTTGCAAAGCGAATTTTCCAACCGAGGCATCCAAGGCCTCCGCCAGTAGCTTTGGATGACTTGCCAACGGCACAGTTACCGGTTCAACGAGCAACCCTGCCAGTCCCGCATGGGCGTGTTGCGCGACCACCATCGCCGGGTCGTTGTCATCAGACAGGCTTTCCTCAGCCAATTCGGCATGACGTTCATAGGCGGCACCCGCAGCCGCCAATATGCACTCTTCTTTGCTGGCAAAATGATAGTAGAAAGTCCGCCGGCCCAGATCCGCTGTTTCGGTGATGGCGTCCATGGTGGTCTTATCGACACCCTTTTCCAACACGAGTTGCAAGGTGGCCGTCATGAGCTTGGCGCGCGTTTCCAGGCGCCGCCGGTCCATCCGGTTGGGTTTTTTGCGCTCCACGCCATTGCGCACTTTGGTTTCTGTTTCCGTCATTATGCTCCGATCATTCGCATGCCCAGCGGTCTATAGGGAACACCTGCGACACACTTCTTTTATCCGATTGGCGCCACGACGGGACACCCCCTGGCCATATCGATCTTGAATTTTTTGTCGCGCGTTTTTAAAGCTTGAATGCAGCGCGTCGCTGCGACCACCAAGGGATGGCGAAACCCGTCAACGCCCTCAACAAATGATGGCCTGTTGCGCAAGCGGTTCCAGTACTGCTGCACATAGGGAAACGTATCGCCACCTAAGAAACCATCGATCAAATCGGCTTCTACCAACCTGTCGAACAACACCATCCAGCTAATGTCTGCCAGCGAAAAATCTTGCCCCACAATGTACGGACGTCCGTCCGACAACAAATCATCTAATTTCGCCAGGTGACCCGTAAACGCTGCCTTTGCCTCGTCGAGTTTTTTGGTGACCCGACCGATCGAGAACAAGCGCTCGAGGCCTACCACCTTCAGCATCAGAAACAAGAATGGTCGCACCTTAAGCCGGTGAAACAAAATGCCCACGAGAATTTTCCGGTATGGAATAGACGCTATTCCCGCGGCAAAGAGCGGGACCGTTAGGACGGACACGCATCCTGCCGCGCTCTTCGTCAAGTCCTGTGTTGGATCGTCCCCGACAATCGAGGCCGATTTCATCCATTCTTGCATCAAGGCTTTTTTGTGCGGGTCGGCCGGAACCAATTGCTTGTTCCCGTCTGCGCAATGCGCGGCTGCATATTCGATAATGTCATGGGATTCATAGATCGGATGACCGTTGTGAAGCAGCACCGGCAAAATCCCCGCCGGGTTCACCTTCAAAAAATGCCGGCTGATGGTCTCGTAAGAGCCGGTTTCAATCAGATCAATGTGATGCGCTTTGTAACTGAGCTCAAGTTCTGACAGGCAGACACGGACCTTTTTGGAACAAAGCGACAGATCATTGTGATAGAGCTCGAATTCATCCGTGTACGGCAGCGCGATGTTGGGATGCAGCCCGCCTTTCATCGGATGTGTAACACGCTGGCGTTTCTCCCACACATACCAAACGGCCGTCCCAATCGTGAGGATCATCAAGCCCCCGGCTACGGCTTCGAACATATATGGCCCCTTCCAAATGGCGGGCGGTCCAAGTGGGTAGCGAGACGGACCGCGAACCTGCCCTCAAAAATATTATTGCACTATAGTGCAAATATGATATATGATGCCAATACTGTGATAAAACGCAAGCAAAAGATGCCCAGCCAGCCGTCCTCATTGAACGCCCCGGTCCGCACGGTCACTGAGCGCAAAGGGGCGGCGCACGGATAAACGCGCGCGCAAAAGAACGCGCAAACAAAACCGCACATCGAGGAGGAAACACTTATGACCATCAATCGACGTTCACTCATCGGAGCCTCCGCGGCCAGTGCCGCATTGCTCAGCGTTTCATCTGCCAGCGCACAAGGAAACAACGCCACCACCGGCAACACCCGGTTCAAACGTATCGCAGTCGAAGAAGCCTTCCTGACGTCAGAATTGCTCGCCGCCCAGCGCGCTTATCTTGCGTCAAATCCAAAAGACGAACCCGGCTTCACGCAATTCTGGGGCACCATGATGAACAGCATGGGCGTATTCGGCATGCTGCAAGAATTTCTTGGCATTGGTGGCCTCGGCATCAGCCGCGCAATGGATTTGGCGGATGGCCGCATTGCCGCGATGGATAAGGACGGCATCGATGTGCAGGTGCTGTCCATTACATCGCCGGGCGTACAGATTTACGACGCCAAACAAGGCAGCGACCTTGCCCAGTCGACGAACGAACAGTTGGCCGCCGCGGTGCGCGCGCATCCCGACCGGTTTGCCGGGCTCGCCACCATTGCGCCCCAAGACCCAAACGGTGCCGCGCAAGAATTAGACCGGGCGGTTCGGCAGTTGGGCCTCAAAGGCGCGCTGATTAACTCGCATACAAAGGGGGAGTTTCTCGACGAAAAGAAATTCTGGGTGATCTTTGACAAAGCACAAGAATTAGATGTGCCCGTGTACATCCATCCGCGCGTGCCGGCTCCCAACATGGTTGAACCGTTTCAGAAATATTTTGGACTTGAAGCGGCGACGTTCGGCTTTCCGATTGACGCCAGCTTGCATGCATTGCGGCTGATCTTAAGCGGCGTTTTCGATGACTACCCCAATCTAAAGATCGTGCTTGGGCATATGGGCGAAGGCATTCCTTTTTGGTTGCCGCGCATCGACAAAAAGATCGAGTTGTTCCAAGGCATCAAAGCGCCAGAACGCAAATTGCTGAAGAAGCCGAGCCAGTACTTCCACGACAATTTCTACATCAGCACCAGCGGCATGAATTACGAAGCGCCGATCATGCTCGCCCACAAAGTGATGGGGCCCGATAAGATGCTTTTTGCAGTCGACTATCCCTTTGAGGAATCCGCCGAGCCGATCCAAGTGATGGATGCCGTGCCCCTCTCTGATGCTGATAAAACCAAGATCTATCAAACCAACGCGGAAAGAGTGTTCAAGCTATAAGGCGCAAGCCCGCTTCCGCGAGCATGGACAACGAAATGAGTGCCGCAATCAGCAATGCAATGAGAAAGGAAACACGCAGCAGGAAATATTTCCGCAACAGAATTTGCGCCATGTTCTGGTTGCTGCGCGCAATCGAGATGATCAACTGCGACGCCTGGGCTGTGCGCATATAGGCCGTATAGTCGTTGCCGTCCTGTAAACTTGTAAGACCCGGCCAGGAAAAACGTTCGTCGTCGGCCTGAGCTTTGCGCGCTGCCGCATCGGGGAAGCGCGGCAGCACTGCAAGCAAAGCAAGGATCAAGCAGGTGACGATCAGTGTCACAACAAGAAAACTGAACGCCGCCATGGCGACAACGCCTTCCTCCACCGGCAAGATTTCCGGCCTTTGAAAAGCCAGCAATCCCATCAGCGTGATCAGCACGCCGGCCTTTGCGTCCGCAAACTGAAACTGATTGACCAACGCCTGGTTTTGCGCGGTCAGAAACTGTATACGCGCACGCGACATATGGTTGGCATCGAGGCCTTCTTGGCTGCTGATGTCCACATCCATCGCCATTTCATCAAGCTGCGCGCGCGTGATCTTCATGTGCCGTTTTCCGCTATCAATTTTGCATTGGTCTTGGGTCGTCTGCGAAGCAGACTCTAAGCAAGAATCTCCTGGACGTCACGCCGTCTGTATGCCCTATACCCAAGCAACGGAACCAGCCTTCATTTCATCTGGTCCGGACTGAAATGCATGTTGAGTGGAACCGATCGAAGGACGCAAAACGCAGCGATCCCTCACCCGTTTGGATCCAGTTTGCATGTGGTTGTCACCTAGTAATGGTGTACGTTCTTGTTGCGAATAGTCCTCATTTGATCATGGACCACACAAGGAACGAGAAGTGAGTGATTGTGGTTGAACTGCCCACCATCGAACCAAGATCAGAACATCAAGATCTTCGCCTGTTACATGCCGCGAGGGACGGAAACCTGAACGCCGTAACTGTTCTAATAACTGAAGCAGTGGACGTGAATGGTTCAGATGCAAAAGGCGATACCGCCCTGACCTACGCCGCGATGGCAGGTCACCCCACCATCGTCGACACCCTGTTAAGGGCGGGTGCAGATTTTAGGATGGTCACCACTGATGGTTGGGATGCCTATCACGTGGCCATGTTCTATGGCGACGTTCGCGGCGAGATCATGTCCCCTTATGACGAAATCATGAAAATGCTTATCGCTCATGGATACGATCCAAAAGCAAGCCGGTAACGCATTCATCCGGGAAACTTGGCCTTTTGCGCCAACCGTTGCCCATGGAAGCGATAGGCGGGCGAACCTTGGCATCGCGGTCGCTATTCTTAGCGAACGGTGTGCCGCCACCGACCGTCGCCGTGCCCAGAGCCACCATCGTGTCACACATGTTTGTTGTTTCTTCTCGCGTTACTCACTTTATGAAGCGAGTCTGAGAGAGTTTGCCCCTTCATGCGATGCCGCAAAACCAACCAACACCCTTGCGCTGGCTTAGGTAATTGACGGCGCACTTTATTTAAGGTTGTGTTGTGGCGTGAGGCACCATGGAACACCCCAACATCATCAGCCACGTCCCTGAAGAGCGGATCGAGATTGACGGTGCGCAAGAAACGGTCGCTGAGACCGGGCAGCACATATACCTCTACTACTTTCCTCGCGACAGGGAAGCGCGGCGCCGTCTCCACTCTTTTGAACTCAAAGAAGCAAAGCGCCGCATCAAAAAAACACCCTCTTTCTTGAACAGGGTGGGTATTCGAGCAGGCCTAATCTTCACGCGCCGATTTGGACGCGAGAGATGGCTTTGCAAGGTCGGCGCCGTGTTGAGTGACAACAGAACGGCTCGCCAACGGATCGCTGAGCAGATTGGAACCTCACAACCGGAGTTGCCGAAGGTTGCTTTTTGGAAACCGGTACCGGACGCCGAAGCATTTGAGAATGCACTTCATGATCGTTTGAAACAAAAATACCGCCACTTTAATGGCGGCGCGGGCACCGAATGGTTTGTTACAAACCCGCGTGAGGTTGAACGACTATTCCGGCAGGTCGAGAAACTTTTCCGCAAAAACGCCAAATAGCTTGTGCCGTTTTTGCAGCAACTGCGCATTCACATCTAAAGTCGAACACCGGATACCGGCACCCAAGGCACTGACTACACTTGCAGCGTTTCGACAATCACACAACAAATCGCACTGTCCAAACCGAATCAACAGGCAAATCAGAGTCCACTATTTGGTAGCGCTGATTTGTCTATGTCATTCTGAGTCGCACAGGATCTATTACCATGCGCGCTTTACTGCGCCACACTGTCGACCAAATTGTGACCTTCATCACATTGCTCAGATGGCAAAATCGGTCAGCTTAAGACACTTCGTTCCAACAGGGTGATGTTGCATGACGATTTACAAGACTGCGGACGACAGAAGCATTAAAGGACTCCTGCACGAAATATCTGAAGCCGCATATTCGCCGGCCCCTTGGCCGGACGTTATTCAATCACTGACAAACCTCTTGGAAGCCGATAGCGTTTCGATCATCTTGCGGCGGAACCAGCCTTATGCACGCCTTTCGGACTTGAGTCTCGAACAAGATCCAAAATTCACCCACGAACATGACAGCTACTATGTGAGCCGCAATCCGATCAGGCAACGGGCAATCGAAGTATACGACAAAGCCTATTCCTTCGAAGACGTCATCCCGATCAACGAACTTCAAAACACGGAGTATTACAACGACTTCGTTTTGCCCGCGCGCATGAGGGACTCCCTCAAGATACGCAGAAGACTGACGGCAAACCATACGGTCTCTCTTAATGTCACTTCGCTCCGCCGCAAACCTTATGCACCGAAACAAAAAAAATTGTGCGAGCTCTTTTCGCACGAAATCAGGAACACGCTCTTGCAAGCGATCGCAAGGGAGCCGGCAGGACTTTCCGATTTGGGATTGTTGGAAACGCATCACGGCGCTGAAACGGCCCTTGTTGTTGTTGGTACCGATAAAAAGCTCCTGTTTGCAAATCCGCGGGCCTATCGCCTTCTCGCCTTTGCCGATGGACTTCGCCTCACGTCCCATTTCGAATTGCACTTGACCGATCCAGGCGAAAACGACCAATTTCAAACGGCACTGGACCACACATTGGCGCGGCCCCCGCAAGCCGCTCCGGGGCTTAATGGTTCCATCAGGACAAGCCGGCCGTCTGGCGACCAACCGCACTGCATCGACATTCTGGGTATTTCCCGTTTTTACGCGCCAACTTTGTTTGGCGTACCGGGGGCTGCGGTCCTTGTTCGCGCCTCCGAAGATTGGGCACCGCCACCAATGCGCGCCATTGCGCGGCGGTTTAACCTAACGCCCCGAACAGCCGAAGTTGCCTATTGGCTGGCCTGGGGAATCAAAGGTCCGGCGGTCGCAAACCGGCTCGGCATGAGCCTTGAGACATACAAGAAGTACCATCGACGCAACCTCTTCCGGCATCTGCAGGTCAAAAATCAAACTGAGTTTATCGATCGTCTGAAGCACGCGTTCCCCATCACACGCTGATACCCCCCAATGGGGGTAATTTTCACGTCCAGACTATTCCGCTACGGATGAGTGATCGATTGAAGCAAGCGGCGTCTCGTTCGGCCTATTGCGGCCGGCCTTTCACTGGCCGGGGCGTCGGCGCAAGAACGAATGCTGATGGGGGTGGCTCATATGCACGCAACAGATCAAATTCGGCTTTCGTCCTGCGCGAGTCTATTCCCATCGATCCTGAGGCGTGGCGCCGTCGCGTTGATGCTCATTGCTCTTTCAAGCGCTGCTCAAACTGTTTTCGCCGCAAGTCTGAGCACTGAAAATTTACAGCGTGCGCGGCTGCAGTTGGATCAGTCCTACAATCTGGACAGTTTGGGCAAGTGCTACCTCGAAAGCTTGGAACCGGACACCTATCGCCGATTCAAAGATAACGAATTCGAATTCGATCGCATTGTTGCCGAGGCCGTTGAAGACTTGAAACGGTGGGTCAAGGCCTATGATCTGAATGAACTCATAGTCTTTCGAACACGGGCCAGCTTTGGATCTTACGATGCCGCAAAAGGTGGCTTTCAATTTTCACCTTTTGATATCGACACCAAGTACAGGTCGCAGGGCGGCAGATCGCTCAAATGTTTGGGGCCTCAGACTTTGGCATTTGCAAATCCTGAGCTTTTGAGTGTTCTACCAATGCCAAAGGATCAGGCGCAGATTTTTCTGCAGACCCGGCCCAAATCCCACCGCGGTACTTATAGCCGGGAAGTCCATATCGATTTGAAAGTCAGGCTTGTCCGCTACGACGCACCAAGCCTTCAGGGTGTGATTGTCGAAGCAACGCTCCGCGATACAGCCACCAACGCGGTCATTCACACCTACAAAGAAACCCGCGATATGAAGGACCTGATACCGCAAGGATAAAACGCCACAATGGTTCTACACACCGCAAACACCCGGAGACGAAATTGGGTCTCATAATCGTTATCTTGGTCATCTGGCTCTTGGTGGTCGCGATCAATTCAATGCGCCGTTCGAGCCCGCCCGCCACGATCGCCGCCCCCGCGCCATCACTACAACCAAACGATGCCGGCGCCTCGCCCTGGCGCATGCCAATTGCTTTGGCGACATTCATTCTCGCCCTTGGCGTTGCCCATGTTGGGACCGTTTTTCTTTTCCAAGAGCTTCTGTCTAACAGCCTGTTTCCGGGACGCTGGCATCATCTCAGCTATGACGAGCCGCATACCTATTTACTCCCGTTCACACAAGCTGAGTGGTTGAATGACCGGGCGACGTTCATCACTGCCGCGTCACCACTGGCCTCACTTTTCATTCTGACTCTGGTCTTCAAGAATATTGGCCGACGTTGATCGGCGAGGCATACCGGAACACATTCCTCGCAACTTATAGACTTGCCTCACTGCACCCACTATCGTTCTCAACCACGAGAACTCCTACCAACTGGAATTCAAATGAGTGAAGCCAAATATCTGGATCCGGAATCCACGCAGACTCTCAGAGACGCAATCAACGAATTGAAAAGACTTGAAGGCGTGAACGATGCAGAGATGTCGCTAGCGCCTGAGCTCGCCGGCGATATCGCCGTACATGATGCCATTCATGTCATTTTCGGTTGTCGAACGGGCTTGCATGACGAACTCGCCGCGCACGTTTGGACGGCTTTGGGGACGACGTATCAAGCCAGAGACATGGCCCGGGTCAACATGCATAACGATCACCGCGAAGTCCTTCGAAGAATCGGACATTCGCAACTGCTCAGAACGTGGATAACCCAGCTGTCGATGGTCGCAAAGATTGCCTACCGCGCACATAGAATGACTGAACGCTTTCCGGCGCATCGATTTGATCAGTTTCTCGACCAAAGGCTGGTGGATATTCGCAGGAAGTTCAATATTAGGATTGCTGTGTCCAACGATCCATCAGATCGCACGGGCGCCGGTCTTCGTTCAATCAAAATACCAGCCTAACACGAGAATGACGGCTTTCTCACAAAACAGCAATTTGCGGCTTGTGAGGATGCACGTCATTGCTGATCAAGCTCTTACTGATCTGCAAAACTCATATGTGCGCTCAAGTAACTTGCCCCTACCGCACAAAGTACTGCGCACCGACGAGGACCACGCCAAACGTGGCAATGTTCCAACTGAAGGTTCGAAGCCATGGCACACCGAGCGCGTAGAGCGGCAGATACAGGATGCGCCCGCTGAGATAGAGCAAACAGCCGAATGCGCTGACCACGCCTGCCGTACCGGTAATCTCAAGCACCAGCACGCTCGCAGCGAAATAGGGGAAGGTCTCGCGAAAGTTCGTATGCGCACGATGAAAGCGGCCCGCCAAACCAGTTGGTTGCAAGGCCTCATCCCTAGCGCCCACAGAGTACTTGTTCCCAACCTGGGCCTTAAAGGCGAACGAATCAAACGACAGGTGAATCAGGCCAAGCACCATCGCCGCCATCAAAGAAAGGATTTCCAAACTGTCGTGTTCGAGCCAGGCCATAATTTCCGACATGACACGCCCCTTCTCGAATTCAGAACAAATCAAACCGAGCTTAGGCTACGGTAAAGTGGTCAAGTCTGACTATTCGTTTTTCAATCCCTGCGCGGAAACGCTGCCCCCCTTTGGAAAGCATTGGAAAGCGACAAAATTCCGTTCTGCCCTACAAAGTGGGCGGTTAAATCACATCGCGAATGGTGCGCCGGCCGAGTTGCGACATGTGGACTTCGTCAGGACCATCGGCAATGCGGCAATAGCGGGCCGAGGTGAAGATCCTCCCAATCGGCGTGTCTTCCGTGACGCCCATACCGCCAAAAGCCTGCATGGCCCGGTCCGTCACGTTCTGGCACATTTGCGGTGCCACGACCTTGACCATCGAAATGTAATCACGCGCTTCTTTCGGGCCGAACTTGTCCATCTTGTCGGCGGCCGCGAGCACAAGCAATCGGCATTGCTCAATCTCGCAGCGTGACCGCGCAATATCATGTTGAATGCTGGTCTTTTGAGAGAGTTTTTCGCCGAACGCCACGCGGTTTTCGACACGTTCGCACATCAGATCCAAACAACGCTGCGCCATACCCACAAACATCATGGCATATTGAAAACGGCCGGGGCCCAAACGGCCTTGGGCGATCTCAAAGCCGCGGCCCTCGCCAAGAATGAGGTTTTCGGCTGGCACACGCACATTGTCGTACCGCACTTGCGCATGTCCTCCCGGTGAATGAACACTGCCGAGCACACGCAACGGCCGTTCGGCAATCACGCCCGGCGTATCTTTCGGAACCAGGATCATCGAGAACTGTTTGTGACGCTCTGCATTCGGATCGGTTTTACCCATCACCACCAACAATTTGCACAACGGGTTGAACATGTTCGAGGTGAACCATTTGCGTCCGTTGATGACATAGTCGTCGCCGTCGCGCACAATGGTGGTTTCAAGATTAGACGCGTCTGATGAGGCGACAGCTGGTTCCGTCATCGAAAAGGCGGACCTGATGCGACCGTCCATCAATGGTTCGAGCCATTCTTTTTGCTGAGCCGGGTTCCCGAACCGCGCCAGCACTTCCATATTCCCGCGGTCGGGTGCACTGCAGTTAAAGACTTCCTGCGCCCAGGGCACATGCGCCATCGTTTCCATCAGCGGCGCAAACTCCAAATTGCTCAGACCCGGGCTGAATTCTTCATAGTCCTTCGGCAAGAACCAGTTCCAAATGCCCGCCTCTTTCGCTTTGTCTTTCAATCCTTCGAACCAGGGTGGGTATTGCCAAAGATTGCTTTCATCCTCCACCCAATGACGGAACTCCAACTCGCGCGGATAAATATGTTCATCCATAAACGCTTAGACTTGCGCGCGCAGTTCTTTGACTTTGGCACTGGGTTCGAAATCCATCTGGGCACCTTCCAAGTTACATTTTGTATTGAGCGCGAAGAGGCGGTCGGTTTCGCCGGCTATGTTACGCATGAGCGGCGGCGGCCTGCAAGATGCTCCGACAATTCCACGATCTCAACGCATGCCTATGACGGCGCGCGTTTTCATTCCGATGATAGGTAAAAGAGCAATGCGCGCTGCAAACAAGTGAGAACCGACCTCCGGACTGCGGCGGCCGGCGCGTCAAGGGGTTGCTCGTTTGTCAAGCGGTTCCAGACCTGGCTTCCTGATAGCATCAACGGGAAATTAATGGTTGCGGGCAACTCTTACACTCATGCATTTCATGATGAGAGGGTGCAATGTCGACAGTCCTGCTTGTAGATGACGATGATCTGGTCCAACAAACTTATTATGAGCTTCTAACCGATGCGGGCCACAAGATGCTTTCTGCCGTCAATGGCAATGAGGTCCTAGGCATTCTTGAAGCATCGCGGCCCGACGTCGTCATATGCGATATTATGATGCCGGAGAAAGACGGTATCGAAACCATCACCGAAATTCAGCAGAACTACCCGGATACAAAGCTCATCGCGATTTCCGGTGGCGGGCGCACAAAGAATTTAGATTATCTCAAGGTCGCACGCATGCTTGGCGCCCACGCGACGTTCCAAAAACCCGTCGACGCTTCAACCCTGCTCAACGCGATCAACGACCTAGCCGCCTAACCTGAGCGCGCGCCGTTCACTGGACGGTCATCCCACTGGCGACCTTCTCAGCGGAAATGGCTGCTAGTGTTGCAAGATCTGTTTCCGCCGGTAGCAGAACACAGAATTCGGCTCCGGCACCTTGTATGTTTGTCACGCCGATAGCGCCCCGATGGGCACCAACAATGCTGTGCACCACCGAGAGTCCAAGGCCCGTGCCTTCGCCCACATCTTTCGTCGTATAAAAGGGATCGAATATACGTTCCCGCACAATCTCCGATATGCCAAAGCCACTGTCGCGCATTCGAATGCGGCAATAGTCGCCGGCCTGTAATTCTCTTCCAACGCTGACTTGGTTGGACGGCAGAGTCACGGTATCCACCGTCAGCGAGATTTCACCGCTTTCATCTCTTATGGCGTCCTGGGCGTTGGTTGCTAGATTCATCAGGACTTGATGCAATTGCGTCTCGTCACCGTATATATGGGTATCGGCGGGATCGACCCAGACGTTAAATGCGATCTTCGGCGGCAAGGTCGCCCTGAACAGATCCGCGAAATCCTGAACGACATGCGAAATTTGCAGCAGGCTGCGTTCAGAAGAGTCGTGCCGGCCGTAGGTCAGAATCTTTTGAACCAACCCCTCAACCCGGCGGGCGCCCTTCATGGCAAGATCCAATCGGTTTAGGTCCTTGCTGTCTTCCGCCATGCCGCGCATGACCAACTGCAACATGTTGAGAACCGGCGTCAGCGAGTTATTGATGTCATGTGCGATACCACCAACTAAATTACCAAGTGCTTCAACCTTCTGCGCCTGACGCAATTGGGACTCTACCAGTGTTCTGTCGGTAATGTCGCGCGACGAGGAGGCATACTGAACACAGACGCCATTTTCATCGAGGATCGGATGGATGAGGATTTCAAACCACCGATAGGCGCCGCTCTTTGAACGCAGGGAACAAGCTTCGAACTTGACGGTTTCCCTTGTCATACAAGCGCGTTCAATCAGTCTTTCCGTCATTTCCAGATCGTGCGGTTGAAATAGAAAATCGAGACATGATCCAACAATCTCGTCCGGCGCATAGCCTAAGGACTTTTCAAACGACGGGCTCGCATAGAGTACGGTGCCGTCCACTTCGTGAAGGCAAACAATGTCGCTGCCGTTCTCAGCCAAAAGACGGAAGCGTTTCTCGCTTTCAGCCAATTTCAAGTCAGCCTCGTGCTTATCGGTAACATCAATGGCCTCGATAAGAATGTAGGCGACATTCCCTTCATCGTCGCAAATCGGCGCCATTGATCCTTCGAATGCAACACTGTCACCACCGGGAAGATGGTATTCACGGACACCACGGAGTGACGCGCCTTGCGCCGCAGCGGCTATGGACTGTTTCAGGAAGGCCTCTTCATCACTGTCGTCGAAGAACTCGCTATCTTGCCAGATTTTGCTGCCGATGAGTTCTCGGCGCGACTTACCCGCATAATCCTGCGCCGCCTTGTTCACTTCGATAATTTCGCCATCAACGGAAATCAGCATATATTGATGGCGGGCGTCATCGAAAATCGTTCTTAGAACGCGCTCTGCTTCTTTGGTTCTTTTCTCTGCGTCTCGCAGATCGGTGACATCCTGCGAGACGCCCATGACACGCGCTACAGTGCCGTCTTCATTGAACTCTGTGCACCGCGCCTCATTCCACAAACGTCGGATTTCGCCATTCCGTATGATGCGATACTCAGCGCCCTCATAGTCGCCCGTTTGCGATGCATGCATGAAGACCTGCTTCATCTTATCCAGATCATCAGGATGCACGGCGGAAACAAAACTCTTCATGTCAAAGGAAATTTGCTCGATATCAAAGCCCCAAATTCGGCGCGCATTGACGGAAAGCGCCGAGCGACCTTCGTTCGCGTGCCAACACCAACTGCCAATCTGTGCCGTGCGCTCAATGAAATCGAGGTCCGGCACCATTTGTGACGGCTTACGGTCGCCTTGTGCTGCGTCATCAGCAGAATGTTGGGCGTTTGCACCTGATCGCGCCACGTTCTGGGAGGCTTCCGACATCACAACGTCCCCTCTCAACGTTCTGTTAACGGTAATCAGATGGTAAGGAGACTCGGTTAAATTTGTCTCTCTGGTTGAGCTCCTTTTCGGAACAGAAAGTTAATCACAGATGATTGAGGCGGGGATGTTCATATTTTCAGGAGGCAGGAGCGCCGGCTATGGCGATTAGCCACGAAATTGATCTAACCAATAATTTGTTGCGGATCTCCGGCTCTGGCGTTGTGACGAATGACGACATGCTCAAATGTGTCGACGCCATTCGAAGCGACCCCAATCTAGTACCGGGCATGCCGAGCCTTTCTGACATGCGCAATGTCACGCAATTGGAAGTCGACAATGACGGCCTACGTCAAACAATGGACGCGATGGCGGCAACACGAGAAAAAAGAGGTAAGGCCAAGGTTGCAATTGTGGTTTCGGACGATGCGAAATTTGGATTCGCGCGCATGACCACATCCATCGCAGACACATTCGCACCCGGCATGAATTTCCGCGCCTTTAGAAGCATGGCCGACGCGGAAGAATGGCTCGGCATATCAGACACCACACAGCAGAGTGTGGGTTGAGCGCAACTCTTCCGTTCACTAAGCGTACAACAATCTAAGGCGTGATCGCGAGGAGCGAACGTGGCGACGTGATCTAGAGCACGTTTACGATTCTTCGAATCGCTAACGTGCTCCAAGCCTTTGATTTGTCGTGCATCTTTTCACAAAACCGGTTCCCACTTTTGTGGATGCGCTCTAGGGCCGCTTGTTACGACTTTAGCGCATTGGATTGCCACGCCGCCATTCGGCGGCTCGCAATGACGATCTACGTCTATAGAATAGAGAAACCTATCGACATTTTTGCGGCACGTTTTGGGGATAAGCGCCGCCCATATTGCCGGCTTCGGCGTAATTGCAGACCAACATGTCTTGACCATTGCACGTGGCCATACCGCACCCCAATTGTGTGGACCCGCGCCAAACAACTTGCGTGAAATGTCCGACGGCTTGGCCCGTGCGGCTGCGATGACTGGCAAAGTCGTAATCTTTGATTTCATCGTACCAGCTTTGAACATGGGACGCCGCCGTGTAGGCGCCGGACGTGCCCATCGCCAGATTTTCACCCAGATTTCCGCCTTGGCGATGTTCGAAGACACAGCGGTTGGCCCATTCCTGCGCGGTCGCCGCAAGCTGCGCTGACCAAGTGAGCGCCGGCACGCAGTGATCGGCACGCAATTTGTTGTGGAGGTCGAGCACAGATTTTTGGAACGCGTTGCCCGGTGTCGCAGCCGGGCTGGTCGCCGCCGCGTCAGCCGCTACGGGTTGAGCCGGCTGTGAAGATTGTGTCGTTTGAGATGAACTTGGCGACACATCGTTCGTTGCCGTTCCAACAGGCTGTTGCGCCTCCATTTGATTAAGCTCTTGCTCCATCTCGGCCTCGAGCTGGTTCATTTCTCGATCCAGTTCTTGTTCCATCTCGGCTTCGAGCTGATCCATCTCGCGGTTCAGGTCGTCCTCAAGCTGCCGATCCATTTCATCCTGCATTACCTCGGATTCCGCTTCGTCGTCGCCGAAGAAATCGAACAGTTCGTCGAAAAAACCCTCGTCTTCTGCTTGCGCAATTTGAAGATGTCGCGGCGCATTTTCTTCCGATGGTTCTGCCGATCGCTCAGCCGCATTCGAAGCCCCTATCGTCAGAAGAAATCCGGCAAGGGTTATGGCAATTGGGTAACGATGTGCATGGTTCATAGGATCCTCCCTCTTTCAGTGCCTTTCGGCGCGCGTCTTCCTTGGACGTTTCTTGTTTTGCAAATCTCCGTCGCCCAACATCAAAACGCAGAGTTTTATCTGCCCGCTGACAAAGTGAGCAAGGGGGCAACCCCATCCCCCGCCGCCGATTGCAGCGAAGACAGAAATTTGAGCAGACTAAAAGTGGTCTTTGCATCAAGATCATTATCCGCGATCCAGTACCAATGATCTCGATAGGGGACCGCCACAAAAGCACCAGATGGTTTGCGTGTCGAAACTTGGATGCCGAATGTGTCGCTCATGAAGTCTTGGCGCCACGATGCCCCCGCGTCGCCGGCGCTGACCGTGACCAAACCACCTGCTGCGTGATCCGAAGGCACATCCACTGTGTGGGACAGCGTATAAAGCACACCCAGCAGCGAACGCCCCTTCATGCTGATCTCGTTGGCTTTGTGTTTCTTGGCACCGCCCAAAATCGTGAAACTGTTTTTGTTTTGCGCCAATCCGATCAACTGTTTGGCGCGTGCCATTTGATCGCCAAGCCCCAATTGCTGGGCCAGCTTGGGATCGAGCGCCAATGTGGCTTTGAGCTCGCCGGGCTTGATTTCGTTCATGCTGATGGACAGAACGTCTTGCGCTTGCAGGCGTCGTAGTATCTGAGCGGCATCGCGAAAAGCACGGTTGTCAGGAAACAAACGCGGTGTCGGACCAGAGGCACTCGGCCCATTGGTCAAATCATTGAGCCGTTCTACACAACAGAGCAACAGCCTTTCAATGCTCCATCCCGATTGAGACATCAGCACAATCGTGTCGGGCGCGATTGGCGTCAGCATCCGTTGGGCAAATTCCGATCCCTGTAACGGTTCATAGGCAACGGTCGGGCGCTCCTCGTAATCGACGGCGCCGCTGATCCCGCCAACGGCACTTCTGAAATTTCTTAACGGGCCCGTGACGTTCGCACCCACACCGCCGGAATAACCATACTGCGTGACCACACTCGAGAGTTCGAGAAATGTGACGCTGTCGCGATAGCGGAGCCGCACCAGATTGAGCAGCATTTGCTCGTCGCCAGATTGGGTGATCGATTGGTTATAGCCAATCCGCGCTTCGGGCACCGCGTGAACACCGAAGCTGGTGCTGCAGCCCGACAGAAGAAGCGCCGCCGCGATGGCGACGACCGGTTTCCATGTCGTCATTGTTTCCCCTCACCTGCCGAACAGCAGAGTCGTCGTCAAAGGAAAGGATGACATGTGCGTTTACCGGAGTAAATGCAGGCGCATCGTAAGGCGGATTAACCGAAAGACGTAACCCACCAAAGGCCTGTTCATACGTCATTCCCGAAATCGCGCCAGCGATTATCGGGAATCCATAACCACCATCGATCAAAACTTGACTACAGGGCTTATGGATCCTCGGTTCGCGCTGACGCGCACCCGAGGATGACACCGCTAGACGAGCACAATACGTTCTTCTTTTGCAGTATAACGTGCCGTGCGATATGACTTATTCCTGACCTGGACAAGCCACGGCCGCGTACAGGAGTTGTCGTTCTCCGTAGCGCGTGAGTTCCTTTTCAACCACAAATCCAAGCCTCTCTAACAAATTGCGAGACAGGGTATTCGCTGCCTGCGTCTCCGCGACAAGCCTTGGAAGTTCCAGGTCATCAAACGCAAATTCAAGAAGCGCGTTTACGGTTTCCGCGGCCACACCTTGACGCCAGTATGACGGTACGAGCTGATAGGAGATCTCGTACTCATCACTGTCGTGGCGTGGCGTCAGAGATATAAGACCGCCGAACCCGCGACGCTCACCAACCCTGATTGCCCAATGCCGACATTCGTCATCGTTGGCAAGATAAGACGCGAACATCGCGTCGAAACTTTCACTTTCAACCGGACCACCGAGATATTGCCGAACGATCGGATCTGACACCAAACGCCAAACCATGTCCCGGTCAGACGGCGCGATACGATCAAGACAACATCGCGCTGTAGCAATGACAGGGAATCGCCGCACGCGTGCCAAGGCAGAGATCGATCTATGCGACCCAGAAGCGGCCGCCGAATGTGGCTTCCGTGTCCACTTCAAGTGTGTCGGCCACACCGGGAACGTGCGTGCAGTTAGCGCCGCGCGCGGCAAGCGCCTTTTTCGTTTGTTCAAGGTCGTCCGTACCGAGAACAAGGGCATACATGCCCTCGCCGCGGGTTGCGACGAATTGATCGATCGCATCGGCGAAAGGCGTGTCTGTGTCCCGCGCCGCGACCAATTCGATCTCGCCCCCTGTTGGCGGCACGCAAGTCGCGCTTTGCACGCCACGTTCCGCATCCAAAACCGGCTGAGACACGTTAAGTGCGAACTTTCGCCCGTAAGTGTCCGCCGCTTGGTGCACGTCCCGCACGGCGATGATCACGCGTTTGATGCCTGTCAAACCGGTGGCATTTTCATCATCAGCCGGATCGGGGTACGGGCCCGAAAAGGAATTGGTTGGGTAGACACGGATCAAGACGCCGTGGGTCGATGACGGATGAATATCGCGACCGGCCGCCCCTCTCATCGTGGGCAAGACCTTCAATCCCCGTCCCGCGAGATCCACCGCTTCCGCGTCCGGATTGGCGGCTTCCAACATCAACGCGAAATGCCCTTCGCCGCGGCGATCGAGAAATCCCTGAAGGCTTTGGCTGAGCGGCGCAGCCGGATCGTCCGGGGCCATCAGTTCAATATTGCTGCCGCCGGGCGGCGTACACATGGCAAGATGCGCACCGAACGTATCCCAATCGAGATCGCGGAAATCGAGCACCGGTAAGCCGAACTTGTTTCGGAAGGTTTCGACCATGGGCGCGATATCGCGGCTCGCAATCGCAATCCGCGGCATGCCGGTGATGCCCTTTTCAATTGAACTCATTCTTGGCGCTCCTTTTGGGCCGCACTCTAAGACCGCAGCCGTGGAGTTGAAAGCCTAGTTTGTAGGGCGGGTTAGCCGATAGGCGTAACCCGCCACACCGCAATCGGAATGGCGGGTTGCACCCGCCCTACTCCAATTACGCACGCCCGAGGATGAGATCTGTGCTTAAGGCAACGGGACGGGATTGACCTCGATCGGTTGGGCGTAGCCGCGCTGGAACGTGGGACGTTCCGCAAGCTGAACATACCAGCGTTTGACGGCGGGAAATGCATTCAGATCGACTTGATGAAAGTCGAAACGCGATACCCATGGCCATATGGCGATGTCGGCGACCGAGTAGTCGCCCGCCACAAACGGGTGAGCCTCAAGCTGTTTGTCGAGCACGCCGTAAAGGCGCTTGGCTTCCTTGTGATAACGCTTCTCGGCATAATCAGAGAGGCCAGGATTGTGCTTCAGAAAATGGTGGGCCTGGCCGAGCATGGGGCCCAAGCCGCCCATCTGCCACATAAGCCATTCCATTACGCGCCAATAGGCATCCGTGCCTTCGGGCGGCAACAAATTACCGGCCTTGCGCGCGAGATAGAGAAGAATGGCGCCAGATTCAAACAAGGCAAAGTCGCCATCGGCGATCGCGGGGATTTTGCCATTGGGGCTGATCTTCAAAAAACCGGGTTCGAACTGCGCGCCCTTGGTGATGTCAATGGGGACCGCTTCGTAAGCCAATCCCAATTCTTCAAGGGCGATGGAGATCTTGCGGCCATTCGGCGTGGGAAATGTGTAGAGCTTGATCATGCGTCCCTTCCCTATTTGCTGCGGTCGCGGTTGGCGCTGCGTTCTGGCACACCGAATGCGCGGTGGCAGATCTCTGCAAGCGCGGCGACGCCTGCGCGCAAAGTGTTTTCATCGGGATTCGCAAAACAGAGCCGCATATAACGCTTGGCGTCTTCACCGGCGATTGACCATTCCGCCCCCGGATTAATCGCCACACCATCTGCCAGTGCAGCTTGGGCCAGCTTGCTGGTGTCGACTTCTTTTGGCAGCTTCACCCAAAGAAAGATCCCGCCGGGCGGCACGTCGAACTCCGCTGCTGTGCCGAAATGTTCGGACAAAGCGGCGGTCAGTGCATCCAGCCTTCTCTTCAACGCCGTGTTGAGCGCGATCACATGATCGTGGAAATGATCGCGGCAAAACTCCGCCAGAACCATTTGTTCGAGCGCGCCCGACCCCGCATCGGTTTTGAGCGCAAGCAATTGGCTCATCACTGCAGGGGGCGCGACCAGATAGCCGACGCGCAAGGCAGGCGCCACAGATTTTGAGAAAGATCCGATGTGAATCGTGCGCCGCGTTTGGTCGAGTGCGTAAATGGCGGGCGGGCGCTGCCCGTCCCAAATCAAGTCGGCGTAACATTCGTCTTCAAAAATCGGCACGCTATGTTCCGTGGCCAGGTCAATCAGCTGTTCCCGTCGCGCGCGCGTCATGATCGAGCCGGTCGGATTCTGAACGGTCGGGATGGTGTAAATATATTTGGGGCGGATGCCTTTCTGCGCGCACCCTTTAAGTGCCGCCTCAAGTTTATCGATCCGCATACCGTCTTTGTCGAGCGGAATACCGATCGTGTTGACCCGTGCTTGGTTGAACCGGCTCAAGCATCCGCCATAGTTTGCTTCCTCGATGATCACGGTGTCACCGGGGGACAGCAAAGCGGCATTCACCAGATCGATGCCCTGCAGTGAACCTGACGTAAGTAAAATCTCGCTCGCGTCACAGTCCATCCCGGCAGTTGCTTTTAGCTTTTGGGTGAGAAATTCACGTAGCGGCAGATAGCCCTGCGGCCCCCCATGGGGCGAGTAAGTGGCAAGGTTTTTACCTTCGCGCTTGATCACTTTATTTGCAGCGGCCAGCAGGGCCTCAACGGGAACTTGGTCCGGCGCATTGTGACCGCCGACAAAATTGAATTTGGGAAAGCTGCCGTCCGTCAACGCAGCGGGCGCCGGGAGGCCGTCATTATAGAATGTCGAAAAGTCAAACGGCGGGTTTGTCATAAAGCGCGCGCTCCTGGGGAAAGGAAATTGGAACGCGCAGTTTAACTGTCGAGCGCTTTCACAGAAACCACAACTTGGATAATTGCTCGCAAACAAAGCGAATGCGAACATCATCCATGACGGTGGTAACTTCGTGTGCGGCCCTAGGTCCCGGCCTCCGCCGGGACGAGCGACTTATTGCTATTCATAAAGAAAAATGCCGCTCATGCCCGCGACGGCGGGCATCTTAGAGTGATCCGGAAGTTCATGAATGCCTTGAAGAAACGTGAGCTCATGTGATGGAAGTGATTGGATCGCAGGTGGCGTAAGCAATCACATTACATGTTGCCGCGGCGGCGGGGTTGTTCGTCGAGGAGGCCTTGGCTGTAATCGCCGAACGGACCGTCGCGCCGTGTGACCGCGCCTTTTACGCCTTCCGCTTTTGCAACGCGGACAAAGTCGCGCCCCTCTGGCGTGTTGCGCATGACGCCATCCAAAATCGGACCCAGCGTTTGCGTGCTCTGCAGTCCCATATTGTCGTACGCCTGATTGACGATCAGCTTCATCGACGTGAGCTGGGTCAGCGGAATCGTGGCAAGCTTTTTCGCCAACTCCGAAACGCGCGCGTCCAACTCTTCAAGCGGATAGGCGAAATTGATGAGCTCAATGTCAGCGGCTTCCCGCCCGCTGATCCATTCGCCGGTCAGCGCATAATATTTTGCTTTCGCGAGACCTAAGCGATACACCCACATGCCGGTCAAGTGGCAGCCCCATACCCGCGAATAGGGTGTGCCGAAGCGCGCGTCTTCGGAAGCGATCACCAGATCCGCACACAGCGCCAATTCAGAACCACCGCCCACACAATAGCCGTGCACCTTCGCAATCGTTGGTTTCGCGCCACGCCACAGGCCCATAAAGGTGTTGATGTAGCTGGTGTACTGATTGGTAACGCCCATCACATCGCGGCCCGGGTCATAGTTTTCCTCTTTAATGCCGCCGTAATGTTCAAGACCGTCGGAGAAGTCGAACCCGCCGCAGAAACTGTTGCCCGCCCCTTCTAGAATGATGACTTTGACATCTGCATCTTGGTTGGCGTTGCGCAAACCGTCATTCAGTCCTTGGATCACTTCCGTGCGCAGCGTGTTGTATTTTTCCGGCCGGTTAAGCGTGATGGTGGCGATCGCCCCTTCTGCTTTGTACTTAACGACATCCTCAGTCATGTCTTCTTGCTCCCGTGTTGAGTGAACCAGTGGGTTACGCCGCGGCGGCGCTCAAATGCTCGTCGATGATCCGGCTAAACGTATCGAGGGCCCCTTCGTATCGCCCAAAAGTCAGATGTGTATTGGCACCGCTGCGCAGACCCTTTTGAATGCCTTCGCCGAGTTCAAAATCCTCCGTCAGCGTTGTGCGCGTAATGGTGTGGTTTTTCTCCCAATGAGCGGTCCAATCTTGCGTATCACCGCTATCGGCGGGATTGGAATCTTTGGGCACCAATGTACTGAGACACAAACGGGTTTGATCGGGGCCGAGCGGCAGCAGTTGAATCCAAGCAATGTGATCTTCTTGAACCAGCAATTGACTGGCCGGCAAAATGGAATAGATCAGATTGGTCTGTTTACGGATATCCCATTCGTCTCGCGGTTGGTTCTCAAGATCATTGAGGACCGTCCGCGGCAAAACGGATCTTAAGTGGCTGCCAAACCGGCGATAGCTGGATAGATTGTCTTGGAAGTGCGGACCGATCGTATTTTTGTGCGCGATCTTGAAATGATAGGCTTCAATGCCGCCTTCGATGATGATCTTCCAATTGACATTCCAAACTTGGTCATCGGCCGCAAACACATAAAGGTCGTCTGCCTTGAGCCATTCAAAATCGGGCGCGAGTCCCGCCAGATAAGTGTCAATATCGAGATCGACATCATCTGACAGCGCGACCCAGATAAAGCCATAACGCTCAACGCACGATAGCCTTTTTAATCCGTAATCTGATTTATTGAGCCCTGGAAAACCCGTCTCTAGATGCGGGGCCGCCAGCAACTCGCCGCGATGGTTCCAAGTCCATGCATGATAGGGGCATGAAAACAATTTGCGGCATCCGTTTTCTGCGCCCACCAATTGGGTGCCGCGATGGCGGCACACATTAAGGAACGCGTGCACCTCGCCTGCATTGTCCCGGGTTAGTAAGAGCGGCATTCCCGCAATGGTGCGTGTGAGAAACGCTAAGGGTTCACCGAGCTCACTGGCATGGGCGACCATTTGCGGTAACCCACGAAACAAGACGCGCTGTTCTTCCGCAAAATGATCCGTATCGAAATAAAGCTCAACCGGCGAGGATGCGGTGCCTTCATCCAAGTAGAAGCTGCGCGCCGATTTCAACGCAACCAGTTCGTCCAACAATTCAAGTTCTGTTGTGCGGTCCATTGCCTTAGCTCCCTCCTCGTTGCGGCCCAATCGGAAAATGTGGCCATCCAGCTTACCGTTTGGTAGGCAATCGATAACTTACCAATCGGTAAGTGGTCAAGCGTTAAAATTTCGATTCCAGCAAAAATCGTCGTTGTTTGACAAAATCTGGCGGAGCCCCTATTGCCGTCTTACCTTTTGGTAGGAGAAAATCCACTGTGAGCGCCACAACCCGCGACCTGTTCATTGAAGAAGCCAGGCGGCAATTTGCGGAAAAAGGATTTTCCGGCACAAGCATTGCCAGTATCGCGGAGGCCTTGGGCCTGACGAAACAGGCACTGCTCCATCACTTCGGCACCAAAGAGAAGCTCTACGGCGAAGTTCTACAGGCCCTTTCCGGCCGCATGCTCAATCAAATCATCGCCGCCGCTCAGGATCCGGCCGACGCGGGCAGCCAACTTGAAAAGGCGATGACCCATTTGTGCGCAGCAACGCTTCAAGACTCTGAAAACACGCAGCTCATCACACGCGAATTGTTGGACAACAGACAACGCGCTGAAACCGCGGGCACTTGGTACCTCAAACCTTTTTTGGAAAGCCTGATGGCCATGGCAAAAGGGGCGCCCGGGCATGAGAAGATCACCGACACGGAAGCCTTGGCGATTGTCTATCAGTTATTGGGCGCGGTGAACTATTTCGCGATCTCCGAAGTCACCCTCAAAAACATGTTCGGAAAAGTAAGTCATGAACAGCTCAGACAGCGGTTCACGGATGATTTTCGATCCCTTGTGCGCGCGCACCTGGCTGTTCGGCAAGGCGAGGGGTAATCGTCTTTAGAGTACAAGTTTTATGTCGGATGGGGTTACAAACGCCGCCGTCGGCAGGGATTCCACTTAACCTGATCGCGCTCTAGCGAAACAAGCGGCGTGCAAAGAAATATAATGTAGTTAGAAGAATGAGCGAGAGTGCAATGTCTGTGAACGACAAGACAAAGCTGCCGCCCTCAGCCAGTGTTTCACACATTTCGCCGCGCACACATCGAGCGCTTGCTGTCGGCGTTGTTTCGTCCGTCAACACTTCCTCTCGTCCTGCCTGATAGGCAACGATGACGGATAAGATAGGCTCAGGAATGTTCTGACGGACAGTTTGCCAATTGTCTATTGTGAAGCTGCCCACGGTAATGGACGCAGCCGAGAGGTTTAACAAGAACATCAGCAGATTGAGCGCCTTAGCCATTGCCTCATCCCCCCAACTCAAACGGTACCAGCAGCCTCCTATTCTATAAACGGGGAGCGCGCATGACAATCGTTTACGCCCTTAACACCGCACGCACCGGTTTGACGCGCTACCGCCAGATACGCTCCGGTCAATCGGAAAGTCCGATCATCGTTCTCGCCTATGCTGCCGGTGTCAAACACCTAATCGTTTGACGAACGCCCTGAGGTCTGCAGGATGGTATCACAACGATAAAGAGACGAGGCCTCATGACCAATGCCAAGCAGCCCCGTGAGCTGACAGATACCGCCATCTTTATGTATGGCACCATTGGTCTACCCCTCGCCGTTATCGGTTATCCCCTTGCGATCTGGATTCCCGCCCACTATGCGGGCGGGCTCGGACTGCCGTTAGCCACGGTCGGGACAATCCTTATGCTGGCGCGACTGACCGATGTGATCTCCGACCCATTGATGGGCGAGCTTTCGGACCGTTGGCGCACGCGGATTGGCCGCCGCCGGCCGTGGTTGCTCATCGGCCCACCGGTAATGATGCTCGGCGCCTATTGGCTGTTTGTGCCGCCCGAGGGTGTGGGCATTCTCTACTTTCTCGTTTGGCTGACGATCTTTTTCCTGGGCGCCACCATGATCCAGTTGCCCCACTATGCGTGGGGTGCGGAACTGTCGCCCGATTATCATGTGCGCAGCCGGGTGAGCGCCGCACGCCAAGGCTACATTCTGTTCGGATTAATTGTAGCGGCCGCCGTGCCCTTGGCCGTTGAACTAACCGCGGATGGCGGCGGCGGCGTTTCTGAATTCTTTGCCAAGATTTGGGGCGATGCCGCTGCTGTGCTCGGTGGTGAAACCGAAAAACTCCAACCCACCGATCGAGCGGCGCTAACGGGGCCGGTGCTCGAAGGGCTGGCTTGGACGATCATTGCCGTGCTGCCCATCTGCGCGGCCTTGGTTTTGGCTTTTGTACCCGAACCGCCTCCGGCCCCGCGCGAACGGGTGCCGATCGGCCAAGGCCTCAAATATTTGTGGCGCAACGGGCCCATGCGTCGGGTGCTGATCATCGCCTTTCTGGTGGTCATGGGCGAATCTTGCCGAAACGCCGTTTCATTGTTTTTCATTCGCGACATTGTCGGCATACCGACGATTGGCGCGGCTTACTTTTTCTACTTTGTTTTTGGCCTCGCAGCCATTCCGTTTTGGTTGTGGCTGGGGCGCCAGGTCGGCAAACACATCGCCTTTATGTGGACGTTGATCATCGTATCGATGGTCAGCGCGGCGAACTTGCTACTGGGCTATGGGGATTTTTTCATCTTCTTCTTGCTGTTCCTGCTCAAAGGTTTCTGTTTTGGCGGGCTGCAGTTCTTACCTTTAGCCATGATGGCAGATGTGATCGATGTGGATACGGCGCGCACGGGCGGCCGGCGTGCGGGAACCTACTTCTCGATTTTGGGTCTTGCCGAAAAACTTGCGGTCGCGTTCGGCACAGGATTGGCGCTCAATCTCGTCGGCATTTTGGGATTTGCCGCTGCGGGCGGCATTGAAGCGTCGACCGAAGCCGGCGTTCTGTCCTTGCGGTTGATCTATTGCGTGGGCCCCATTGCGTTCTACGGCATGGCCATGAGTTTGATTTGGTCCTATCCGCTGACACCCGCACGCCATGCCCGCCTGCGCGAGACCCTCGCCCGGCGTATGGCCCGGCTAGAGCAACCGCCGGCGACGGAATAGTTTTTTGACTTCGACAGTTAACTATTTAGGTCGTTCACAAAAATCTTACCGTGATCCCTTAACTGACCGACCGACGCGATAAATATGGTACAAGCAAAGAAGCGAAAATCTGTGATATTAGTTTTATGAGTGAAACTTATCTCAACGGAAAAATCACGGTTACTTCGCTCGCCGCGCCGACAGACGAGGACATGCGGAAAATTAGTGCGCTCTCGTCAGAGGAGCGGAAACAGCTTCTCGACGAGGCACTTGAACGCGGCCGTAAAAGTGGCCTCAGCAAGCGGTCAAAAGAGGACATCGCGAAGTCTGCAAAAGCCAAAGCAGCCGCTCGGAGCACCACTTCGGATCATGCCCTTTAGGCTCACAGAAGCTGCTGATGCCGACATCGAAGACATCTACCTTGAAGGCCTGCTCAAATGGGGTAACTTACAGGCTGACAAATATCACGACTCCCTGTTTCGAACATTCGACCTTTTAGCCGAAATGCCGATGATCGGACGGATGAGCGAACGTAACCAAGACGAAGAACGCTGATTCCCTCATGGCGCACATGTTTTCTACTACCGCCAAATCGACAACGGCGTCGAAATCATCCGCCTGCTTGCCGGGCGTCAGATCATAGATATTTGGGGCGAGGATTAACGAGCGCCGCTATTTGGCACGCTCTGCGAAATACCGCGCCAAACGCCGGTGACGGCGCCTGAATGTCTGCCTGTAAAGAAACGCGATTAAACCGCCGGTAAGGGGAAGGCGCGCCTCGATGGTGCACCGATCGGTGACGCGAACGCCGTCCCCAACTCTTTCTAATGTGCGTTTGTGCGTCCATACCTTCATCATGAAATTCGAGGAACGCTCGTCAAAGAAGGAACCTTTTTCCATACCGACAAAGGTCACGCGGTGCATATCGAAGGGAAGAAAAGCAAAAAAGCTCATTGTGGAAACAAAATGGCACTGCCCGTCGGCGGGGATTTCGCTGACGCGCGCATATTCCGGCGGAAAGGACATGTGAACCCACGGGCCCAGTTCATGGTTCACGCCGTCCCATGTCTCAATACGGTCCCAGACCTCGTCTACGCCGACACCATTGAGAACGGAAGAAATTTCAAAGCCGCTATCGGCAATGCCTTCAATCGCACGCATCTTCATCGCGCGTTTCCTAAGTTAGGGGGTCAAGTTTCCATTGTTCGAACAGAATGTACTGACGGGATGTCCCAAACTTCTGTAAAGCGGCCGTCAACAACACGCCACACAACAACCACGTCCGTTTCGATGGGCGTGCCTTGGAAGGTCAACCGGTTCTTGGTGTGAACAACAATCAGCTCGTCCCCCATAGCCGTTGCCGAAACGGGATGGACACTGAAAGTCCCGCCCGTCAGCGAACCCAGCTTGTCAAAGAGGGATTGCAGGCCGTGCAAACCAACATAGTCCCCGGCGATATCGGGCAAATGCGGGTTGAAAAAATGCCAAACAAAATCCTCCGCGAATAGATCTGCGGCACCCGCGAGATTGTTCAGGTCCAACCGGTTCAAGAGCGTTATGTTCGGATGTTCATCTGTCATGCGCTTTTTCATTGGGTGGGTTATGGGATCACGTATCTTGGTTGGTTCGCTTAACTGGCGGCCCTAGGGTATTCCCGAGATTGTCTGAATCGTCATCAACTCAGATGATCAAAGAATTCTCGTCTATGGTCTCTGAATTCCACTATTATGTGTCATCCCCCGGTGGAGCCCCCGGGCCCGGCCGAAGGCCAGCCCGAGGATAAACTCCGCGCAATCCGGGGGATCCACTCACCGAAAAAGAACACGCTGATGCCAGTGGATTGCCCGGACGCGCAGCTTCGCTGCTTACCGGGTAATGACACATGGAGTTACTTTCAACCTCATCGCGAGCCCGCGCCAATACTCTTCCTTGGCGGCGCGGCGATCCAGAACAACAGGTCTCTAGCAAGTGTCCCTAGATTGCTTCGTCGCTTAAGCTCCTCGCAATGACTTGCCATTTCCAACACATCAGTTTAGTTCGGAAACACTCTTGCATATCAAAATAGAGCACATTCGGGTTTGTCGACCTTGATATGAATCAAGTCCGGGAAGCTCGATTGCCTAAGCCTCCGGCCGCAGATACACAAACCGGAAGGGCGAAATGTGCTGATAGCAGTGCGGGGTAAAGCCGTATCTCTGTAATGCTGCGTCCGCGATCGTAAATTCATCCCGATGCGGATCAAACCGCTGAAGTACATTGACATCGGCCGCAGTGTAGGTGGGCGCCCGCCGGTTCTCCGGAAAGACATCGCTCTTTAGATTTACAACATGAGCACTCACATAGGGTTGGCGTGCGATACGCATCAGCGGCCCGAGACCGGTCAGACGGCTTAGGCTGAAGAGCGCCGTCAAACTCGGTCGGCTTTTCTCATTGACTTCCCCCTTCAGGAGCACGTGCCCATCAGGCGACGAAAACGAAAAGATCTTGCGCCCCGCGACTCGATCAATCTGTCCCGCTGCCAATTCCGGATTAAGTCCCAGATAGTCGCGGTTATAAGCCACGACCGTTTCGGTGTCGTTCCAAATGTGTAAACAGACCGTACCCCATTCCGGCCGCACTACCATCGCTGCCGGAAGCGCGAAGGGATGATCTGAAACGGTTTCGCCTTTCGTGCGGCTGACCAGCGCGCTGATTTGCAGTTCCACGTGCGGCCCCAAGCTCGCCTGCTGAAAATCGCACACAAAAATGCCCATAACAGCCTTACCGGCTTTGGTGCGGACGGGATACACCTCTTGACCTTGGAGCGCTTTCTCCACCGCTCCCAGATCTGCCGTTCCACAGGCCAACAATCCGTGCCCGTCATAAACATGATAGGGGGTGGGCACTTCCCCAACCGACAAGGAAACCGTGCCGTTCAAGGGGAAGTCGTTGAAGAGTTTGTGTCGCGCGTTGGTCATGAAGACATTCAAGAAAGGTGTGCAGTATTGCGTGTTCCATACGTCGTCGAATTATCTTGTACACCGCTCTTGGCGACAGGTGAATCGCAAGTGATCGCACTCAAGAGAGGTTGGCTTCCCGGACGCGGCGCAGCACAAAGTGATGCGCTGCAGATCCGGGATCATTGCGGCGTGTGCCCTAAAGATCCCGGTTCAGCGCAGCAGCAGTTAGATGCTGCAGCGCGCCCAGGAATCGGCGCTGTTGAAGGTTTGAGGTGGCATGAGATTTCAAAGCGGCGCACTCGCACACCTTTATTCTCCGTGCTCGGCCAGAAACCCGTCAACTTCCTCAAGGAACCGAGCAAACGCAGGTTCCTCTTCAAGCAAGATATGGTTTTGACTATCGAGCGAAACAAATCGCGCATTGGGAATCCCTGTTGCGAACTGTCTTCCATTTTCAAACGGTATCTCTCCGTCGTTAACCGCATGAAGCACCAAAGTGGGCTGCTTGACCTCATGAAGCCGATCCGAGACGTCGATGGTTCCGAAAGTCTCGTAAAATCTGACCGCATTTTCGGGCGATACGGTCATACGCTGAAGCTCGTTGAACCAATTCATTTGTTCGACCGTCGCATTGGGAACAAATCGAGACGTAAAGACCTGCCGAAAAGCCGGGTTGTCCCGTCCCCAACCGCCGCGCATGAGTGTTGACAGCGCTTCATGTTGTTCAACGATCAAAGGATCCTTGTTATTCCGCCATCCTTTGACGAACCCGCCATACAAGATCAAACAAGAAACGCGTTCCGGATGCCGGACCGCATATTCGACCGAGACGGCACAGCCTTGCGAAATCCCAAAGAGTGGGAAGCGGTCTAGCTCTAAGGCATCAACAACCGTCTCAAGATCGCGGACCATCGCTTCAAAAGACAAATCTTTTGCATCTCTATCCGACATACCGTTGCCACGCTCATCATAGCGGATCAGCTGCCGTCCATTGGCGAGGCCCGCAATCCAATGCCGCCAGATCGGGCTTTCCCACTCAAATTCAAGATGGGACATCCAGTTTGCGGCTTTGACAATTTGAGGGCCCTGGCCAACCAGGGAATAGGCCACCTGCACACCATCATCCGCTTTGCAAAAACGGATCTCTTGTTTCAACTTTTTAGATGTTGGTGGCGATGGTGCGTCTTTCTCTTTGACCACCGGATGCAGCTCAGCAACCTCGCCGACAAACCGAAAGCCTTCGCCATGGATCGTGCGTATCAGCCTCTGCGCTTTGCCGTCATCGCCCGTGACTTTTCTCGCCGCTTTGATCTGGCTGCTGAGCGCCCAGTCAGAAACGACACGGCCTTCCCAAACATGCTCCAGCAAGTCTTTCTTGCTGAGCATCCGGTTTCTGTTTTCAACGAGAAAGCACAGGAGCTTAAAGACACGCGGCTCAATGCGCTGGAGGTCGCCGTTCCTTCGAAGCTCATGGGCTTCCAAATCAAGCTCGCAATCTTCAAACGCGTAAATCACCAAAATCCCTCACACCTGCCACACAATTGGATACCGGTCTCCGGTCAGCGGCGCACCGTGTGCGAGATCCTTGTCCGCTAGAAAGGGGCTGGTGCCGGGGCCGTCATAATAAGTCATGCCCGGTCCGCAATAACGCACCGTGTAGCCGCGGCGGCGCCGATCGCTTTCATTGGCAGGACCGCCATGCACCGTGAGCGCATGAAACGCAATCACATCGCCGGGCACCAAGTTCCAAGAAGCGAATTCGTGGCGACCGCGGAAGGCTTCGATATCAGGTATATCTATATAGTCCGGATTACGCGCATATTCCGAACCGCCTTCGGCAAAGGGTTCGGGCTGAAACCAGTCGCCCCAGCGGTGCGAGCCCTGCACGAATTCGAGCGCGCCGCTGTCTCGCGTCACGTCATCCAACGCCAACCAAAAGGACAGGATCGGATCGCCGCGGACCGGCCAATAAGGTTGGTCGTGATGCCAGCGCGTCGGCGCATTGGATTCGGGTTCTTTGACGAAGAGTTGATCGTAGTAGAGCTGTACCTCTTCCACCCGCAGCAGAGTGGCCGCCATTTGGGGAAGCGGCGAGTGAAGACAATAGTCTTCAAAGTCCGGATCGGTTTCCCAAAGGCGCATGTTTCCGTGAAACCGGCCGCCCCCTTCAACCTGATAGCCGTGAAAACAAGGCGCGGGATCGGCAATGTCGCGTTCGATCGCAGTGCGTAAACGGTCGATCCAATCGGACGCGATCAATCCCGGCAAGAAAAGCACACCGTCCTTTTGGAACGTATCGATTTGTTCTTGGCTGACTTGCGTGCCGGACATGGAAGGCTCATTCGACTCGGGTGAATAGAGGACAGTATGGCTCTTTAGCTGAGAGTTACAAACCCCTTGAAAAACGTGCAAATCCTGTTCGAGTCCGATTGCTTTTTCGTTATCCCGACGTGCCGCACCATGCTAGCGTTGCAACCGCTCGTTCACATTCAGAACTGGCCACAAGAAAAAACACAAGAGGAAGCGCGCGCGTGTCAGACAACCCAACCGACGACGGCCGCATTGACATTTCCGGGTTCAAACTTGTGGCTTTGGCGGCGATGATGCTGCTGACCTTCGCGGCTGCTATGGGCATGCCCTTTAACATCACGGGCATCGTTGAGTCTTTCGCGGTGTCAAACACGAACGCGGGATTGGTTGCGTCCTTTGAAATGGGGGGCGTTGCAGCGGGTTCGCTCCTGTTTTCTCAAATTGCCCCGCGACTCAATCCGCACCGCGTCTATTTCACCGCCATCGGCGCCATTGTTTTGCTTAACATCGCAACGATCTGGTCGCCCTCGATCGAGCTCCTCTATGCCTGCCGTGCATTGACCGGCGCTTGTGCGGGGGCCATCGTTGCAACCGTCATGTCGACCGCGGGCCGAGCCCAAGCACCAGAAGCCACGTTCGGCATCATCAACAGCGCCGTCGGTGTGATGGGCATTTTGCTGGCGATCATACTGCCTCAGGCCCTAAAGCTGCATCAAACAGATCTGGTTGCCGGAATGAGTTCCGTAGACGGACTTTATGCGGTTTATCTTCTCTTAGCCGTTGTCGCGATCGCGTTTGTGCGCAGCGTACCCGTCCCACCAAAAATCGAAAACCGAACTGAAGCGAAAGGACCTGAACCCGCTCTACCCGCCATGGGATGGATGGCGCTTATCGGATTGGGCGTCATCTTTTTTGGGCACGGAACGCTCACCATGTTTTTGGTCAATGTCGGCATCGAGCAGATGAAACTGAGCGCCGAAACAGTCGGCTTTGTGTTCATGCTGGGCGGTATCTTCGGCATTGCCGCGCCGTTGGCCGCTGGTTACGTAGGCACACATTACAAAGCCATGGTGCCAACGGGCCTGATCCTTACAGCGGTTGTGTTTTTCGCCCTTCTTCTTGCGAACGCCACCGCGCCGCTGGCATTCTTTGTTGCCGGACCCGTTTTCGCGATGTTGCCGGTTGCTATGATGCCCATTGTTCTGGGTGCCCTTGCCCGGATCGATCTGAGCGGCCGTTTGACCGGTGCGCACCCCGCATTTGTCACTTTAGGCGCCGCCTTCGCGCCGCTCGTGGGAGGTGCAATCAGCAGCACCGGCGACTATGCGGCCAATGGTTGGTCGGTGGTTCTGTGCAGTGTTGTGGGCGGCGCGCTTTTGTTCAATGCCATCCGCGCGGCCGACAATGTGCGCGATGGCTTGCCGGTTGCTGCAAACCCGGTCCCCGCTTCCGGCGGATGACAGGCCGCTCTTCGGCGCTAGATCAATCCTAAAGTGTCGTAGATCTTCGATTCTCCCACGCCAAGAGCCAGGGCATGATGTTCCAGATGCTGATCCAAAAAAGTCGCAACCAAGTGCGCATCATTTTTGTAGCTCCTATGGGTACGTATATCGGCCGGTTGGCCCGCCGATTGAAACCCACGCGCAAGCCTTTCAACCTCTTCTTTGTCGTAGCTGTCGCCCTCGGTGCCGAAATCTATGCGAATGGTTTTTTGTGAGGATTGCGACCGTACGTTGTTCATCGGGTTATATGCCGCCCATTGCGCTTCATCCGTGCCCAGTAATGCCATCAGTTCAGCCGGCGGTCGCCCGGAAATGCCGAAGACCAGTGACGGCGCCATGGCAGAAATGGCGCAGAATGTATCCGCGTTTCTGAGGCCAATGCTCAAGGCGCCAAGCCCACCGTTTGCATAGCCGGCAATCGACATGGCATGGGCATCGATGGGAAAATGATTTGTTGCCACTTCCGGCAGTTCCTCCGCGACATAGTCAAACATGCGATGATGATGCTGAAACGGCTCTTGGGTAGCATTGACATACCAGGCCGTGTTCCAATTCAGCTCTGTGGCGCTTTCCCCGTTTTTGCTGCTCTCCAATTCCGGACGGGCATCCGGTATGACAAACGCGATTCCGAGTTTTGACAGCCAATAAGAAGCAATCAATCTGATTTGCCGCTCCACATGCAAGTCCGCCAATCCGGGCAGCCAATAGAGTGCGGGAACAGGCACCGACGTCGCCCGCGGCGGTTGGTAAACCGAAATTCCGATCGCGGCACGGCAAACAGAGGATTGGTGGCGAACACGTGTCCACCAGCCACCGAAGCACCGGCTTTCAGTTAGAACTTCGACTGTCATGACGACTTCAATAGCACAGTGTGCCGTTCATCTTTATAAGGATAAAGTAGGCATGCAATGACAGCCATCGACAAGGTTACATCGCAGATTGGAACTGCGCGCACCATAACCGTTCAACATCAATGCGATTGATGCTTCAGTTGGCGTCATCTTTCATGTATCATACAACGAGACGACGAATGGTGTCTGCTCTCACTTTTGAGAGGTGACGTCCAAAGGTGATCGAAACATGGCACTGCACAACAACTTGGTACGACACGACGGCTTGGCACGAAACGACAAAGACCTTCAAAACTGCCTCGACCGGCTTTCAGCCCCGATGGAACTGAGCGAGGCGGCAAAAACGTTGATTTCGATCGGCGATCATGTTGGCCTCCCCCTGCCCTGTTGCTTGCATGACATCACCGCCAGCGCGCTGCCGGAATTCTATAACCCACAGGAAAACACCCCCTCTTCTTTGACGAGCGAGTTTGGCTGGGATCCAAAACTTGCGGATTTGTGGCGCCACATGGCGACAGATTTCCTCAACGCGCCGGTTATCTCACACTGTTCAACGACAACGCGCCCCTTTAAATGGGAAACGTGCGAGCTTTCAGAGTCGGACTTCAGCGAAACCATGCGCGCCTACGGCGTCTACGGGGGTGTGTGCGTGCCGGTGCACTTACCCGGCAGCCGGGTCGGCGCCGTTGGCTGGGTGACGCGGGATTCCAATGTTTCAATCCGCAATGTTTTGCAGCGCCACGCCAATTTGCTTCAGATGTCGGCTATCCGGTTCATGGATGCCGTACTGCCGGCGGTCTCGAACGGGGCGCAGAGCGCTGACAATCCGCTGACAAAACGCGAAATCGAGTGTTTGACCTTAGCGGCGCAGGGCAAAACACATCGCGAGATCGGCGCCCTGCTTGGGCGGTCGGCAACGACCGTGCGTTTTCATTTGGATCGTGCGATCGAAAAACTCGATGCGGTCAATAAAGTGCACGCCGTTGCCATCGCGTCATCGCTTGGGCTTGTGCGCATCCCTTTTGCAGCAACCTACAAGACCCTTCAATAGGCGCACCACCGATCAAGCGCTTCGAGCCAGAACGCCAATGATGCGGGTCTGATTGCAGAACACAAAAGCGCCCCGGATCGTAACGATCCGAAGCGCAGTTGAGGGGAGAGATCTAAGCCCCATTATCCGCCCAATGTTTGCCTAGTATCTAAACGTGGACTCGATGCCCCAGCGGCGTTTGGGGGCCAACACACCGAAGAAGAAGATACCGGCCTGAACGCCCGCGCCGAGCTGATTGTCTTCTTGCAGCACATCCTTACCAAAGGCGGAGATGCTCCAGCCATAATCGTTCTTATCTCCCGCCGTCGAATCCAATGTCAGGGACAAATCGAGTGCACCCCCGCCTTCGATTAAACCGCGAGTATCCAAGAACGTAGTCACCGGCGTGGTAACGATATCGTCGCTCCAATTGTACGTCGTGCTGAAGGTCAAACCGGCATCGTTGAAGTACCAGGTATAGTCGCCGCCAACAGCGACCGTCCATTTCGGCGCTTGACGCAGAATGGCTGTCGATGAAACGTCGACACCGCCAATCAGATATTCGTCATATTCCGCATCAAGATAACCAGCCGACGCACGCAAGAACATGTTTTCCATGGGAACGGCCTGGACCTCAAGCTCCACGCCTTTGATCGTGACCGAGGCTGCATTCCGGACAAATGTCAGTGTACCAAGCCCCACAGGGTTCGGCTCAATAACTTCTTCCTGCTTGTCTTTGTATTTCGCAAGGAACAACGTTGGGTTGACCCGCAGGCGGCCATCGAGCCAATCGGTCCGCGCACCAATTTCATAGCTGTTCACAATTTCAGGATCATAAGGCCCCGCATTTGAGATCGCCGTTGCCCGGCCGTTAAATCCGCCGGAGCGGAAACCGCGTGACCAACTGACATAGACCAAGGCATCATCATTAAACGAATAATCAAAACTTGCGCGCCCGGTTGGCGATGTCCAGCTCGTTCCCGTATTGATATCTTCAGGTCCCGCACCAAGCGCGTTGGTAACCGGGCTGGCAGCAAAATCGGACATGAAGTCTTTGCGCTCGTAGGTGAACCTGAATCCACCCGTAAACCGCAACTTATCCGTCACGTCATAGGTGCCTTCACCGAAGACAGCATAGGCTTCAAGATCCTGTTCGGCAGCAAAAGCGTTGATCGGCAGCCCGAACAAGAATGCTTGCGCGCCGCCCGTGGCACCGAAGGTTGGGAACGGTACACCGCTGTCGCCAGGTCCGCCATTGTCGATGGTGTAGTTGGACGACAGATAGTAGAGACCGCCAACAAAATTGAAGGGCCCATCGAAATCGCTCGTCAGCCGAAGTTCCTGGCTGAACTGATTGAACGTTTGGTTGCGCTTTGCGACGAAGATCGGCGCCAATGTTCCCGGCGGTGGCAGGAAAGCCGGGGGAATGGGGGGCGCTGTCACAAATATCGGCAGGACCGCGTTCAGATCAACCGCCGGTGCCCCCAAATTGCCCTCTAAAAGTTGCTCGTCGCTTTCACGGTACCCCGTGACCGACGTCAAAGTCAGATTGCCCACTTCGGCGTTCAATTCCGCTGAAATGTTGACACCATCGATGAAGTTTCTAAAGCCGATGGCCCCGAACGTGTTTTCAAAACCTGAGGCCTGAACCAAATCGAAGGATGCTGAGCTACAGCCTTGCCCGCCGATGGCAAATGTGATCGGGCATACCAATTCTCCGTCAAAGGGCGCGGGCGTGCGCGGATTGTCCAGAATCGACAGATTCACCGCCGGGTTGAAAAAGGAGTCATCGTTGTAGACGTTCCAATTCACCAGTGCATTGAAGGTGGCCGTCGGTTCCCAAAGGACCGCACCGCCGAAATCGATGATGTCCTGTCCGCGATCTTCGTCGATGTCCTCGAGACTGTCGACATTGTCCGTAAACAAATCTTCATTCTTGATGAAGAAGTTGAATTTGGTGGAAAGCTGGTCCGCAATCTTGGGAAGGTTCAGAATAACCGACCCCTCTTTGCGATCGAAACTACCGTAGCGGCCACGGGCCTTGATGCCGAATTCTCCTGTCGGTTTTGTGTGACGCACATTGATCGATCCACCGATCGTGTTGCGTCCGTACAATGTGCCTTGAGGACCGCGCAGGATTTCAATCTGCTCAAGATCAAACACATCGATGTTCGCGCCAGTGCTGGAAGCAAGGAACACACCATCAATCGAAACGCCGACCGAAGGTTCAAAGGACTTTTCAAGGTCAGAAAACTGAATGCCGCGAATAGACATGTTGAGCGCGCCACCCGCAAACTGATTGTCGGCCAACTGGACGTTCGGCACAAACTTGGAAAAGTCCGAGATGTTGCTTTCGAGCGAACCAGAGATGGTTTCCGCGTCAAACGCCGTCACAGCGATGGGAACCGTTTGGATCGACTCGTCGCGCTTTCTGGCTTTGACCACAATCTCATCAATCTGGCCGAGTGCCGGCGCCGCAATCGACAGCGCTGTTGTTACTGAAACGGCGGCGCCAATGCGCTTTGCTCTGCCAACTTGCCTTGTCTTATTGATATCACTTGTCATTGCGGCTCTCCCCTCAAAGTGCGCGTACAATTGGGGTGCCGCTCGAACGACTATACCGTCCGTCTTGGCTCACTGTTTGACGGACAGCATTCGACCGGCCTTGGGCTGGTCACGCGTGTGACGCAGTTTTACCCCATTTGCTTAGTCAGCATTGGCACAACACGCCATGCGTGCACGCACCGCGACTCTATCGCCGATCTTAGGCGCCCGCGCTCGACACTGTCTGCTCTCATTAATGAGGGTTTTGTGTCAAAGTGAAGAGGTAATAGTCCCGAAACGATTGAAGGTGCGGAACGCGGGCTTAAGGGAGCGGTGAAGCCGGATCATCCACGCGATCAATCGGAGTCATCTGAAACGAGCTGGGCGAACCGCATAAAGATGACCTACCGGTTTGGAATAGAGTCGTGTTGGGAGGCTGGTCTTGCTCATTTTCCCTTTTTAAATTCTTTTTGCGATGTTCCCTTGAAAAATAAACGGCCCTAGACTGCGCCCGCCCGAACACAAATGGAGAGGCGCGCATGGACACGGAAGAAATCGCTGACCGGCTAGCAATACAGGAACTCGCCAACCGCTATACGGATGCGATCCTGCGCGTGGACCGCGACAACCTGCGGGCCTGTTGGTCGGGAAACGGCATCTGGCACATTATGGGCCAACGTGTTGAAGGCAGCGATAAAATAGCCGATTTCTACCAATCTCTCACGGAGGGGGCGGTACATGTACGCCATGTGGCCCATTCCCCTATTCTGCGCATCAATGGCAACAGCGCCGAGGGACGCTGGCAAGTCACGGAAACAATTTGCGCAAAGAATGGCGAAGGATCGGTCATCCTTGGCGTCTACGACGATACGTATACGAAGGAAGATGGCACATGGCTGTTTACCGAACGCAAGCTCGACATCGTGTACCGGGGCCCGGCGGCATTCGACCCAAACTGCTTTGCACCACTGGATCTGACCAACCACCGATTTTGAGTATTGATTAAGTCGAGACCATTTATCTTGGTACAGATAGATTAGGTATCGCCTCACTGGCCAGGACAACAATTCGTTTTCTGCATAATCCCCAAATAATCGAATGAGAGGCTGCACACAAAAAAAGCATGCGCTTCCCCTCAAATTCTCTATGATCACTAGAAACAGAAGAAAGCTCCGGACAAAGGAACGGTGATGGCTGAACAAAACACCAATTACGATGACGTCAAACAATACCGGTTGGAACCTGACCGCGAACAAGAACTGCTTAAATGCGCCGGTGAGTGCACATTCATATGGGCAAACAAGTCCGGTCATCCCATCGGAGTGATCACAGCCTACGTTCCCGCGAAGGGCAAGATCTGGATGACCGCGACCCGCGAACGGGTGCGCATTAAGGCGATCGCGCGCGATGGCCGCTCTTCCATCGTCATCACCAGCAAAGGCACCCCCATGGGCGGCGGCAAAACCGTCACTTATAAGGGCCATACGGTTATTCACGACGATCCGGAAACAAAGCACTGGATGTACAAACTTCTGGCCCAAGGTATGACCGTGAAGGGCGGGGAAGACGAAGGCAATGCGTTTACCGCCGGCCTCGACCCTGACATGTTCATCCGCTTCCTTGATACGCCCGAACGGGTGGTGCTCGAATTTACGCCGGAAATGTCGATTCCCTTCGACGGCGACAAAATGGCGGCGGGCACTGCGCAAGCCTATGCCGAGTTTGCCAAGCAAGATGCCGCAAAAGGCTAAGCGCCGGCCGGAATTCTTGTCATCCCCGAAAACACTTGCTGGCTGCAGAAGAAGACCTTGAGTTCTCGCTCCCATCGAGACCAGCCTTGCGGACGGCCGCGATCCCGTTGAACTCACCGGCTCTTGGCGACAAGTGCGATCGCGCCGGATGATTTGGATGCAGCGACGGGGGCGAACAGTTGCACAATCATGTGCTCAAGCTCAATGTCACGGCGGGCGCGCAGCGCTCGAAGTGGAGCGACTCCCGCTTGAACTCAAGTGTTTCGAGAAACGCTTTGTCCGCCCGATGGTCTTGTGAATGACGCCAAGGCTGTTCGGGGCCGCGGCGTGGCAAAACGTTGGCTGCGCGCACGGCATAGCCTGGTTGGAAATCCGGTTCGTCCCAGAAGGGACGAAGTTCCATGCCCATGTCGGCCTCAGCCAGCCGCGGCGTTACACATGCATATCCTTTATCCTGCATATAGTTCATCATCCGCGAGACCAGTGTCGCAACAAATTCGGCCCGAACGGTGTAGGATGCCGAGCGGAAATGTCCGATCGTCCACGAGAAATTGGGCGTGTCCGTGAACATGAGGCCACGCCAGGTGATGGTATTGCGCATATCGAACGGCTGACCGTTCTTCGAAAACTCAATGTCGCCGAACGCGTTGACGTTGAAACCCGTCGCCGCGACGACAATGTCCGCATTGACGTCCTCGCCCGTGCTAAGCTTGATCCCAGTCTTGGTGAATTCTGATATCTCACCAGTGGCGACGCTCGCCTTTCCACTCTTTATCGCGTCGAAGAAGTCATTGTCGGGAATGATGCAAGCGCGTTGGTGCCAGGGTTTGTAACTCGGAACAAAATCGTCAGGGAGCGTGCCGCCCAGCGCCTCCCGCACACCTTCGAGCAGTTCCTGCTTGGCGCCATCTAGTTCATCAAGACAGTGCTGTATCAATTCGTTCGAGTCCTTGAGCATCTGCTGCCGGATGATCTCGTGAATCCATTCTTTGGGGATGTCCAACTGGCGAAGCTGCGTCGCCAGCGCATCGTCGTTCGGGCGGGGAATATAGTAGGACGGCGAGCGCTGAAGCTGGATGATGTACTCTGCTTGCCCGGCCAGGGCCGGCAGAACCGTTGCTGCCGTTGCGCCCGATCCAATGACGACGACGCGCTTGCCGGTGCAATCGAAATCATCCGGCCAGTGTTGCGCGTGAACGAAACGTCCTTCGAACAAGTTCATATTTTTCCACCGGGGCATATGGCCTTCGCGATGGCGATAATATCCTTGGCACATCATCAGGAAATTGGCCGTGAAGACGGCAATCTCGCTGCCGTCTACTTGGGCCGTGATTTCCCAACAACAATCTTCGTCCGACCAGTTCGCGTTAAGAATCTTGTGGTTGTACCGGATCTGCTTCCCCAGATCATATTCGTCGATGACGTCGCCGAGATAGTCCGTAATCAACGCGCGGGGCGCAATCGGAGCGCCCTCCCACGGCTTGAAACTGTAACTGTAGGTGAACATGTCGCTGTCACAACGCGCGCCAGGATAATTGTTAGACAACCAAGTCCCGCCAAAGGATTCCAACGCGTCGAGCAAAACAAACTTTGCCCAAGGGCTTCGGCGTTGAAGTTCAACGCCAGCAGCGATCCCCGATATTCCGGCGCCGACGATCAATACATCGAAATGTTCACGATCCATATTGACTGACCTTCTGAAAGCATTCCGTGGATCACTCCTAAATCACGTGCGAGCGATATGACGGCAATTTCAAACCGCCGAAGACCTATCGATAATATTTATTACTGTCAATAATAAATATTATCGGCACCTCACTTGCTGTGGGCGGCGAAAAGAAGGTAACTTAGGCCTTAGACAATGGTTTTGGAGCGGTAGCGCTGGTGTCAAAAGAAATCGAACTTTCAGAAGTTGAAGACCGCATTCTAACGACAGCGACAGACCTATTCGCATCGTCTGGCTATGCGAGCGTGAAAGTTCCTGAAATTGCCGCCAAAGCGCGGGTCGGACTCAATACTTTGTACCGGCACTTCCCGAGCAAAGAATCTCTTGGAAACGCGGTCTTTCGGCGATGCAAAACAATCTGGCTGGAATCGACGCTCGACCACTGGCCGGAAGACTGTTCGCCGCTTGAACAGTTTGAGTTCTATTGGTCTCAATTATGTCTTTATGCGGAGCGCCATCACACCGTTGCCATTTACAATGAACGAGAACCGCAAGGTTACGAATTTGATGTGCCGACCGCTGCCTTGAAAAAGCACGTTGACCGCCGTGTCACAGAAGTACTCAGTGCTTGGGTGGACTCCAAACAGGTCAAGGACTTACCCCAGGAAGTCTTGAAGGCACTCATTCATGGAACTTTCCAGAAGATATTGGAGTTGCCCGTTTCGAAACGAAAGCGGCGGGAACTCTTCGAGAACGCCGGCCACGCAATCTGGGATTCGATTGCCACAAGTAACAAACAGAAATTGGCAGCCGTCGATCACACGAAACGTCGGCTAAAGAGCGCGTGAAGACCTAAGTTCGCCATATTCTCTGGCGGCGCGTAGGGACTTGCTTCTTTTCGATTATAAGCGACTGAAAATTCCCTGTTTTCTGGGGGTGCGTTTACACGGCTGCGGTCGACCTGGCTAAAGTCCGCGTCCCGGAAACGTGTAAGACGCAACTCACTTCATCGCGTCCAAATTCTTTGTTACACCAAAACAGTAATATCTATTATTGACGATAATAAATATTATCGTTAGCGTAGCGCGCAAAAAGCGGAGCTGAATATGTCTAACGGTTCAAATCGGGTGCAAGACAAGACTGCGATCGTAACAGGCGCGGCGTCGGGGATCGGTGAGGCATGCGCAAAGCTTTTGGCGCGCGAAGGCGCCAATGTTGTCGTCTCGGATATCAACGAAACCGACGGCTTACGCGTTGCGAAAGAGATCAACAAGGAAGGCGGGAACGCCATTTTCGGGCAACACGACGTAACCCTCGAAGATCGCTGGCAAGAAATTGTCGAGCTGAGCGCCTCGGTGTTCGGCGGCTTAAATATTCTCATCTGCAACGCCGGTGTGGGTGTGGGCGGAAGCTGCGAGGAGTTCTCCCTCGCGTCCTGGCGGCAACAGTTCAGCATCAATGTTGAAGGTGTATTTTTGGGCGTCAAACACGCAATTCCGGAAATACGCAAAAGCGGCGGCGGATCTATCATTGTCATGTCATCGGTGGCCGGATTGAGGGGAACGGGCGGCATGTCGTGTTATTGCGCGTCCAAAGGCGCGGTGCGCATGTTTACGAAAGCTGTCGCAATCGAGCTGGCGCAGCGAGGTGACCAAATCCGCGTTAATTCGGTTCACCCAGGCCCGATTGACACGCCTATTTGGTCGAAGGTGGATTCAACGACCCTCGAAGTGTTTGGCGGTTCAGGGAATGAAGGCGTCGATGTGTCAGAACTTGCGCAACATGCGGTCCCCGGAGGGACCGTGGGCCAGCCGAACGATATCGCCGAGGGTGTTTTATATCTCGCGTCGGATGAATCTAGATATGTAAACGCTTCCGAGCTTGTTATCGACGGAGGGGCAAGCGCCTGAGCAGTTTTGGACAGCAATTTTGTGAGGCAAATTCCGCTGGCGACAAACCTATGTTCAAGACGAACGCAAAACAACGTTTGAGCGCCTCAGCAACCCAGTCAAATTGGGGTAAGATATATGTCGATCGTTAAGCAGAGCCCAAGCAATGTCCACCAAAGAAAACGACCGAGATAAAACTTGCATCATTACTGGTGTGGGCCCTGCAACCGGGGCCGCACTTGTGGATGTGTTTTTGGAAAACGGTTATCGCGTCGCGATGATCGCCCGATCGGACAAGACCATCGCGGACATCGCGGCGGCGAAGGCGCAGGCATTTGCCTTTCCCGCTGACGTGACGGACATCGAAAGTCTGCCAGCACTAACCGCGCGCATTCGCGAAGAAGTGGGAGCGCCAACTGTCCTCATCCACAATGCGTTTGCGGGTGCGTTCGGTCCTCTCGCCGATATCGGTCCTGAGATTCTGGAAGCGAGTTTTCAAACCAACGTTCTTGCGCTTTATGAACTCACGCGTCTGCTCACGCCTGACATGATCGCGCAGGGTGGCGGCGCACTGGTCGCCACCGGCAGCATGTATGCCTATCGGGGTGATGCCAATGCGGCCACCTTTTCACCGAAGGCGGCACAACGCGTTTTGCTACAGAGCATTGCAAAAGAGTATGGGACCAAGGGCATTCACACGGGTTACCTATCCATCGAATCGGCCATTGATGGTCCATGGGCACGGGAGACATTCCCAGACCAGCCCGACAGTTTCTTTTGCCACCCCCGCGACATTGCGCAGACCTGCTATGATCTCGCACACAATAAAGGTGCTGAAGGCTTTGCGGAGACATCGATCAAAGCGTGCGGCTGATCCTTAGCGAACACCAGGCCTGCGACAGCACCGATTCTCAACGTGAAGTCTTGAACGCATGATGATCTAAAACATCGTGTTGTCGTTCTTTGCGGTGTCCGGAATGACTTGCAACACATCCCAATGTTCAACGATCTTGCCTTTCGCATCAAAGCGGAAGATGTCGATCCCGGCATAGGCCAAACCGCCCGGCCATTCCTGATGGCAATGCAACACGACCAAGTCGCCTTCGGCCACCGCGCGTTTGAAATGCACCCGCTTGCCCGGATACTCGGCTGCCATCTTTTCAAAATAATCGATGAAGGCCTGTTTGCCGTCGGCGACATCAGGATTGTGTTGAATATAGTCATCCCCAACATAGCGCGCGATTGCTTCGGACGGCTTGCACTGATTGAACATCAAATCGTAGAAGGCTTTGGCGTTTTCTTTGTTTTATTCGTTTTTATCGCTCACCTCTTATATATCCCTTGTTCGATGATGCATGCCATGAGCTTGCGCCAATCTCACGACTTAAGGCAGGTCGTGCTCGAAACGCCCACGGCAATCAATCTGTCTGCCGACCACACGGAAAGCGATGTGGTGGCCAAACCACCGATGACACCTTCCAGGCCGCATACGGATACAAGGTGATCGCCGCCACAATCAGCCCCGGTGAAGCGAAGCGATATGTCGGGATTGGGCATCGCAAGCGGCTTTCCTTTGAGCGCCGCCGCAACTGGCGGCCCAACAGAAATATCTGCGGCAATACACGCAGCCTCTGCGGTTGCGTTCGGATCATCCCAGATAAGCCGCGTGCCCGTTGCGATGCCCGCTTCGTTCCTCCCCATCATCCTTGGTGAAAAAGTTTCGATCAGCGGTATCCCTTGGCCCTTTGGCTGACGCCATTCCGGTGCCTCGTCATAAACCGTCAAATCATCCGGTGGCATTTGCGCACCCGTTTTATCAATCTCTGCCAACGCCTCAGGCGCAACAAGGGAAATGGTACCGCGTGTCGCCAGCTTGTTGTCCTCCGTTAGGATATCCACGGAGACGGTTGTGAGCGTACGGCCTTCATTGAGTGTTGTGGGAACCACACGCGCGGCACCGGGACGGAAGCCACGAATGAACCGGACATCAGCGCTTGCCGGGCTGCGCGCCGGATTGATCGACCGGGCGACATGTACACACACGGCAGCCAGAGTGCCGCCATTGGTGCCACCGAACCCCCCATTCAATTCTTCGGTCAAATCAAAACGCCAGGTCCCGTCATCAAGGCGACTTCCCCTGAGGCGTTCGGCAAAGTTCATGGGACACCTATTGGTATGTGATTTTGGCTTGGCTCAACACCACGTCGCCCGATTGGTTTTCGGCTTGCACAATGGCTTCGCCGTCCCCCACATTCCAAATTTTCGTCACGATTGTGTCTTCGAACTGCACGCGTTCGGCGAAGCGGCCCGTCATGGATTTGAAACGCGCCGGATCGCCACCACACAATGTTGCCAACGCCGCCCTTCCGACAAATCCATACGTACACAGACCATGCATGAAAGGTTTGTCATAACCGGCCGCTTTTGCGAATTCCGGGTCAATGTGCAAAGGCACCCAATCGCCCGACAAACGGTAGAGCGCCCCCTGTTCGGGCAAGGTCGGGTACTCGACAACATTATCCGGGGCGCGGTCCGGCGGCTGGTTCTTGTCTTTCGTCGACGGGCCGGGTTCGCCGCCGAACCCGCCACCGCCTAAGTAGAACAAAGACGAATGGGATTTGAACAAGGGGCCTTGTTCATCTTCCGCCGTTGCCATCACCGCGATGACACCGGCTTTGCCTTTGTCCCACACTTCCGAGATTTCGCTGTGCAGGGTGATGTCCGCGTTGGCCGGCAGCGGGCGCAACAATTCGATTCCCTGCTCGCCATGCAACAGACGTTGGAGCTTGAGCTTCACCGCCTGCCGAATATTGCCAAGCGCCCGCATGCCCGGAATCACTGCATAGGTCGGTAAGACTTTCGGCCCTTTGCCCTCATAAAGAAAGTCAAGCTCATCGGCCGGTTTGGAACCGACGCCCAAGGCATAGAGCATCGTGTCCTTTTGCGTCCACGAGATCTGAACGGGTTCGAATTTGGTACCAACAAGATCCGGCGACAATGTCTCAGCGACCATGTGAAGACCTCCTGCCTTTGTCAGGCTACGCGGTAATGATGTTGCTATGGATCTCCTTGCGAATGGGGACGCAGAGGCACGCCCACCCCTACTCCACCTTGATGCCGCGTTTTTCCATTTCTTTGGGCATGCGTTCCGTATCCGAACTTGCGGGCGCCGAAAGCTCGCTTTCATCCAGCTTGCCGGCACGGTGCGCGGTCGACTTGGCGCTGTTGAAGGTGATCCATTTAACAGGCGTGACAGAAATCAGCGTGCGCAACGGTGAGTCGAGCAGATTGTAAAAGTCTTCTTCGCCTTCTTTGTTGTTAGGCGACACTTTCTTCGCCAGCAAACGATAGAACCAAGTCAGCGTTTCGCGGTCGTCATGAAATTCGGCGGTGCCTTTGCAACAGGCTTGGCCGTGCGGTCCAGCCGGATCATCGTGCGCGCGGCTGGTGACCACAACCGAGACCTGTGGATTGCGTTTGATCGCTGCTGTGCGGTGACGGTGCGCCGCGAAAGTGAGCCACACTTTTCCTTTGGCCCACACAAAGGAATGCACCACGCCCACCGGCCATTCGTCCTTGGTACACCAATTGAGCACGCATTCGCCCGCCTTGGTCATCAACTGGTCAATTTCGTCTTCATTGAATTGGTAGATCGATACGGATTCGTGGTCAGTTGCCTTGGACATGGACGTCTCCTTTTATTGCGCGCTTGCGTGCCGTTTTTCTTGTGTTCTTTTTGTTTTAGCGGAATTGGCCACCAAGGCGCGAGTGCTTTTTGTTTTTATTTGCGTGAAGACGCGAGAAATGCAGCGAAGAGAAAAATCGTGCATTAAAACGCTGCCGCGCGATCAATCGGGCCAGCGCGCATCAATGGCATAGCGATCTTCCGTGATCTTTTGTGAGTGCACAATCAGCCCGGCTTCCCGGCAAATGATGTCACCGGCAGCGATGTCCCATATTTTGCAACCATGTTCGATGTACCCGCCGAAACTGCCGAGCGCTGAATGTACTAATCCGAAGACAGCACATTGATAGCGCACAACCGTAAAATCTCGGTCCCTAAATGTCTGCGCACGCGCATCGGTTACCGATGCGGTTTCAAAGTCATTTTCGCCAAGCGCAAATATCTTCACGCCGGAAGCATGCCGCTCTGCGGACACTGGTTCCCCATTCAATCGCAAGCCATGTCCCTCTGACGCGGCAATGATCAGGTGCGCGTCCGGCAATGCAATCGCGCCCAGCACGGATCGGCCATTTTCAACATAACCAATTGAGATCCCCCAAACCGGTAAGCCGAGAATAAAATTCGATGTACCGTCAATAGGATCAATAACCCACCCGGTCGTCTCCGCCCCAAACGCGCCCCCCATTTCTTCGCCGATGATCGGAACACCGGCGAAATCGGATCCAAGCCGGTCGCGAATATGGTGTTCGATCTCAATATCTGCGTTCGAGGCAAACTGCCCAGCAGACTTTTTGTCGACGACCAGTTGAGACCGGTTCTCGGCCCACCGGCTTCCGATCGAGGCCGCACTGCCAAGAAGGGACTCTAAGTTTTGCAAGACATCGCTGTGATCTTGATCCACTCTTTTCATGAATGCCTCTAAGTCGGTCTTTGGTTTGCGATTGGCAAATCGGATGAAGGCGGTTTGAGTTTCTATACTCAAACACCTACGTGACGCGGCCGGGAAAGTCGATTGTTACCTGCTATGCAAAAGCCTGTCTTGAACCGCCATCAATTTATTGGCAGTATGTATGTCAATTTCCCGCTCAACCTCAATGCCCATCGCAGGACAATCCAATGAGGCTTTCCGTCAGTCAGATCGCTGCCACCCTTTTGGCCCCGCTCCTCACCTTGGGACTGATGAGTTGTTCCGACCCGGATTATGTGCCGGATACTCACATCTCGACACCGCCGGAACAAAAGGCGCCGATCGCGCCGGGTGACATCGAACGCGATCCGCTGAAGAGAGCCTATTTCGGCGATCTGCATGTTCACACGAGTTGGTCGAGCGATGCCTATGCGGGCGGCAATCGTCTTGGCCCGAACAGCGCTTATCGGTTCGCGCGCGGCGAAAAGATCACGTTGATGAACGGTGTCGAGGCGCAGCTTGAAACACCGCTCGATTTTGTGGCGCTGACCGACCACGCCGAAGGCTTTGGCACCTTGTTGGTCTGCACCATACCCGGCGATCCTTTGTTTGATACGGAACGCTGCCGCGCCATGCGAACCGGGGCCATCTCACAGGCGGAAATGCTGAAGACGGCTTTTGAGCGCGGCGTCCAACGCCCGCCCCAGCGCGACCCCGACCTTTGCGCCGATGTCGATGTCTGCCTCGCCAATGCAAGAGACACATGGCAGCGCGTACAGGACGCTGCGAATGCGTTCGACGATCCGGGCACCTTCACAACTTTAATCGGTTATGAGTTCTCATCGCTGCTGCCGGACTTCGGCATGTTGCACCGTAACGTCATCTTCCGCGGCAAAGATGTTGTGCCTCATGCCGTTTCGTCAAACGATGTCAAAAACCAAAAGGAGTTCTTTACCCAACTCGATGCCACTTGTGATGAACCGTGCGAAGTTCTGACCATTCCGCACAACACAAATTTTTCTTGGGGCATGACCTTTTCCCGGACCGACGAAGACGGCACGCCCTATTCCAACGAAGATCTTGAACGGCGCGCACGCATCGAACGCCTATTTGAAGTCACCCAGCAAAAGGGCAATTCTGAATGCCAGCTCAGCGTAGGAGCCTCAGACGAAGACTGTAATTTCGAAATTGTCTACCCGCCTTGCGCAGAAGGCCAAACGACCAAATGCGCAAAACCTGCGTCGGTTCTGCGCAACGCCTTGCTCGACGGTTTGGCGCTTGACCAAGAACGCGAACGCAATCCCTACAAGCTCGGCGTGATCGGGTCGACCGACACCCATTTGTCGGACCCGGGCAACACGCGTTCCGGCCCGCCAGCTCAGTTTGCTCAAGCCGAAGGCATTTCGTTCGGTGTCAAGCGTGTGCTCGAATTCGAGCATGTGGTCGCGGGACCCATCCGGCGTTTCTCACCCGGCGGCCTCGCGGGCGTCTGGGCCGAAGCCAATACGCGCGAAGACATTTTTGATGCGCTTCAACGGCGCGAGGCCTTCGCCACCAGCGGATCGCGCCTGCGCGTACGTTTCTTCGGCGGCTCCTTGCCCGAAGACCTCAGCGCTGAGCCCGATCCCGTCGCCGCGGCCTATACCTATGGCGTGCCGATGGGTTCTGATTTACCCGCCAGCGACGCACCACGATTTTGGGTTTGGGCGGCGCAGGATCCTGCCGGCCCCACACTCGACCGTATACAGATCATCAAAGGCTGGGTGGAAGATGGCGCACCCTATCAAAAGGTGTGGGATGTGGCTTGCGCGGGCGACCGTGCACCCGGCGCCGATGGCAAATGTCCGGAAACGACCGCCGGCGTTGACGTGAAGACCTGTGAGACGAGCGAAGGCACCGGTGCCCCGGAACTGCAGGTGACATTTTCCGATCCGGACTACTCGGCCGACACGCCCGCCTTTTACTATGCGCGTGTTTTCGAGAACCCAACCTGCCGATGGACCACGGCGCTCGCCAATAGCGGCGAGGTTGACCTTCCCAATGATGTGTCCGCGGTCGTCCAGGAACGTGGCTGGTCGTCACCCATTTGGGTCGCGTCCGAGTAACAAGGAAGGACAAGCCGATGTTTCCGGGCGACTACACCATCTACGGCAGCAAGCGGTCGTTTTTTACGGCCAAGCTTGAGAACATATTGCGTTTTCTCGATCTGCCCTTTGAGTTTATTGAGAAGGGTCCTCACGACGGTTCGCAAATTGAGATGCGCGGCGGTGCCGGTGTCATTCCCCTTCTCAAGACGCCGGAAGATTGGGTGCTTTGGGACTCAACACCCATTGCGCGCCTACTGAACAGCCGCTACCCGGACAAGGCCTTTATTCCGCCAACGCCAGTTCAGCGGATCGGCGCGCTTATCCTGGAAGAGTGGATTGATGAGTGGTTCACGCGTGCCGCCATGTACACCAGATGGAACTTTGACGAGTCTGTAGAAGCAGTCTTCGGTGGAGCCATTGCCGCGCAGCTTTATCAAAAGTCGTGGTTCGATCTGACGGATGAGGAACGCGAAGCCGTAAAGCCCCTCATCGCGCAGCAGGCCCCCTTCCGGGAAATCATGACAAAAGGAGGCGTCAAAATTGCGGCGTCACTCGAAAATGGCCAAGACGTGATGGTGTGGTTCGGCGCTTTCCTCGATGACCTTTCCGAACATTTGAGAACGTACAAGTTCTTGTTAGGCGATCGTCCGTGCGTTGCGGATTTTTCTTTAAGCGGTGGTTTCAGCGCTCATTTTGCTTACGATCCTTGGCCACACCGGTTCGTAAAAGAACGCCAGCCAGAAACGTTGCTGTATGCCGAACGATGTTGGGAAGCAAAGGCCGATACAGCGCAATGGATTGCGGATGACCGGTTGCCCGAAAGCTGGACGCCCTTTTTTGAAGAAATGGCCGCGCGCTATTCGAGATATCAAGCCGCAAACCGTGAAGCGTTAGCCAATGGGAAAGCGGAAATCGAAATCGATCTCGGTTTCGGACCGCGCACACTCCCGGCGGTGCCCTATCGGGAACTGAGCCGGCTTGATGTGCGGAACGAGATCCTTGCCCTCTCTAAAGAAGCGCAAGACCGTGTACGAAAAGAAATACCGGGCAACATACTGGACGCATTTTTGCTCCCGCCCCTCGCAACGTCCATCCAACTTCCAGAACGCAAAGGATTACTGCTGAGCGGGTCTCTATGATCCGCACGGATAGGATGACGCCATTGCCCGCCACTGAAAAGGCAAACCGCGTTGGCGGGCGGTTTATTCACCTCCCTCTTTGGACCTTGCAATACCCATCAAGGACTGTAAAAAATGACAAGAAAAGAGGGAGCCCTACTGTGCCAGCATTGAAACCTGGATTGCGTCTTAAAAGCGCTGTTTGCGACGGCGAAGGTATGATTGTGAAAGCGATTGACGTGACGCTGACCTGCGGCGGCGTGCCGATGGTGGCGCAAGGCGAAGAGCCGCCCGCAGATGCAAAAGCCGACCCCGAACACATGTATGAATGCCTGATCGGCAAACGCTATGTGAACGCGGAAGAGACACTGGAAGTCCTGTGCGTCAAATCGGGCCAAGGGTCATTCGGCTTTGACGGCCAAATGTTGGTCGGCAAGGAATCCAAAAAACTCCCCTCCTCGGATTGATGAAGCAGCATAGTGCTTTTAAAGAAATGCGCTGACTCATCATTGCGAGGAGGCGCGAAGCGCGCGACGACGCAATCCAGGGCTGCCTGCTTCGAAGTTGCCGTTCTGGATCGCCGCGCGCGTAAACGCGTTCGCGGTGACGTCGAAAGCAACTCCATGTGTCATTGCCCGGTAAGCAGCGAAGCTGCGCGTCCGGGTAATCCACTGGCATCGGCGTATTCTTTTTCGGTGAGTGGATCCCCCGGATTTCGCGGAGTTTATCCTCGGGCCGGCCTTCGGCCGGAACCCGGGGGCTCCACCGGGGGATGACACATAAAGTGGAATTCAGACACCATAGACTATAGCTTTTTGATCATCTGAGTTGATGACGTTTTTTGTGTCTTTGAGACGACATCCTACTCCAACGCGCCCGACACGAGCAGCTCACCCAGCTTGTCATCGTCATAGCCGAGCAAATCATTCAACACGAACATCATATCGCGGTTAAATGTGGGCGCACTGGTTTCGACAACCGGTTCCGACCGCGACATTTGGATTCGGGCGGCCTCAACCGCCGTGGTGCCGCCCTCGTGATGCGGGACTTCGATGAAGTGGCCTAAATGATTAAGCTGTGGATCTCTTCTGAGTTCAGGACTGTTCAAGATTTGCGAAACGGGCACGCCAACGTCTTGCAATTGGGCTTCGACCACAGCGCCTGACCGGTTTTGCGTGAAGGCACAGATCGCAGCATCCAACACCTCCTGGGCCCGCAAACGATCGCTCGCGGTGGCATAGCGCAACGGGTTAATCCCGATTAGGTTCGCGAGCGCCTGCCACTGTGTATCGGTCTCACACGCGATCGCGATCCACGTGTCTTCGCCTTGCACGGGATAGGCACCATGGGGCGCAAAGTTCATATCGCGATTGCCCATGCGCCCTTGTACGCGACCGTTAGCGGTATAGTCCAAAATAGCCGGCGTCAAAAAATGGAGGGCGGCTTCAGCTTGGGCGAGATCTATATGCTGCCCCTCGCCTGTCCGCCGCCGGTGATCCAAGGCCGCCAGCACTGCAATCGCATTGTAGCGCGGCGCGATATAATCTGTATACGCACCAAATGGGCCTGCGGGTTCGCGGTCCGGCCAGCCGGTAATGTCAAAGAACCCGGCGATCGCGGCGGCCAGATTGCCATAGCCCGCGAACATCGATAAGGGACCGGTTTGCCCCATCAAACAGGTGCTCAACATAATCAGGTCCGGCTTCACTTCTGAAAGCGTTGCATAATCAAGACCGAATGATTTCATCGCGCGGGGCGAAAAGCTCTCGGTCACCACATCCGCCCACTTTGCAAGGTCAAGCGCTACCGCTTTGCCCTCAGGCGAATTGAGGTTCAGCGTCAACATGCGCTTGCCCGCATTGGTCGAATGGAACACGGCAGATTTTTCAGGGCTTTCATCGCCATCGATGAACGGCCGGATGGTACGGCCCACATCGAGTTTGCTCGACGATTCAATCCTCACGACCGTCGCGCCCCAATCCGCCAGGATGCGCGTGGCGCCTGGTCCCGCCAGCGCCCACATAAAGTCGAGGATCTTCACGCCTTCCAACGGCCGGGCTGATACCTTGCCCGAGCCCTTTGTTGCTTCGGGCTCAAGTGATGTCAGATTTTCGAGAATTTCCTCCGTATGCTCACCAATGCGGGACGGTCGTTTGGTGGCAGCTAAGGGCGTGCGGCTGAATTTGGCGAACGGGCCGGGATAGAGGATGGACGCCGAAGGTCCCTCCCCCTTTGGTGCCTGGAAATAGTCGCGCGAGGCAAATTGGGGGCTTTTGACCACATCCTCGATGGTCGACATGGGCGCCATGAGCAAGCGCCGCTCCATAGCCGCATCCAACAGCTCCGTTTTGGTTTTAGAGGCCGTACAGGCGGCCACGCATTCCTTCACGCGTTCAAATTCTTCGATCGGTTCTTCGCCGGTGGCCAGCAACAATCCGTATTCGATCCAATCCTTGTCGCGGGTCGCGGCGTCGCAAAACCCTTCGTCATACACAAATTCCATCAGGCGCCGAGTGGCCGGCCCAACGGTTGCGCCGAAAATATGCGTGATGGCGACGTGCCCATCTTTCGCCGGATATGTCAGGCGGATACGGATGTCCCCGGCGAGGATACCGCCGGCGATGCGTTGTGCCGTCGTTTCATTAACGCAGTCGGACAGGATGTAGCCCTGGGTCGCGAGCGAGAGTGCCTGTTGGGCGCTGATGGTCACCTGCTGGCCACGCCCCGATTGGTGACGCTCCTGAAGCGCGATCAAAGCGCCCACTGCCCCTTCCGCCGCACAATGCTGCCAGGCCTGCGGAACACTGACACGAACCGGCGCACGGTCTTCATCTCCCGTGATCGCCATGGGGCCGGATGCCGCCAGCAAAGTCACGTCTGACGCCGCCCAATCGACCTTCGGACCGGATGATCCGTAGGCGGTCAATGATACTTGAATCAAACCGGGATTGTGCTTTGCCAGGTCTTCGTAGGCAAAGCCCCGCTTCGCCAATCCGCCCGCCGGTTCCGCGTCGATCAAAAAATCGGCCGACGCCACCAATTTGAGGAACGTCTCGCGATCCTGATCGATGTCCAGTTCAAGGCTGCGTTTACCGCGCGCATAGCTCCACCAGAAAAGCGAGCTTTCCGGATCCGGTGTTTGATCGAGAAAAGGACCGAGCCGCCGCCCCGGAGCACCGCCGGGCGGTTCGATTTGAATAACATCCGCCCCAAGATCCCCGAGGATTTGCCCGCACAACATGCCCTGGGTATGCGTCAAATCAAGCACGCGATAGGATGACAGTAACATCGCCCTTCTCCCCGAAACGGTGTTTTGCGTACGATAGGCCATTGAGTCCAAACGTCAAATGCAGGGGCGGAGATCGTTCCGGTACGCCCAGAGCGAACCCAATGGCTGGGAACACAGATTTTTCTTGTTTTCACATGAACCGGATCCGGACATCGCCGCACCTTAGTAACAGGAAACGGAATAAAGGCGGCTGACGTGGCGCCAAGCGCAAAGAGGATCGTCGGAAGATATCTCGTCGCGAGCGCGCGGTTGGGCAACCGCGCCGCGCAAACGCAACTGGTTGAAAGGTATCAGAAGAAATTCTTGGCGCACGCCTACCGGCTGCTGGGCGACGCGGACCAGGCCAAAGATGCGGTGCAAGATGCCTGGGTCGAGATCGTGCGCGGCATTGCAAAGCTCAAGGACGACGACGCCTTTCCCGCATGGGCGTTCCGCATTGTCACCCGGCGGTGTGCGCAGAGCATTGCCAAGCAACAAAAGGCACGCGCCCTCGCCACGCGAATGGCCGCCGAGCCGCGCACAGATTGCGATGCCGCAGATGCAGTAGAGCGTGCGGCAGATCTGAATCCGCTGCAGGCGGGTCTCGAAGCCCTTTCGCCCGAACACCGGGCAGCAGTGGCGCTCTTTTATCTCGAAGAGATGAGCGTCGCGGAAGTCGCCGTCGCCCTGGATATCCCGGTGGGCACCGTCAAGTCCCGCCTTTTAAACGCGCGTGCCAAGCTGCGCACTTTACTCGATAGGAGAATGTGATGGACCAACTCGACAAGATGATTAGAGAGACCCTTGATGACGAAGATCGCAAAATCCTCGACACGATCGGCTGGGATCAAAGTTCTTTTGATATGGTGGGCGACATGTTTCGTGGCAAGATCGGTTTTCTGAATCTGACTGTGATCTTTGGACTCCTAGCATGGTTTGGCCTTGGGCTCTTTGCTACGTGGAAAGCGTACAATGTGACCGAGATTGTCGATGTGGTGCGCTGGGGACTGATCGCAGCGGTCTGTCTCATTGGCGCTGCCGTCGCCAAGATCAATTTATTGCCTTCCATACAAGCTAACCGCACCCTGCATGCGATCAAACGCCTTGAAATGCAGGTTGCCCTTCTCGCCGCCAAGCTCGGAAATTAGCGGCTTGTTATGCCGATCCGCATGGATGCCAGCTGAGAACCTGACTCAGATGTGACTGAGAACATTGATGGAGTCGATTTTGTCATCCCGGTTTACGGTCCCGATAGGGGCGCGTCAGACCGGGATCTAACGATCGCCACGTCTCCGAGGACGCGTTTTTCACAAGCGCCTCAATTCACCTCAAACGGTGGGACGCATGGTTGGTTGGACCCCAAGCCTGCGTCTGTCGGGGTGACAATTTACGTCGGTAGTGACAATCAAAAATGGGTCATACTTTGTGGGGAACCGTCAGGATCTGACCGCTTCGCTTCGTTCCGTTTTGGCGAACCACTTAAAGGAGGTTGCATTGGGGAAATACATGCTGTCAGGGCTTCTGGTATTAAGCGTGATCGGCACCCCGATTGCTGATCTGGGATTTATGCATGCGGGCAACGATGCGTGGCCACCGCACGCTAAGCTTCATGCAGTCTGGTCTGTGTTCCACACAATGGCGGTTCAAATACTGGCGCTCGGCATTCTCTGGGTCGGGCCGAATGCGGGATCATTATTCAGCATACGTATTTCCGCGCTGATCCTTGGCGCCTATATTGCCAGTTTCTTTTTGTCACTTGCCGCCGCCCCCCTGTTTGGCGCTTCCATTGTTCCGGATTTGCCACCCGAAAGTATGCCGCCAACGCTGTTCGGCCTCGACGGCAATGTAGTTTCCATGATCGTCGCCACATTCTTGCTGGCATGGGCATGGTGGTTGAGTGAAAAGGAAGCAGAGTGAGATTTCAATGATACGTCATCTTCGCGAAAGCGAAGATCCAGTAACCCCGGTGCCAATTTTTGAACGCAGAAGGTTACTCGATTCTCGTATTCGCGAGAATGACGCAGAGATGGATACCGCCGCGCAAACATGGAGCACTGATCGGCAGGTGCGCTTGTACTACTCCGTCTTGAAGTTTCCCAAAGACTATTCAGAACCCTTTAGCTAACAGGCAAAGTCCGCATCACTCTGTCAAAAGGCGCGTCTTTCGTTTCGCCCGCCAGCCAATGATCGGCGATCACGCCGTCTGGACGGACAAGGACCAATTCATCGTCTCGGTAGGCGCCGGAAGCATCCGTCGCGCCCAAAGTGTGCAGCGTGATGGGCATTCTTTTAGCGGCGCGGTCGACCGCCTCCTCCCACGCCTCGGTTGCCACACGCGGTCCCGCGATCAGCGTGTACGTCGTCGAGAACCAATCCGTCGTAGATTGAGACTTTCCGGCGTCCAGCCAAATGTGCGGCGCACGCCGGCCGTTTCGGACGAGAGGCACATAATCTGTGACCGGATCATCTAGGGTCGGCGCTTCCTGTGTCTCCGGTGCGATCAAAGGGGACTGCATCTCGTGCCCCAATATCGTGCCGTCATAATCGCCATATTTCCGCGTTGCCTGCGCGCCGGCCGAACAATCTTCGCCGCCATAGATTTCCGCGAACAACTGGCGCATCGCGTTCGTGGTGTCGACACCGTGGGCAATACGTTTAAGGGCAGCGGGCTTGAGTTCTGATTCATAGGTGTCGAGAATTTCCGGGTTCGCAAATCCCTGGACAACGAAAGCCAGTTTCCACGTAAGATTACGTATGCCCAGAAAACCGATATTGTTGCCCATGCCCCCGGTTGGCACGGAGATATGCGCCGCATCACCAGCCAAGAAAATCCGCCCGCCCCGAAACTTGGATGTGCATCCCGGTGTCGGCTGCCAATTACCGATGCTTTTGAGTTCAATAGGAACCTCCGCACCAACTGCCAGGCGGATTCGCCTGATGATCTCTTCTTTGCTGAAATCTTCCTCGTGCGGTTTGAAGATCTGGCACCGCCAGCGGCGGATACCGTTGAGCGGTTGAAAGGTGAGAACGCCTTCGCTTGTTGCGCAATAGAGCAAGGCCCCTTTACGCTCCCCCACTTCGGCGGAAAGGTCAGCTTCGAAAATCACATCTTGGGCATACATCTCAAGCGGATCTGTTTCGAGCTCACTGCCAATCACCGCCCGCGTACGGCTGTGGGGCCCGTCGGCGCCGATCAAATAGTCGGCACTAACCTTTTCTTCCGCACCCGTTTCCAAGTTTTGGATCTTCAGCCCAATCGCGCCGTCTGTTTGTGTGACATCAAAAGCCTCCGTATTGAACCGGCAATCGATCAAATCATTTTCATGCACTTTTTTGAGAAGCTCGGCCTCCACATAGTCCTGACACGTCATCACGGGGATGCACGGGCTGCTCGCTCTTGGTACGGAATGAAAGGTTGGGCTTGGAATGGCGGCGTGTTCCTTCCCGGTCAGCGACGTGCACCATCGATTGAATTCGGTCCAATCCGGCCCAAGCCCCGTTTGTTCAACTTCCTTTTCGATGCCCAGCAGGCGCATCAGCTCCATCGTGTTGGTGTCGACGAACCGCGACCTGGGATGAGTATTCAATTCGCCCCTTCTTTCCAGCAACAAGGTGGGAACGCCCAATTTGGCGAGCAACAACGCGCCTGTCAGGCCGATCGGACCGCAACCAATGATGCAAACTGGCTTTGAAATCATGATGGACACCCTGAATTTTCGATGTTATATTGTGATATAATTTTTCTATATCGCGATATAGAAATGGATGTCAACCGGATTGACCCTAAATACGCATGACAAAGAACGATGACAAAAACGATCACGAGGGCGCGTAGCAGCATTGAAGCGCGGCGGCAGGCCATTCTGTCGGCGGCGGAAGCCTTGATCCGCGAACAGGGAGAGGTCGAATTCAGCATGCGGGCGCTTGCCGAGCGGGCCGAGGTGAGTTTCGCGACCCCTTTCAACCATTTTGGCAGCAAAGAAGGCATCTTGCGTGCCTTGTTGAGCGCGCGGATCGATCGGGAACTGGTGCACTTGCGCAACCGTGCGGCCGAGCTCACCCCGCTCGAGACCATCTTCTATCTCGCAGCCCACAGCGCGGACGTTTACTTGGAAGACGCGGATCTCTACCGCCCTATTCTGCGGTCCGTCTGGTCAGCAGGTTTGTCCCCGAATTCCAATCAAACCGACTCCGGTCAAACCGGCCCCGACCAAACCGATAATGTCTTGGAACTTTGGGATTTCGCCCTTCAACGACTTTCCCGCGCGGGGCTGTTCACTGACGGGGCCGATCTTGAGGTGCTGGCCAAACGGCTTCATTTTTCTTTTGTGGTGGCGCTGTTGCATTGGGCCAGCGGTGGGCTGAACGACGACGAACTTGCCGATCACGCGAGCGATCTGGTTGTCGGGTGCTTGTTGAGGTGGCTCACCCCCAAAGGCAAAACCGCCATGCTGAAAACGAGCAACGCGCAGCGAAAGAAAAAACCCTGAGCTTGTTACCCAAAGAAGTGCGCACCGGGCCCTGTTACGGTCTGTAGCCAAGACGCCCCGTCTCAAAGACCGCAGACCTAAAGCATTTGGTCGCGCGACCAGGAAATCTTGGCGGTTAACCGGATTCCACTCAACCTGATCGCGCTCTAGAGGTGCGTTTATCCTCTAGCGGAAGCCCAGCCGATAAATCCACATGATGTTCCCGCTATCGCGCCAACGATCCCCAAACTGACGCCAACATCGTGGGCGGAACCGCCTTCGCTCCAACCGAAAAAGATCGCAACCACCGCACAGAACGTTCCAAGCGCTACGCCCGCATATCCCCAACGCGCACCGCCGAAATGGCGCCTCGAATTTTCCTCAAGATCATGCATGCCTACCTCCAAAGCCGCCGCGATTGATTTGACTGAATTTGTGGAACCCACGCCATCAGCTTCCAGACGTTGGATCGTTCGCGCACTGAGACTTGCGGCCATGGCAAGCTCTTCTTGCGACCAGCCTTTCTCGGCTCTGAGACGTTTCAATAGCTTCGTATCAATATGTCGCCTCATCTGGGCTCCCGTAAATTGACGGCGGCGCGGCTCGAATGTGGCTGCTCGTTTGAAAAATGACCACGACATCACCACGACAAACAGACGACGGCAACACGATTAGAGCGATTATGCGGGCAAAAACAGCAAAGAACGACACCTATTGCTCTTGCCCGCAGCCACACAGGCGCACACTGTGGCCACACGGCAGAAACCCGCACGCGGCGTGAGGCAAGGATACGAGATGCGGACCGAAAGACTTGAAATTTGCGCCCCGACTGAAACGGACCGCAATCGGTTTGTCGAACTTTTTACCGATACCGATTTCATGGTTTTTTCGGGCGTACTGACGATTGAGGAAGCCAACCAAAGATTTGATTCCATGGTGGCCATGGTGTCTGAGATTCCTTTCGCGAAGCAGCCGTTGTTCGATCAACAGACCAGTAAACTAATCGGCTATGCTGGGGTTGATTGGTTCGAATACGAAGGCCAGAAGTGCTTAGAGTTTGGCCACCGGCTGGTTCGCGATGCAAGGGGCAAAGGCTATGCAACTGAAGCTGGCCTGGCATTGCTTGATGTTGCCCGCAAAAGCTATGTGGGCACGGTTTATCTTCTGGTTCAATCAACGAATTCACCGTCGATCCGCGTTGCCGGCAAATTGGGTTTTGAGTTTTGGAAAGAACACAAAGTGGAAAACCGGTTGTATCAGATGCACGTGATTGAACTGCCTTAATGTCCGCCGTCACGAGACCGGGCTTATAATGACGATGCGGTACAAATTCAGTAACTCGAAGACACGCAACAATGGATGAATTTGAAAAGCTCTTCTCGCGCCCCGATGAAGCGGACTTCAAAGCGAAATACGAAGCGCGTTGTCATTGCGGCGCCGTACGCTATCAAACTTCCGCCGATCCCGTAGATGCAAAGATCTGCCACTGTGCGATGTGTCAAAAACTGCACGGGGCGCCGATGCAGTGGGCCGCGATCTTTCATAAGCACCACATCAAATTCACCGCCGGCATTCAGCACGTGAAGTTCTTCAATGGCAGCCTGAACTCATCGAAACGCGTTCTGCCCTGCAAGATCAGTTGCGGCATTTGCGGCACACCGATTGCCGATGAAGGCAGAAGAATGTGGCTGGCGTTCCCTTTACTCTTCGACTTTGGCGCACCGCCCGTTGTACCGGAAACCTTCAAGCCGACCTGTCACATCTTTTATGGCGCCAGAGTGCTCGACATGAACGATGGGTTGCCCAAATGGGCCGGCCACGCCGAACAGTCGACGCGCTTGGATTGATCGATTGCCCGACTGCCCGCACCGGCCGTTTCCTGCTGGCCGAAGCACTGCAATGGCGGGTCTCGACCCGCCCTACGTTCTGAAAGACCTCCTCAGCACGGAATAAGGGATAAACGCAATTCGCCTCATACATTTAAGAGAGCGATAACTTCGTCCGTGTGGCTCAACGAAATGAAGCGGCCTGCGTCCGGTATCGTCTGCAGACGGGCCCCTGGCAGTTTTGATTGCCAATAGGATTTGATTTCATCAACATCATGTATCGGGTCGCTGCCACCAAGAAGGATCGTCCAATTATCGGCGGCCGCGAGCCCTTTGATCTCAGTTTGCAAGGCATAGCCCCGTTGCTCTCGAATAAACCCGCTCAAGCGGCCGGTTGAAAACGGCATTGTGGAGCGCAAATGATCATTAAAGTTTTGCGGATCGGAAAAACTTTCCAAATCAGCGGGCGCTTTCCCAATGCCGGCGCGAATGATCGTTTCCAGGCGTTTGCGTGACAGTGACGCGGCGGTCCACCGCGCAACTTTTTCGATACTGTCAGGGTACCGATCAAAAGCCTGGCGAACGAGACCAAAATGCCCCTTGCGTTGAGAACAATCATGTTGAAGCAGGTCAGGATTGATCACGACCACGCGATCAAGAAGATCTGGGGCAAATCTTGCGAGGGCCAAAACATGAAACGCACCGCCGCGTGTGATGACATGTATTTTTTCCAAGCCAAGAGCCTCACAAACCGTGACAACATCGTCGACACCCGTGGCGAAGCGGTCCGGCAACTCCTTCAAGTCATCCGTTAGGCCGAAGCCGGGGCGGTCGATCGTAACGGGACGAAAACCCTTATTCTGCAGGCCGTTGACGAGTTTTTGAAACGGATGGCGCGTCGTTAGGCTGGAATGCGCGATCAGTACCGGCTGGGCGGAAGCTGACCCATAATCGTTGACGGCAATGACGCGGCCCTGCGCGCCGCGAATAAGTTTTAGAGGCGCGCGTTCTCTTGGCTCTGCGTGGACAAGCGATGGCGTCTCGTGCGTGATCACGGCGGCTGCAAAGGCGCCCATAACCAATGACGGCAAGTCGGTAGCGCTTTCCACATTGAGACGGCGGAAAATCACGGCAAACCGGTCTTTGGCAACCGCGGGTGAAATGCCCACCACATCGGCGGCGTCATGACGGCTGTATCCTTCGCACAGCAGATGGACAAGCTTTGCATCACGCTGCTTCAAGCCATAGATGTCGACCAAAATATTTTCAACGGCTTCGCGTGGCGGCGCCGTAACTGTCGCGAGTTCGGAGAGCTTTCGAATAAGCTGCGTCTGCCGCGACACCCCCGCCGCTTTCATGGCGCCGGCGAGGGCCTTTCGTGCCGTATGGTAGGTAACGCCCGCATGTATTGCCGCCCGTTTGATCGAACCGTGCGCAAACAGTGCCGCGCTGACGCGCGCCTCCAGGTTCGACATGCCAAGCGCGCGTGCCGCGTATTCGATCTCGCTGGTCATGTAGCTGAGGGACAGGGCGATCACGGCGATCGTTTCCGGTTCAACAAGATGCGCGCTCAGTTCCGCATCAAAGATTGACCATCGTCTCGCCCGTACCGCGGGAGCATAGGTCAAAAAGACCGGCCGATCCGTTCTGTCCTTCACAAGCGCATGAGCAGGTTCCATTTCCCTTCCAACCGCGACGCCGAGTTTTGCATCCAAGACTGACCGGTCAATCCGCTCCTCGAATTTGTTGCTTGTCCAAAGGACGGTCCCGCGGGAGCTCATCACGGCGCTGGAAAGGGTCGCCTGATACAAAAAGGGGCGAATGGGATCGGCAGGCGCAGCTTGCGCAATGACGGCGGCGAGGCGGTCCGGGAATTCTGCCTCGAACCGCGCCTCTTCTTCATCCTGCGGTCTTTGTGTGCCGTGTGCTGCCATCCAATTAAGTGTGATGCCTTGCGAGGCGAGAGACAAGCCGATGGGTGCAAATAGCCCCTCATTTGGGGGCTCTCCGGCTTGAATCGAGGATGGTACCGTCAGTGGATTTGAAAATTGGTGCGCCAATCCCAACGGTTGGTTTGAGTATCTGAGGGGAACCCATTCGTGAAGTTAAAGAGTCTGATTAAGAGCATCTTCTGTGTTGCGTCCATCCTTCTTCCGCTGCACGCAGTCGGTATCGCAGCGGCGGAAGAGTATCCGCGGGACGGAACGGTCAAAATTGAAAAAGCGAAAAACCTCAAGGACATTACGCAAGTGCTGGTTCCGCATTTCGCCATCAGCTTTGTTGTTGCCGATGAAAAAAGTGCGGTCGCCTCAACAGAAAAAAACAATCCCTTCGCGCGCAAGGCCGGATCGACGACCGAAGCAACCCTCGTGGGTCTTACGCCGGAAACGATGCAAACCATCACCGATGCGGCCTATAAAGATCTTGTTGCCTCGCTGGAGGAAAACGGCATCAAAGTCATTGAACATGACGCCGCCGTGGCTCAGGCCAAGGCACGGGAAACAAAATTCCCCATGACGAAATTTCTTGACGGGCCGCGGGAAGATTTTTCGCTCTACCACAAATACTTCAATAACGACATCAAAGATCTAACGCTGACACCGACAGGCACACAATTGATGGCGCCGGTTATTGGCAACAACCCGCTTCCTTATGGCTATGGCGCGTCGGCGCGGGAGCTGGGTATCCCCGTTCTGGCCGTTGATTATGTTTTGACCTTCGGCAACATCACGGCGGCCTCCAATGAATATTATGGCATTGCCGGACGCGGAAACGCTTCTGCCGAAACAAGTTTTTCAGCCGGCCTTCAAGTCATGTGGAGTTCCGACATCAAGGTCACACATTCCGAACGCAAAACGGGCCGCTTGATGATTGAAAAGAATGCCTGGACGGCAGAACCGTTTGCGACCATGAGTACCGAGAAATCGGGCGGTCTGTTTGGATCAAGCCAGTCTGTTACCTTGAGCGTTGATAATGCCGCCTATCAAACGGCCGCCCTTGATGTACTTTCGCGGGCAACGGACAATCTCGTGAAGAAACTAGCCGCACAATGACTTTGATAGCCCGTTCAATTAGCCATGGTCATCTGGGCGGGTTACTCGAAGTTAAGTGCCGGCTAGCACATGTAAGGCGGGTCTCGACCCGCCCTACTCTCTTTGCAGCAACAACAATGTGGGACTTGTCGTTGGAAGCGGTGGCTCACCCTTAGTACGCAAACGTTACGCGTCTCGCATTGTCGCGCGGGTTTTCTATTTCATCGAGGATCGCAAAAGCAAAATCCTCCATCGAAATCTGCGAGTTTCCAGCATCATCAACGAGCAATATGTCTGAGCCGCGCCGATATCGTTTTAAGCGCTCTCCCGGCTGCAACAAGGCGGGCGGGCTGAAGTAAACCCAATCGACATCTTCGTTGGCGCGGCACAGCAGGAATTGCGAAAAGCACGCGCGCGCAATTGATTTGACGTTTTCGGGAAGAAAATCCGGGGCCGTCAAAACCGTATGACCACTGTTGTCGGGAAGGAACAGATTCGCTGCGCCGCCGACGATGCATGCAGGTTTTTTCGCTTGGCGCGCGCCGTCGAGAATCGATTGGGTCAATTCAGGTAGTGACGCTTCTTCGCCCTCGGGTGGGCGCAGCGCACTGATGACCCTGTCGTTTTCTGCGATCACCGCCGCAACACCGTCGGCATCGTGCACATTCAGCACACGGCCAATAACACCTTCAGGCAACAGACCGCGCTTGCGTTCATTTCTCACTATACCGGTGACGCTGTGTCCGCGCCGAGTTGCTTCTTCAGCAAGGCGGCTTCCAACATCGCCTGTCGATCCGAAAATAGCCAGTTTCATTTCTCTACTCCTTTCAGGTTGAGATGTTTGACGGAACTTGAAGAGGTATCGCCGGCACTGATCAGCGCCGCCATGCGCGGGGCTAATGCCGGCCTCAGAAATTTCATTGGGCTGAGCTTGTGGAATGCGCGGTTGCCGGATTGAACAGACCGTTGGCTCAACCAGACGGAACCGACAATGACAGTCGCGCCCAAGAACTGTCCCATGCTGAGCGCTTGCCCAAGCACGATCCATCCCAAAACCACCGCCGAAACCGGGCTGATAAAACCGAGTGTTGAAATCACCGAAGGCTCTAACCGGGCAATGCCTCTGAACCAAAGCACGTAAGTCAACGCGGCGCCGATGAGCCCCAAATAGGTGAGCCCCGCAAGGTTAGAAAATGAGAGCGGCGGCAGCAGCGGCTCGAACAACAGCGCCAGGGGAACAAGCATCAGCCCGCCCGCTGTGAGCTGCCAAGCCGTGAACGTTAGAAGTGAAACCGGCGGATGCCACTTTCGGCTGAGCACGGTTCCCGCCGCCATCGACAAAGCGCCCACAATCCCGCCAATGACACCAACCGGATCAAGCGCGGCGTTGGGGGTAAGAAGCAGCAAGCCGACGCCGACGATCCCAAGCGCCGCGGCCGTTACCGACAAGACTCTAATGGGCGTTCCCAACGCAAGGCGCGCAAGAAAGATAACGGCCAATGCTTGCGTCGCGCCAAGTGTTGCTGCGACGCCGCCGGGAAGCCGGTAAGCCGCCACAAAAAGAAGCGACCAGAAAATCGTGAAGTTGAGTCCCCCGAGCACAAAGATTTTTAGTATCCAGGAACGAGACGGCAGCTCGCGAACACACAGCAGCAAGAGCAGACCCGCAGGTAACGCGCGAAGCATCGCCGCCGTCAGGGGATAGTCCGGTGGTAGGAACTCCGTCGTCACAAGATAGGTGCTGCCCCAAATGACGGGCGCGATGGCTGTGATGAGCAAATCGAATTGGCGGGACATTGTCAGCTCCTAAGTGCGATCGTCTTCAATGCGTCCCAATCAACGCTGCACAGGAGGTACTTTATTGCCTTTCAGTTGATAATATGGGATTTTGGAGCAACACTATTCACCCAGGGTGTTGAATAATGGACAATCTAACCGCCCTCAAAGTGTTCCGCTGCGTTGTCGATCAAGGAAGTTTTGCCTCGGCCGCGCGAAAACTGGGCCTCTCCCCGGCCGCCATCAGCAAAAACATCAACGAGCTGGAAGCCCATTTGTCCGTAGGCCTCCTAAACAGAACGACCCGCCGCATGAGCCTCACGGAAGCGGGCTCAACATACTATGAGCGGATAACGCGCGTGCTCGACGATTTGGAAGAGGCCGACGCCATGCTGAGTTCCATGCGCGACACACCCAAGGGCGTATTGAAGGTAAGCGCCCCCTTGACGGTAACGCTTGTTTGCCTGTCGACGGCCATACCGCGTTTTCTAGCGAAACACCCGGACGTTTCCATCGATCTCAATTTGAACGATCGCCGTGTCAACATTGTTGAAGAAGGGTTCGACGTCGCCATTCGCGGCAGCGACAATCTGGAAGCCTCCGGATTGATTGCACGCAAACTTATGACCATGGATCATGTGTTGTGCGGCTCGCCAGAATATTTCAAACGGAATGGCAAACCGAAAACACCCGAAGACCTTGCCGAACATAGTTGCGTGCAGTTTTCACTGTCCGATCACGCCAATGAGTACACATTCAAAAAGCAAGACCGCGAAGTCACCATCCCAATAAATGGCCGGTATAAAGTGTCTTCAAGCCTTGCGGTGCGCGATGCGCTGCGCGACGGATTTGGCGTCAGTCTTGTTCCGCGTGTTTATGTGCAAGAAGACTTAAAGAGCAAGCGTTTACAAAGCGTGCTTGATGATTGGTCGGCGAATGAAACAATTCTTTACGCCGTATATCCATCAAAACGCTATGTCGTTTCGAAAGTGCGCGCTTTCCTCGATTTTCTGATCGACGAGTTTAAAGCCGTTTCGCCACATCGCGGATGAACATAGACCCGCGCTTTCTGGTCTAACTTGCCGGTAGACCCGCGCCTTGAACGACGCATTGTCTTCGCGGCCACCGCTTGCATTGAATTTTCAGTATTGGCGGCTGATTGAGTGGCGCGACGGCGTATTCAACACTCCTGGTAAACACTTATCGCACGGATTGATCCATTCTCATCCGACGGAAAGAGAGTTACGACCAACCTGTTCATTGGGCCGGGACAAACCGTCCCGCCGGAAACACGCAGGGAGAGAACGATGACCAATGATCTACCCAACAACGGAGCGTTGCAAAAAGCGCCGGCAATCGAGCATCACGCGCCAAAGGCCCTCGGCGACCGCATTGCCTTTGGCCTTGTCAAAGTCTTGCGCGTGCTCGCAGATCTCTTTTTTAGGCGCCGCTATGGTCACCGAGCTGTCGTGCTTGAAACGGTCGCGGCAGTGCCGGGGATGGTTGGCGGGCTTCTTCAGCATCTAAAAGCCCTGCGCCATATCAGAGATGATCAAGGCTGGATCAAAGAGCTTTTGGAGGAAGCGGACAATGAGCGCATGCATCTGATGACATTCGTCGAAGTCGCCAGGCCATCCTTGTTCGAGCGCCTGTTGATTATGGTGATGCAAGCGATCTTTTATAATTTCTATTTCTTTTTCTATCTGTTTTTCCCCCGCGTTGCGCACCGCTTTGTCGGCTATCTCGAGGAAGAAGCGGTAGTCAGCTATACGCATTATCTTGAGGAAATCGATGCCGGGCATTTAGAAAACCACCTGGCGCCAAAGATCGCGCGCGACTATTGGAATCTGCCGGCGACAGCACGCCTGCGCGATGTCGTCCTGGAAGTCCGGAACGATGAAGCCGAACACCGAGACCGCAACCACACCTTTGCCAATCAGCTGGGACGCAACCGGAAACTTGACCGCGCCGAGACCATTGTAGCTCAGAGCTGAAACTTGCGATGTCCTGTTGATCGAAGCGCTACATGGCGGGTCTCGACCCGCCCTACTTCCTTAGGAACCGCACGAACGTATCGGCTACAAGATTTATTCCTGATCGGTGGTCGCTTCAATGATCAGTTGGGGGAGTAAATATACTCCTCCCCTTCTTGCCACGGAATGTGCCCCTCATTGTCGATCTGCCGCGGCGACACTTCTGGCGCGTTGACCCTTGAGCCCAAGGCAGAAGATTGACGCCGTCCAGGAAACTAGCCGGCCGGCGTATGAAGTTATCCATCAAGAATGAGTTTAAGCGGGTCGCCTCGACAACATTCAACTCAACGAAGACACTAGGCTTCACGGGACCTTTGTTCTTTGTGGTGCGCAATGTAAGCACGAATGCTCGGTTCCCAGTCGAACAGAATTTCGCTGGAGCGATCGATGATGGGAAGATCCGGCTCTGGCGCACCCACCGCCAGCAAGACCGCGCGGCAATCCTCCAGCATCCAATGGTCATGATGAGGCGGACCGTCGCCCCAGCCGATCTTGTAGCCGGCAATCGCGAAGTCGCGGGCCTTGTCTTTGTCTCCCAATGCGAGCCAGCCTTGTGCTAGTTTGTGATGACAAGGACGATTGTCGAGCCAACCATCTTGCACTCTCGTTAGGACGTTGAGTGCTTGGTCCTGCTTCTCGATTTCGGCGTGGCAGATGGCACGATCTACCTCCACATAATCGGTGGTCTTTCCGTGAACGCGCCGATGTTCTATAACCTCATTGAACACGTCAGTCGCTGTTTCAAACCTGCCGTTTTCCGCGTGCCACCTGGCAATGCTCAAAAGAAGATCGAAGCGACTGGCCGTATCCTTCTCCTCCGCACACTGATTGAGTAGCGTCGTGCACATTCTCTCCGTTAGGCTCTGCTTCCGTCGACGAACGTCAGCTTCAATCCATGGTGGTAAGAACCCCTGTCGCTCCAGCGCAAAATCTGGATCTCGAAGCTGGGCGTCGGCGCCATCGAGATCCCCTCGGTCAAGTTTGGTAATTAGCTCTGTGGTGCGATGTACTGTATGCGGATATTCTTCGCCAAACGACAAGTCAACTTCATACGATAAGCAGCGATCCGAAAGGCCACGTTGAACGGTGCCCCTATATAAGTCGCAAAAGCCTCTCACGGCTGTTCGAACTATGAGGAGCGGCGTTTGTAGTCTTGTTTCGGTCAGAACAGACGTGAATAACTCTGTGGCCTCTCTTACGTAGCCAGTGGTCTTCAGCGACCAACCCACTCTGCCGGCAAGGTCAAGGTCTGCATACGAAGCATCGCATCCAAGACCGCCGCCATCAGGAAGGACTTCCTTTGCCAATCTGACGTATTCCCCATCGAGATCGAGACGCCTCATGGCTCCATGGAAATCTCCCAAAAGGCGTTCCTTGGCTTCCTCATAAAACCCACCGAAAATCAGGCTTTCGATCTCCTGTATGGCCGGCGCCAGTTCTTCCAAAGACTCCAAATTTTCAAATTGTGCCGGCGCTCGACTGGTGGCGTAGTCTGCGACCGCTCGTCCGGCTGCTTGCCGTTCCTTCGCGCTCATGTTATCGCGCACAAAAGAACGAACAAGGGGGTGGAGATTGTACAAATTAATTCCATGGCCGGAGTGAGTGATCAGACCACGATCTCGAAGATCCATCACCGTTCTAGCCAGCCAGTTGTCCGCCTCCGTTACTTCTGTGGATCTCTGCCAATCACGATACGTGCCTCTTGCAGTGGTATAGGCAGTCATGCTGCGTTCGTATGCCTTTCGCCCTCTGCCTGACTGGCTCGTTGGTGCAATCGGCCGCATCGGAACTCTAGGCGCCGCCGGCCGGCGCGGGTTCATGGCGGTGAGCGCGTCCCATTCAACGCCTGCTGAATTTCCTGCCAAAACATGAAGCACCCGGTTCTCATCTACGTCAAGATCAGCCAGTGCAATCTCAAAAATGTGATGGCGTTTGCGAACAAGACCATCAAGCTTTGCGAGGTCGACGGCAGACGCCCCTGTTGGCGCGGACAGCCAGGCATCGAAATCGCCTGGCGCCGGCGGATGACGACGGACCAGGCCGGCGATAATGCCGATCATCAGCGGATGGCAGCCAAAATGGGTCAGCAGATAGCTGCGTATTGGATCGCCGTTTCCCACAACACCGGACTGCCGAAGCATCTCCTCTGCATCCTCTGGCGCTAGGCCTTCTAAGGCGAGAGAGGTGATTCCCGGCAGGCAGTCGTCCCCAGAATTGCGAAGGCATGTGGGGATATCACGTGTCGAAATGAGGATCTTTGACGGCGCGGCTCCTATCAATAACTTCAAGATCTCCGCGTCAGAGTCGCGAAGGCAGGCCAGTGGATTCCGCCCCAGATGTTCCGGATCACCGGCATTATCATCGTCGAACCGTTCGGACCTGTCGCCTCTGTTGTAACGGACCAGGACTCGTTCCAATCCATCCAACACAAGGAGCCATGGTGCGGACCGCAGCTCCTCTAAGAGACGTTCAGCAAGTGCGACAATACCCTGTCCATTAAAGGACGATCGTGGTTGCCCCAAGACATAAGCCAGCGCCCATCCGAGAAAGTCTTCCATGCCAGCGCTGTCCTCATAGAAACTATACCAGCATCGACCTGTCCAATTCGTGCCAATCTTTGTGGCATCTTTGTCCGTCCACTGATAGGTGAGGTGGCTTTTTCCCATGCCACCCATTGCCCTTACGATCATCATCGCATCGTCACCCACCGCCCAGGCGGAAAGGTCCGTCAGCTCCCTTTCGCGCCCCACGAATTTATGGCCTCTAGCGAATGGCTTGACGCAGAAAAATTCTGGCGCCGCCGGATTGGGCGCCCTTTCGGTGCGCTGTTCAGGTGGGTCTACCGGTGTCGATGAGATGCTTGGGTCAGCCCTATCGAGTGTTTTACGGATGTCGCGGGCAATTCTCTCAACTTTCGATTTGAATTCATCGTCATTCTGAAAGCTGTCAACGATCCGCAAAGTTGCTTGCATCTTGGCAAGGAACGCTTCGCGCTTCTTGCGTGCGACCGGATCGAACTCATTGTCTTCATCGCTCGTTGGATAGGCCGGATCCATCGCCAGAGACCAAATTTTGAGGCCAAGCGCTTCAGCGTGGCTATACTCAAGTTCCGTTAACGACAGCTCGTTAGGGTTACGCGGGTCCGCAGGGCAATGACCATAGCGTTTTCCAAGGATGCAGAAATAAGCGTCGGACTTATCGACCATCTCTAATGACGAGGTGACCAGGTCCGTGTCGCGGGAGGAGTCTTTTTCCATCCATTCAACAAACAAATCAAACCGATGAAAGACGTCGCGAACAATTTGCCTCTCCTCGAGCAAGTCCTTGTAGGTACTCGAAAGCATGACGCGAAATATCGTCGGCTTATCCAATGGCCCCTCCTCTGTTGCACGCCAAAACTCAGCAACCTTAGCGTGCTCTTCACTCATACCCTCTGAAGGATGGATTGGAAAGCCACCGTAGGCGCGGAACAACTTTCACGACGTATGCCAGATTCTTGCCCGCGGAAAATTTGATTGCTCAAATCTCGAATGCAGGAAATGATTCGGGCCGAACAAGCGCGGAACCTGGGGTGCTGCCCCAAGCGCATTTGGGTCTCCCGGAAGCCGGATTCGCTTAGGCTAGATCATATGCGAAAGTCCTGCCCTACAAGGGTGAATCGCGCCCTAAAAGGTCTGCACAAAGATCAGTTGGGGGAGTAAATATACTCCTCCCCTTCTTGCCACGGAATGTGCCCCTCATTGTCGATCCGTTGTGGTGACGCGAGCTGGCTTGGCCAAAGCGGTTCCGACTGCGCTGCATTCCACGCATCAAGGCGGGTTTCCATTTCCGCAACAACGGCCGGATGGGTGTCCGCCACATTCTTTTGCTCTGTGGGATCGGACTTCATGTCGAAAAGCCAGACCTTTTCCTGACGTCCATCGCGGATGAACTTCCAATCCGCTGTTTTGGCCACCTGGGTCGAATCTGCACGCCAGAACAGTGCTTCGTGGGGCGACGCTTCCGGCGCGTTTGACCCTTGAGCCCAAGGCAGAAGATTGACGCCGTCCACCGGGTTCGTTGACCTTGCGCCACCGGCCGCGGCGGCGGTTGCCCATATGTCAAAATGATGGACCGCCACATCGCTTACCGTGCCCGGTGCAATCTTCGCCGGCCATTTCATGAAATAGGGCACATGAATGCCCCCTTCAAAAAAAGTGATCTTGTAACCACGATATGGAGCATTGACGCCGGGGATGCCGATATAACCCGCGCCGCCATTGTCGGACGTGAAGATCACCAGTGTGTTTTCCTCAAGACCAAGCTCTTTCAACTTGTCCATCACCTGGCCAACACCGCGATCAAGCGACCGGATCATCGCCGCATAGACGCGCTCGCGGTGAAGCTCGATGTGACTGAGTGCATCATAATCTTCCTTGGTCGCTTGCAGCGGCGTATGCGGCGCCCAATGGGCAAGATAGAGAAAGAACGGGCGATCCTTGTTGGCCTCAATCACGTTCAGTGCTTCTTCTGTATAATAATCCGTGAGGTAACCACCGGGTTCGAACGGCTCGCCGCCATTAAAACTTGCGGCCCAGGTCAAAGCTTTCCAAAGGAACCGGTCAATGCCATCAAATTCTTGTTTGGAGAGAACACCGTTCGGATCATCCTCACGCAGATAAAGTCCGCTGGCCATCAACAGGCTGTCATCAAAACCTTGAGCCGTCGGCAAGAATTCCGGCGATCGCCCCAAATGCCACTTACCGATATGCGCGGTATAGTAGCCTTGCTCTTTGAGCGCCTCAGCCAAGGTAAACTCAGAAGATGGCATGCCCATACTCTCATAAGTCATGTCATTATCTTCCGCCGGTTGGAAGTGAAGCGGTGGCGCATTTGCATCGCCAGCGCCGGTTAACATGCTCATCAAGCTCATCATGCCCGGGGGCGTCGGCGTAAATTCAAAACCAAACCGGGTCGGATACCGGCCCGACATCAGCGCCGCACGGGATGGTGCACAGGTACCGAAGGCTGAATGGCCGTTGCGAAAGAAAGCCCCGTCTTTGGCAATGGAATCAATATGGGGTGTGGGAACCGTTCCGCCGGCAACGCCGCCATTGATGGTCAGATCATTCCAACCGAGATCGTCCGCCAAAATCAGCACGATGTTCGGCGGGCGCTCGCCCTCACGTTCCCACGTGCCGCCCTGCCAAGTGATCTCCTGGTGAGGCCCGATGTTCATGGTCATTTGAGTGCGCAACCCGATCAGCTCAAGCGCAAGAGGCCCTCTGAACATCCAGGCGGCCCCCAATGCAACCACCAAGACCGCCGCAATAATCCCTAGCTTTTTCAACGTGCCCACTCCCTCATTCCAACTATTGACAATCATACTGTCAATAGTTCAACAATCAAGCACAATACGCCGCGAGCAGGGCCAAGCAGTTACACAAAGTGGAAGTGTCTCTGTCCTTAGTTTGCGCGTTACTGCGGTTCCTTCGTTGGAAACTGAAATATTGAGACAGGTGCAAAGGAACTTCAAAAAAGGAACTTCACAATGGAGGTACGTCTACACGCCTCCGGCCTTCACACTATTGTTTTTACAGACCCCATCAGATCGCGTTACCTGGAATGGGGCAGTCGCTGCATGTCCGAACAGCACAGAGGCGGCAGATTCGGTGTTTTGCCATTTCGGTTTCCGGCAGGTTCGTCAGCACCTTTGAGAGTAAGTCACCAAGAACCGCCCGCTCGTTTGCGGTAAGCCCCTTAAGGGCCGCTTCCAACATATCAAGACGACGGTCCATCAATTGCTGACGCAGCTTGCTGCCCTTACGCGTCAAATGTAGCGCAACCGCGCGGCCATCTTCCGCCTTGCGCCGCTCGACAAGGCCGTCCTCTTCCAAGCGGTCGATCAAACGCACGGTGCCGGGATGTGAAAGATCAAGCACTTGGCGCAGTACTTCGACGGACAGTCCAGGCGCATATCCAAGAACAATGATGGCGGCCGCCGATTCCCCTGAGCGATCGAGGGCGTGTTTCATGCCGGAATTGATCCGGTCGGTGATGGCGAGGGCGAGCGCGCCAAGCAGATTTGTCGTTCGGTCCATGCCGGAAATGTATGCATAACGCATAAAGCTTGCAAACGCCGCATTGACATATGTATGCGTTATGCATATAAATAGCTGCAGGTTGATGATTCAAGGAACCGCTATGACCCCAGAGCGCATGTATGAGCTTGCCGCCGGATTGGGCGCCGCCAAAAACCAGCAGGATGTGGAGACCGCCCTCACCTTCATGCACGACGACATCGAACTGACCTCACCGGCCTGGGGCGCGATCGCCCGCGGCAAGCAAGAAAATGCAGCTCTCCTCACACACTTCTTCGCCAATTATCCGGATTACAAAGTGAGCTTTGAGGGTTACGTGGCGGATGACAAACATTTCGTCGGATGGGGCACGGTTCGTATGACCATGGCGGCTGACGCGAGCGATACCACCGGTATGACGCCTAACGGACGCTTGATCGCGATCCCCGTGACCATCCGGATGACGTTTAAGGACGACCTGATCGCAACCGAACATTTCATGTGTGATCTGGCGCAGATCGCCGCCCAGTCCGGCATTTCCATTGACGGTATGTGGACAAACATTTTTGGCCCGTCCCCACAATCAGCAGCGGCATAAGAAGAGAGGTAAAGATGCCAGACAGTTTTCGTAGAAGCATGCTTGTCGGAGCGGGGCTTTCAGGAGCAGCCGCGATTGTTGGGCACGGCCATGCAAAATCGCCAAAGCCGGTGGTTACCGGTATGGAGCTCAGCTCTGATGGTTGGGACGCGGACAGCCCGCCCGGTCTCGAGTTCCTGTTTGAAGCACGCGTGAAACTTCATCTACCTGCCTTGGATGCGGGTGCGATGTCCGACGGCAACCGCGTCATCTTTCTTGTAAAGGGCGGGACATTTGAAGGGCCACACTTACGCGGGCGCGTGGTGCCGGACGCAGGTGCGGACTGGATTCGCATCCGCCCGGACGGAACAGGCATGGTGGATGTGCGCTTCTGCCTGGAGACGCATGACAACGCCCTGCTCTATCTCCATTGGCAAGGCCGTTTCTGGTCAGCGCCGGAAGACGCCGATTATGCGCTCGATGTAGAAAAGCCGGACGATCCCAAAGGTGCGTGGCGCTATTATTTTCGGACGGCGCCGCTATTTGAAACCGGCGATCCACGTTACGCGTGGCTCAACAATATTATCGCCGTATCCAAGTCCCGAACGGGCGACGGTGGCCCAATCCACCGGGTCTTTGCTGTTACGTGAAGTAAAAGTCACGCTCAAATACATTTACCGATCGGCGGCCGTGGACTTGACTGCGTTTCTCAAAGATCGACACTTCTGCTTATGGGACACTTCTCGCTTTTCCCGACTCCGGTTGGCGACTGCGGTATCGCTTGGCACGGTGACACGGTCGTCGCAACCCATCTGCCGGAAATGTCGTCTAGCGCAACGGCGGCGCGTCTGGCTGCGCGCACTGGCGCGACGCGGGGTGAACCACCTGCCGCAATCCATCGCGCCATTCAATCGATCAGGGCGCTGCTTGAAGGAGAAAGAACCGATCTCTCTTTCATTCCCTGTGACTTTAGCGGAATCGATCCGTTTGCGGAGAATGTCTACACCATCACGCGCATAATCCCGGCTGGCGGGACACTTACATATGGGGATATCGCCTCTCAGCTTGGCGACAAACGGCTCGCCAGAAACGTTGGACAGGCGCTGGGGCGCAATCCTTTTCCGATTATCATCCCCTGTCATCGGGTCGTTGGCGCCAAGGGCCGGCTCACAGGTTTTTCAGCGCACGGCGGAACCGAGACCAAACTCAAGCTCCTCGCAATCGAGAAGGCATCACTTGGGGAGCCACAGGGATTGTTCGGTCACCTCCCTATGGCCACAAAGCCGCAAAGATGATCCCGGCGCCGCTCCCTATTTGACGGTTTTTGTCACTACCCATTTATGCTTGCCGATCTTCCGTGATCGCTTGAAGCCGTGCCGTTCGAACGTGGACAGCGCGCCGTTGAACAAAAATGCGGACGAGGCCTTTCGGCCCTCAGTGTTTTCCGGGAACGCTTCAACGCGCCCACCGCCTAACTTTCTGATTTGCACAATTGCCCCTTCCAATGCGACTGAGGCGATTCCGTTGCCACGATGTCCCTTGCCGGAAAAAAAGCAAGTGATCCGCCAATCAGGCAACTTTGGATCGGTTGCCAGATAGGCGCGCTGATTGTGGATCCGCGGAAGCTCTTCTGGCGATCCAAACTGGCACCAGCCCACACAGTCCTGTCCCTCATACACAAGAGACGCATGCGCGCGGCCTTCGCGAACGAGGCATTCTTTCGCCTTGCGCTTTTGAACTGGCGAGTCGTCCGCGCTTGCATTCTTCCCGTGGTACCACATGCACCAGCATCCGCCCCAGACGCCGTTGTTCGCCTCGACCAGACGCGCGAAATCTGGCCAAGTCGTTTCGTCGAGCGCTCTGGTTTCATACATAGCGACCTCCTACTTATCGCAAGACTGCGCATCTAGGGTTTGGAGGCTTTCTGCGCGGTCCGGTATTTTATATGCGCAATGCACATATAACTGTCAATCTAGAATTGGGGCTAGAATTGGAGCTAGATTCGGCGACCAGAATCGCAGGAATTTTGCAGAAGGCATTACGCTTTCGCGGAATCAATGAGCGTGGCGCCCGCGTTAGGTCACGAATTCAAAAAACGAGTGTATAGGCCGACCGCGTCCTTTCATGCTAAAGGAAAGCTATGAGCTATGCTGTCGGTCCTGGCGATCTTGTTTTATGCGTGAGTGCGGCCCCGAACCACATGACGGGTGAGCCTGTGCCCCTGGTCGCCGGCGAAACCTACCGGGTAATCGAAGTCTTGGAATTTATGTGCCCGTGCGGGCGTTCCGATGCCTTGCTGGATGTGGGTGTTGATTTCGCCTGGTGTCAGTCACGTTTCAGACTTCTTCCCAAGCCGAAATTCGAGGCCAAGCCCCGCAAGGCGTCGGTGCCGAAAGAAAAAGAGAAAGAAAAAGAAAAAGTGAGATAAGCGGCAGATCAATCTGATCCGATGGTACAGGCAGTGTGACTCTTGCCGTTCCCCCTATCAAAGACGGGTGCCAGCTAAGACTATCCAATTCGCGTTCAAACCGACGAGACGGTTTTAGCACAAACGTAAAAGCGAAAATGCCAAAGAGGAAACATTCATGACCCCATCAGCAGAGGAACGCGATGCGTTGTTCAAACAATTTGGCCGCGCTTTCTTTAAGCAAGACCTGGACGCGATGTACCAAGTTGTCACGGAAGACTTCGCTTATTCCATTCTGGTGGGCGACGCACCCCGGCAAATGACAACGCGCGACCAAGTGGCGGCGTTCTTTGAGGAGCGGCGGGGCGTTCAAAAGGACGTACGTTTCGAAGATGTGGTGTTTCATCACGCGCCGGAGGCGACGTTCATGACCTATCGCGTGACGGGAACAGACATTGCCAGCGGTGAACGGTTCGAGCGTGTCGGCGTCGAACGCTATACGTTTCGCGACGGACGTATCGCGGAAAAAGATGTCTACAGCCGGCCGCTGCTTCAAGAGGCGGCCTAATCAAAGCGGACGAACGGCTATGAGCTCGTTTCCGTTTGGGCCCATTGGACAAAGTCCTCCATGGATTTTCCCAAAACGACATTCATGAATTCGTCCGTTAACACGCACTTGTCATTGAACTTCTCGTGGACCGAAGGCACCAGGAAACTGGGGGCCACAAAGAGATGCGTCAGCGTACCACTCAGGACGCTCGAGAGCTGAACATGTGCGCGCGCACCTCCTGTCGGCGCAATCGAATGCGCCATGATGAGCGCCGGCTTGCCCTTTAGCGGAGACGCATAAGCGGGCCGCGACGCCCAATCGATCAAGTTTTTGAGCGGTCCGGGAATGCCGTAATTAAATTCTGCGGTTATAAACAAAAGTGCGTCGGCTGATGTCACGTGGTTGATTAGATTTTGAACAGGCGCCGGCTTGTCCTCGCCATCTAAGTCCTGATTGTAAAGGGGCAGATCTCCCCCGTCGATTTGCGTGACGGCGACATCACTCGGCAACTGCCCCGCCACGGCTTTTGCCAGTTTTTTGCAAAAGGAATCGGCTCTCAAGCTTCCCAACACGACAAGTAATTTCACGATACTTCCTTTCCAGGCTTCATTTGCTTTGAATACTGATCGTCTCCGATCTGTTGATCGACGGGCGGCGACCGGTGTTCGGTGATGATTTTGTGAGGGTTGACGGTAGAATTCGGCGCCTGCGTCATCACTTGAGAGGTACCGGAGATAGCGTGTGATGAACTTGCGTTGGAAATACCTTCTGCCTCGCCTCTCTTGCGCGTGCGTCGTAAGAACCAAGTCACGCCGAGCGCAACCAAGCCAACGACAACGATGATTGAGAGTGCGACTTTTGACTGGCCAAGCAACCATTCGAGCGCATGGCCGCCCCCATAGCTAATCAGAAACATACCCGGCAGCAGGCCAACCGCCGTTCCAAGCAGATAGGTGCGAAGCGAAATGGATGATAGGCCCAGCAGCCAATGGGCTGGCGGCACAATAAAGAAAATCAGACGTACTAGGATGACCGCGGTCAAGCCATTCTCTGTCAGGCGCGCCTGGTATTTCCTGAATCGATCCGGCAAATGTTTTTCGACCCAATCTCGGCCGATCCATCTGGCGTAGCCGAAGCCGACCAGCCCCGCGAATTGAGCGCCAATCCAGTTATAGAAGAAGGCGAGTTCCGGCGGCCAAATCGCAACCGCCGTCAGCATGAACACGATGCCCGGCACGCCGATCCCTTCGAGGCCAAAAAGCAAGATGAACAACAAAGGCCCAAACGCGCCAGCGTGTTCCACCGTTTGCCGCACAGTTTCAAGATTGATTTGGCCCAACAGCCCAGAGGCCCAGCCAAGAAGGACCAATCCGGCAAGGAGACCAATGATGACGCTCTTTTTCACAACGCCCCTGCCACGGTTTTCATCAGCGCGATTGGATTCTGAGGCGATTGGCTGTCACGCCATGCAACAACGCCGTCGGGACGAACCAGAGTGAACGATTTTTCATAGGCAATATCCGCCTTGGGGACGCATTCCACACGCAGCGGTATCATTAAATCGCGAGCAGCTTCTTCGAAGACAGACGTGTCGGCATGCTGATGGGTGCACAGAAGTGTGAACCCATCACCAAACAAATCGAGTGTTGATCTATCGTTTGCCAATGGAACATGGGGCGCGCGTCCGCCAGGTGCCGTTGTTTGCGCATAGGTGCGGACATTGCGCCTGTCCTGTGGCGGTGAACCGTCGTAGCAGATGATCGGCGAGTCATCATAGTGTATGCCCAGATCTACCTGAGGCTTTTCATATTCGTGCATGCGCCCTTCGGGAAACAGTGCACCGAACGCGTGGCGTGCCTTGTTTCCTTCATCATTTTCTTTCCACATGACATCTTGAGGCGGCTCGATGAGGGGAAAGGGCGGGCCCAAACGTTTCGGTTCGCCTTCAGAAAAATCGACGCCTTGATAGGCAAGCAACTCCAACGCCGCCGCGCGCCTTTCTTTCTCATAACTCTCGTCCAACAACTTTGAACCGCCCCACCCCTCAAGGACGGCTGCAAGCTTCCAACTGAGATTAAAGGCGTCACACATGCCGGTGTTCACGCCCAGGCCACCGAAGGGCGTAACGATATGGGCGGCGTCGCCCGCCAAAAAGACACGCCCCTGCCTAAACGTTTCGGCGAGGGCCTGCCGGGGCGTCCACGCACTCATGGATATGATCTCGGCATCCGGAATGCCGAGTTCTGAAAGACGCGCCAATGTCGCCGTTTCATTGTCCGCATCAAGACCAAATCCATGAAGCCGCCAAAGATCGTAACCGTCCACCGCGATCATGAGCCCAGCGCCCATCGGGAGCGGAACCGGTCCCTCTTCTGTGCCCAGCAGCAGATATTGAACGCCGCCGGGTGGCACATGTTCCGCCACATGGCGGGAGCGGAAAAATGCCGAATGGACGGTGATGGGAATCGGCTCCGGCCCGATCATCTCGATTCCGAGTGCTTCCCTTACTCCGCTTGCGGCACCATCACAGGCCACAGCATAAGTCGCATGTATCTTGAGTTGGTTTCCGTCTTTCTGCTGTGCCGAACAGACAACGCCTTGAGACGTTTCATCTAACGTATGAACGCTTGTGCCAAACCGAACCTCGACATTTGGCATTGCCTGAGCGGCCTTTAGCAGAATTGGATCAAAATACGGTTTTGGAGCCCATATTTCCCGCTCCGGAGAATCCGGCCTCTCTTTTGTCTCAGCAAGCGCATCTTTAATGCGCGCGACTTCATAACCGCCAATATGCGTGAGAGCGACGACATCGCCGCCCCAATCCGGCCGAAACGCCTTACGTACGGCATCAGAGAGTCCAAGTTGCCTCAAATGCTCCATCGTTCGTACACTGATATGATTGGCGGTCGGAAATGTCGCCTCCCCTTCCCCGCGTCGCTCAAGAACGATGCAGTCAACCCCTCTGCGGCCGAGATCGGCAGCCAGGCACAAACCGACGGGACCACCCCCGACGATGATCACAGCCGTGTCCAGCTCAATCGTTGCTCCCATCATTCAGCTCTCCCTCGAAACAGTCAGCCTTAAGTGCGGCCGTTTCACATCTTTGCAGCTTTTCTTGCCAACTTTTTTGCTTCTTTGTCGTCGATGCCAATCGCCTGCAGCCCCTTAGCGATCCCTGTGACGACGACATCCGCATGCGCAGCGCCCGAAACGATGCGCCGAATGGTCATCACCAACAGGCCCATCCATTGATCAAGCGTCGCATCGTCCGCACCGACATCGAACCGACCTTGCGAAAAACCTTCTTTGAGGTCCGCGCGCAGATATCCGTTGATTTTGTTGTAGACGGCCGGCCTTCCGACCAATCTGAGGATCAGGAACGCCCACGCCTTGTCCTCTTGAGCACGTCGCAAAACACGTGAACCCGTGAGCGCAATTCGTAAGGCTGGATCGCTGCTGGGCTCTATCGCCACTGCCTCACTCATCTCAAGTATTTGCGTTTCGGTGATTGCGTCGATCAGTTCAGCCGTATCGACAAAGTAATTGTAGAAGGTGCCGGTCGACACATCTGCCACTTTCGACACATCACTAGCGGTAAAGTCTTCCCCCCGCTCTGTAAGAAGAATGTTCCCCGCGTCGATCAATCTTTTTCGGGTCCGTTCCTTCTTTTTGTGCCCCCGCGTCAGCGGCAAGGGGCCGTCGGCGGTCTCAACGGTAGGTGATGCTGCTTTGGTCATAGGGATCTCTTACACTATTTTTTGAAAATTAGTCAATATTGAAGAACTTTCAATACTGTGTGAGGACTGCCCCGTTCTGATGTTGCACGCCAGCGCAAAGCGGCTTTCCTTCGATCAACCTTAAGTCCCGCAATACGCAACCTGGTTCGTCCCCACGGGCGGCGACTTCACATGTTTCTTCGATTGAAGCGAAAGTCTCATATTTCACCGGCCCCTTGATTTTGCATATGGAATGTATTTTTATATATAAAAATCGAGGAGGAGCCGCCTATGCCTGCGCAAGACCACCGCCTGACCACACGCGAAATGGCGCAATTTGTTGTCGACGGCTATCTCCGTTTCGATGAGCTGGTGCCGGAACACATCAACGAACGCGTCATCGATGAAATGAGCGGGGTCTACGCCGTGAAGGTGCGGCAAGCCATGCAATCGATGGGGATCAACCCAGACGGTATTGCCGACGCGCCGTCCGAAGAAGTGCATCACCCTGAAAGCTTGACGCCCCTGTCGGAATGTTACCCGCCACCCTCGGTCATTGGCGAAATGCTGCGCTTACCGCAGGTCCAAGGGATCATCCAATCCTTTGTCGGGTCAGATCCGCTTTTCGACCACGACTTTGTCCATCATATTCCGGCTGGAAACCCACAAGGTCAGCATCTGCATGTGGACGCGGTGATCGACAGCCAACATCCGAGCTTCGATGTCCAGCTTTTCTATTTCCCAGGCGATGTGGCACCGGGCGCCGGCGGAACACGTTTCGTGCCGGGAACCCATTTGCGCCGCACAAGGGCCGAAGGCGTTGCGCGTTACCAGCATATACTCGGCGAACAGCAATATAGCGGCCCGGCGGGAACGATTCTGATCTTTCATCAGGCCCTTTGGCATGCCGGGCAACCGAACCCCAGCGCGCAAGACCGCTGGATGTACAAGATCCGTTTGAATCCACGCGAGCCCCAAATACGGCTCTGGAACACGGATGATTTCGATGACATCCACAATGATGCCCGCGACCACACGTTTGCGCATATGCGCCAAGACAGCGTCGCACAGATCCTGCGCACCGTGCTGCCGTGGCAGCAAGGACACGAAAGCCGGTATGAGCAAATGGAGCGCGCCCGGCTTTGGCGTTATCTCAGCGGTGACGCGGCGTTCGACGTCGATTTCTACCATACCCGTATTGAATCGCGCGCACGGGTGAACGAAGGAGTTGCCCGATGAAGCGCCAGCAAGTTCTGTATCTTTGGCTCGGCGAAGGCGCGCTCGACACGGCAACGGTCGGCTGGGCATTTTTTGATGGAACAAAAGGCGCTGGCCCTGCCCTGCCAACGGGGGAACCCCCGTACAAGAACGGCGTGGCGGCCCTTGAGGACGGATGGCTCATGCAGCAATCCCCCGCCCCTTACGTTCTGCATCCCGGCGCGGAGCACGGGACATCCTATCTGCCGAACGAATTCATCTTTGTACGGACTGTTGAGGTTTAGCCGTCTAGAGAGACCATCAGCAATATTTTTGACTATGTACGATGACGACAGAGTGAAAAGTATCGTGTCATTACACGGCGAGCATCGCGAGCCCGGGTAATCCATGGCACGAAAAAAGGAGTTAGTGGATCCCCCGGACCTCGCTACGCTCAGCCGGGGGATGACAGATTTTGGTCTGAATAGACCGGATACCTGCTAGTTGAAACACGGTTGGATGGAAATAATGTCCAGCAACAAAATCAGCCGTCTGAGAACGGTCGACGTTCGGTTCCCCACTTCGGACCATCTTGACGGTTCGGACGCCATGAATCCCGATCCGGACTACTCCGCGGCCTGCGTCATCCTGGAGACAGAACAAGGCGACGAAGGCCACGCGCATATCTTCACCATTGGGCGGGGCAATGATCTTTGCTGCGCGGCAATGGAAGCGATGCAACATCTCGTCATCGGCGTTGATCTTGCCGACATCAAAACAGATCCCGGCCGGTTCTACGATCACCTGCGTTCAGACAGCCAACTTCGTTGGCTTGGCCCGGAGAAAGGCGTGGTTCATATGGCGATGGGCGCCGTTATGAACGCGGTCTGGGATTTATGGGCCCGTTCGGAAGGCAAACCCGTCTGGCGTCTGTTCACCGACATGCCGCCTGAACAGTTCGTTGACTGTATCGATTTGCGGTATTTGGGCGACGTGCTCACAAAAGACGAAGCTTTGGCTATGGTCCGTGCCAACGAGCCGACCAAATTGGACCGCGCCGCGGAAATGGAAACCGAAGGCTATCCTTGTTACACGACCTCCGCAGGCTGGTTGGGCTACCCGGACGACAAGATGCGGGTGCTGTGCCAAGAAGCCGTCGATCGGGGCTTCAAACATCTCAAGTTCAAAGTCGGGCGCGACCTTGAAGATGACAAGCGGCGGTTACGGATTGCCCGCGAAGTGGTGGGCCCGGACGTTCGGCTCATGATCGATGCCAACCAAGTCTGGGAGGTGCCCGAAGCCATCGAATGGGTAAACGCCCTCGCCGACTACAGACCTTGGTTTATTGAGGAACCGACAAGTCCCGACGATGTGTTGGGGCACAAGAAAATAAAAGAGGCGATCCACCCCATCGGGGTTGCGACGGGTGAGCATTGCCAGAACCGCGTCATCTTTAAGCAATTCATCACCAGCGACGCCCTCGATGTGGTGCAAATCGATGCGTGCCGCCTCGCCAGTTTGAACGAAGTGCTGGCGGTCTTTCTCGTCGCCGCCAAATACAACAAGATTGTTTGCCCGCACGCTGGCGGCGTCGGCCTGTGTGAATATGTGCAGCATCTTTCCATGATCGACTATACGCGAATCTCTGCCGCCATCGGAGATCGCGTTCTTGAATATGCCGATCACCTTCACGAACATTTTGAAGATCCGTGCGTCATTCGTAAGGGCCGCTATCTCGCGCCGCAGAACCCCGGCTTCAGCGTGAAGATGAAAGAAGCGTCGATGGCCGCCTACACATTTCCATATGGCTCCATTTGGGCGGCAAGACGCAAAGCAGGCGGCCCGGCATGAGTGCCCTTGCCCGCGTCGACGCGCACCAACATTTCTGGCAGGTCTCGCGCGGCGACTATGGATGGTTGGAGGATGCACCGGACATTCTTAGACAGGACTATTTGCCCGATCAGTTGTTTCCCGAACTTGAGCAAGCGGCGATCACGGCAACCGTGCTGGTCCAAGCCGCGCCCACTGTTCAGGAAACGGATTATTTGATCAGGCTTGCCGATCAAACTTCATTCATTAAAGGCGTTGTTGGCTGGGTCGATGTATCCGACGCGCACGCATTGGGTGATCTGAACCGTTTGGCCCGGTCCCCACTCTTCAAAGGTGTGCGGCCCATGTTGCAAGACATCGACGATCCGCGCTGGTTGATCGACCAAGGGCGGCCCGAGATTTTTGCGGCCCTCATCGACCGAGCGCTGTCCTTCGATGCGTTGATTGTGCCGGAACAATTGCCGACGCTGATCGACTTTGTCGGCCGGTATCCCGAACTGCGCGTCGTTGTGGATCATGCCGCCAAGCCCGCTATTTCCGGCGCGCCGCCAACGGAATGGCAAGCCGCCCTTCGAGATCTGTCTCAATCGCCGAATGTGTTTTGCAAAGTCTCGGGACTTGTCACTGAAGTAGAGGGCAATGTCACTCAAGATGTCCTCCAACCTTATGTAGACGCCTTAGTCGACATGTTCTCGCCGGCGCGGTTGATTTGGGGCAGCGATTGGCCCGTGCTGACAATGCGCCTGTCTTATGGTCAATGGCTGTCCTTGTCGGAGGCTCTCTTGTCAGGCGTCACCGCAACAGACCGCCAGGCGATTTACGGCAAGAATGCCTCGGCCTTTTACCGATTGGACCTCCCCTCATGAGCGCAAAGCTGAATGGAAAGATCGCGGTTGTAACTGCCGCCGGTCAGGGCATCGGCCGCGCCACCGCGGAACGCTTTTCACGCGCCGGTGCGCATGTTCATGCCGTGGACATTAATGAAGCGACGCTCAAAACCTTGGGCGGCGTCGACCCTAAAGTGCTCGACGTGACGGATCAGGCGGCCGTCGCCGGTTTCATCGCGCAACTCCCCAAGGTCGACATTCTGTTTAACTGCGCAGGCTTTGTGCACAACGGCACGGTCCTTGACTGCGAGGAAGCCGACTGGGATTTCTCATTCGAGCTCAACGTCAAATCCATGTACCGGCTCATCCGCGCCGTGCTTCCCAAAATGCAAACGCAGAAAGGTGGCTCCATCATCAACATGGCGTCGGTGGCGAGTTCCATTAAGGGCGTGCCCAATCGATTTGTGTACGGCGCAACGAAAGCGGCCGTGATCGGCCTCACCAAATCTGTTGCCGCTGACTTCGTGACCGAGGGCATTCGGTGTAACGCCATTTGCCCGGGGACGGTTCATTCACCATCGCTGGAAGACCGGCTCAAAGCCACCGGGGATTTCGATGCAGCGTACAAAGAATTCGTTGCACGCCAACCCATGGGCCGTATCGGCGAACCGGAGGAGATTGCCAATCTTGCACTGTACTTGGCGAGCGATGACGCCGCCTTTACCACCGGACAATGCCATGTCATCGACGGAGGCTGGTCGATCTAGTGCTGGAACCACCGAAAAAGGAACGCAAAACTTACGCGGCGCCCGCTTTAGAAAAGGGGCTCGATATTCTTGAGCTTCTGGCCGCGGAAGGCGAGCCCCTGACCAACGCCGACATCGCGTCGCGGCTGGGGCGTTCGGTGGGCGAGATCTTCCGCATGATTGTTGTGCTCAAACAACGCGGCTATGTGGCGTCGGGTGCGGATGACCGCTACGCCCTCACCATGAAGATGTTTCAAGTGTCCTCACAAGTGGCACCGTTAAAGCGGCTCAACGCCGTGGCCACCAGTGTGATGCATGATCTGGCAATCGCGACACAACAATCATGTCATCTGGTGGTCTACACAGACGGGCGCGGCGTGATCGTCGCGCAGGAAAGTTCTCCCTCGCCGCGCGGATTCACTGTGCGTCTCGGCGCGGAAGCCCCTTTGTTCGAGACGTGCTCGGGCCACCTGTTCCTTGCTTTCGCCGATGACACAGCAAGAGACAAGATGATTGCCGAGCAACCCAAGCCCGCGCCAAAGCGCCCCTCGAAAGCAGCCCTCCAGCGCATGATCGCCCGCGTGCAAAAGCAAGGGTATGAGTCCATCAAGAGCGGCCAAGTGGCGGGCGTACAGGACATCGGCTTTCCGATTTTCGATCACGCCGGCAATATGCAGGCCGCATTGCTGATCCCCTTTCTCCACCATATTGATGGATCAGAAGAAGTCAGTTTCGAAGATTGCCGCGCGCGATTGGCGGAAGCCGCCGCGGCCATTTCAAGAGGCCTCGGTTTCACCGGCGAAGGCGAGTGAAACTGAACACAAACACCGCTTACCCTGAATTGAATTCGGTTCTCACTCACTTGCTCACACATACGATGAGGATATTGGGCGACAATTTTGTCGGTGCCTATTTGCAGGGCTCCTTCGCCATCGGCGACCACAGTCCCTACAGCGATTGCGACTTTCTAATTGTCACGCATGAGGATCTGAACGCACGCGAGCTCACCGGCCTTCGGCGCCTTCACAAAGAAATACCTACCCTTCCTTATCCTTATTGGCGCACGGGTCTGGAAGGCTCCTACGCACCGGCTCCCATTCTTAAATGCTGGTCGACCGTACCGCGCGATCCACCCGGCGAACCGCGCGGCGCGGATTGGGGAGATCCCGGCCGTTTGGGTGCGCCCGCCTATGCCTATCCCTTTTGGTATGTTGATCACGGATCAGACACGATGGTCCGGTCCGAACACGACAATACCCAAGTGGTGCGCTGGACTTTGAGAGAAGGTGGCGTTGTTCTTTCAGGCCCTGATCCAAAAGACCTTATAGACCCAGTCAGTGCAGATGATCTGAGGACGGAGGTTCGGGAGACGATGGACACGTTTATAGCGACAGGACTCGCGATGCCCATGATTGCCTGGCAGGCGTTCTGGGTGGGCCTCAGTTGCCGTATCTTGCACACGATCGAAACGGGCCGTGTGACGTCGAAGAAAGAAGCCATGAATTGGGCGCAAGACACGCTCGACCCGGCATGGCGCGGCCTCATCGCGAGGGCGCGGGCGCTGCGCAAGGGCGATGACGAACAAGCAACAAAGCCCGTGGCCCCAGCGGAAGCCGAAGCAACCCAACGCTTTGTCCACTATTGCCGCGATTTGGCAAATTAGGACACGCGCACGCTTTGAGGCAAACGTCCCAACCCAAATTGGAACCGAGCGGTATGTGAAAAGTGAAGTCGACTTGGCCGGCCTCAATCAGAAGGAAGTGGTGTGCCGGTGAACCCGCCGCTGCCATAGGGGCGCGTTAGAACTTCCAGCAAGTGCCCATCGGGATCACAGAAGTAAACGCCACGCCCGCCATCATTGGTGTTGATCTCGCCCTTGCGCTTGCGGAACGGGTCGGCCCAGTAGTCGAGGGCTTTCTGCTTGATCCGTCCAAAGACTTGGTCGAATTCTTCCTCACTGATCAGAAACGCATAGTGCTGCAAGTGGACATCGTTGCCGTCCCCCACTTCTATGAAATCGAGGGACACGCCGTTCTCCGTATCCACGCAGTAGAAAACACCGAACTGATGGGGCGTCGGCAATCCCAACATCTCGGCCATAAACGCAGATGATTTTTTCTGATCACGGCAGGCAACAAGCGTGTGGTTAAATTCAACGGCCATGGGGCGTTCCTCCAGCTTTGCCTCAGCATATCGCATTCATAAAGTAGGCACCAATGCTTAGAACGCACTTGCGATCGCAGCCTCATTGTTCGTGAACAGACATTTCTCCTTTGTCATCCCCGAAAGGGATCCGGAGGATCGCTTATCGGGGATCCATATCCCCTGTGCTAAAAGCATAAGCGCAAGGGGGTATGGATCCCGGTCTGGCCCGTTGGGCCAACCGGGATGACAATCGTGAAGGGGATAGCAAAGCCTCAGACCCTCACTCGCAGCGCAATGGTCAAAACTGGCACAGCTACAAACACGAGCTTGATTGTTGGGATGACATCACACCACCGGCGGCAGGCGGTAGGCCCGTGCCGCGGTGCCGCTGAATATTTCCGTCTTTTCGGTCTCGCTTAGTCCGAGTTTCGCGGCGATGCGTTTGAAGAGGTTCCAAAGGGTCCGGTAACTCACGCCTTCTTTGTCCACGGGAAAATTGCTTTCGAACATGCAGCGCTCGGGACCAAAGGCTTCGATGGCCTGGGCGTAGAACGGGAACAGCAGATCGCACAGTTCCTCAGAACCCAACGGCGCGCCGCGTTGATGCATGTGGAAAGGCGGCTCCCAGCCCCCCACCCGCATTTGCGCGCCGCCCACTTTCAACACCGCGTTCGGGCACGCCGCAACCATATCGATACATTCGCGCCAACGGGCAACGCTTGTCTCGTCCGCATCCGGATCAATCGTACCGCCCAGGTGATTGACGATCACAGTCACATCCGGTTGGGCCTCCGCCAGCTTGGCCAAGAACGGCAAACGTTCGACATCCGGCGAATAATGATCAAAGCTAAGATTGTGTTTTGCCAGAACCGCGAACCCTTCCATAAAGGTGTTGTTGAGATCGCTTGGGAATCCGGTCCGCACCCCGCGGAAGTTGGGTGAAGCGGCCATGTGTGCCTCGATCACAGGCTCCACATCAGCCCCAAGCCGCAGATCGGCTGCGCTGAATATGCCGGTGCAGAGGCGTGTATCCCCATAAAGGCCCGACCGACTCATGGCAGCGATGCCGTTCACAAATTCTGTTTCGCCAACGGGACGCATCTCCTTCGGCCCGTCGGCGCGGTAAAACGCATTGCACTGGGCAAACACGGTTTGCACGACGTTGTGACCTGAGCCTTGAATGTCGTCCATTATGTCTTCGCAAAGATAGACTTTTTGCTCAAAAATCGTGAGCGGCTCGATCGACGCCCCGCGGATGTCCCACAGATGGTGATGCGGATCGATGATCGGCAGATCTGGCTCGATCACCTCTTCCGGCGCTTCTTGTGCTAGCCAAGTATCGATCTTGTGGTTCGCTTCATGTGTCATCAAGGAAGTCCTTCCGCTCTCAACAGAGTCTTTTCTCTCCTATCCATTCCCTGCATGGATGAGCGCCAATTGCAAGCGTTACGACGCATTCCTCAGTGTTCGGAGCGAAAAGAAGGCGAGGCCGCCGCATGTCAACACAAAGGCGATGATGCGAGGGTCGGTCAGCATGTCGGCAATGACGCCGTACCAGATCATCATGAAAAGCCAAACGAGCGCGCCCCCTAGGGCGAGCATGGCGAGGCCTTTGTCCTGCGACCGGCTCACTCGCAACAGGTTGACACCAGCGATCATCCAAATGGCGATCGATCCGGAAAACGACCAGAACACATATTTGGATGAGACATCCCACCCGCTCGCCCACAAATTGCCAATGATCCCATGTCCGGCCGATTCAAGAATGAGGAGAATGGACAATGCGATGTCGAGATATTTCATAGGGTTCTCACTCCTCTCTGTCTTCGGCGGCACACCATATATGCAGCGACACAAGATCAGCCGCTTTTCGCAAAACCCAATATTCTGCTAAGTTAGTGCGTATCATCTGAGCTCAAATAACGGGGACATGCCATGAAAAAAATCCCGTACGCATCAGTTTTTCTTCTTTGCCTGACAGCTTCGGCAATAGGCTATGCGCAAGAGGCCGGAGAGGCAGAAGAAAGCCAGGTAACACTCAACGCTTTCATGAAATATGTGGCTGTCGCTACGGGGGCGGCTGACCAGTGCGACGGCGCCGACAAAACCCGCATCGACCGCTACGAGACGCGGGCGCAAAATTTGCTGGCGCAGCTCGGATTGATCAACACGCCGCAAAGTGATGACGAGCAATGGGCATATATCGCGGACCAAGGCACAGCCAGCTTTTGCAACATCGTTCAATGTACCGATTGGCCCAAGCTGACTTGTGAAAGTGCGTTGGCCCATTTTGAAGGCATCGCAATCTATCAAGATGACTGGACGGAGAGTGCAGGTTTGCGGTCGTTGGTGAGCAAAAAAGTTGAAGCCGAGTTACGATCCGTTCAGGCGCGTGTGGATGCGGGAGAAGTTGACGGCGATACAGCTCTCGGCTTGGTCGCTCAAGCGTGGGCGAACCAGTAGAATAGTGTGCGCAGGAAGTTCAGCAATAACGGGTGAACAAAAGGCAGCAGCGCGTTCCACATGCGCCACAACTCTGTCAGCACACAGAAAAGATCTAGCAGCGCTACCCTTTCGGTCAGCACCATCTCTGGGATTGTGTATCGCCCTAGACGTCTGACAGGTTTGAAAACAGATTAATGACGAGCACGCCAGAAACAATCAGTGCCATCCCGAGAATCGCGGGTGTGTCCGGCACCTGCCTGAAAGCAACGACAGCAACCAGCGCGACAAGCACGATCCCGAGGCCAGACCAGATGGCATAGGTAACCCCGACCGGCAGCGTTCTGAGGACCGTGGCGAGAAAGTAAAAAGAAATGCTGTATCCAACGACCACAATAATGCTCGGAATGGGGTTGTTAAACTCGTCCGATGCCTTAAGCGCTGTGGTAGCTGTAACTTCCGCAACAATGGCAATCGCCAAATAGATATACACCATGTGTCTTGCCCCTAATTTCGGTCTGAGTTCTCGTGATACCCGACTTCCCCGCCAGATGCAGACGCGCCTGACAGCCACGCATGTTAGATAGACGGCGGAGTTGCGGCGCGCGCAATCCCGGATCGACTTTGCCTAACGGCAACAATGAATCAAGTTTCATGACCGGCGACTCACTATGACAACATCAGTTTTGCGCGGCGGCATGCAGTTCTTCAAAATAGCTGCGTAACGTAATGGTGCCGCGTTTGGGCCCGACACCATCAATCTCACCCGCCGTAACGATAAAGTCAGCCAGGTCGCCGAATTGTTTGGACAACAAACCAATAAAGCGCACCAAAATGCGCGCGGCCCACATGGGTACCACGGTGATTTTGACGGGCTTGCCCACCACATCGAAGGCCAGTTCGGCGGCTTCGCGCTGGGTCATCACTTGAGGTCCGCCCGCCTCGACCTCCAGCTCATCGCCTTCCGCAGTTTCGACACAGACCCGGCCGAGATCACGGCCATGGATCGGGCTCATCTTGTTTTCGCCCTTCCCGACCAGATAGACGCGTCCGCTTTTGGCCATGTCGTAAAGAACGCCCATATCTGAAAAGTAACCGCACGGGCGCACGATCCGGTATTCCATCCCTGAGCTTTTCAACCGGTCAACGACTTTCTCGTGTGCCTGGGTGATCGCCAGATCCATGATACTCTCGGCGCCCTGCATTGACACATAGACGAACCGTTTAACGCCGGCCGCCTGCGCGCGTTTGATCAACTCGCGGTTACACTCATAATCAACTTGTTCGAAAGTGAGCCCGTCCCGCTGTCGTGAGATCCCGACGCTGGAAAACACAAGATCGATGCCGTCCATCAACCCTTTGAGGGTTTCCGGTTTTGTCAGTTCACCAACAAAAATGTCATCAACATCGTCCTCGCCGATGGCGGGCGCCGTAAACGGGCCCGGCGCGGCCAAACGTTCTGTGCTGCGGGTGAGCGCCCGCACATAATAGCCCCGCTCCTTAAACGCTTGGACCGTGAACTTGCCCAAATAGCCGGTCGCACCGGCCACCAGCACACGCGGCGCTCTTTCCGCTGTCATTGCGCACACCCCCTTGATCGAGTCACAACCCGGTCAGTTTAGATCATCATGAAGCACAAGACGCCCCTTACTGGTGCTTTGCCGGAGCCTTGTCGGTGCCTTGTCGGTGCCTTGTCGGTGCCTGGCCATTGACCCGGTTCGCGATATCACTCATTATCCGATCGGATAATACAAGCTGTCGGTAAGGGTGGCACCGTGATAATCGCAAACGGCCGGATCGAGGTCGGTCTCTGCCCGGAAAGAGGCGGCAGCTTAACGCGCGTGCGCTACGCCGGGCATGACATTTGTCGCCGTTTTGCCGGACCGGAGGCCGGCGGATGGAATCCCTTGGCGATGGCGTGTTTTCCTCTCGTCCCCTTCTCCAACCGCATCGAAAATGGCCGCTTCGAATTCGGTGGCCATCGCGGAACTCTCAGCCCCAATATGGGCGACCATCCGCACGCCATTCATGGGCAAGGCTGGCTTGGACGATGGCACCCGAGCGGCGAAGCTTCCGGCATCTTTGAGATGAGCTTCAATCATAAGGGTGGTGAATGGCCGTGGCCCTATTCGGCGCAGCAAAGGATTTCCGTCAACGCAGACAGGTTCCGCCACGACGTATCCATCACGAATAGATCGCCGCACCCGATGCCGGCCGGCCTTGGCCTTCACCCCCAGTTCACCCGAACGCCGAACTGTTCGCTTCAGGCGAAGGTTCAACAGGTTTGGTTGACGACAGAAGACGGGATCCCCACCGAACGCGTCGAGGTTCCACAAGAATGGTCCCTGGCGGGCGGCAAACCCATTTCCGAGCTGCGCATTGATCATTGTTTTGCGGGATGGAACCATACGGCCCGCATCGTTTGGCCGGAATTCGGAACGGCAATGACCATAACGGCGGACAGTCTTTTCGATCACCTTGTCGTCTTTACCCCCGGCGACGAAGACTTTTTCTGTGTAGAACCGGTAAGCCACATGCCCAATGCCATCAATCAAACCGATCCGCTGGGCGCCGGGCTCGTTTATCTCCAACCGGGCAAGGAACTCAGGGCCGGCGTCACCTATCTTTTCGAGGACATCTGATCGTGTATTTAGGGATCGACATCGGGACCTCTGCCGTCAAAGCGCTGTTGATGGATGAACGGGGCGCCATTGCCGGGGAAACAACTGCCGCCCTCTCCGTTTCGCGCCCAAAAGATCTGTGGTCGGAGCAAAATCCGCTCGATTGGTGGTCGGCCGCCAACGAAGCCGTTCTTGGCCTTGATCGAAACAGCCGCGCCAGGGTGAAAGCCATCGGCCTTTCGGGACAAATGCATGGGGCGACCGTTCTCGGCACAGACGACCAACCCCTGCGCCCCGCCATTTTGTGGAATGACGGGCGAAGCGCAGCCCAATGCCGGCAACTGGAAGAAAAAGAACCGCGCACCCGTGCGATCACCGGCAATATCGCCATGCCGGGTTTCACCGCGCCAAAACTTCTGTGGCTGCAACGCCATGAACCCGACCTTTTTCGGCGCATCAAAAAAGTTCTTCTGCCCAAAGACTATGTCCGTCTTTGCATGACGGGCGACTATGCCTCGGACCTGTCAGACAGTGCAGGCACACTCTGGCTGGATGTGGGGGCACGGGCTTGGTCGGCGCCCATGCTGTCAGCCTGCGATCTGTCGGAAGCGCACATGCCGGTGCTGAACGAAGGCCCGCAAGTGACCGGCCAGTTACGGCAAAATGTAGCCATGTCATGGGGCATGGATCAGATCCCCGTGATTGCCGGCGGGGGCGACAATGCGGCGGGCGCCATTGGCGCGGGCGTCACGATGCCGGGCCAAGCCTTTCTGTCTCTCGGCACGTCCGGCGTGTACTTCATTGCCAGCGACCGCTTCTCACCCAATCCGGACCAGGCCGTCCATTCCTTTTGCCACGCGCTGCCCAATCGCTGGCATACGATGGCCGTCATCTTGTCGGCGGCGAGCTGCCTCGAATGGGTGACACAATTGTGCGGGTTCGACGATGTGGCGCAGGCGCTTCAGGCCGCCGAAACACACGGCCCGATCATGGGGACAGAGATCTTTTTGCCCTACTTGTCGGGCGAACGCACGCCCCTGAACGATCCGCATGCCAAGGGTGTCTTTTTTGGTCTGACGCATACCACCGAACGGGCAAGGCTGGTTCAAGCGGTTTTGGAAGGCGTTGCTTTTGCCTTTGTCGATGGGCAAGAGGTTCTTCTGAATGCGGATCAATCCATTGATGAAGTCAGCGTGATCGGCGGTGGCGCACAATCGCGCTATTGGGGAAAGATCCTGGCCGCCGCCCTCAACCGCCCCTTGCTCTACCGGGAGGGCGGCGAAAAAGGGCCCGCTTTCGGCGCCGCGCGGCTCGCGCGCCTTTGCGACACGGACGAGACGATCGAAGCCGTTTGCAGCGCGCCTAAAATCAGCCATGAGGTTCGGCCGGACACGGGACTGGCTGAACTGATGGCCGAACGGCGGCCCCGATATTCCGAGCTGTACAAAGCGCTGCAAACGACTTTTGCAAAAACCAGTTGAGGCCATTTCAAGGGAGCACGACATGTCCATTTTCTCAGGCATTGGACCGATCGAATATGAAGGTCCGGAAACGGATAATCCGTTTGCATTCCGGTACTACAACAAGGATGCCATCGTTCATGGGCGGCGCATGGAAGATCATTTGCGCATGGCGGTGTGTTACTGGCACAGCTTCTGTTGGCCCGGATCGGATGTGTTCGGTGACGGAACCTTTGACCGCCCGTGGATGAACGGCGCCATGACGCAAGAGATGGCGGAAATGAAACTTGAGGCGGCCTTTGATTTCTTCGCGCGCCTCGGCGCACCCTTTTTCTGCTTCCACGACGTGGATGTCATGGCCGATGCCACGACCTTTCCCGAACATGTTGCCAACCTCGACAAAATCGTCGATCGCATCGAAGCCAAGATGGCCCAGACCGGCGTGAAGCTGCTTTGGGGGACGGCCAACTTGTTTGGGCATCCCCGCTACGCCGCCGGGGCTGCAACAAACCCCGATCCCGAGGTCTTTGCTTTTGCCGCCGGTCAAGTGCGCCATTGTCTTGAGGCAACCGCCCGCTTGGGCGGCGCGAACTATGTCATGTGGGGCGGCCGCGAAGGCTATGACACTTTGCTCAACACAAATATGGCGCGCGAGCTCGACCAGCTTGGGCGGTTCCTTTCAATGGTGGTGGAGCACAAACACAAAATCGGTTTCAAAGGCACGTTGCTGATCGAACCCAAGCCGCATGAACCGACCAAGCATCAATACGATCATGATGTGGCCACCATCTTTGGTTTCTTGAAGCAATATGGGCTTGAGAACGAGATAAGGGTGAACATCGAAGTCAACCACGCCACCTTGGCCGGCCACAGTTTCGAACATGAGCTGGCCGTTGCGATCGCAAACGGCATTCTGGGATCTGTCGATATCAACCGCGGTGATCCGCAAAATGGGTGGGATACGGATCAATTTCCCAACAATGTTGCCGAAACGACCATCGCGCTCTATCACATTCTGAAATCCGGCGGGTTCAACACCGGCGGCTTTAACTTTGACGCCAAGCTGCGGCGATTGTCGCTGGAACCGGCCGACCTTTTCCACGCTCACATCGGCGGCATGGACACACTGGCGAGCGGTCTTCTGAATGCCGCGCGGATTATCGAGGACGGCACACTCGACCGGTTTGTGGAGCAACGCTATGAAGGCTGGAACGGACCGTTAGGCCAAGACATTTTGCAGGGCAAGATCGGGCTGACCGAGCTTTCGGACAAGGTGATGCAAAGCAATATGGACCCCAAGCCAGTCTCGGGCCGCCAAGAGCTTCTCGAAAATCTCGTCAACCGGTTTGTGTGAGCTCAGGCACGAACCCAAGACGGACGAGTACAGTCATGAACCGTCCAGGCACGAATCTCTAGCGCGCCGCGGTGTGGTCGAAGAACAGAGTGATGATGGCATCGGCATGGGCATCGATCGCTTTTTTTGAGAAGGGATTAATCCCATGCACGCGTTTCACTTCCGGCGCGAGCATGAAGAAGGTTTGGCACACAGCGACCAAGATATAGATGAGGGAGATGTGTGAAACATCCGGCCAAACACCGTTCCTGATGTGCTTTTTCATGTCCTGCATACCGGCCAGGTGGCTGCGTTTGATAAAGCGTGCCGCCCATTCAAGGCGTTCATCGTCCCGGACGGACGCTTGCACCATGATGCGTGCATGCTCCGGGTGCTGAGCACAGTAATGAACGTAACGCCGGACAAAGGCCTTTACGCGTTCAAGCTCGCTCATGCCGTCCTCAGATCCGGGCGGGACAGCCATCTCTTCATTGAGGCGGTCAAACAGAAATGCCACCGCTTCTTTCCAGAGACTTCCCTTGTCTTCGAAATGATATTTGATCAGCGCATGGTTGACGCCCACCTTCGCCGCAATGTCGCGAATGCTGGCGCCTTCAAATCCTTTTTCGGCAAAGGTCTCTAAGGCGGCTTGCAGAATGTTGGCGCGCGTTTCTTGTTTCTGCTGTTCGCGGACCCCAGTTTTTTCAGGAGAGAGCGAGACTTTTGACATTACGGGTTCCCCGAACGGCCTTACGATTTCGACCGTTCTTTATTCACCAAAGTGGATAATAAAGCTAGGGGAGAAATACGGATCGAACAACGTCCCGATATTTGTCAGCGTGCGAAGCGCCGGGCCGTTATTCTGCTTCTGTTGCTGGCCCTATCGAGGGCGCCGGCACTTTTCTCAGCGGTTCGAATTTCTTGGTTTCATCCGCAGCAATCGATCTGAGCTTTTCAAAGATCGCCGGGTTTTCGCGGGCGAGGCTGTAGCTCTCCCCCACACCGTCCGACATGTCGAAAAGAAGCCAATAATCGAAAACGCTCAGGGGAATGTAATGTTCACGGTAATAGCTGTGCGTCGCCAGTTTCCAGTCTTGCGTGCGCACGCCTACAATGTCTTCATTGTTAAACAGTAGAAGATGTTCGTGCGGGCTTTCGTCAGCCCCCGTTAAGACCGGCCAAATGTTTTTTCCGTCAATCGTCCGCGCATCTTGCATGTCGATGTTGGCGAGGGCGGCCAGGGTCGGCAGAATGTCAATGCCCATTGCAATCGCATCTGAGCGGCGCCCGCCTTCGATTTGCCCGGGCCATTGAGCAATAAACGGCACGCGATAGCCCCCTTCCCAGGTACTGCCTTTTCGGTTGCGTAAGGGGCCGGCGCTGCCCTCGAACCACGGGCCGTTGTCGCTCGTGAAAACTACCAGCGTATTGCTGTCTTTGCCCAACCGTTTGAGCGCTTTGAGAATTTCTCCGGTGCTCCAGTCGAGCTCCTCAACCGTATCACCATAGCGGCCGGCCTCAGACCGGCCATCAAAGCGCTCAGATGCAAACAAGGGAATGTGCGGAAAGGTGTGCGCGAGATACAAAAAGAAAGGTTTTTCGCCACCGTCCTCGATAAACCGAATGGCTTCTTGCGTGTATCTCTGCGTCAGTGTGGTTTGATCCACCGGTTGTTCGATGGCGTCGGTGCCGCGATAGAGCACAAGCGGCGTCATGTCGTTACTGTAAATCAATCCGAAAAAATCTTCGAACCCGTGAAGGGTCGGCCAATGGTTTTCTTGGTGTCCAAGATGCCACTTCCCGACCAAAGCTGTGCGGTACCCCTTGTCGCCCAGCATTTCGGCGATGGTGATTTCTTCCGCTGGCAGTCCGCGCGTGTCATCCGGCATGATCACTTGATGGCCAAGCCCGGTCCGAATGGGATATCGCCCAGTCAACAATCCGGCGCGTGACGGTGTGCAGATATTGGCGGCCGCATAAAAGTTGGTGAGCACCGCGCCTTGTTCCGCCATGGCGTCAAGGTTGGGCGTTTTGATTTTGTCCGCGCCGAATGCACCGATATCGCCATATCCCAAATCGTCTGTGAGGATAACAATGAAGTTTGGTGACGGCGGTGTCGGCCCAGACGCTACATCAGACGTCGCATAGGCCGCCCCACTACCGAGACAATGAACAGAAAAAAGAAAGAGGCACGCTGCCACGGCGTGCCTCCAGCCAGTCGTCATGAACTGCATATGTTACTCCAGATAGCCTTTCCAACAGGCAATCAGGTTAGGGAATCTTTGGGCATGATCATGTTTCCAAGAAAAATGATCATGCCCAGCCAAGCGCCCCCCGCGCTGGCCCATTTAGTATTTCGCCTTGATGGAAAACCCAAACCGGCGTTCAGAATTATAGTTGGGGAACTGCGCCAACGGCGTTCCGAATGCCGTCAAGTTGATTAGCGATGTAGAGAAGTTTTCGTCCAACACATTCTTGACAAAGAATGTCAGGGTGTACTGATCATCATCGCCGACGATACCGATCGAAGTATCGACCAGGCTGTAAGCATCCTGCACCGTTGCCGGGTCTTGCGTGTTTGCAAAGTTAAACGCGCTCTTGAACAGGTAGGATGCTGTGACGAAACCGTCAAATGGCAGATCATTGAACGGAATCTGTTGGTTCATACTGGCTGTCACGGTCCATTTTGGCGAGTTTGCGATGCGCCCACCGGAAAGATCTTGCGATCCGCCAATGCAGCCTTGCGCGGCGGTTTGACCGGGATAGCATTGCGCGCCGACGAATTCGTCAAACTTCGCATCCACATAGGCGCCGTTCAGGAAGATGGACGTGTCGTCAAACGGCAGAGCAACAAACTCAAACTCCGCGCCCTTGGTTTCAGCGATGCCCGCATTCTGAAGCGTGAATTGAAACGTCAACGGATCAACGGACTGGGCCTGAAAATCGTCGAACTTAGTATAAAAGCCGGTCAGGTTCGCCGTCAGCCGGCCGTCGAACCAAGTTGACCGCAGGCCCCCTTCGAACGAAGTCGGGATTTCAGGCTCTACGATCGAGTTTATCGTCACGCTGCCCAGCGTATTGAAGCCGCCCCCCTTATATCCGCGCGATGCGGTGAAGTAGACCATTGCATCGTCAAGAACGTCATATTGCGCACCGAAACGCCAGGAGAGATTGGTGTCATCGGTGTTGCCGTCGACGAGGGAGAGGCCAAGAGCTGCTGCTTCTGCGGGGTCGGTGGACACGCCTGTTGCCCCGCCGAACCTGAAGGGGACGGTGGGACGGAAGAAGTCCATCTCCAATTCTTCGCGCACCAAACGCAGCCCCGCGATAAGGCGGAGTTGTTCATTCAGATTGACCGTCGCTTCGCCAAAGGCAGCATAGTTCAATGTGTCAACCGCGCGGGACGGAAGATCAATCGAGGGACCGATGCGTTGATCAAGCGTGTTCTTGCTCGATTGACGGAAGAAATAGAGGCCGCCCACATAATCGATCAAGTTTCCAGTCGGAGACGTCACGCGGAGTTCTTGGGTGAACTGGTCCTGCTGACTATCGCCGAGATTTGAACTCAGGATGGTAATCGGGAGCATATCGATCTCTTGCTCCTGAATGACTTCGTAACCCCGATAGGCCGTGATCGACGTGATGGTGTGATCACCGATATCCCAATCCAGCTGTGCGGACGTGCCCCAGACCTCTAGATCTGTGAAGTAACTCCCATTGTCATTAAGCTGATCATTTTCAAAACCGGCGACGACAGGTGCGGTCAGCAACGCGGTTCCGGGCGTCACGTTTATGGCGGTTGCGCCACAGCAATCTATATCACGATCAATGAAGTCGCCCGCGATATTGAGTGTCAGATTGTCAGATAAACGGAACTCAAGTTTTCCGCGGACACCCACTTCGTTCCGGTCATTAAGCTCGCGTCCATCGAAAACGTTTTCGATCAACCCGTCGCGTTTGTTCACATAACCGTTCAATCGGAAAAACGCCTTGTCCGACCCAAAAAGAGGACCGGAAACGGCAGCGTTTGCTTTGATTTCGTTTTCTTCACCGTAGCTGAACCCAGCCTCGGCCATGTATTCTTCGGTCGGGCCCTTCGTGACAATGTTCAAAAGACCGGCCGAGGCATTCTTGCCGAACAATGTCCCCTGCGGTCCCCGCAACACTTCAACCCGTTCAATGTCGGACAAGTCAACAAGCCCGCCGACCGTTCGCCCGACAACAACACCGTCAACCACCACACCAACGGAATCTTCTGTCCCGATGCCGAAGGTCTGGGTGCCGATGCCGCGGATCTGAAACCCCTGCCCATTTGGATTGTTGGCATCGTTCAATCCAAATCCCGGCACAACAAACTGTAACTCGGATACTTCGTTGAAATTGCGCGACGACAACAAATCGCCATCGACCACGAAAACTGAAATGGGAACATCTTGTATGCTCTGTTCGCGTTTCTGGGACGTGACGATGATTTCATCGAGTTGCGCAGTGGCCGCGGTCGTGGACAGCAGCGTGCTGAGCAAAACCGCCGTGCCGCACATTGTGCGGGCACTTAGACTGTAATTAGACATTTACTCCCCCTTCCGTCCGGCACTTGGATTTGATTCACCAATTGGTTAAGCGCCATTTCGGCAAGCCTAATCGCGATTCCGGATTAGAGCAAGAAAATTCATCACTGATGAATAAAAAAGAAAATTTGCCAAAAATTGGCAGAATTGTTGAGAATCTGCGGGTCCGGCAATAGGTTGGCGCCGGGAGTCAACTGAGAATTGAACTGACGTGCATGACAGAAACAGCGGGTTTCGGGAAAACAGAGAAAGGCGAACGGACACGGCAACGCATTGTTGACGCGGCCATCGAGTGCCTGGCGTCCCACGGCTATGCCGCCACCAATATGTCCATGGTTGCCAAAACCGCCGGCCTCACCCGCGGCTCGCTGCAATATTATTTTCCCGAAAAACGCCAGCTGATGGTGACGGTTGCCAAGGAGATTCGAAAGGACCGCGTCAAAAGCCTGGAAAACAGGATCGATACCACAAAGCCGCTGAAAGTACGGCTAGATGAAATGGGCCGTCATACCAACGAAGAATTTGGAACGACTTTTCACATTGCCGCCATCGAATTGCAGATGGCAACGCGCGGCGATCCGCAACTCAAACAGTTGCTCGGCCCCGTATTGGCAAAGGAGTATCAAGATGCCGATGCGGACTTTGTGGCTTGGTTTGAAGATATGGACATCTCGGCTGAAGAATTGGTGGCCCTGCGGACCATCACATCAGCCATTCACCGCGGTATGGCCATTGAAATGCTCAACAGCAAAAATAAATCCGTCGTGGACCGTGCCAATCAAATCGTCCGGCAATTTGTTGACGGCTTTTTCAACGAACGGACGACCAAGGCCAAAAGAAAAAACTGACCGGGCTCTCGAGCAAGATGAATTTGGGTTGAACCGACTCTCTTCGTCATCGCGAGGCCGCGCCAATACCGTTCTTGGGGCCGTGGCGATCCAGGACAGCTAGAGCGTTTCAGCATGCGTTTGTGTCAAAAGACAGTTTGTCATTACACGGCGAGCAGCGCGAGCCCGGGTAATCCATAATTTTGACAATAGAGAAAATGGATCCCCCGGACTTCGCTATGCTCAGCCGGGGGATGACATTGTTGGGTCTGATTAAATCGGAAATGCTCTAGCGCAGAGCAAACGACTCTGGATTGCCACGCAGACGCGATGCGTCTGCTCGCAATGACGAGGGAGTGTTTGGTTTCGATCAAGAAGATAACAACAGAACGACTCAATCTCATCACGCGCTAACTTGAATGTGCTGTCGCACGGGCGTTCCGCCAGGCGATCGCGCGCACCAAACGTCCATGCAGCTTTTGGTCAACAGGGTAAAACCAAATGAGACTGATTGCCGTCACGCCAATGGTGGCGGGCAGCATCGTCATGATGACTTTGATGCCAAATAGCGTTTCTGCCGTTTGGACTGTGTTGGCTTGATAGCCCACACCATCCAAAAGAACACCGAGCAGACCAGCGGCCAGCCCAAACGAGACCTTTTGCGCAAAGGAGATAAAGCCAAAGACCAGCGACTCGGTCCGCACGCCGGTCGTCCACTCGCCATATTCAACCGTGTCCGGCAGCGTGGACCAAAAGCACAAAGCGCCCGCAGCGGCGCCAATGGCGGAAAGAGCGAAAAGCGAAATCACGACGCCTGGCGTTTCGTATGGGTTCAGAAAAAGCAAGATACTGGTGACCAAGGATATGCTGCTGCCCGCTAGCCATATATTCCGCTTACTGAAAAATTTTGCAAGAATTGCCCAGAGCGGCACGCAAAGCGCCGTCATCCCCGTGAGCACGGTCAATACGGTGCTGATGGAAGCCTCGGCACCCAAATTGTATTTGAAATAATAGATCAAGGTCTTGCTGACCAAGACGCTGGACGCCATGCCAAGCACAATGGCGAAAAAGACAATTAAAAAAGCGCGATTGTTGACAAGCGAGCGGAGCGCTTCCTGAAGCGATTGCGCCCCAGCTTTGGTCTGCAGGTCATTCGCGCTGACATTTTCCCGTGTGTTCGCAAACAGCAGCAGAAAGATCGGCAGCGACAGCGCCGCATAAATGACCGCCACCCAAAAGAAGCCGCGCACCGGGTCGCCCACGCCGAAATATTCGACAAGTCGCAAGGTCATGAAGGCCACAAACATGCCACCCGAGGTCGCGGAGACCATGCGAATGGCCGCGATGTTATTACGTTCCTGACTGTCCCGCGTCATTCGGGCCGACAGCGAACTGTAGGGAATGGACAAAACCGTGTAGGTCGTCCGGAACAGAACATGGGTCGCAAGCGCGTAATAGACCAATCCGCCGGGAGACAAATCCGGGCGATAGAACATCAGGATGAGGGACAGGCCCAAGGGCACGGCGCCCAACAGAATGTAGGGCCGGTAGCTTCCCCACCTGGTGCGCGTCCGCTCGGCCACATATCCCATCAGCGGGTCGGTAATCCCATCCCAGATCATGGCGATCATAAAGATGAAACCGGCCGTGCTGGCCGCAATGCCCAAAACGTCCGTGTAGTAATAGAGCAGGTAAAGACTGATGGATGACCAATAGAGGTTAAACCCGAAATCGCCAAAGCCGTAGCTCAGCTTCTGGCGAAGGCTGAGCTTGGCACCCAATTGGACACCGTTCTGGACGCTGTTTTGGGCGCCCTCCGGCACTAAAGAGCAACCTGCGTGACGAGCAGATCTTCCTCCCGCGACGAGCCGCCGGCGTAAATCCGATGCGCGCCGCGTTCCAAAACCCAAGACTTGTCCGCTTCATGCCAATAGGCAAGGTCAGCGAACGGAATATGAAAATGCAGCGTTTGGATTTGCCCCGGTTCAAGCTGCACGCGAGCAAACTCTCGCAACAGTTTGACCGGACGTTCAACAGCCGTACCGGGGAAACCGGCATAGACCTGAACCACTTCTTCTGCCCTCACCTGTCCCGCATTGCGCACGGACACACTGACCCGAACCCCATCGGGTGCCTTGTAGGGTTTCAATGCGCGGTAGTCGAACGATGTATAGGTCAGGCCAAAACCGAAAGGAAAAGCGGGCGTTTTATTCTGGTCACGGTCGAACATTGTGTAGCCGTGATACGGACCATAATCGATCTCGTCGGCATCCATATCAAAGAAGGGCAGATCTTCCTCTTTTTCTGGAACCGTAAAGGGCAATTTGCCTGACGGCGAAACTTTGCCCAGCAAAAGATCCGCCAGCGCGTGTCCGCCTTCCATGCCCATATAAAATCCGTGAAGCACGGCGCCCGCCTGTGCCACCCAATCCGCGATCACCACGGCAGAACCGGAAATCATCACCACCGTGACATTGTCATTTTGCGCGCATGCCGCTTTTATCATCGAGACCTGGGCCGATGGCAGGGTCAGAAAGCGCCGATCGCCGCCCACCGCAAAGTTGGAACCGGGGCGTCCGTCCACCGCATCTTCAACAGCCGCTTGAACATTGGGGTCTAGGGCGATATCGCCGGGCACATATTCGCCCTCTTCATCGGCCGTGTAACCGACAACGACAATGACCGCGTCTGCTTGCCCCGCCGCGGTTTTCACCGCGTCCAAATCCGTTTCATCAGAGTACAGAAGTTCTGTTTGGGCTGGCAGCGCCTGCTCAAGACCTTCATACGCAGTCACAACATGGGTTGGCCGAACGCGGCTCGATCCATGATCACCGGTATTTTCAAGTTTTGCCAGCCGGCCCATGACGGCAACTTTTGTCAGCTTGTCTGCCTTCAGCGGCAACACAGTGTCGTTTTTGAGCATCACCATTGATTTAAGCGCGGCTTCCTTCGCGACGGCTCGATGGTCTTCTGTGGCCACCATGTCCATCGTATAGGCTTCATAAGGATCTTCGCGCGAGGCGAATTGGTAGATTGTCGTGAGGATGCGCCGGCAAGCCCGGTCAATCACTTCCGGTTCAACAGCGCCTTTGTTGACCGCGTCCACCAATTTGTCGCCGAATACCAAAGGCTCAGGATTTTCAACATCCAAACCGGCGGCCGCCCCATAAGGCGCATGAACACCGGCCACCCAATCGGAATGGACAAACCCCTCAAAGCCCCACTCGTCGCGTAAAATATCCGTGAGCAACACCCGGTTCTGCCCGCAGAATTCTCCGTTGAGCTTGTTGTACGCACTCATGACCGACGCACAGCCCACATCAAGCGCGCGTTTGAAGTGCGGCAGATATACTTCGCGCAAGGTTCGGGGATTGACTTTAACGTCGACCTTGAACCGCGCATTTTCGATGGAATTGACCGCGAAATGTTTCACGGTCGCCACCACATTGTGGGTTTGAATGCCGGTGGCAAGCGACGCTCCCATCTCGCCAACATGGAATGGATCTTCACCATAGGTTTCCTGCGCGCGCCCCCATGCCGGGTGGCGCAGCAGGTTGATGCAGACCGCACCGGACAGGGTACAGTCCTGGGCTCGCGCTTCAATGCCCATCACTTCACCGATCCGACGTTCCAAGTCCCGGTCAAAGGTGGCGCCGCGGGCCATCGAACAGGGAAAACAGGTCGAGCTGCCGCGCGCTACGCCGCGCGGCCCATCGGTAAAGTACAAGGCCGGCACACCGAGCCGTTCGCATCCGCCGCCCGCGCGATAAGGATGCCCGCCCCATCGATTGTCGCTTTCTTTGAACTGCTTGAAGAAGCCGCGACCCGACATCATGGCCACCTTTTCTTCCAACGTGGCTTCCTGAAGGATGGCCTCAACTGTTTCGGCAATCTCCTGAGCCGACGCGCCTTTCTTTGGCGGGTATGTTGTCATCGCCCCTGTCTCCCTTTGGCAAGGTCTCAACCGTTACATTATCCTTTTGGTTAGTCAAATATGAGGCGGCCTGTCAAGTTCGAGGCGACAAAAGCCGAATGACGGGCCTACTTCGGCATTGTGAGATGTTGCCGCGGTCTCCGGACGGTGTCCCGCTTTAGAAACTATCGATTCCGCGGCGCCAACCGACGGTGCGCACCGTTTCCTCTTGGCGGAAAATCATGTGTATACGCATTATTATGGTCGCATCAGGGGTGCGTACTTGAGCGGCATCTGAGAAGCGCATCAAATAGTGACGCTGCTCCGATCGTGAAGCCCCCACCCTGCACTCACGAAGCGGGCCTATAGTGAATGGGCGAAGACCATGCGCGTTCTTGGATCGTGGCCGGCAAATCGGAGCGCGGCGCAATGCCTGCTCGTAACGCGTCCCAGGTCGACCAGCGGCATGTTGGATTTTCAAGCACACGCGCATAATAAAAGACCCGCTCTTTGGAATCGAAGTTGGGATCCCGCCAAAGGGTTTTGAGTTCCGCGGCCCCCGTTTCGGCGTTAATGGAACAATCACTTAGATCGACATTGGCGCCATTGTCCGGACACCGATTGGTGTCGGGGGCCGGTTCGGCACCTCCCGCGCAGGCGATGTCGATGACTTCTTCATGGGTGTTGCCCCCGGCATCTATCCAACCCTTGATGATTTGCAGACGTTGCAACGGGGCACTGTGAGCATCCGCCAATGCCCAAACGAAAAAGCCGGGTATGTCGTTACCGGCTTGCTCAATGCGTCCGCCCATAGACACGCCCGCCGCATAAGCGCGCGCAATGCCATCGCTTTGATGGATCAAGTCATCGTCATAACCGTATCCGGCGAAAAAACGCAGCTTCAGGCGCGGACCCGAAGTGGCGAAGGTCTCTTTGCGGCGGAAGGCGGCATAGATTGACTCCCGCGTGTTTTCTTCCGCCCAAACGGCCGCGAGCCCTGAGGCACTGAAATAGGGCAAACCACTCGTGTTGAGATAGGACCGTCCGTTATTCTCGGTCAGGACCTCAGGCGCGCGCGCCTTGAGCATGCTTTCTGCCAGCCACCCGACAGGGACGGAGCCACGCGACACCGGTGTTGCCGAGGTCACACCGTGCTCGGACAAATAGTTGGCCTCATCGTTCTGGCTGGCGGCAGTATGTGTGTCGCTTGAACCGATAAACCCAAACTCAAAGGGGTTTGTGACGTTTTGATTTTCCAGAGACAACCCATTGAGCAAGGCTTCCCGCACATAGCCGCCGGAAACTTTGCTTTCCGATGAAGTGGCTATTTTAAAGGGCATGATTTCGAAACCGGCCCACTCGTCCCGGGTCGAAAGCAGCGGATGGGTTTCAGATGTTCCTTTTATCTGTGTAATCTCGACAAGCGGTTCGTTCCGCAACCGTTGTTCTGAATAGGCATCATCGAGCGGATTGCCCGCCCAGTCTTCAAGCTTGAACATCTGACCATTCGAGGCGTTGGAATTATGCGGAATGGCAAGGGCTTCAATGCCCTCGTCGCGCAGCGCATCCATCCAATCCCAAAGCCCTTCTGGATTCTGAGAGTGAAAGCGGGAGAAAGGAACATCCGGCAGCCTGTCGCTGTTCCGGAAAATAACATTTCGATGGAGGTTTCCCATCGTCTCTTCCATCGACGTGTATTCGTAGCCAACAAAGGTCGTGAACCGGCCGGGTTCATTGAATTGATCTGCGGTTCTTATGATATCGGCCCACGCACTGCGGGCGATGTCCAATGTTTCGTCACGGGTGACAGAACCGTTTTGTATGCTCTCGATTGTCCGTGGTACGAGCAAGCTGGCGGCCATAAATCGATCAAAAATATCGTCGAGGCCTGTACCTAAATTGCCGGGAGCATTGAGATTATGCAGCGGTTCTGCGAACGGTTTCTTTGAAAATACCGTATCTGTGTTCGCCGCTTCCGCGGCAACACCCAAAAACATGGCGTGATCCGTCACGGCATAAAAGTCCATGGGTTCGCGCAGCTTGATGTCAATGCCCGCTGGATGCTTGATCGTCTCCCCCCGGGCAAATCGATAGGCGTCATACGGTGTGGCAATCGTCCCGGTCATGAAGGCGTCGAACGAATAGGCCGTGTGGACATGAAGGTCGCCATAATAGGCATTCCGATCGGGGTTCGGTCGTGGCTTAAAGGAAACGATTTCCGTTCTCGGCTCGAATATCTCACCGCCGGTCATGGCGTCGGCAAGAGCGTCTCTGAGTTCTTGTGGGGTTGGTTCGTTTTGATCGGAACAAGCAGACACAAACGCCGCCAAAAGCGCTAACATGGAGTGACGCACCGCCATTCGTATTGAGAACGGTTCTTTGATGGGCGCTGTATTGAGACTCATGAGCCGATCACTCCGGCATTCAATGGTTAAGTGAGACGTAGGGGACAGTCCGACTGTCAAACGGCCAATCAGTATAGAGAACGACCCTGAGCCAAGTGCGTGGTCTTCCGCACCGTGACGAAGAATTCAAACCTACATTCATCTGAAAGATTGAATGCGACCGAATGATATCAGCGGATCACATCGAGGAATGTAAACTGACATACATTCTTCCGAACGTATTTGGGCGCTGCCGCACCGGTTGAAATCGCGCGACTTCAATATTGAAGACAAGGGCACATCACCTTAGGTTGCAGAGCACATACGCATTTGGGTTGACCGCGACAGCCTGCCCTTGTCGGCTAACGGTTCTCTCACCCAATAGGGTTAGGACTGTAAGACAGCAAAAGATAGCGCTTTGATGAACCAGAATTTAGAAGATATCGCTGCGTCCATTTCCTACCCCGCGCTGTTTCATCGCTGGCTTAAGGAACGCGGTTACGACGCGGACGCCATTCTGTCTTCCGCCGGCATAGAAACGCAATGGTTCGAAGATCCCGAAAAGAAGATAAGCACCCAGCACTATGTTGATGTCACCCAGATCGCCCTCGACGTGACGGGTGATCCCGCCCTTGGTTTGCATTTCGGCTCAGAGATTCCCCTTTCCGCGCACGGCTATTTGGGTTTTGCCTTACAGGCGAGCGAAAATGGCGAAGACGTGATCCGACTCAGCTGCTCTTACATCAATACGCAATTCTCAGGCGTTCAAATCGATTTCGCTGAAACCGAACGCACTCTTGATGTGATGGTAACAAGCAGTTTCGACGACCTGGTTCTTTACCGGTATACCGTCGAGTGCTGCATCGCCTCCATGGCCAGCGCGCAAAATGTCTTACGTCGAATGCATGCGCTCAACGATGAACAAGTCGGCGCAAAGCCAGACAGCGTGCGTCCGTTTTTGCAGATCCAATTCGATTACACGCAACCGGATTATCGTCATACCTATGAGCAGATATTTCCAAACACCAAATTGTTCTTCGACGCCACCGCCAACAAAGTTTCTTTGGATCGAAAAAGCCTGAAGTCAGCCTTTTCATTTGGCAACCGAGTCGTACGCCAATTGGCCGTTGAGCAATGCGAGGCTGATCTCCGCGCCATGCAGACAAGCGAAAGTTATGCCGACAAAGTACGTCAGCTCATGACAAAGGATATCGGCCGCCACCACAACCTGGAACAAGTGGCGGCGCAGCTGAATGTATCTGGCCGCGTGTTAAGCCGGCGGCTAAACGAAGAAGAAACGAGTTTCCAAGACCTTCTGGACGAGGTCCGCAAGCAACTCGCCATTAAACTTCTTAGGACGACGAAGCTGACGGTTTCCGAGATCGCGTATCGCCTGAACTATGAGCACCCGAACAATTTCACGCGCGCCTTTAAGAAATGGACGCAAAAGTCGCCCAGCGATTATCGCTGAGGGGCCGCCCCCAGAGCATCAGCTTCGGTAACGCAGGGCTATCGCAAATATGGCTTCCCGGACGCCCAAAAGCGCTTGGGGCAGCACGAAGTGATGCGCTGCAAATCCGGGATCATTGCAGCACATGCCTTAATGGTCCCGGGTCAGCGCAGCAGCATTTACATGCTGCAGCGCGCCCGGGAAACGGAGTTCGGGAAACTTTTCATCGGTACGCTGTAGTGAGAGAGGACCAAAGTTTTTCCGCCTCAATACCCTTTAAATCCCAGCACGCTCGCCTTGGCATCATCTGATCCGCATTTGTCCTGATCTGATATTCATCCGCACCGCGACGCTCAGTAAGGTCGCCACTACATCGTCGACGTGCATTAGGCATGCCCGAAAGGTTGGTGGACAGATGAATGCAGAGCCAAAAAAATCCGCTTTGATCAGATCAAGCGGCAGATCGAACTTCTCGGGCATCCTCTTTCTTCTTCTGCTCATTCCGTTCCACCCTGTGATCGGGCTTGAAATTCCGCTCGTTTGGATTGTCCTGATGGCGTTGGCAGCCGCCATGCTGGCCTACGCGTCAGCAACATTGATCGTCGCCAGTCAGGATCTGGATCGATATGGCAGCCTTATCATGTATGAGGCGCTTCTACGTTTTGCGGCGGCGGGCGTGTTGCTGTTTACGTCATTCTTTTTCGGTTGGTGGGGCATCCTCATCTTCTTGGTGGGTCTCAACGACCTTTTCTGGGGCATCGCCTATTGCATGATCGTGCCTCAAGCCACCGGACGGTCCGTCAAACAATTGCTGTTTCTGGAAGATAGCTCGGAACCCGGCACGGCAGCCGAGCAAACCGCATCTAGTCCGGAAGAACAGCCGTTAGCCTTCAAAATTTAAAACCAAAGGACGCGCAGCGATGAATCAAGTGTCGGACGTTTCTGTGGACATTGACGTAAGCCACCCTTTCACCTTTTCGTGCGGCGCCACGGCAAAGAACCGCATCATGAAAGCGGCGATGAGCGAACAGCTTGGCACCAGAGACCGTGATCCAAGCCGGAGCCTTATTCGTCTCTATAACCGATGGGCGATGAGCGATATTGGCGTCTTGATCACCGGCAATATCATGGTCGACCGCTTCCATCTAGGCGAACCCAAAAACGTGGTTCTGGATGAAAGCAGTGACTTCACTCTTTTTCGTGATTGGACGGAAGCCGCGACCATAGAGGGCACCCACCTTTGGGCGCAGCTCAACCATCCGGGCAAACAATGTTTCATGGTGGCGCGGCCCGTTGCACCTTCCGCCATCCGGCTCGATATGGGCCGAGACAAGACCACGTTTCCGCCGCCCAAAGAGCTCCATGAGGAAGAGATCTGGAGCATCATCAGAAAGTTTGCCATCAGTGCACGGTTGGCCAAGAAGGTCGGGTTCACAGGTGTGCAAATTCATGGGGCCCATGGCTATTTGGTCAGCCAGTTCCTGTCGCCGCGCCACAATCAGCGCGTGGACCAATGGGGCGGGTCGCTGGAAAACCGCATGCGCTTTGCGCTCGAAGTTTACCACGCAATTCGGTCGGAAGTGGGCGAGAGTTTTCCGATTGCGATCAAACTGAACTCATCCGACTTTACCAAAGATGGCTTTAGTGAAACAGACTCCATCGAAGTGATCGCAAAACTGGCGGAAGCCGGCATCGACTTGGTTGAAGTGTCCGGAGGTTCCTACGAGAACATTTCCTTCATCCACGGAAACGGCGCCGACAACAATCCTGGACAAAACGAAGAGGTTTTCTTCTTAGATCATGCAAAGAAAGCGCGGCAGAAAGTGAACGTGCCACTTCTTGTGACAGGCGGGTTTCGGACAAAATCCACAATGAATAGAGCGCTTGCCGATCTGAGTACGGACTTTATCGGCCTTGGCCGGCCGTTGGTACTGGATCCGGACTTTGCAAAGAAACTTCTCAGCGGCGTCACAAGTGAAATCACGGTCAAGCCCAAGCCGACCGGCGTGTCCCGGATTGATACCAATGGCATGATCATCTGCCAGTGGTATGAACAACAGCTTGCCTTGATCGGAAAAGGCAAAGCCCCTGATCCAAATCTCAATATGTGGAAGGTCTTGTTCAATGTTCTTGCCGAACAGGGGCCTTACGCGTTCAGGAAGCGGCGGGCATGAGCATGTTTGATTATGTCATCGTTGGGTCGGGGTCAGCCGGTTCGGTTTTGGGCAATCGGCTGTCTGCCTGTGGCAAATACACCGTCTGTCTGCTCGAGGCGGGAGGAAGCGATCAACATCCGTTGATCTCAACGCCGATGGCCGTCTTCCAGGCTATGACCAATCCGCGCTTTAGCTGGCTTTTTGACTCCAGCCCGCAGCGGAATGCCAATGGCCGCCAAATCTTTTGTCCCCGCGGCAAAACGATTGGCGGCAGCAGTTCCATCAACGGCATGTTCTATGTGCGCGGTCACCCGGATGATTATGATGAATGGGCGGCTTTGACGGACGACAGTTGGTCTTATCGCTCTATCCTGCCCTACTTCAAAAAGTCTGAGCATCAAGAACGCGGCGAGAACGACTATCATGGCGTAAATGGCCCCTTGAATGTCTGTGACGCGTCACAAATTGTTCCCTTTAGCCGCCGGTTCCTTGATGCCGCCGCACAGACGGGCTATCCCATCAACGATGATTTCAACGGCGCGGAGCAAGAAGGCGTCGGTCACTTTCAGTACACGATTAAAAATGGCAGGCGTTGCAGCGCCGCTGATGCCTTCCTTCATCCGATATTGACGCGTCCCAACCTCAGCATCATCACGCATGCCCACGCGACCCATATTGAATGGGAGGGCAAGACAGCGCGAGCTGTTGCCTATAAGCAGGACGGCGTTCAGCAAAAGGTCACGGCCAAGCGGGAAGTCATTCTTTGCGGCGGCGCGTTTGGATCGCCGCAATTGTTGTTGTTATCCGGTGTGGGCCCGGCTGAAGAACTTAGAGCCCTTGGCATTCCCGTCACACATGATCTCAAAGGGGTCGGTAAGAACCTGCAAGAGCATGCCGATATCGGCCTGCTCCGCTCGACCCATCTTTTAGGGACATTGTCGCTTCGGCCAAGAGACATTCTTTATTGGGCGCCCAGCATCTTGAAATATCTGTACAGTTGGCGCGGCCTCCCCCAGTCCTTTCCGGGTGAAACCGGCGGTTTTTTCAAATCTGAACCGTCGCTCACCAAGCCCGATTTACAATGGGGATTTGGTCCCGGCCGGTCCCGCAATCATAGCCGAGACCGCGATGTCATGCGCAAGAGTGGCTATTCCCTGCACATTACGTTGCTTCGGCCGAAAAGCCGGGGCGAAGTTACGCTGAATGACGCCAATGCCCAAAGTGCACCCCGCATTGATTTGAACTTGCTGGATCACGAGGACGATATTGCAACGCTGATCAGAGGCATCAAACTTTCAAAAGACGTGCTGAATGCACCCGCCTTTGCCGATTGCCGGCAAGCCAGCGACGATAAGCTCTTGGACGATCCTACAGATGATCAGCTCAGAGAGTTTCTACGCCAAGAGATCCAGCACATTTATCATCCCGTCGGGACCTCCAAGATGGGAACAGATGAGATGTCCGTGGTCGATCCACAGCTCAGGGTGCGCGGAATGCAGGGCCTCCGTGTGGTCGATGCTTCCGTGATGCCGACCATCGTCGGCGGCAACACCAATGCGCCGACTATTATGATCGGAGAAAAAGCGGCAGATATGATTCTCGCGTCTGCGAGCGACAGGTCTGAAATGGCGCCGGAAATCGAGACGACCATGCCGGCCGAAAACCAAACCGAACCCGAACGCGCCGAAGTTCTGGCTTAGGGTTGATTGAGGTCATGGCACGAGCGGCTCTGCGTTTAACAATCGGCCGCCTCGGCATCTGGCGCCATCACTTACCCTTCATCTGAGTTCGCTGAGCCGGCCAGTTTCGCAACGCTTCACTGATCGTGACGGTGGGGCAGCTTCGTGTCCTGCGCATCCCAGGGTCTGTTCAAAGTTTCACTCGCAATGGCTTCGAGTCGCGGAGGATCGGCAATATGAATTTCGCCGTAGCCGCGAGAGATGGCGCCAGATGCCTCTAACTCCTTCAACCATCCATTCACGGCAATGCGGCTCGCGCCAAGCATCTCAGCAAATTTCTCTTGAGACAGCGGGACCGGATACCGCCCCATGCCGCTAAAGACCAGCAAACTGCCGATGAGCCGGGTGCGCGGAGAATGCAAAATCGATGCGGTCAACGCTCGCAACATGGTTCTCAGTTGGTCATAAAGCAGCCCCGTAAGGCGTGGCCAAAGTTCCGGATGTTTGGCTGCAATTTCCTTCAGTACACTGTCGGTCACAACAAAGATCTTTGTCGGACACGCGGAGACCGCGGTGATCAGACGGGGGCCTCCGCCAAAAATCTTACTCTGCCCAAACATGGAACCGGGCGGCATGAGACTGATCAGCACTTGCTGGTCGCCGGGCGTCGACGCATGGATTTCGAGTGCCCCTTCAAGCACGCCGACGAGGCCCGTTTCCTCATCGCCTTCCACCCAGAGCCAAGTTCCGTGAGGGAGATCACGAACGCGGCCTCGGTCGATGAGAGTTTCACGGAGATCGGTCTCTAGATCCGCAACCCAAACCAACTCCGGAATTTCTTTCGCGCCACCTTTTTCCATGCCCTGACTGTAGACCGCTTACCAATTCGCGAGCAACGCGGCGTAAGCGTGCAGGACGCTTTAAACGCAACTACGTGCGTCGAAGTAGATAAGCGCTCAATTGCTGTATTATATGTCGCAAGCTGAGAGAACGACTTCAGCAGATGCTTCAGCAATGCCGGCCAATAAGTTCCATTCGACGATCTGTCTTTGGCCTTAGTGCTTGCAAACAACTCATTGCCCTGTGTTGCCTTTGCCGGTCCCCCCTTTCCTGTAGACAGGCCATCCTCAAGCCGGTACTTTTTTATCAACATGTACCTCTCGTACCCATAAGATCCGTCGTCGGCACAGATGCCGGCACATAGATAATGTAGAGGCCGCCATGACCCACCGCAGTCAGATCATCATCCTTGTTTGGGCGCTTGTCTTCATGGCCGTCTACGGCCTGACGTTATGGCAATTGCTGCATATGTGGCCGCCGCCCTCGGCCTCTTGGACGGCCGATCAGGTTGCCGCGTTCTATCGGGAAAACAGTCTCGACATTCGGATCGGCGCGATGGTGGCGTCGTGGTGCTCGGCTTTCATGATTCCGTTTTCGGCCGTTGTGGCCGTTCAGATGCGCCGGCTTGAAAAAGGTCTGCCCGTTTGGACCGTGCTTCATTTCGCCGGGGGCATTACCATGTCCATGTTTTTGGTGCTGCCGCCCATTTTCTTCGGTGTCGCCGCCTATACACCGGAACGCGCGCCCGATGTCACCCAGCTCATGCATGAATTCGGTCTGCTGACCTTGGTGACCACGGATCAATATTACATCTTCATGATGATCTCGATCGCCGTCATCAGCCTCACCACGCGCGACGAACACACAGCGTTCCCGCGCTGGCTTGGCTATTACACATTGTGGGCCGCGCTCGCGTTCGAAGTGGGTGCCCTCGCCTTCATTCCAAAAAGCGGGCCGTTTTCCTGGAGCGGCATTATGGTCTTCTGGATGCCCATTTCCGTTTTCGGCTCATGGGTGATCGTCACTTGCATTGTGATGATGCGCGCAATCAAAGCACAGCAACGGGCGGAAGAAAGAACCGGTGACATACCCATTCAAGGGTTGCAGGCCGCGGTTTGATGGCAATGGGAACGAAACCACATGACTGACGCAATCGCCCCAAAACAAACGGCGGCCCCGACGCGCACGCCCGGAGAGCCAGGCGTCTGGCTCTTCGTCTTCGGCGACATGATGATCTTCGCCATCATGTTCGGGATCTTTCTGCACTATCGCTGGCTGGAACCGGAAATGTTTCTGCAGTCGCAAGCCACACTCAATATGAGCTATGGCGCCGTCAATGTTTTGCTGTTGCTCACCAGTTCATGGTTCGTGGCGAGTGCCATCAGCCATCTCAAGCAAAACGAGGCGCGCGATGGCCATCGCTTGCTGATCGGTGCCTTCGTGTGCGGTTTGGGTTTTGTGCTGATCAAACTGCTCGAATATGGGGAAAAGATCGGTGCCGGGATCACGGTCGATACGAACAGCTTCTATCTCTATTACTATTTCCTGACCGGCATCCACTTTCTCCATGTCATCATCGGCCTGTTCGTTTTGGGATATTTGATTTCGAAAGCGCGCGATTTCGACCGTGCGCGCAACGATATCGGACATTACGAATCCGGCGGCATTTACTGGCACATGGTCGATTTGCTGTGGATCATCTTGTTCCCTCTTATCTATTTGGTGCAGTGATGACTCGATATCTTTCCACACCCATTACGATCGTTTGGCTGGTGCTTGCCGCGCTGATGGTCCTGTCTTGGTTGATTGGCAATCGTTACGAAAGCGCTGACGCCTCGGGCATAGGCACCATCACAGTAGCGCTGATGGTGATCGCATTTCTAAAAGTGCGGGTCGTGATGTTTCATTTCATGGAAGCAAAAGTCGCTCCCCTCGCCTTGCGTCTGCTTGCGGACGCTTGGGTTGTGGGTGTCTGTCTCATTGTCTTGCTGATGTATTTCGCGCCACCGACCGCGGGCTGACATTAAGGGTTAAACAGGCAGAACTGGTTCCCTTCCGGATCCAACATAACGATATGGTCATCGCGCACGTCGCGAATGCGCGCGCCGATCTGTTCCAGGCGCCTTGCTTCGGCGTTGCGTTCGGCGAAAGCAAGATCGAAATGCAAGCGGTTTCGCGTGGATGCCGCTTCATCGTTTTTCTGAAACCAGATGGTTGGCTGGCCTTCCGCATCAATCGGGACGCTGATGTCCGTCTCCGGTGTCAATCCCATGGACGCAAGCCGCGCAATTTCAGCTTCATCGTAAGGGCGCACTTCATAGTCCGGCAATGCGGCGGCCCAAAAGTGCGCCAAATCATATGGACACAGTGCATCGATGGTAATCTGCAAGCTCATCACCGCACTCTAGCGAAGCGCAGTTTCTTCGCAACGCCTTTGGCGAGTCGTTCTCCGTTCATTCAAAAACAGGCTTGACGTTTTTTAGAAAGCATTCTAAAAATAATTAGAATGTATTCTAAAAATATTGTGCGACATAGAGGGCACCTATGAGACGGCAAGAACAGCTTCGCGTGATCCGAACACTCATGGACCGCATAGACCGAGGTGAGAATGTCGATGCCGGGGGCATCATCCGCAACCCTGTTGAGACCTATACATGCCCAGAGCGCGCAAAAGCCGAATGGGAGCAATTCTTTTGCCGCCATCCTCAGGTCATCGGCCTGTCCGCAGACCTGAAGGACCAGAGTGACTTTTTCACTTTGAATGATTTTGGCATGCCCATTTTGGCCACGAGAGGCAAGGATGGTGTCTTTCGGGCATTCGCCAATGTCTGCCGCCATCGGGGCGCCATCGTTGAAACAGAAACGCGGGGGAACAAATCCAAGTTCACGTGCGAGTTTCATGCCTGGACATATTCAAACCAAGGCGACCTGATCGGTTTGCCAAAGCAGGATCATTTCGGGAAGATTGACAAATCCTGCCACGGCTTGATGGAGCTGCCTGCCGAGGAAAAATACGGTTTGCTTTGGGTCCATCCGCAGCGTGACGGCGTTCTCGATATAGACGAACTGTTGGGCGGCCTGGCGGAAGAACTTGAGGCCTTCAACTTTTCTGAGCTGGTCAGCGCCGGCGGCGATACCTATGAAACGCCCATGAATTGGAAACTCGCCATCGATACATTTGGCGAGACCTACCATTTCGGCAGTTTACATAAAGACAGCCTGTTTCCGTTCTTTCACGGCAATGTTCAATGCTACGACACCTATGGCAACAACCATCGCATGGGTCTATGCCAGCGCGGCATTGATGACATGCGGTCCTTGCCCGAAGAAGACTGGAACATTCATGAAGCGGTCTTTCCGGTCTATTACCTGTTCCCCAACATTCAATTGAATGTGGGCGGACAAAGCATTGTTTTGGTGCGCGTCTATCCGGACAGGGACAATCCACACAAATCGGTTTCTAAGGTCAGCTTTTATCATCGGCCTAAAGCGCTTGAAGACGCCCCCGAGGTCGTTAAAGAAGTTGCCAAACAGTTTGCGGAAATCATTCGCGATGAAGACTATGCCGCGGCGGCGCGGACGCATTTGGGGGCAACTTCGGGCGCCATCGACCACTTTACGTTCGGACGCAACGAACCACCGCTGCATCACTATCATCAGACCTATCGACGCATGCTCGGCATGGACCCATTGCCCTTGGAAGACGCGTGACTTCAGACACACTGGAATCGACGCAGCGGGAAATCGCGAAAGCCAAGCGCCGCACATCCATTATCGACGCGACCAAATCTTTGTTGCGGACGCCGGATAAACCGTTTTCTTCCAGCACGATTGCCGAGAAAGCCGGCGTTTCGGTTGCGACCCTATACAATTTGATCGGACGGCGGGAAGCGCTGATCGGCAGCATCATGAATGAAATGCTGGTCGAACTCGGTGATCGGATCGCGAATCTGGACGAAGAAGATCCAATTCTGCGTGCGCAAGCGGTCGTAACCATTTCGATTGAAATGTTTGTCGAAGACCCGGACGTCTATCGGGAAGTCATTCATTTCTTAAGCGGTTCGCTGTCACAACAAGTCGCCGACCACGTCACCTTCAGCGCGGTCGATCTTCAGATTTCCGCCATGCAGGAAGCCCAAGACAAGGGCCAGCTTGAAGACTGGGTCGATCCGGAGGCCGCCGGACAGCAGATCCTGACATCATACAGCGGTGCGATGTTTTACTGGTCGGCCAACGGAGACGACGATCTGTTTCTGAAACAAGCGCTTTACGGCTTCTGGACAGCCATTGCGGCTTACGGAACGGTCAAAGAAAAGAAGCGCGCCATCAAGCAACTGGGTGACCTGTCCTAGTTTGCCAAATGAGTCAGCTTGAGCGCACATTGCTCTGGAGCGAAAAACACATGACCCTTCCGGACACGAGGGATACAAAAGTGACAGAAGTCGAAACCCAGCCGGCAAAGAAGAACAAGGAACTGCCATCGCATGTCACCGTTTATGGCAACGATCATTCGCCCTGGGTGCAAGCCGTTCTGCTTGGCCTCCACGACGCCAAGATTCCGTATACGTTGGTCACAGCGCCACCCCTCAAAACATTGTTGTCCGCAGGCGTCTTGATGCCGGCTGTCCGCTTTGACGATTCAGCATGGCGGTATGACTCAGGAGATGTTTTGCAATCGCTCGGCTATGGCGCCGTTGCCGAGGCGCCTGCCCGCCTCCTCTCACAGCTATTCTTGCGGGCGGCACTCACGCGTCTCGATCGCCGCTGGATGTTTTGGTACCGCTTCAGCTTTTCCCGCGATGGCGACCCGACAATGTGGCGCCGCGCGCGCAACAATTTCGCCCGCGCGCTTCCCGTGTTTTATTTCTTTATGCTGATCTCGTTTGGCCGTCAGCGTGTAACAGCGCCAGATCAAAAGGCCTTTGTTGAGGCATTTGAGGCGCTCCAACGCACGCTGCCGGAAGACACGCCCTTTTTCGGCGGCAAGGCCCCGGACACTTTTGACTTCCAGCTCTTTGGCCTTGTGCAGATGATTGAAACCATGCCCAGCTTACCGCATGAGGTGCTGTGCCAGTACCCAACGCTCGGTCCGTTGCGCGACTGGATCAGCGTGATGCAAGAACGATTTGCGGACTATGACCGGCTTTACACCGCGCAGCGTTTCGAGCCTAAGTCGCCCGCGCGTTCCGTCGCCACGCCCTTTGAACGCACATGTTACTGGTGCGGCGCCGCCATGTGTTGGCTGGCCCTCCCCCTCACCGTGCCCTTTGTCCTTTATTCCTCCGCGCGCATTCGGCGCAATGGGCTCATGCGTTGAAACGGACATCGTCTCCTTGGGTCGACGCAGACCTGTCTAGCTTGCCAGGGTGACATCGTGACTACTGAGATCAGTCGAGCGAGATGCCGGCTTGAATAGCTTTCTTGATGATTTCCTGAACGAAGATGCCCTTTTTATCTGTGTACGTATAAAGCGTTTGGATGTTTTTTTCATCGACATCCTTTGCGAGCTCATCTTTCAAACGGCCATATTCGTCACGATCAGCAGGATGGCCCCTGAGCCAATTCCTAAAAATCAGGTGCAGCCTTTCTTCTTCACCGCCCGCGTGACACACATGAATATGATGGGTGGTTGGCCACCGTGCGGGTTTGTGAAAGAACGGATAAACATCCACAGGAGGATCATCCATATGCGTGTGCTTGTATCCGAGTTTGGACAATTCCTTTTTGAGGAAAGATAAATCGATCTCTTCAACAGATATTTGGATATCGATTACAGGCTTGGCTTGAAGCCCGGGCACGGATGTGGAACCGACATGATCAATTCTGAGCGCAACATCACCCAATTGAGCTTTGAGCTGATCCCGCTCTTCTTCGAACGCCAGCGGCCAATTGGGATCATATCGTGGTAGTTCCATCGCGGTTCATTCCTACTTAATGCGTTCGGCGCTGAACCAAGGCCTGCCCTGCAAACGCTTAACTCGCATGATGAACTAGGATCCACTATCTTTTCTCGGATCTTCGCTTTCCGAAAAGAGCGTCTCGCCAGGCGTGAAGTAGAGAAATTTTGCCCCGCTCGGCGCACCCGGTTTGTGCCAAATGCCGCGGGGAACAACAAATGAGGTCCCTGCCGGCGCCACATAATGTTTGGAACCTTCCGGTTCTAGGAGGGTGATCTCAACTGTCCCTTCAATAATATAGAAGAACTCGTCCGTATCTGGATGCATTTCCCATCCCGGCGAAACGCCCGTGACTTGACAGGTGCCGAACGATTTTCCGTTAAAGGAATTGAATTCCAAGAAGGATCCTTCTGGATTCTCGCTGAGCAGGCTTAACAGGTTCGTCGTTTCCAACGCTCTCTCCCTCAATGAAATTTGCTGTCGTCCGTCGAGTCGTCTTCTACCGATCGATCAATATTATACAACGAGACAGTGTCCACAACGCCGACTCATTCATTCCCAATCACGTAGAGAACATGATCGGGGAGAACCCGATCTGGATTGCCGCGATCCGAGGAAAACAGGCTGATCGCGCGCAGGATGGTGCGCCGACACAAGGTCCATCACGCGCGATCTGAACGTCGCGGAGCCAACGGCCGAGTGGGTCTTGACTATTATATGAACGTGTTCATATAATAGTCCCTTATTTACGATGCTCGACCTTGCTCCCCGTAATGTCTCCGTAACGACCTTCACAAAGGAAGCGCCATGACACTCCTCAACGATCCACGCCCTATCTCGGCCGACTCCCATGCCCTGGAAGGACCAGAAGTGTTTGAGGGATTGCCCGAAAAGTTCGGCGACGATGCTCCACGGGTCGTGAGCAAGGAAGGCGAAGGCGATTACATCATCATTCCCAACAATCCGAAACGCTCCCGCAATGTTGCCGTCATGGCCCTGGCCGGCACGCGCCTCGACTACGCAACCCCGCTCCCGCGGGAGCACGCCTCCAAGCCCAGCGCCGGTTCGATCCAGGACCCGGAAATCCAGGCCTACTTCACCGGTGGCTACGCGGCGATGCGCCCTGGCCTTACTGACGGGGCGCGCCGGCCGGACGATCAGGATATCGACGGCGTCTCCGCCGAGATTCTCTATCCGGGCTGGTTCCCGATGTTCAGCCTGCCCGACCTCGACCTCCTGGTCGCCTTGCAACGCAATTATAACGATTGGATGCACGCGCAATCCGTCGCCTCGAAGGGGCGACTGGTCGGACTGGCAGCCTTGCCGGTGCAACGGCCTGAGGTCGCCGTTGCAGAACTCAAGCGCGTCAATAAGCTCGGCTTCAAAGGCATCGTGATCCCGAGCAACGCGCCGCGCGGCCTTCGCTACTGCGATGACGTGTACGAACCAATGTGGGCTCTTGCGGAGGAAGCCGGCCTGCCGGTCGCGTTCCATGTCGCCTGCATGTCGCACGCTCCGGACTGGATAAAGGCGTCAGCGAGCCGAGATCCCGTTGTCCAGTATGCCGGCAGCTCCGCGCTCATCCACGACACAATGGTCGAACTCATGGTGCGCGGTGTTTGTGCGAAGTTCCCAAATCTCAAATTTGTACTGGCAGAGTTCAACGCCGGCTGGGTGGCACACTGGCTCGACAAGGTGCAGCAAGGCTGGGCACGCGAATATGCAAGGGACCCGTCAAGCACACCGCCTGTCGATGTGCTGGAGATCTGGAAGCGACAGTTCTTCGCGACCATTGAAGACGACACCGCAGCATTGGGAACCCGGGAACTGATTGGCGAAGAAACCCTGCTCTGGGGATCGGACTACCCGCACACCGATTCGACCTGGCCGTGCTCCGCGCAAGTCCTTGATGAGATGTTTGAGAACTACTCCGCCGAGACGCGGGACAAGATCACCCGCACCAATGTTGCGAATCTATACTCCCTATAAGTCGTCGCCTTGGCTCAACAAGTTAACCTGTCTCGACTTTCCGATAGGTTTTCAATTCAACCATTATATCTGCCTGAGGTATCGCGGCCGTTCATGATCATGCGCTGCTTTGCGCCAGTTTTCCTGTCTTAAACAAGATTGAAAAATCCAACTCACGGCACTGTCAGGACTGTGAACGTGTTAGAAGGACAGGAATGTCAAACTTCAGTCGTGATTTGCGGAGGGTGAGACTTCTATGGACCATGGAGCAAGTAGCGGCGCACGAAATTTAGTCGAGAACGCGATGAAGGCTTGGGCGGCCGGCGACGATGCCGCTTTCTGGCGTCTGCTGGCTGACGATGTTGAGTACACGGTCATCGGAACGACGCCGGTTTCGGGCACCTATCATAGCCGACGATCGTTCATTGATGGCGCGCTTCATCCCATGACCGCTCTTATGCAGCAGGGGCCGCAACTCGCGCACTACGACATCATCGCAGAAGGAAGCCGTGTCGTCCTCATGTGGTCAGGGACCAATGGCGTTATGAAGAATGGCGCGCCTTACAACAATGATTATTGCTGGGTGCTGGACGTTACAGACGGCAAGATCAGAAAGGTGCGTGCTTATCTAGATACGGAACTCGTCAATCAACTGTTCAATCAGACCACCAAGTAGAGAGAGTTTTACTCGCACAGGCTGAGCCAGACTGCGATGACGTGAAAAACTACTCTATGTGCCATCCCCCGGTGGAGCGAAGCGAAATCCGGGGGATCCACTAACCTAACATAGATACGTAGATGCCAATGGATTACCCGGACGCGCAGCTTCGCTACTTGCCGGGTAATGACAGATGAGGTGGAAGTCCAATGCCAGAGACAATGATTTTACGTCATCTGAGTTGATGCCCTAGCAAAGCGAGCCGGAATCATCTGTTAATGACGGTTGCATTGAGCGTGCGGAGAGCCTGATAATATAAACCCCTCGCGGCTGTCCCGGCAGCGAGCAAAGAAGGTTCTCGATGACAAAAGAAAACATTCCAGACTATCACCAAAGCGACCGATCGACGCCAACCGGGCAGACCTTTTGGCCCGATGATGCGAACAAGAACAAAGTCCTACTGGTAACGCGCGGCCATCCCTTCGCTCGGGATCCCTTCTTCCATATCTTCGAGTCAAATCCGGAAATCGAGTATTCAGCGGTCGAACACCCGGCTGCGCAGTACATGTTCAACCCGGAATTCGCGAGCAACTTCGATTGCTTTGTTCTCTATGACATGCCCGGCATTCAGTTCAATCCCGGCCGGCCGCCAAGTTTCGTGGAGCCGCCTCAGTTCTACAAAGATGGCGTCATGGCGATGTGCGAAGCGGGTTTCCCGCTGGTCATTCTGCATCATGCGTGTGCTGCCTGGCCGGCTTGGCCCGAGTGGTCGGAAATCTGCGGTGGGCACTTTCTTTATAAACCGATGAAGTCGCGCGGCATCGACAAGCCGGATTCCGGTTACGTCATCGACGTACCTCATACGGTTTCCCCCGTCATCGACCATCCCATCACAGAAGGCATAGAGCCATTCGAGTTGGTGGACGAGCTCTATCTTGCCGAGTTTTTTGAGGACTCGGTCACGCCACTGTTCACAAGCGATTACACATTCACCAAGGAAAACTTTTATTCCGCTGACCTCGCTACCAAGGGTCAGATGAATTCCAACAAGGATTGGGAGCATGGGCCCGGGTCCAATCTCGTAGGCTGGATCAAGACGTACAAAAACAGCCCAATCGTCTATCTTCAGTTTGGCGACGGGCCGGCTACGTATGCCAATGAGACGTTTCGCCGGATTCTGCGACAAGCGATCAACTGGGCGTGTTCCGACGACGCGCGCGCTTGGGCAAAAGAGCAAACGGGTAAGTAAGCGGTTTGAATTTTGATGGAGAGTCTAAACCAGCCCTTGGACTCTGTGGCACGGCAATTCTTTCCAATGATACGTCTTTCATCCGACTTAAACGCAACTGAAAAGATCCAGTCCAGGCCTTTGTCAGGCAGTGCGCGGGTTAGGAGGGCGACCGCTTTTGCGTCCGTTCCGACAAGGTCGCGAGTCTTGGGTTTGCTGGCGAACTGAGCCTTTTGAGTCCGCAGCGCGCTCACTCTGCGGTCAATGCCAATCCTTCGCTTTGTTTCACGACAAGATAGGACTTGGTCAACGTACCGAAGAGGTCCCGCAACTTGTCAGATGCTGAAGGGACATCTAGAATACCTGACAAACTAAACGCACCAGATTGGCCTGGCGGGTAACCCCGGTTTTCGCGAAAATCTCGCGTAAATGCTCCTTGGCAGTATTACGCGAAACGCCGATATGGTTTGCCGCTTCAGTCAGCGTACGTCCCTCAAAAATCGCCATTGTCAGCTCGGCCTGGCGCCCGGTTAATCCAAAAATCAAATTCAGTGTCTCCTGCACAGTTTCTGCTGGTTCGCCATCTCCAATAGATAATGCAACAACTGGGGTCTGTCGGCCCAAACGACGATAGGTTCTACGTAACGGCGTAACCCGCACCAAATAGTTCGCGTCGGGGCAGCGCGGTATGAGAAGCCGCGCAACGTCTTTTGGCTTCGCATTAACACCGTCATCGAACATAGTCTCGATTAGTCGCATCAAATGATCCGCATCACATCGGCGCCGCGCTGTTACCCGCGCATTTTGCAAAAGAAGTCCGTCTGACCGACCAAGTATTTCTCGCGCGTATCTATTCGAAAATAGGATCGTCCTTTGTTCATCAAGAATAATCACTCCGTTTGGGTGGAACTCAAGAAATGATGAAAGAGCGCTTGTTTGTGCACGCCGCAACCGCAACGCTACACCATTTTTTACAGCTTGACGCATGTGGGGGTATAGTTGTTTGAAGAATCGAACAGCCGTCGCACTCCCGGAAAAATCTCTTCTATCCCGGAAGACTGCCAGGCTTATGTTTAGCGGCGGCGCAAGACCGGACAACTGAAACCGCAGCCCGACAAAAAATTGAAGTCGCGCCAATGGTCGATCACAGCGTTTAGCTGTTCCCGTTTGACCTTGCTGAAAGTCTCGCCAACAAACAACACCTTCATCGGCATTCTCTATACACTCCCGGGACAGAGAGTCATCTCGCGAAAGTTCACGCTTTAGAAAACGCCTCAATACATCGCGGCGCAATCCGACGGCATCCAACACCAACACATCACCCGCTTGATTGGTCACGCAGAAAACGCCAGCACAACCGTTCAGTCTCTCCGTTATCTGTCGTATTACTGCCAGGCGGCTAGCATCACCCATGCTGGATCGGTAGATGCGTTCAACGATGTCGCTAAAAGATTCTACACCAACCGACGACATCCCCCCTCCTTCTTCCAAAGCGCTAGGAAGACGAAAGTTTTGACACACTTTATAAGAGTAAATTCATCTTGCACCCCATTCGTGTCCGGATAACGGCGAGAATAGGGAAGAGAAAAGAACTTGCCGCCTTGCAAACATTTGTCACCCGCCTGATAGGCGGTGATTTCACCTGTTTTCCGGAAGCTCTTTGCCTTTCTTTCAAAATAATGAAGAAGCATCCACCCATATGGGCGGGATGACCTTCATTGTCAGGCGCCAGCTAGACCTCGCACAATTTGTCTCTGGAAAGCGCGCTCAAGAGGGGGGCGTTCGCACAATTAGGGAGGGGATCTATATGTTCAGAAGCATAGCTTACAAAATTTGCATTGGTACATTATTGAGTCTTTTCGCAACCACCATGTACGCACCGGCAGCGCACGCAAAAAAGACATGTTTTTGCGTCATCTCAAGTAACAATTTGACTGGTCAGCAACATGCGACGGGTGCCATAAAACAGTACCTTGCTACCGGGACGAAGTATACAAACACGAATTCTAACAGGCGGCGGTGTGCCAATGACTGCACTAGGGTGGCAGCTCCCCACACGGGCAGCCAATCACTCGCTACCCAAGCTTGTGCTAAAGGTCTGCCCAACGGCGCTAAAATCAGAGCGTTCTCAGCAATAGGCCACCGTGGAAAATATCAAAGTGCACATGAAATTGGCACATTGAAAAATCAACCCGAAATCGTTGAGACAATTTATACCTGCCCGTCCGGGTGGTTATCTAATACCACAAACAATGATGGCGACGTTACGTCGGACGGCAAATGCAAAAAATTGTCAGGCCAACTCACCCCACCACCACCTCCGCCTTCAAACGGCACGCCTGTGGGAGATTGGGGGTTCACATGGGGCAAGAATATTTATGCTTGGGGGACGGTGGACAACGGAGGTGCTCCGTGTGCACGAACCAGGATAAAGCAAAAGGCCATTTGTTCCTTTTGATAGTTGAACATCACCTTAACTGGAGGTCGTCTTGTTTTTCTTGGTTTGGTTCAAACTGCACGCCAAAGTACTCGGTGCAAAAGACGACTTCCAGCCGCGATGATTCCTGCAAGTCCAGAAACACCTGGAAGGACAAATAGCGACTGCACATATACCAAAGAGGATTTTTGTTCAGCCGCCCTAACCACGAATATTCAAACAAATTCCAATGAGGGTTGGGAGCATGGTCCCGGGTCCAATCTCGTGGGCTGGATCAAGACGTACAAAAACAGCCCAATCGTCTATCTTCAGTTTGGCGACGGGCCGGCTACTTATGCCAATGAGACGTTTCGCCGGATCCTGCGACAAGCGATCAACTGGGCGTGTTCCGACGACGCGCGCGCTTGGGCAAAAGAGCAAACGGCATAGAGTCCAGTTTGAGCTTGGAGAGTCTGAGTCTGTCCCCGCCCTCTTCTCGCGCGGCTCAGTTAGGGCGCGCAGCCGGGACGAAGATTTCGACTTTACGCATCCCTGCACGCAGAAACTTAGATGAAGACAACGTCCAGCGATTTTGTTTTGGTATGCACTTGAGAGCTGCCTTTGGGATAGCGATCAAAAACGTCTCGGTCGTGATCCATTCCACTGATTTGCTCCATGACCATGGATTCCGTGCAGCAATCCAGCATACGCATTTGAGTGTCGACGAACCAATCGGTCGCCCGCATTTTGTCTAAGTATTCTTCTGATTTCCAGCACGCAATGGCGACCCACTGATTGGGATTTCTTGCCCAGCCCTGAAAAGCAAAATGGCAGCCTTCTTCGTAGCATTGCTCCGCATGGGTACATAACTCTTCCAACGCGGCCAGAAATTCTTCGCGGCGATCCGGATCAACAGTAAACCTGGAAATGAACGTATTCGGACTTCGAATCCACGGCGACATGTTTCCTCTCAGACTCTGTTTGTTATGGCTTGCTTCCTCCGTGCTGGTTACGCGGCAGCATGCGTTGTGTGGGGAAGCTGCCTGTAGGAGTAATACCAAAGCACGGGTACGACGAGTTCAATGAGCGCACCGACCGAATACAGCAGAACCGGCGGGCCTACGAGGAGGTAGGACAAGCAGCGGCCAATACCGCCCACAAACATCACCAGAGCCAAGGCCGGTATAAACTGGCTTCTGGAAGGTAAATCTCGAGCTACCCAGAAGCAGAATAGTCCGTACCCCAACCAAAACGCGCTGAAGAACCTAAACTCATTGTCGCTCGATGCTTCAATGACTTGAGCATCGGGGACGAGCCCCAACCCCAAGATCAAACCGAGCGAACCGGTAATCAGTGCAATACCAAAAAAGAAATAGCAGATTCCTACAGTAATGTTTCTGTACAGCACGGTGTATCTCTCCTTCCGATCCTGACAGGTACCGGTCCACGCTAAAGATGCGACGAGGTAGAATATTAGCTTGGGGCAACTCCGCAGCAGCGCGCGGTTTTGCGCTCAACTTTCAAGACCTTCCGTAAAATTCATAAGATTGGGGTGGCCAGTTTGGCAGGTGATGCCACCGTCTACCACAAGTGCGTGACCTGTGATGAACGACGCCTCGTCAGAGGCAAGAAAAGCGATCGCGTTCGCCATATCTTGTGCCGTGCCATACCGTCTTAGAGGGAGCAGAGGGAACCAGATCTTTTTCATTTCGTCGGTGGACAACACTTCTTCCGTCATAGGTGTGAGCGTGGGGCCAGGGCAAACAGCATTTGCCCGGATACCATCTTTGCCGTGATCAATCGCTAGCGTGCGCGTAAAGTTTATGACGGCTGCCTTCGTGGCGTTGTATGCATTTCCGCCAGCGTCAGCAAACAATCCTGATGTGGAGCCTGTGTTAACGATGGCGCCGCCCCCAATTTCTTTCATCTTGGGAATCGCGGCTTTCGCGGCAAAGAACACAGAGTTCAGGTTTGTCGCGATGACCCTTTCCCAATCTTCGACCGAGAAGTCGATCGTTTCTTGACCAATAGAAACGACACCAGCATTGTTGCACAAAACATCGAGGCGGCCATATACGTCGATGGCTCGGTCAACGAGTGCACTGACTTCGTTAGGGTCGCCAACGTCGCAATGCTGATACGTCACATCATGTTGCGATCCCAATGTATTTGCCAACGCTTCGCCATCTGCATCACTAATGTCGGAAATGACAACTTTGGCCCCTTGCTCGGCCAGTAGTTGAGCTGTGGCCCGGCCAATGCCACTGGCACTGCCTGTTACGATTGCCACCTTGCCTTTGAACCTCGACATGCAATGAGCTCCCTATTTGTTGTACTCGTCTCTAACGCTTTTCAAACGATACTGGCAGGCTGGTGTAGCCGCGCATCGCCACACTGGGCACATGGGTGAGTTCTTCTTCGGGGACGGCAAGTTTGAGATTTTTGAGCCGTGTGTTGATCGCTCTTAAACCAACGGTCATCTCACGGCGCGCCAACATCATGCCAATGCACAAATGAATGCCTGAGCCGAAAGCCAAATGTTTGCCTACGGCCTTACGCTCGATATCAAAATCTTCCGGGCACTCGAACCGGCTGTCGTCATGATTGGCGGAGCCAAAGCGTACTTGGCAGAGCGTGCCCTTGGGCAGCGTGGTGCCGCCAATCTCCACATCTTCCATGGTCATGCGGAACAGGCCCTGCACAGGCGACTCGATTCGCAAAACTTCCTCCGGTAACTTCGTATACAAGGAGGGGTCTGCTCTCAATGCTTCTGCCTGTTCAGGATTTTTGATGAGTTGCATGATGCCCGCGCCTAGGCCGTTCGTCGTCGTTTCGTTTCCGCCGACCAAAAGCTGTTGAATGACCGCGAGAAGCTCCGGCAAATCGAGGGGGCGCTCTCCTTCGATCTCCGCATTGATCAAGTCTGTGATCATGTCGTCTTGCGGGTTGGCGCGGCGCTCTTCAATGCGGTCGGCAAAGTAAAGCTGAAACTCAATGATTTTCTCGGCGAGTGCGATCTGCTCATCTTCCGAGGCCATTAAGTCGACCGTCGCAGCGACGCCCGCATTCGTCCATTCGCGCAGTTTCCAAATGTCATCGCGTGAGACCCCGATTTGATCAGCGATGACCGTCAACGGTAGTGGCATGCAGAACTCTTTGAGAATATCGACTTCACCCTTATCGATAAAACCGTCGATCAGAGAATTGGTAATGCCTTCAATATAGGGCTCCATTTTCTGAACCCGATCAGCAGTGAAGGCCAGGTTCACAAGCGATCGAAAGCGGGTGTGCCGCGGTGGATCGTCCTGAACCAACACGCCAATCATCTCGCCATGACCTTTTTCGTCGTAGAGTTTTTTGACGGCCTCAGACGTAAATTTGGGAAAGGCCATTTTTGTCGAGAATATATCGGGAGACCGCAGCGCCTGAACCACATCGTCATAGCGGCTGATGATGGCGCAACCCAATTGCGGATCCATATAGACAGGGGCTTCGTCGCGAAGCTCTTTATAAAACGTCCACGGACATTCTTGGATGTCTTGATCCATCAGAGATTTATCGGTCATGACGATGTTATTCCCATTTTGTTCGTTCTGACGAGTGGCGCCTCGAAGCGCCCTTTACGTTCGTTGTTACTTGCGAAGTGAACCTGCGGATTACACGCGTTTAGCCCGCCAGCATCGGCCCCATGACTTCGTCGGCCAACTTTGTGTCCATATATTCCGTCATGCGCCGGACCTTTCCGTCCTCGATGTGAAAGATGAAAACATATTCATTGTTGTAAGGCGCGCCGGTGACGAGTTCCGAAGACCCCTTCCATTCACAGACGACACGGCCGTCTTCTTCTGTCAGGCTGACGATCTCGACCGCGATGCCGCTCTTTGTTGCCTGCTTAAGCCCGGCGACAGCTTCCATTACGTCGTCATACTTGCGATTGGCGGAGAGGACAGATGTGCCGGTTGCGACGGCTTCAATGTCTTTGGAGATAATCCCAGACATTGCCTCAACATCTCCTGCGGAAAGAGCGTCCAAGAATGCGCGAGCGATCATTTTGTTGGGGGTATCGGGCATGGTGGAGCACCTTATTTGTTGCCGATTGGAAATAGGTATGGAAGCATACTAAATCAGATTGACATAGTATGCAAGAATACTATAAACGTATGAAAGCATACTTTTTCAAGAGTCTTCGAATCTCGAGACGCAATGTCTCTAACAGTGAAATGTCTCAGCAGAAGAGGCGAAGCCATGTCAGGCCCCAATAAAATCGATCAAGCAAGTGCGCGCAGTGTGGGTCCCTCCGCACGCGAGATATTCGAACAAGACGGTGACAATCCGCCGGCCTTCATCACAGATGACTCGTACACATCGCTTGGGACCGAAACGCTGGCGCCTGAGCGCTATACCTCGCGCGCGTTTCATGATCTTGAAATGAAGCATATGTGGACGCGCGTTTGGCAAATGGCGTGCCGGGAAGAAGAGATCCCCAAGTCGGGCGATTATATTGTCTACGACATTGGCGATATTTCCGTCATCGTGGTGCGCGATGCCGACAATCAGATCAATGCATTCTTGAATGCGTGCCGCCATCGCGGGACGCAACTGCGCGAAACTGGCACCCGCGGTAATGTGGGGCGGTTTCGGTGCCCTTTCCATGGTTGGACATGGAACACGGATGGAAGTTTGAGTTCGATCCCTTGCCGTTGGGATTTTCCGGAAGTGACCGATGAGGGTTACAAGCTTTCTTCCGTCCAAGTGGGTACTTGGGGCGGCTTTGTGTTCATCAATCTGGATCCGGACGCCGAAAGCTTAGAAAGCTATCTGGACATGCTTCCGTCCCACTTTAAGCGTTGGCCGTTAGAGGACCGGTTCCTGACGGCAAATGTGCAGCGCCAGCTCAACTGCAATTGGAAGGTTGCGTTGGAAGCGTTTTTGGAAGCCTACCATGTGATCCAAACGCATCCTCAAGCGCTCCCCTTCACGGGCGATTCCAACACCAAATACGATGTGTGGGGCGATAATGTCAGCCGGCTTTTGACTTGGTCCGGCATCCCGAGCCCGCATATGGAAAGCCCGCCCAGCGATGAAGATATCACGTCCATGCTGATCTTCGGCGTGGGGACGGAAGCGCGGGCGGAAGGCATGGAATTGCCGAAAGCACCGTCAGCGCGCCACGCTCTGGCGGAACTTTTGAAGGCGCAGATGAAGGATGCGTTTGGCGCCGATCTCTCTCACCTTACAGTGACGGAGCTTGTCGACTCGACACAATACTTCTTGTTTCCAAACTTTTGCCCATGGCTGACGCCCGCATTGCCGCTTGTCTACCGGTTCCGTCCCTTTGGGAATGATCCCGATAAATGTTTGATGGAAGCGCAATTGCTGCATCCGGTGCCGGACGACGGGCCACGGCCCGACCCCGTGCCGCGGCGTGAATTGGGGCCCGACGTTCCCTTTACCGATGCACCGGAACTCAACCAGATTTCGCCGGTCTTTGAACAAGATATGGGGAACCTCCATCGCATTCAGAAGGGGCTGAAAACCGCCAAGGAAGGCGTCACGCTCGGTGATTACCAAGAAATCCGTATACGGCATTTCCATCAAACCCTCGACAAATATTTGGCGGCGGGGCAACGGGCGTGAGCATAGATCCCAATACACCCGTGCTGGTTGGCGTCGGCCTTGTCCAGCAAAAGGAAGAAGACCCGCTCAGGGCAAAAGAGCCGATCGCCCTGATGATTGAGGCGGCGCAGGCAACAGGGGTGGATGCAGGCGCATCCGACCTCCTGCGCGAGCTCGACAACATCTATGTGCCGGTGGGCCGTTGGCGCTATCGAAACCCCGGCAAGCTCATTGGCGATGGGGTCGGCGCAAAGAACGTCAAATCGATCAGCGCATTGCCCGGCGTGTCGCAACAAACCATCATCAGCGATGCGTGCACGTCGATCGCAAAGGGCGAGATCTCAAAGGCGATGGTGGTCGGCGGCGAGGCGGGCTATCGGCTACTCCGTGCCCAGATTGCGGGGGTTGAGCTGCAGGATGTTGTCAGCACTGAGCTGGCAGATGTGGTTTTAAAACCCCATGATGAAATGCAGCCCACTTACGAGAAAGACAGTGGGCTTGGCCAAATGCCGGTCGGCTATTATGCCATCATAGATAACGCGTTCCGGCACGCCCATGGCATGTCGATCGATGAACGCCGCGATCAAATGGCCGCGCTTTACAGCGGGTTCAGCGAGATCGCCGCCATAAACAGCCAGGGCTGGAACGACGCGCCCTACACCGCCGACTTCATTCGCGAACATAGCGCGAAGAACAGCATGCTCGCCTTTCCCTATACGAAGCTGCACAACAGTTCGTGGAACATTGACCAAGCGTCTGCCCTGCTCTTCTGCTCCGCTGGGGAGGCCGAGCGCCTGGGCGTGCCTCGTGACAAGTGGGTGTTTCCACAAGTCTTCACCGAAGCCAATCATATGATCAACCTGACAGCGCGGGACGCGCTCCATCGCTGTCCCGGCGCTGAATTGGCAGGGCGCGCGGCATTCAAGGCGGCCGACATGAAGCCGGAAGAGTTGGATTTTCTTGAGCTCTACACCTGCTTTCCCATTGCACAGGATGTGTACGCCGCCGAATCGGGCATTCCACGAGAGCTTGATTGGAGTTTTACCGGCGCTATGCCGTTTGCCGGCGGTCCGTTTAACAGTTTTGTCCTGCATGCAACCGGTCAACTTGCGGAACATATTCGGGGAAAGGCCGGCAGCCGCGGCATGGTCACAACGGTTTCGGGTGTTTTGACCAAACAAGGTTTTGCCATATGGGGCGCGGAGCCAAGCCCCAACGGCTATCAATTTATCGATGTGACGCCCGAGGTTGAGAAGACCGCCAAACGCCGTGAGGTGGTGCCGGGCTATGAAGGCGACGCAAAGGTCGCGGGCTATACCGTGATGTATGAGCGCAAAGAACCCAAGCGCGGCATCGTGATTGTCGATTTGCCGGACAACAAAAGAAGCATTGCCTTCACCGAAGACAATGAGGCCATCGCCGCGATGGAAGCAGAAGAAATCTGCGGCCAGCACGTTGAATTGCGAGATGGACGGTTTCGCTTTGCACAAGGAGGCCCCAAGGCGTGAGCGATCTTATTCATCCCGATGATTACGACATTGATGCGGTCCGCGCCGAGTGGATCGGCAAAGTGGTGAGCCAAACTGAGGGGCGCTTTCCCGTTGAATACGATCCCATAAGGCGCCACTGCCATATGACCGGGGATACCAATCCGCTTTTTCTCGATCCTGAATTCGCACGCGACGTTGGCCCCCACGGTGAGGTGGTTGTGCCGCCTTCCCTTCTGCCGACTTACTTCGCCAGTGGCGGCCCCTGGCCAAAAGGCAGCAAAAAGAAGCAAGACGCTTCTGAGAAAGGCGCAAAGAAATCAAAGCGGCCCTTCTTTACACTGGGCGTGCCGACCCCCGGCGACCGCGGCATCAATATGGGAACGGAGTGGGAGTTCCTCGCGCCCATTCGTGTCGGCGACCGGTTGCGCGCCGAACAAAAAGTGACGGACGTCTTTATCAAAGCAACCCGCATGGATGAGAAGTCCGTCTGGATAAAATCCGCCATGACCTTCTCCAATCAGAACGATGAGCCCGTGGCCGTGTGGCACAACACAACTTTGGTTCATCGGTCACCGAAACAGATCAAACAAGATAACGCGCGCGAGGTTGCTGCATGACATCGCCCAACTCACATCACGACGTGCGCTATTGGGAAGACGTGACGGTCGGCGATGCCCTGCCCGGTTTTTCCATGGATCTCAATTGGACAACGATGGCCACGCAAGTGCACGGCTCGCAGGATTGGAGCAAGATCCATCACGATCCGGATTATGCGAAGGACAGTGGCTTGCCCGATACGATTTACAACACCGGGTGGACCGCCGGCATGCTGTCGCGCGCGGTGACCGATTGGATGGGCATTGAAGGCTGGGTCAAGAGCTTTTCCTTCAAGATGCGCGATATGAACATGAATGGCGACACGGTTTCAGCAAAAGGAACCGTGTTGGAAAAATCGGTGACGGAAAACGGCGAACATGTCGTCAAGCTGGATGTCTGGCTTGAAAACGGACGCGTCGGCAAGACCACACCAGCGGAGTATATCGTGCGGCTTCCATCGCGTAGGTAAGTTAAGCGCGGCTGAATTTTGTGTGAATGAGAGAGCGAGAGTGAATGCCAAAACCAAAGCGTAACGCCAAAGCAAAAATCCCAACCGAGACTGCAGTTCACAAGATCGCTCTGGCGCAAGACGACATTTTCGAACGCAGCCCGTATCGGATCGCGTTTCATGTTCATGATGTGTCACGCATGCGCAAAACCTTGATCGATCAGATCTTGAGGCCCCATGGCGTCACGCGTTCTCAATGGTGGGTCCTGGCCAATCTCGCGCGCAATCGGTCCCGATCACTGAGCCAAGTTGAACTGGGACGCTTGCTCGATATGGGCAAGGCTTCGGTCGGTACCTTGATTCAAGCGCTAGAAAAATCGGGACTGGTGGCGCGTGTGCCGGCGCCGGATGACGCCCGCGCCAAGCAAGTGATGCTCACGAATGAGGGGCTCAAAAAACTGCAAGGCATGACGGACATCACACAGCCAACGAATGATCGCATTGTCGACGGTATCAGCCAAAAGGACATGGATGTCGCGATCCGTGTTCTTTCCACCATGAAGCATAACTTGAAGACAATATTTGAAGAGTCAGAAGAAATCTGAGGTGCCCTATGTCGGAAGCCCTGTCGATTTATGACGTATCCGGAACGCTTGCCAATATCGATGCCAATGTCCCGCGCCTTCTCATCCTAGGGGCGTGTTCGCTCATTGCGAACTTCGTCTATTTCGGCTCAGGCATCCGAAACGGGTTCCGCCTCAAAACATACACCATGCCCGTTGTGTGTACGTTGCTCTTCATTCCCCACGATCTCATGTATCTGCTGATGTACGACAAATGGTTCTATCAATACGACCATTGGTTCATGCAATTGTTCTTTGTCGGATTGATCATCACCAACGTGATGGAGTTTACGTTCTTCTACCAAGTCCTGCGTTGGGGCCGGAAAGATATCTTGCCTCAAGTGTCACAGGGCGTCTTTGTCGCGATTATGTTCACGGCGCTGGCCGGCATTGCCGTGAGTTGGTACAGCGTGAAAACCGTGCTCGCCGATGAACTCTGGTTCTTCAGCTTTGGTTGGACCGTTTGGTTCTGCGTGCCCTTCGCCATTCCGTTGATGTTGAAACGGGGAAGTACGCTCGGTCAATCCAACATCATGTGGACAGCCTATATCGTGATGGCGGTTTGCTGGTGGACCGCGGTTTGGCCACTGGATCCCTTCTTCCGCTCGCTGCCTTGGGTCGGCCTCGGCGTGATCACAGTCCTGTGGGCGATCGCCACCATGTATTTCATTGCTCAATTTGAGAAGACCACGCAGGCCTCTGACAACACAGCCGTTGCGCCTGCGTGAAATGGTTTGAGACATAAGGAAAGATAAGAGGCCATGGATTATTCAAACTACAAATGCATCAAATTCGAACGCGAGGGGCGGATCCTGCGCGTGACGCTCAATCGGCCCGAAAAACTCAACGCCGTTGACGAACAATTGCATCACGAACTGGCGCAAGTCTTCTACGACGTTTCGGTCGATACTGAATGTGATGTCGTTATTCTGACGGGAGCGGGCGACGCGTTCTGCGCCGGCGGCGATGTTTCCATGATGGAACGCATCACCGATGAGGAGTCGCGCTACACCCATCAGAACATCCAAGGGAAACGCATTGTCTATAGTTTGCTGGAAGCGGAAAAACCGATCATCTGCCGGCTGAATGGCGATGCGATTGGGCTCGGCGCTTCGGTGGCCTTGCTGTGCGATATCATCGTGGCCGACGAAAAGGCCAAGATCGGCGATCCGCATGTGCGGGTTGGTTTGGTGGCGGGCGATGGCGGCTGTCTCATCTGGCCCCATTTGGTGGGCTATGCGCGCGCGAAAGAAGCATTGCTGTTAGGCGACCTTATCGAAGCCAAGGAAGCCAAAGACATCGGATTGATCAATCGTGTCTGCTCAACAGGCCAGCTTGACGAAACGGTTGATAAGATCGCGTCACGCTTGGCAAACGGCGCAACCGAGGCCATTGCGTGGACCAAGGCGGTGACCAATCTTGGCCTCAAACGCCAAATGCATGCGGTGATGGATTCCGGCATGGCCTATGAAGCGCTCAGCATGTACGAGAAGTTCCACCGGAATGCGGTGGACAAGTTCCTCGAAAAACGCCGAGCCAAGTAAACCCATGATGACCTATGATCCACATCTAGCGCTACAGTCGATCGACGCGAACGTCGTCATGGTTCTTTTGTTCTTTTTTGGCGCCGCGGTCTTCACATTTACATTTTTGATTGAGTCCTTCCGGCTAACGCGAGCGCACCGGGCCTATTCCGCCCCCCTGGCTGCGGTCGCCTGGTTCGCAGTTCATGACCTGCAATTCGTCCTGCTCTATGACACTTGGTTCAATGTCTACGACCATTGGTGGGTGAAGGCCTGGTGGGTTGCGCTCGTTTTCACCACGGCCATCGAGTTCACATTAGTCGGTATGGTGATCAAATATGGGCGGGAAGAATTGGCGCCTTGGGCGACCCAGGCGCAATTTACAGCGCTTGTTGTCATGGCCACCATCGGTATCGGTATCTTGTGGCTGTTTGTGAAAAGCGCGCTCGACGATCCGCTCTTCTTGGTCTCGTTTCCGATCACCGCGTTTTGGGCGCTGCCCTTCAGTACCGCGCTCATGGTTCGGCGTCAGTCGCAACGCGGCCAATCCTATCTCTTAGAAATATGTGTCGTGTTCATCATGCTTTCGTTCCAAGGAGCGCTGTGGCACGTCGATCCATTCTTCCGCTCGCCGCTTTACATCGCTTTCACAGCCATGGCCGTGGTGTGGGGCGCAACCAATGTTTGGCTGCTCAGCAATCTGCCGGCTTACGAGCCAACAAAGGCGCGTGGCGCTGCATTGCAAGGGGCGACGTAAGCGATGACGGCGCACGCTGAAGACATGGATGATGCGTTGACGCTTTTAAAGGAGTCCGCACATCGTATCATTGCCGATGCGCATTCCTTTGAGCAGCATCGCAAGCGCGCCGGTGCACGGGTGCCGGAATGTTTGCCGGCCTGGCAAGCCCTCGCCGCAAACGGTTTGTTGGGCGCGACGATCTCTGAGGATTTGGGTGGCTCTGCCCTTCCCGCGGGGGCTGCAGCGATCATCGGCGAAGCCCTGTCCCTCAACCTGGCGCCGGATCCTTACGTGGACTCCATTGTTGTTGCCGCGTGGCTCATCGAAAAGGGATTGCCAAAGGACGACGCGGAAAAGTGGATATCACCTTTGATTGAAGGTCGACGTGTCGCCGGCTTTGCACACGCAGAGATCTATCAGCCGACAGCGCCAAACGAGGTGACGGCCAATGCCGAACGCCAGGGAGACGTTTGGAAGATTACCGGGCAAAAGACGGGCATCCGTGCCGGTGAGGCGTGCGACGGGTTCGTGGTTTCAGCGATTGTGGAAGATGACGCCGCACTCGGCTTGTTCCTGGTCGATGCGGAGCAGTCGTCGGTGGCACACAAATCATATCGGACGTTTGACGGCGCGACCCAGTCGGACCTCGTCCTGAATTCAGCGGAAGCGGCCGCGCGTTTGTTTGAAAACGCGGATGCGTGGCATTGGGTGCAACTGGCTCAGAACCGGGCGGATGCCGTGCTGGCCGCACAATCCGTCTCGCTCATGCGCAAGCTTTTGGACGATACGGTCGACTATCTTAAAACGCGTAAACAATTCGGTGTTGAGATTGGGCAGTTCCAAGCGCTGCAACATCGCGCCAGCGATATGTTCATCGCGCTGGAGGAAGCCTCTGCCATGGCACGCCTTGCCATTGAGGCCCTTGATGAAGACCGCAACGCGGACGACCCCATGTTCCCGGCAACAAGACTTTGCATCGCGAACACCGCGATGAAGATCGCCCATGATGCCGTTCAGCTTCATGGCGGTATGGGCGTGTCTGACGAGCTATTTGTCAGTCACGGCGCCAAAAAATTGAAGGCGATTGCGCACGCGCTGGGTGATGAAACGTTCCACGAACGGCGGCATGCTGATTATCTGCACGGGCAATTTGAGGATCGCCGCTGATGTATTTTCGTGAATCAAAAGAGGATGCAGCTTTTCGGTCCGAGATACGCGAATTCGTTTCGTCTGAATTGCCCACCGACATCCGGGAAAAAGTCGCGCACGGTGTGTATCTCGTCAAAGAGGATTATGTCACCTGGCAGAAGATCCTCCACAAAAAAGGCTGGTTTGCGGTCGGATGGCCAAAACAATATGGCGGCGCCGAATGGGACGTAAAACGCCAGCTCATGCTGTATCAAGAATGCGCGCTCGCCGATGCACCGCCGATCATTCCCTATGGCGTGAAGATGATCGGTCCCATCATCTACACTTTCGGATCGGACGCGCACAAAGAAGAGCATTTGGATGACATCTTAGAAAGTAATGTGTGGTGGGCGCAGGGCTATTCCGAGGCCGGGGCCGGATCTGATCTTTCCGCATTGCGCACATCTGCGGTTCTTGACGGCGACGACTATGTCATCAACGGCACCAAGATGTGGACGACAGAGGCCCAATGGGCCGACAAACTGCACTGCCTTGTGCGGACAAGTTCCGACGGCAAGCAGCAAGAAGGGATCACCTATGTCGTCATCGATATGGACGCGCCGGGCGTCACCACAACGCCGATCATCACCATCGACGATGTTCATCATACCAATCAAATATTTTTGGAAGACGTCCGCATTCCCACCTCCAATGTGATTGGCGAGGTGGGCAAGGGTTGGTCTTACGCACGCTTCCTGTTGGGGAACGAGCGCGCGTTCATCGCAGAAACCGGATCGAAGATCAGTTTGCTCAACAAGATTAAGGACAAAGCCGCGGAAGTGTTCAATGGCAACGGACGGGCGCGGGATAAAGACGCCCTTGTGCGCGAGCTATCGCAACTCGAAACGCGCCTCGCCACGCTGTGCGCCGTTGAAAAAGGATATGTGGAAAAGTGGATTGCCGATGGCGGCTCACCCGGGCCGGAATCGGCTGTGCTCAAAATCAGGGGCACGGAAATCCTCCAAGATATGGCGGAATATTCGCTGAAACTGTTTGGCGACCGCGCCACCGCCTACGATCTAGACAGCCTGAAAGCAATCGGCCAAAACGAAGACGAAAGCGACCGAGCCACCCGTTTCGGCTACCAGTATCTTTACGGCCGGTGCTGGAGCATATTCGGCGGCACAAACGAAATTCAGCGCGAGATTATTTCAAAGCAGATCTTGGGGCTGACATTCAGATAGAAGCGCGGGTGCGCGCGACGCCGCTCAGTCAAACAAAAGTTGGCTCGCGGCGTTGTATGCGGATTGCCGAAGGAGGAAGAATGAGTTTCATTTCTGACATTCGCGTGATGGCCGATATCCCGCGTTACCATGCACGGGTGCGCCCCGATCATTTGGCGATGGATTTCGAGGGACGCCAAACGACCTACGCGGCACTCGATAAGAAAACCAATCAAGTTGCACGCGCCCTGTTGAGCGAGGGATTGAAGCCCCAGTCCCGTGTCGGCTTTATCGGCAAGAACTCCGACAACTATTTTGAAATCCTCTATGGATGCGCCAAGGCGAATGTGGTGATGGTCGGCGTCAATTGGCGCCTGGCGGCCCCTGAGATGGAATACATCCTGAACGATGCACAGGCAGAAATTCTGTTTGTCGGGCCGGAATACGCATCGCTGGTCGATACCATTCGCGGTGATCTCAAACACACACGCAAATTTGTTGTGCTTGAGAAACCTCATGAGGATTGGTCGTTCTATGATACGTGGCGCGACGCCCAGGCAGAATCGGACCCGAACGTCCACGTGGAGAGAGAGGATGTCGCCGTACAGATGTACACAAGCGGCACGACCGGACGCCCAAAAGGCGCGATGCTCACAAATCTCGGCTTTATGGCCGGCTTTGAGTGCGATCCAAATGGCGAAGCGGGCGACTGGAACAGTTGGCAGGCTGAAGATGTGAGCTATGTCGGCATGCCGGCGTTTCACATTGGCGGAACCGGTTGGGCCAACCAGGGCTTTTATCACGGCGCCACAAACATCATCGCGCGCGAGTTTTCGCCCGAAAGCGTGCTTGACGCGATCAAGACATTTGGCATCACGCGCATCTTCATGGTGCCCGCGGCCATTCAATTTGTTTTGCAGCATCCGGACGCACGCGGCACCGATTACGGTACGGTCAAATACATTCTTTATGGTGCTTCGCCCATTCCGCTCGATCTCTTAAAAGAAGCCATGGATGTCTTCGGGTGCGGCTTCATTCAGCTCTACGGCATGACCGAGATGACCGGGACGGTGACCTATCTGCCGCCCGAAGATCACGATGCGCAAGGGAACGCGCGCATGAGATCCGCGGGCAAAGCCTTGCCGGGCATGAAGATTGCGATCTTTGATGCAGGGGGAAAGGCCCTGCCGCCGGGCGATATCGGCGAGATCGCCATTCATGCAGCGACCGCCATGAAAGGCTATTGGAACCTTCCCGATGAAAGCCGCAAAGCGCTGCCCGCAGATGGCTGGCTCCGCTCCGGCGACGCCGGGTACATGGACAAAGACGGCTACGTCTATGTGCATGACCGGGTCAAAGACATGATCGTTTCGGGCGGCGAGAATGTTTATCCGGCTGAAGTCGAAAACGCGATTTACGGACACCCGTCTGTTGCCGACGTGGCGGTGATCGGCGTGCCCAGCGAGAAATGGGGCGAAGAAGTCAAAGCCATTGTCGTGTTGAAAGAAGATGTGTCTTGCTCAGAAGACGAGATCATCGCGTTCTGCCGCGAAAAGATCGCGGCCTTCAAGTCTCCTAAGTCAGTCGACTTCATCGCAGAGTTGCCGAGAAACCCCTCCGGCAAAATCCTGAAAAAGGATCTCAGAACCAAATATTGGGAAGGCAAGGAACGCTTGGTGAATTGATGGTCGAGCCAAAAAACTGGGCGTTGGTCCATCAGATCCAAATGAATTCCATTCTCGCAACAGGCATCAACGTCACTTGAGACGAAACGAAATCCGTGACAAAACTCTCTTTGCGACTAGTGAGAATTTTGTCTGCAGTGAAAGAAAAGACACCGCAACCAGCTAAGAACGGTACAACAAGGAGCTTATGATGAGCGCGCGATCTGCCAAGCGGCGCGTTTATCTTTTCAGAAATAGTGCAAGCACAGAAAACCGTCCTTTCCTTCGAGGACGAAGGAACGATTTCATCAGTTCAGACGTCGTCGAACTTTCACTCGCAAATCTTCATTATCCGCTTCCCTCTCATACGTTTTTGCCAGAGATGTTAGTATCCCACCAGAAACATATGGATGCGTGTACCTAAATCTCTCCGCCCATTTCCTATACATCTCTGCAAGTTCGCGTTCTTGCGCACCGCCATCCCCACGCCAAACTGCCCCTCGCGAGTTGTATCTACCTGTGTGCAGACCCTCACTGATATGATCTGATCGCACTGCTTCGAGCGCATCGGCAACAGGCTCACATGGCCAGACTCCGCCTTCGCCTTTGGGAGAATGGGAAAGCAGCTGCCCTATACAAACATCGCCGACTTCTGCACGAGATAATTGGCCGCAAACTTCTCGAACTCTAGTAATCCACTGAATTAGAAGCTCTGCAATTAGAATACCATCATTACTATATCCAGGTGTTCTGGTCACACCTTCCAGCAATTTGTAGCCGGCCATCGCCCTATCTTGTTTTGTATCTTCGGGTACTGCCCAGTTTTCTGGATCAGATTGTTCATCTGAGCGGTCATAAGCCCACACAATTGCTTGGACAAAAAATTCGGGATTTTTCGCGATATAGTCGTTCAGATTGGGAATGACATGTTTCCCACGCCCATCCCATAGCTTTGACAAAGCTCCTATGTAAGCGAACTCAAGAGAAGCCATTCTCTCTAAGTCGAATTGCTTTGAGGAATCTAGTCTCCCAAAAGCACGTTCGATATCATATTGGTCGAGTTTATATTCACCAGACTTTTCAACACTACTTGTGACAATCTCCGACATAAGATCAAAGAGCAATTGTGGCTCCATTTCTTCGACATGAGCACTTACCGCTGAAAAAGCTGCCCGTGGTCGTTTTGCTTTGATCAGCTGACGTACCGCTTCTTGTTTTTCAATTACATCACAAAAGAGCAAGCCGGGATTGAGTCGCTGCCAGTAATTCGCCTGTTCCGACGCTTTCATCATACCCACAAACCTCCAAGTAATACGTTCGACGGGTGCTAAAAGCAGAATACCAAGATGATCCCTAGGCTCAGCTTTCTCCAAAGTAAGTCTTAGAAATTCTTCTTGTTCATTAGGGTCTCGCCGGGTCCTCAAAACACCACTAACTAGGTCATTGCGAACTGCTGTCTTGAGACTGATACCGTCAGACATTGCCAAGGACGCTAGCTCAGCGGCAAGGTCAACGTTCAGAACATCACTAGCCATGATCTGCCCGACTACACCACTCGCATTGCCAAACCCAGCGAAGCGAATAACCCCTGCGAGCCCCTCGGTCTCATAAATCTCGCGCAATGCATCTGCACGAACAGTCCTTACTCTTTCCTCTCGTTTCTTGTAATCAAAGTCCTCGTCTGCGAGTTCATCAGCTGATTCATCAAGCCAGTGTTTCTTAAACAGCCAAGCGTGTTTGAGCATGAGATCATTCGGTTCAAGCAAGTCCATAGTCTTCTTCGCGCAAACAACCAGGTCTTGGCCATTTTTCTGCCCTCGATGCCGCCTTGCGCGATTTGAGAGCACAGAAACTCGAACTTTCTCACGCACTTCGGCTTTCTCATAATCGGATGCGTTCTCTTCTGCCCAACCTTCTATTCTCTGCCACAACTGTGCTTGGTCTTGCGGCGAAAAACCGTGAACTCTGCCGATTAAGTCACACAGTTTCGCAGCGTCGAGACTATCCCACTCCAAAAGTAGTTTTGCGGCTTCATCCTGAAACTGCAAAGCTGGTCCAAGTGTCTCGAAAGGTTCACCAAACCCCTGGCCATGGCTTCGCCATTTAGCTTTAGAATTATAGTGGCCGGTTTGTGGACCTACTTTGATCTGATCAAGACAAACATTCCAACCAATCTGTGGAAATCTGTTGATCAAAAGTCTCAGAGCGGCAAGCCGTCCTTCGTGATTTGCCGATGTCTGTGGCATCCAGCTACGGAATATCGACAGCAACGAATTGATCGGTCTGTTCATGACATTGTCGTCGATCTCGATCGTGGCCAACTTTCCCAAAGCAAGCACGATTCGATCAAGCAGGGCAGCGTCCCATGCAATCGTTTCTAGAGCCCAAAGCAAACCAGAGCGTGGGCAACCACCGAAAAGAACTGAATCAACTGCTCTAAACAGGCTAAATGCCTCCGGGGAATCTTTCGCCAAATCTTCTTCCAAGATTGTGAGAAAGCGATTGGGGGCAGCTTCCGCCAAAACTGAAATGTCCCGATCAAGTGATTCAAGTTTTCTTCCATTTACTGGCATAAGCAGGTTATCGACAACCCTACAGACACACTCATCGATATTGATAGATCGGTCTGCAAAGAGCTCAGGACCATATATCGCGATCAGCAAAAACATCTCAGAAACGCTCTTTCGGAGCGTGGACGAAAACTCGCGCTTCTTCCCATATAGCGCGGCCGCAAATCTCATCTGCTCCGAAAGATCCAAAGCCGGATTGTCTTCACCAAGAACGATCTCTGCGATCTCGAAGAAACGCTTGAGGTCGTCATCCTTTACAAAAGCAGAGATCGCAAACAGTGCGTCAATACTTGATGCTAGCCCCCGATGACTTCCAACATTCCATACCGGAGAGTCTTCAAGTCTCAATAGGTGATGAAAAGTATCATCAAGAAACTCCTGAGTTTTCCCATTTGACATGAGTCGAAGAACTTCATTGTCAGAATCGTTTTTCGTTACCCACTTGCCAGTCAGCAGAAATGGAACAAGGCTGTTTGCAGTCTGAGAATCTTCACACCATTTAGGACTCCTCACTGCTGGATATGGCGATAATCTACGGCGTAAAATTGTCAGTGAGCGGCCCGATTCCCGATCAAGTCGACTGATATCATCGCGACTAAAATCTGCCTCTTCCAATCCTACGCGAAAGGCCTCAGAACTAATAGGTTGCAGTACAATGTCAGGAGAAACGTTGGCCGCGTTTTTTCTTGTAACAATGACTTTTGATGCTCCGACAGGGACATGTGGAAACTGTCTTTCGGTCTCGCTATTTGTCGAAACAACGATATGTTCACTTAGCCCGTCAGCAAGCTTCTTCAGTGTTTCAGGCCGGTCAAATACAAGCGCCTTATCGCTTAGCCGTTGCATTTCCACTTCTTCGCACTTCGCGAAAAACTGGTAAAGAAAGCTGAGTGCCTCACCCACAGAGTCCGCAGCAATTGTAAGCAGAGTCGACTCTTCGGAATTGAGTCTTCTTTTAATCAACTTGTCACTCTCTGCTACCAAGCCATCGAACAGCTTACCGGAGATCTTACCTTCGCACTCTCGAAGCCATTCATTCCAACATTCCTCCAGCGTACGAACACCTTCGGTTGGAAAGTCTGTTTCTTGCGCAAACCAAGTTTGTGCTGCTAGCGACGTTTCGATCCATTGTTCCAAATCACTAGCATCATGTGCGTACACATTCAGGAACTGCTTCTCACCTCTTTTGTCTTCAAGCCAACTTTCTTTACCTGGCCAAATTCTAGGCGTCACAAATACGAATGTAAGGTTTGAACGCTCTTCAAAAGGCAGACTCCTTACCCGCTGCGCATAGTCCTTCTCGGCCTTCTTTGACGGTTCCTTGTTGCACCCGAACTCCCAACCAGAGACCCCCTGAGGAATCCACGGTGTGGCTTCATCAGAATCGACAAAGCCATCCCATCCCTTTTTCTGCGCGTTGTTGTTTCCAGGAAAGTCAACTTTCTTCAGTACACGCCCTGTTGAGTGAACCAAAGTCCTCAAAAGAACTGGAAGCCTTTGTCGCGGCTCTATCTTGCCATCAGCCCATTTCTCGATGTCATTGGACAAAATTTTCAAAAATGGGGGTGCGTATTGACTGGGTGGGGGCAACTCGTTGTCATTTTCTGCAGTCTCCAGATCATATGCCTTCTGCAACTGCATTAGTTTTTCGGCAGGGAATCCAAAGGCTTTCTCAATTCGTGTTGCCATGTTTGGAGTGGCACTTACTTTTCCATTCAGGAAACTTGATACACCTGTACGGCTGATGCCTATGTGCTCGGCAGCCTTTGAAACTGATATTCCCTTAGTTTTCAATATGTTATCGCGAACATACTGGCCAGGGTGAATCGGATTACTCATTTATCCTCACTCCACAAAAGACATCCTGGAGGCCTTGATATCAAAATCTAAAGTGTTAGGCAACACCTGACACTTTAGATTTTGAGAAGGGCGTCAGTCGTGTCACCCGCGTCGTCAATATGCTCAAGCTCATCGGTCACATAACCGTTTGGGTCGGATGCGTGAGGATGCCGTGAGGATGAAAAGTAATGCGGCTGGCCGTGGCACCTGCGAGAAGGAGTTTCAAACCCCTTCCCAATGTTCCTCGCCGCCGCCTGATGACATTCCGACCGGTGTTCAAACACCAGCCGAGGCAAGGCAAGGAACGGCTGGTGAATTAGGCGCTGCGGCCCACTCCTTCAGCACGCCTCAGCTCAACTATCACATCGCAGTGTGAGTAGAGGTGTGGGTGAAAGAGAGTGAGATCAGTGCGGTTTGCCGCAGACCACCAATGTCAGCGACCGGCGCAAAACTAAGACAGAGATTCGTCGGCTTTTGGTGTTCATCTTTGAGGGGTCAAAATTTGGATAACACCGAGTTTTCGACAAGCGTCATGCCCTAGGGCCATAAAACACACGACTTTTTGATCTGGGGAGCAGCTCTCATGGACAGAGAGGTCATTGAGTACAAGCTCATCTGACTTTAGCTTCGCGTGATGTCGGCGGGCCGCTGGCAAGAGACGCCTTCATTCGGGAAACCATCATGGAATTCACACAACGTCGAACTGTTCATATTCTTGCCATCCTGCTGTTGCTGACTGCGCTATCGCAGCCGATATACACCGCGCTTTATCTCGGGGCACCAGACATAGACCGTCAATTCCTGTGGGGTTTGGAAGGCCTGCTTTTTGCGCTGCTGGCGGCTTTTGCGGGATCTGCTTTGGTCATGGCCAAACGCTATACGTTGGGATTCTCCGCGATCGCCTTCGCCTCAGTGCTCAACGTTGTGCAGGTGGGGGTCGGCTTAACGCAGTTCGGCCCCTTTGGCGCGGCTGCTGAAGCGAACGCAGAGCTTGCCGGTGTGGCCTCCTCGGTCGTGGCCTTCTCGTTCTTCGGCTATAACGCCGCAAAAATTTTACTCGGTTTGGCCGCCATGGTTTTCGGCATGGCCAAGATTAGCCAAGGCAACAGGGCATTGGGCGGTCTGACAGTATTGGTCGGGGCGGTCGCGTTTGTTGCGAACACCGTGGTGATGATGTTTGGCTTGGAAGGCTTTTTGCCATCGCCGGTGGCCGGCGGCTCCGGCGTTACGGCCACACTGCTCCTCGCAATCTGCCTGTTAAGTCTCAAGAGCGATGGCCAGTCGTTACCCCCAGAACCGAATTGAGGAGACCGCCACTGAAACTTCGCATTGAAGTCGGACCAAGCATCCGGAGTCGATACAAAAAAGTCAGTCTACGGATTGAAGGTGGGGTCGACTGGAATGCGCGCTCTTAACGTTATCCAATTCTGTGGATAGTTTTTTACGAGCGCCAAATTTGCGCCACATCCGCCGAACTTCAGTATCCGGCCCGAACAGGAAGTTGGCGCTTGCACAAATGAATGTCCGCATTCTGTCTCCTAAGCTGGCGTTCGGGTTATTCAGCTGCGCTACTGGCAAGGATGAATGGCCGCTTATCGACTCGACTATTTAGGATGGGCACGGATTTAGCCGAAGTGCCACACTGCCTGAGCTGGCCTCAGTTGGGTAAATGCCTAATCCGGCCATCACTCGAGCGCCGGCGTACTTCTCCATCTTCAGGCTATGAACCATCTTCGCCATGCTGAGATCATCGTGAAGTTCAGGCACCACACACTGCTTTCGGCCGAAGCGAGTTAGTTGGAACTCCCGCCCGTCCAGGCTGTGCGTCTGAGCTTTTTCTCGCGCCATACCTAGCCACGCTTCGCCTTCACGCTCTACGATCCAAAGCGGCAGGTCTTTGGCGTCAGCATGCAAAACGACAAACTCTTCAGCGTCGTGCATCTGTTTGAACATGAACATAAACCCGGCGACACCGCCGATTGCGATTCCCACCAACAACCATAAGACAGACTTCATTGCTTCTCGCCCTCATTGTTATTGCCATGCCACCCACGAGCTTGTCGCTTAAGCCGGGACCTAGTCTACTCGAATATACTAGTTGTATTCTTAAGAATGGAAAGGCTGCTGTTGCAAGGTCGTGACTTGATGCGGCTCGGGAAGAGATGGTCTTCGCCCGTAAGTCCGCGATGCGAAATCAAGGCTTTAAGAGTAGCGCTCGTATTTGGCGTGATTTCAAACTGGACAGGTCTGCCCGTTTTCTTCTGAACAAGGATCACGCGATCTTTAATGTTCCAAGGGAACTTACATCAGAGACTTTGATTGATACGAGATCGCATGCTCTCAGCTTGCTATCGATTGCCCTCGCGAGAAGGGGTTTATAACCCCTTCTCAATGTTCATCGTCGGAAACGCCGGAGCTTGATGACATTCCGGCCGGTGTTCAAACACCAGCCAAGAGAAGGCAAGGAACGCTTGGTGAATTGGGCGTTGTTGCCGCCCTCTCCTTCAACACGCCTCAGCTCAACTGTCACATCGCAGTGTGAGACGAATGGTGCGGACGGAAGAGAATGAGATAAGCGCGGTTTGCGGCAAACAATCAATGTCAGCAAACGGCCCGGAAGCGACAAAACTGCTTCTATTTCTAAAGTCGGCAGTTACACACGAAGCAGACATTGTCTAAGCTATGACAACCCGCACTTTGCGATCGAAAACTCGAATTCGTCGAACGTTACAATGCAAAAAAGATAAGGCGAGACTATACGCACTCGCCTTATCGCAGTTGTTTAACTTCGCGCAGGCAAAGTCAGGGGAGAAAGCCGGATTTGTTAGCTAACCTAGAAAATGGCTAGCTCTGTGCTCTTTTTTGCAGCTCATGTGAGATCACACTACTTACCGCTAAAACTTTGCCATCAGCGATACACCGCCATTTCTCGGTTCGCTCCGCGTTCCAAAGAAGGCACCCGTTGTCGCAAGGAAGTTAGCTTGATTCTTGGTGACCGTATTTCCAACATTGTTGACATAAGCACGCAACTGGTACCGGCCCGAAGTATCCGTGAAAATAGCAGACAGATTGGCTGTTGTATAAGACTCTTGACGCGTTTCCGCGTAGTCAAAGAAATTGAGCTTAAAGTCGTCGGAGTGAAAGACGTCAGCTCTAAGACGCACGCCCTCAAGTATGCCATGATCTACTGGGATGAACCATTCAGCACCAAAATTGAGAGTATAGGAGGGTGCTCGAATAAGTTCTTCGCCCGACAGATCGACCAAAACCGATACAGGTGTGGTTTGATCATCGCTAAAGAGACTTGTGTATTCGCTGTCGAGAAACGATGCGCCAAAGTTGAACGCAACATTGTCGGTAAGTGTATAAGATATCTCGGCTTCTAATCCGAAAACTTCTGCATCGCCGTTCTGCACCAACGTCGTACTCGGTGGAATAACGGTTGTCGCTTGCAAATCGGTGTAATCATAGAAAAAGCCCGACGCATTTGCCGTCAATTGACCATCTAGAAACTGCGACTTGACGCCGATTTCATAAGCTTGGATTTCTTCGCTGGCAAATGTCGAAGGCAAACTGATCTGATGGCCGCCAGATTTAATGCCCTTTTGCCATTGCCCATAAATGTTGATGTCCTCCGTCACATCGAACTGCAGCCCAACTTTCGGCAGAACGTCGTCAGAGTTTAAGTCGCCGGCTGGAGAGGGAAGATGAAAGAACTCAAAGTCTTTTTCCTCGGAGTTGAATCTGAGGCCGCCATTGATCCGAAATCGATCTGTTACAGAAACAGTAAGGTCAGTGAACAGCGCATAGGAAGTCGTTTCTTCTTTTAGGTCTCCAGCATTTACGAGAAAGCCTCCGAAATTAACAGGAAGCGAGATAAAGAAATCTTCCTTGAAGAAGTAACCGCCAACCAACCAACTCAACCAGTCTGTTTCACCGTAAAGGTTGATCTCTTGGCTAAAAGACTCTGAGGGCCGAAATGCATCGACCAGATCAATCACAATGGCACTGGTGCCGTCGGCATCAAATGTTGTGTTGACCGAATGATCAACATATCCCGTGATTGAGCGAAGCGAAACTGAATCGGAAAGATCCCAGTTGATTCTCCCCGATACAATCGTCGTAACAACATCTCCTGCGTGCGGACCGTCAGCAATTAGTTTGTTTTCTTCCGTTGTCAAAAAAGCAGGTGGCACGCCGGGCACAGCGGTAAAGAGTGCCTGATAGCCGTTTTGCGATTCGCTGTCTTCGTGCTGAACTGAAACATCTATTGTTAGGTCGCTCGTCGGCTCGACCCTAAGGGCCACACGTCCATAAGTCACGTCGGTGTCGGCCAATTCTTCATCGGTGTTGAGTACCTCAACATATCCGTCTTGCCTTTCGCGCCCGCCACTAAAGCGAATTGACACTTTGTCGGTGATCGGGCCTGACAGATATCCACTGATGCCATAGCCGCTGCGGTTCTCGCCATATAGCGTCAGCCCGCCTTCCATCTCATCCGAAGGGGATCGCGAAATGAAGTTGATTGCGCCACCGGTCGCATTTCTTCCGTACAATGTGCCTTGTGGACCTCGCAAAACCTCGACTCTTTCAAGGTCAACTTGGCGCAGCACAGACATTGAGGCGCGAGGTAAGAATACGCCGTCCACATATGTACTGACCGCCGGCTCCGCGACACCGGAATCGACGGTGGTACCGATCCCTCTCAATGAGATAAAAGCGTTGCTACCGTTCGATCCAAAGGTCAGGTTCGGAATCTGCAATGCGAGATTTTCGATATTGCTTACACCGCGCGCCTCCAAAGCGTCACCGCTAATCTGAGAGATGGACGCCGGAACATCTTGAATGCTGGCTTCGCGTTTCGTCGAAGTGACAACAATTTCATCCAATTGAGCCTGAACGCCGGTTGGCACCACGACCGCCGCCGCGGCCAGTAAGGCGCTTCTGGCGCGCCATTTGTTTTTTCCGGCGTGTCCCCGAATAGAATTTCTAATCATGCTCCAATCCCCCCTTTTTGACTTTTTCTCTGCCGGATTCCGCATCTAACCAGAAGCAAGCGAAGGAACATGTCACATTTTTTGAGTCTTGTGTCAATATGAGGGTGACATTTTTTCTGGTTTGTGTCATAGGTTATGCCCTTGTTAGAGGCGCGTTACCACAGAGCCGTGGGCAAAGACCGACGTTTGCACAAAACTGACTTAGGAAAAAAAGATGCAGGATTTTGACACAATTATCGACGGCGGGTTTGTTGTAGATGGCACTGGCAGCCCCGGGACCTATAGCGATATTGGCATCATCGGCGGCAAAATCGTGGAAGTGGGCCACCTGAAAGACAAAGCCGCGACGCAAAGAATTGATGCAAAGGGAAAGGTCGTCGCGCCCGGGCACGTAACTCAGCATACGCACTATGATGTGGCTTTGTTCTGGGATCCTTACTGTTCGAACTCAGGAGAGAATGGTGTCACGACGGTCGTTAACGCCAATTGCGGATTTGGCATTGCGCCGGTTCGCCCAAAAGACCGGGACCGGACCATGGGAATGCTTGAGACAACTGAGCAAATCCCCGTTTCGCATCAGCGCGCCGCATTGCCCTGGGATTGGGAGTCCTTTCCGGAGTATTTAGACCGTGTTCGGGGTCTGCCGAAGGGCGTCAATGTCATGACATTTGTGCCCCTTAATCCCCTCCTCGTTTATGTAATGGGCGTTGACGCAGCCAAGACGCGACGCCCGACATCAACCGAGATGTCGGAAATCCACCGACTGATCAACGAAGCCATGGACGCCGGCGCGATTGGCATTTCGATGTCTGCCATGGGTGCAGAAGGCAATTCTCATGTGGATACCGATGGCTCGCCAATGCCCACAGATGTGGTCGATCACGATGTGATTTTGGAAATTGGGCGCGCGGTCGTGGAACGCGGTGAAGGTGTCATTCAGATGCTCTCGCAAATTGTGTACTATGGCGATCGATCGATCACTGAGAAAATGGCTGCAATGGCCAAGGGCACCGGTGTTCGCATTATCCACAACACATTCCTTACCCATGATCTGGTGCCCCAGATCGTTTCTGAAGATCTTGCATGGCTCGATAGCATGCGCGCCAATGGCTATGATGTGACCGTCGGCTGTATGCTGAATAGGGGGTGGGTAGAAGCTGATATTCGGCAACTCGATGCCGCCGGGGGCCAACTGCCGGCGATCCGCAAAATCGTTTCGTGCAATACGGATGAAGAGGTGATGGATCTGTTAAAAGACCCCGATTTCATTGCCTCGTTTAAGGAGCAATATGCCGGTTCCGGCCCCGCTTCTGGCGCCGCTGGTTTGGAAGGCCAAACCGTTATCGCAGTGGGCGGCAACCGGGAGTTAGAGCGGTTCCTCAACCGAACCCTCGGCGAAATTGCCGAGGAAACGGCACAGGATGCAGTTTCAGTCTTAGCGGATTTGGGCGTTCGATCGAGTCTGCAACTGCAACTCAAATCCCCACCAATTGCCGCAACTGGTCCCGAACAGGCGTTGAACTATATGGCTCACAGCGCTGTTGTTCCTGGCGGGTCGGATGGCGGCGCCCACACCAAAGTATTTGGGATGGGGCATTACCCGACAGACTTGCTGATCTGGCTGGTTCGTGAACAAAAGCTGATGACGCTTGAGGATATGCATTTTCAGTTGAGCCTGAAGCCGGCACGATCTGTACAGATTAAAGACCGCGGCGCGCTTCTGCCCGGCTTTAAGGCTGATGTTCTCATCTATGATCTGAAGAACTTGTACTTCGACATGGAGAAGTACGAAATTGTTCATGATATGCCGAACGGAGATTGGCGGCGTAAGGGCCGCGCAGGGGGATATGACTACATCTTGGTAAACGGTCAGATCACGCATCGATCTGACCAACCAACTGGAAATACTCCTGGTGAGTTGGTCAGAGTCACCCGAAATTTGGGCCAACCGCGTGTCATGGCTGCAGAGTAGCGCGCGTCTCTAGCTACGCTTGCCGCGCACGGCATCCGTTTCAATTCCGTCGCTAGACGGCAAACACGTCCTTGCGTTATTCCTAGAGCGCGATCAGGTTAAGTGGCATCCAGTTAACCGTCCGATCACGCGACCAACCGTGCATCCCCATAGCGCTTGGGGCATGATCTTGTTTCTGTGAAACATGATCATGCTTTAGTGTTCGCAACTAGAGACTAGGAGAAAACGTGAGAAAAAAGCTTGGCAACAAGCCCGGTGACACATCGGATAGCCGCACATCGAAACAACAGATCGTAGATGCCGCGATCAACTGCTTCGCGAAGTACGGTCCACAGCGTACATCCATGGCCGATATCGCTGAGGAAGCCGGTATCTCTCGGAAGACACTGTATCGAACATTTGACGACCGCCCCGCTCTCATCGAACACATCCTAAATGAACGCCTAGCTGCCCTGGGAAAAAAGCTCCGCAAGCAGATCGCCAAGTTTAAGGACTTTGAGGACGCTCTAATAGAAGGTTCAATTATGTCCGTCGCCGTAGGTCGGGGAGACAAATTATTCAACGAGATCGTTCAAAAAGATACAAACCATCGCATCGAACAATTCCTTTTCCGAGGCAACGATCAAATCCTGAGCGACATGACGAGCTCTTGGTCGCCGGTGATCGAAATGGGACGTCGGAAGGGCTTGGTGCGACAAGATCTGCCGGACGAGCGAATTGTCGAACTCATCATGAGTGTGCATGCCCTTCTGTTCATGCGCGATGACCTCAATAAAGAGGCACAAAGAGCATTCTTGAAAGACTTACTGGTACCGGCAATTGCGAGACCAAAGTGAAGACGAGCGACCTACACAACGGCGCCATAGACCTCAACGTTTGTTTGTTGACCATCAATGTCTGAAATCAAAAAAATGCGACATCCCAAAAGGCTATTTCTTATGTCATTTATTGGCGAAAAACCAACATCGGAACTAGCCAGAGCCCCCGTGCAAGAATGGGATTGCAACCCCATCTCAATGTTTCACGCCGCCGCGTGATGATTCCGGTCGGTGTTTAAACACCGACCGGCCAAGACCCGCAAAAGCAGAAGCCTTCTCCCGCAAATGTTTGCGCCAAGCACATAACTAAGACGCATCAAAAGCATAACGACGTGCCACATCACAAACCGATACATCTGGATCGCAGCTCTCTTCAACAATCCGGCGCTTCAAATCCAACGGCCAACCGCGACGTCGCTTTCCATCAACGATGACTTCAACATCTAGAACAGGCATTCGTGTCTAGGCGATCAAATCTGGTTGATTTGATCCGTGTTCAGGCGGCAACAGGTTCAGTTTTGTATTCTTCGATCTTCACAATCGTCATTTGGCAAACCGAAACCGTTCTGACGAAGTCTTGCTTGTTGCGTTCCTAAATCCGTACCTTCTTCCCAAAGGGCGGTGAGAAAATAATTCCCGTCCGGATAGTCAAGACAGCTCAAAAAATCTACTGAAATCGCATTTCTACCGGTGACCTGACGCAACTCATTGGGATTGTCTTCATCCTCGCTGTCAAATATCGCTAATATTGACCGATTGGCTGCTCCTTCAAAGTCCCAAGAATATTGGATGATCTCGGAATCCACGTCCTTTTGGCTTGCAGTAACGACCACTCTTCTTTTCTGTGCGTTACGCACACCGGGTTCGACCCTGTCCTTAATGCGGTTAACATGCACATCAATCGACGGATAGCCTTGCGCTTCGAGCAAAAGCGGCGTTGCGTCGGAAAAAGAGCGATAACGTTCATTCCAGAGGAGCACAGTTTCTCCTGTATCTTGGGGACCCGAGGGCAAATAACTAAATGCTGACACGGCACCGCCCTCTCTGTCATCGCGTGTTGAAACGGAAAGTACCATGTTACGATCAAGCTGGCTGCCACTCACACTCGTAGGGATAAAACTCGTCCACACGAGTTTTGCACTTTCCCAAGGCGGCGTAAGTTCAAAGAGCGCCATATGAAACCCATACTCACGGGTTGCGCCCTCTGGTGCGCAGTCTCCCTCTATAAATCCGGTCAAAACAGGATGAGGCCAATGACGGCTCAATCCAATCGGCGCAGCCTTTCCCGACATATCAAAAGCGATTGAAACCGCACCATCACAGAAGCCGTTTGGATCGGTGATTGGCACCTGCTCGATCATCAAACTGTCCGGACCAAGATCAATGGGAGGATAGTCAACAGGAAAAACCGAATAGTGCAGGTGGTTCCCTTTCGGGGCCGCCAACAGAACATTATCGCCCACAGCGATGACCGCGGGTCTTTCATAAAGTCCATCGTAGGTCGTATACATATACGGCTTGTTGGTTGCACTATGAACTCTAGGGTCGTAGTAGGAATATGCCAAAAGACCGCCATATCCACTAAGGTCATTCATCCAAACCACAGCCACATTGTCATCCGATGTGCTTGCGATCGTAACGTCATGGTTACGTCCCCAAAAGTCTATGTTTCGCATTCGCGTTTCTACAACATCCCAGTTTTTGCCATCGGTTGAGGAGTAAATTTTTATACCGCCGGTTTCGCCACCAGTGACCAATCTGATCCGATCATGTGTGTACAAACCATTTGTAAATTTTGTGATAGATGCCTTAGCAGGCCCTATGTTTCCCAAGTAACCATTGGGTCCTAATCCATTTTCGCTCGTAACGATGGTCGAACCACATGCGCTCAATAAGAGCAACACACCTGACAGAATAGCTTTTTCCAAACCACGATTGCACACAATCATCGAGCCCCCCGAGTGAACATCAATACAACATGAACTTTGCGCGCTGGCTTTCTCTAACGGATCTCTTAGAAAATGAGGTCTGTAAGGGGTCGTTGCGTTACTGGCGCCCCTACCCCCACAGACTCCACTTCTATTCAACAAGCCCCGCCGCATAAACTCTGTATAAAAACTAAGTTTCGTTCTGCAAGAACAGTCAACACCATTGCCCTGGTTCGCCACATTGTGTTTTTTCAACACAACTGCTGCAGGTCGCCTCGAAACTCGGATAGCCGGTTTTGTCATTCAAGTGATAGCTGACCCCGTAAAGCGACTTACCAACGTCTGTGCAGGCGGCACGGGCATCGTCGTGCAGCGTGTCTTCCGCTTGAACAATGTCGGCCTCACTCCATGGCGGACCATCCGGTCCTGATTCGAACAAATCCTCATACATACGATAAACTTTCTCTGTACCGACGATCTGATTCTCCGGCGGACAGTAGGCACTGACGGGTTGGCATAGCTTGGCTGTGTTCATCTCGTCGATCAATTCGTCATAATTGTTTGCCGGGCTAATATCTTGGCACAAAGAAAACGCGTCCGGCACGCTGCCATTGCTGCCAGTCGAGTTCGGACCGGTGTCGGCTGATCTTGGATGACAGCCGCTCAATACAACCAAGCCGCAAACCAAAGTCATTGCTATCGTCATTGTCAGGTTTTTCATGACAGTCCTCCCTGCTTTGTGTGCGGCCGGCTTTCTTTAGACTAAGCGGCCGTTCGATGAGCCGGTTATGTGGTGAACGCTGAAGCCATTTGAAGGAAGACGCGCCTGTTCCTATCGGCAAACCTTTGGTTGCGACGATCACCTGATGTAATGGCCAGCGCATATGGTGATGATCAGCGGTTTTGTTGCACAGACCAGAACAATTAACCTTGGAAAGAAAGTATAGAACCAAAACCCAATTTTGGTTGTGAACCCGTTCACTAACAACCTTTTGGGGATAAGCGTTGCTTCCCTTCCAAGAAGGGGGTATCCCCCCTTCTCAATGTTCACCACTCGTAACGTCAGGAATGATGACCTTCCGGCCGGTGTTTAAACACCGACTGGCCAAGGAGCGCTCAGTGAATTTCTGGTCCTGATAGCATTGTCGCAGGCTCAAGCAGCGATGTAGTTTCTTGAACTTCTTGCCACCTCGCTGCCGCCTTCATGCATCACAGATGCTCGAGAAGATTCTCACCCGAGATGATGGAGCCATGGCCGGGATACACATTCGAAAGGTTGAGCTCGCGCAGCTTCCTCATCGTGTTTCTGCGCTGGGTCAGTGAATCGAAAATCGCGGGATGGACCAATTCGCGACGTGTGCCGCTGCCCAATAGTGTGTCGCCGGTGATCAGCGAACCCGAACTCTCATGATAAAAGCAGACACTGTCCCAACTGTGTCCTGGTGTGTGCACCACTTTCCAATCCGGAAGCCCGGGAAGGTGTGCACCGTCCATCAATCGCACTCTACGGGGGGCGTAGTCGCGGCGCCCTTCTTCATCCAGAAGGTGATTGGTAACGTGCTGATAGCGCGCACTCCGTTCCTTGCTCAAATACATGTCAAAGGCACGTGGCCGAAACATTTCACCAAACATCGTCGCGGTGCGCACGACCCCACCCAAGGGATTTCTGAGTAGCTTCAGGTGCGTTCTTTTGCTGGCGTAAGGTATCGCGGAAATCGCCCGGCATGATTGAGCCAAACGCAAGACCCCACCCATATGATCCGGGTCGTCATGCGTGCAAACAACAAGGTGAATGTCGTGGACATCATATCCGAGTTCCTGCTCGATATGGCGCAGAACATATCCATCACAGCCAATCGCAACATCGGCAACAAAGAGCTTATCCCCGTCCGCCACGACATAGGTGTTTGAGAGGCGTGTTTTAACCTGATGGATTTGCATTCGTTCGCTCATCTAACCGTGATCACGTCACATACAATCAACAAGCGTCGCATGCAAACCATCAATCAACCTGTTCAAACAAATGCTTCGATATGCGTCAGCAATTTGCCGTGTAGGCGCGCCCGCGGCCCGATTTCTCGGGATCGATTATCCTGAACTGTAGTTGTAGACCCGCATTTTGAAACATGGAAACTTGCTGTTGGCATTGCTCGTTGGTAACGAACAAAAACTTCTTGAACAACCAAGTTTCGCCGAACCAAGTCCGCAACGCCATCAAAAGGTCGTGGTCCAGCCCACGAGGTAACTCTGATTTTCGAATCCAAAAATGAATGGCGGCTTCGAAACGAGCCCATTCTTCCCCGCGGACAGCGACAATCTCTGATTTCTGGTACGTCTTCCAATCCATAGGAAATATATACACGCAACCGAGGCACCTGGTTTTATCAGAATTCATTACGGTATAGGTGAACGCCTCGTTGTTGATGTGTTCGCGTTCATGGCGTTCCAGATCTTGCCGATTACGCTCCAAAGTAAAATCGTCTTCAGGCCAAGTCGACAGGCTCCACAGACGCAGGAATGTTCGGCTTTCCATAACAGCGTCGTAATCAAGGATCGCGTCCGACCCTCGCAGCGGGCACAGGTAAAACTTGTCAGTTGCGAATACTTCGGGCGCAACGATGCCGTTTTGAAAGAACGTCATAACATCTGCTCCTTATTCGGAATAAGCCGTCGGTAGCCACCGCTGGCAGAGGACTGCCGTGCGTCCGGAACCAGCTCATTGGCTTTGAGTCATCTCAAATATGCATCGCGATGGATAACTTAGCAGGCCGAATCTGTACTCTTAGCGGCCATGGCGCGCCAAGATCACCCGTACCAAATATCGCGCAAATGTCTGTCCACGTCATATTGCAGTTCGATCTGTGAATCAAAGACCATCGTCGCCCGCTGATCGCGGTCAAACGGTTGCCACTCCGGCATTTTGGCGGTGGGCTTGCCGGTCTTAGCGAAATTCACCCAAGCGTCACTCACGGTGTCGGCCAGGCCACGCAGCGGTTCGATATCGCCCAGGATTGCGGTGAAGGCTTCAAGGTTTTGGTTGCACAAGGCAATGTCGAGCCCATGGATGGCGCCGATGCCGCGCACGGGTGAGGACCAGTTGAATTGGTAAAGGTAAGTCCGGCCCGGTGCCGTGTCGGCGTGCAGCTCAGCGGCCCTGACCGTGCCGCGCCGAAACAGAGCGTCGGTCATGATCTGTCCTCTTACATAGGTGCTGGATACACCCGGCATCGCCTGTCTGTAGCGTTCGAACACCAGCTTTGGCTGATTTCTGGGCAGCATCAGGTTTTTGAAAAGACCCATGCCCAACCAGGCGGCAAAAGATTCCGGGCCCGGCATAACCAGGGGGAACAGCCGTCCATCTTCGCGCACGGTACCGATCATCAGGTCGATGTCTTTGGCAACGCCTTGTTCAAGCGACTCCAGCAGATGTACAGGCATGAACTCTGTGCCATGCACGCACCCGATATTGCCGTAGATCGCCAGCTCGCCGTATTTCTCTCCCGCCTCCTTTTTGGCCAGGAGCTTTCTTGCCACTTTTATGGCGTCCACGGATTGTTGGCCGGTGAATGCAGACAGGGCCGCTCGATCGCCCGGTTTGATACCCAATGCTTGCAAAAGGTCAGCGGCGTAATGTTCATGGTCGGCAACCGGCGTGCAGATCTCGGGTGTTCCACTTTGCGCAATGGCGCGCTTGAACAATCCCTTTGACAAGGGGCTCGCCACCAACACGGCAATGCTCTGGCCGCCTGCGGACTCGCCAAAGATGGTGACATTGTCGGGGTCACCGCCGAAGTTTGTAATGTTCTCCTGCACCCAGCGCAGCCCGGCCAATTGGTCTTCAAAGCCGCGATTGGGGCCGCAAAAGTCATCCTCAAACATGCCCGGCGCGACGAACGAGCCCATCAGGCCAAGCCGGTAGTTGATCGAAACAACAACCACCTCTTTCTTGGCAAGGTTTGCACCGTCGTATATCGGCAGCGAGGCGGCACCCGCGACAAAGGCGCCCCCGTGGATCCAAAACATAACGGGCAACTTGGCGTTGGGATCCAGACTGGGCGTCCAGACATTGAGATTGAGACAATCGTCGCCGCGCGGGTCCGTCACGTCGATCGTCTCCATATACTTTTTGCCGGCGGGCCCGGCGAGCCACTTGGCGGGCATCGAGTCCTGCGCGCAGACCGAGCCAAATTGCGTCGCGTCTCTGACACCCGACCAAGGCTCGGCTGGTTGGGGCGGCAGCCAGCGGTTCTCTCCCGACACCGGTGCGGCGTAAGGAATGCCTTTGAAGCTGTAGATGCCGTCCGCTTCGCTGCCGGCCAGCTCGCCGTGAGATGTCTTTACGTTCGTCATTCTTCTTGCCCCTGTTGCGGTTGGATTGGAAAATCCACAGCCACTTGATACTTGTCATCGAAGCTGATTTCAAAAAGAGAGGGTCAATCTATGATATTGGAGCAGTCGGCGCTCGTCGCGGAAATTGTTGCGGCAATTGGTATTTTGGTTTCCCTGATTTTTGTCGGCCTCGAGATACGGCAGAATACGAAGCAGCTCAGAGAAACGCATGTTGATGGCTTTATGGATCAGTTCGCGGAAATCAGGCGGCAGATCTATCAGAACAAAGACCTTTCAGAGATCATGCAGATTGGGCGGGTTGAGCCGGAGCGCCTGGACCATAATCAGAAAACAAGATTTGCAAGCATCATGGATGATTTCTTTGCGCTGGGTATGCAAATCCACCGGAAATCCGTACGCGGTGTTTTACCCATGGAGGCTTGGACAACCGTAGAACCCTGGTACGCGACATTGGTCAATTCCGCGGGCGGAGAACTTTACTGGACCACGTTGACAACCAGCGTCTTTGAGAAAGACTTCAAGGAAGCCATGGAGCGTCTTCGCGCCCAGCAAGCGGGGCCCACCAATTGAGGCGCGTTCGCCCGCTTTCGCCCTCCCTCCTCAATGTCCAGACAGTCTTCAAGCCGGCGGTTAGAAGGAAGGTGCGGACCGCATACAAACCCGGGCACAACACCGTTACCATCCAAAAGTAAGGAGAAGGAAAAAACATGGCCGACGCATCAAACGCCTTGCTAGAGCGGATCGAACACCTAGAAAAAGAAATGACCGAACTCAAGGATCGCGAGGCCATCCGCGACGTTATTCACCGCTACTGTCATGCGGTCGACCGGTGCGATCTTGAAGCGCTTAAGGGATGCTATCACCCGGATGGGTATGATGATCACGGTTTCTTTGCGGGCAATGCGCACGCCTTTGCCGACTATGTCATACCTGTTCTCAAACAGATTGATTCAAGTTGCCACGCCATCACCAATACGCGCATCAAAATCGACGGCGCCCGCGCCGCCTGTTCGTCACAATGGTCTGTCATTCATCGGCTAAAACATGAAGATGGTTTTGCCGACTTTTGGCATCAGGGTCGGTATCTCGATGTGTTCGAGAAACGCGACGGCGAATGGAAAATTCTGCATCGTGTGATCTCAAGCGATTTCGACCGGTGGATCGAGACAATGGATCTCAGATCCCAAATGGAAGGGGGTCCGAACACACCGTTGACCGGCTGCCGCGGTGACAAGGACCCTGGCAATCTATGGTTCGATTTGCTCAAGCACAAACCGGGTCGACCGGCCATCCCGGATCTATGGGGCATGTATCATGCACTCAGTCAGGCGACGCGAGGCGGCTGACGATTTTGGGGAGAACCTCTCGACCGCGTTGATTAGCGCGCTGCCCTACTGCGCGCCCGCCAGTTCGAGCATCACATTTTTGAGCCATTGATGCCCTTGGTCCTTTTCCATGCTCCGGTGCCAGACCATATAGGTCGTGGCCTGCTTGGTCTTGAACGGCAAAGGCAGGATCTGAATCGATTCCCGCGCAACAAAATGTTCTGCCATGCGGCGCGGCAAGGTGGCGATGCAATCGGAAGAACTGACCAGGCTGGGTACAGCCACATATTGATTGATTTCGACGACAGCTTTTCTATGTATGGGGCTGTCTTGGCGAAGGATTCCGTCAAGCAGGGACGGTCCGCTGTGCCGCTGGTTGAGTACAATATGTTCAGCCTCTAGATAGTCCTTTTTTGTCAGCGCACCGCGCAACACGGGATGCCTCTTGCGCACGATGACAACCAGCTCATCTGTGGTGAACTTGCATGAGCTGAGCTGGTCGTCCCGTGGGCGCCGGTAGTCGAAATAAAAATCGAGCTGCCCCTGTTTCACCAAGTCGTAAGTGGTGGCGTCGACTTCCGGATAAGACCTGACGCGCAAGTCGCCCCGATAGGCCTGCAACCGCGCAAGCAGCGCCGGAAGCAAAACGATTTCACCGAAATCGCCGATGGCCAGATTAAACGTCCTCGCAGATTCGTCCGGGTTGAAATCTGCGCTGTCGTCCAGCGTGTTCCCGATCAAAGACAGGGCTTGGCGGATCGGCTCAACCAACCCATCGGCTTTCTGTGTCGGCACCATGCCGTAGCGCGATCGCAAAAACAGCTCATCGTCGAAAGTCAGCCGCAGGCGCGAGAGCGCATTGCTCACCGCAGGCTGTGTCATGCCCAACTCGTCGGCCGCGCCGGACAATTTGCCGGTTCGCATGATGGCGTCAAAGATCGTCAGCAGATTGAGATCGACATTGCGCAGATTGAACTTCACGTCCAAGCATCCATTCCAGATATAGAAATTTCATATAATAAGTATATATAATATTCACTTCAAATATAGTTTGAATTCTGCTTAGGCTGTATCGCGTCTTTCAATCGCGCGGAGGCACCGTCATGAAGCTCACCCCCTACTCAAAGAATTGCGGCATGGTCGTGGAGGATGTGCAGCTCGCGCAGCTCTCGGACAAGGAGATCGCGGAACTGCGCCAGGCCTTTGCCGAACACGGGGTTCTGTTCTTCTACAATCAAGACCTGCCGCCGGCGGAACATCTCAGATTTGCCAAGCGCTTTGGCAAGCTGGTGGTCAACCGCTTCTTTCAGCCGGTGGAAGGCTTTCCTGAGATTGCGCAAGTCCGCAAAGAAAAGACGCAGACCACGAATGTCGGGGGCGCGTGGCATACCGACCATTCCTATGATCAGGAACCTGCCATGGGTTCCATCCTGGTGGCGAGAGAATTGCCGGCGAGTGGCGGCGACACCAGATTTGCCAACATGTATAAGGCCTGGGACGCATTGCCGGACAACCTGAAAGCGCGCGTCGAAGGATTGCGGGCCGAACATTCGAGCACACATGTCTATGGCAAGGACGGCTACTACGCGGGAACGGATCTGGGGGCGTCGCTCAATCTAGAAAGCGAAGTGGGCGAAGCCATTCACCCGGTTGTCATTCGCCATCCAGACAGCGGTAAAAGAGCGCTCTATGTAAATCCGGGAATCACCGCACGCATTCTGGACGTATCACCGGAAGAAAGCCGCGAACTTCTCCATACGCTGTTCGCGCATGTGGACCGCGCCGGTGTTTATTGCGACTTCAAATGGCAACCGGGCGCCGTCGCCATGTGGGACAACCGTTCTACTTGGCATAACGCCAAGAACGACTATCAAGGCGCCTTTCGTTTGCTGCACCGAATTACCTTGGCCGGCGCGCCCCTCGAAGCCGCTTGAGAAAGTTGGCGCGCGACACTTCAGTCCACTGACAGTATGAAAAAGGCCGCTCTTTTGAGCGGCCTTTGGTTAGAGGGATGGGAAGAAGGGTGAGATCTCAGCGCTTACCACTTCTTGGAAGGCTTTTTCGGCATTGGGTAAGGCAGGATCTTGTAGACCGGACCTGTTGACGTGGCCGTACCGGTTTGGTTGATAGCCGCGCCGTTGGCTGCGAAATTGCCGTAACCGAACTGATCGTTGGTCTGCGCACCGATCGTGCCAGCCTGGTTCACCAAAGCCGTTCCTTTACCGAAAGCATTCGCAAAGCCGTTCTGGTTGATCTGAGCGTTGTTGGTGGCGAAGTTACCGACGCCGTTCTGGAAGTTGACCTGCGCACCGATCGTGCCGGCATTGTTCACTTGAGCTTGGCTGCCGGGCAATTTGGAAAGGCTGTGAGGGAAGCCCGTAGCGTTCGCTGCACCGTTTTGGTTGATGAAAGCGTTGTTCGAGGCTTGGTTGAAGTCACCGACTTGGGTGTTGGATTGAACACCGATGGTGGCGTTGTTGTTGACGGCAGCGGTCTGAGCGAAGGCAGCCGAAGAGCTAAGAGCGATAAGAGCAGCAAGAGCGATCGTTTTCATGGGTCTGAGTCCTTTGGGTTGGGTCGTTAGTTTCAAAAACTGGGTTTCAAGATTTGGGTTCAAGTTCGTGTCTTGATGACGAGAACCACATTAGGTGCCCCCACCCCAACCCGCTGTGCTCTAGAAAACAGGGGCAGAA